>OQVZ01000012.1_pt1 | contig 51588 bp, 49 predicted proteins | sample 1691571 | NCBI WGS metagenome assembly OQVZ01 (sample SAMN03418261, study PRJEB22391) | human gut metagenome | biome: human-gut; feature: organic feature; material: feces | host: Homo sapiens | place: Tanzania | collected 2013-01
AGGACTCAATGACGGGCGTCACCGGAGGCTTACTTTAAAAATTATTCAAATTTTAATCTGCTTATGTTTTTTATCAGGATATTATTAAATCTGGTAAATTTATAAAGATATACTTTACTCTATTGATTGAACTAGCATTATTGAAATGCGATAGTGCCTGATAAATAGCACTACCGCATCTTCATTTCTGATCTCACAACAAGTTTTTGAAGTATACAGAAGTTTTGATAGTCTGTATATTACGTCCTAATCTAATGACTCTGGTTCATCTTCGGCCGACTCTGTTGTACTTGCATCAAAAGTTAAAAAAACCTCAAGGAAAGCTGTTTCTCTATAAAAGTAATTAGGGTTATCCATCAATTTGTCTTCCATAAAATGGAAGCCCCAATTAGCATACTCTTCCATTGTTTGCATTAAGGCATCAACCGCTTTACGAGGTGTTACTAGACCTTTATCAAGCGCTATAAAATCAAAATCGGTTTTAGCAACTAATGCTGTAAAAATAAACTCCTTCAATTTAGGATAGGCTTTTCTTCCTTTTACCGAATCAATATTACCCCAATATTGAATAGGTTGTCCTAACGATTTAAGTTTCGTGCTATCATCTATGAGTTTCCGTCTTTGGTTGTAATACAGACCAATAAAAAATGCTATGATGAAAACTTCGTAACCAGCACCAAACAGTTTTCCCTTAGCCTCTCCTAACGTGGTTACACCCTTACCATAATCACTGAAGTTCTTAATGATAGAGTCTTCAAAACGTTTCTCCCAATTAGGATTACGTTTTGCCCATAAATCATATAGTTTCTCAGCCATGATCTATTTAATTCTTTCGGTTATTGTTCTAATAGTTGACAAATCTTCTTCATCATATCCTGAAGCTTTCTGTATACGATAAACAGAGCAAGAAAGCTGATTTATCTTATCAAAATCAAGTTCTCGCTTTTCCGTGTCCCTATCATATCTCAACAGATCTTTCGTAAAGATAACACATTGCTTATCAATATTATCAATAATATTATAGAATATATCCTCTTTGAATTCTCCAAACGATGAAGTCGGAGCATCAAAAATCAACGGACAATCTTCATCCCTCTTAAGAGTAGTAATCTTTGATATAGCGAAAAGGACAGACATGTACATCGTGGTCTTTTGAGCACCACCTGGATTAGCTATCAAGGTATCATTAGAGCTATATAGGTTTATTCGTGCTGAACCGTCTGCAGTTCTTTTTATCTTAATAACGCCACGAAAATCATCAGCATTGAGCTTCTTGAGATATATGTTAGCCTGCTCTTCAAGTGTTTGAATAAATTCTTCTACATTTCTATTCTTTGCCGCCTCAAACGCTTTCATGATTCGTTCAAGCGTAATATGAACTTTCTGATAAACTCTTACGATTCCATTTGATGGGACTATCTGATTTTGTCGTTCTTTTAGTTCCTGCTTTTGAGCCTCTAACACTTCAAGTTCATGATTCAATTCTTGGAGATCTAATGATGCTCGCTTGCTGCTATCAGAAAGGCCTTTAAAATCCTTAAAGTTCTTGATAAGCATCTCTTCCGTAAGATCAGGGGTCTGAATAAGAAGCTGCATTTTTGCATCTTCTGCCTCTGTCAGGTCTTTATTTACTCTCTCCAAATCCTGCTTTCTGCTTTGCACAAAAGATAACCTATCGGCAATAGCGGTTGCCAACCCCATCAATTCCTGCTCTGTATCACCACTCAACTGAATGCTACGTGTATGCAGCTCATTTATGTATGTGTTCTCAAAGAGAGGCTTAACTATAGCCTCTTGCTGTTGAGCAGACTCTGATTCTTTACGAATATGATCAAGATACTCATTAAGTTTATTAACCATAAAGTTATATGCGTCACTTCCCTTTTCTGCAGGCCGCCCGCATACTTTGCAGATCTCATCATCGATCATCTCCTGCATAGTCTCCTTATCAGGAAGATTCCACGGGAGAGGTGTGGCATCATTGGCCAATTTCTGGAATTCCTTTATTGCTTCTTGTTTCCCCTTCTCAATAGCAATTCTTTCGTCCTCTGCCTTTTGTAATTTTCTCTTCTCACGACTAAGAGATGAAACTTTTTTCTGGTACTCGCTTAAAATAGAAGGAAATGCTCTAAGAATCCACATATCATCCAGCAGCATGGCATTATAGTCTAAATTGATATAAACCATCAGTCTACGCTGTTCTATTTCTTTCTGCTCAATTCGAGCATTTATATCCTGTAAATTCTCACAAGCATCCTGGTTCTCCTCCAGAACTCTTAATCTGGTCTCATAGTCTGATACAGCCTTCTCTTTGATACTAATGTCATGGCGAACATAAGAAATATCAGATTGTACTTTACTCAATTCATATTCAAGTCGTTTAATAACCTCCTCCTGCTTTTTATCTTTTTTTAACTCTTTGGTAACTAAGTTATCAGATTGTTGCTCAAAATACGTAGTCAACTCAACAAGATTATCGAATTGTTTGATTCCAGAAAATGTGTCAACCAATGTCTTGAGAGCAGTATTATTATCAAAAACATTTAACTCTCGCTCCCCTTTGAATAAGCAATATCGGCGTATTACAGTATCAAAACAGGATTCTAATAATATCTTTCCGTCTCGCTTATACCTTTCTGCTCCCACAATCTCATATCCAACAAAAGAAAAATCTCTTGTTCTAACAGATTCATTAGTATCTTTTTCGAAAATGAATTTTTTACAAATTTCCTTTTCTCCACGATGGTCAAAAGTCATAGTTACAGATACCTCATCACTATCGCCAATCCCCATCTCGGCTTTGCGCATCTCGGATATATTACTTTCGCTTTTATTATCCTTACTAGTATCAAATAACCACTCTAGAGCTTCGAAGAAGGTTGTTTTGCCGTCACCATTATCTCCAATAACAAGGGTTAAGCCATCCGACAGTTCAAAACAATTTTCACCGTAATAGCTGCGGAAATTCTTTATAATAATTTTATTTAGTTTCATATGCTAGAGGTAAGATAATTAGACACCTGAGTATATATTTCTTTATGGGTATATTGATTCTCATTCCCATCAATAATCATGGCAACAGCATGTATTGTGGCATTTTCAGAATCAAGAGCGTCTGCAACTGTTTCATCTCCAGTTGGTGTATACTCGCCCAATTCAGCAAGTTTAGGATCGGCCAATACTGCTTGCAGTATTCTGTCTCCATTTGTGTAATGAGTAGCCATAGTAGTATCAATTAAAAAGTGATATTTGATATCGATTTAATACATCATCTAAAATATTTAGTGTGTCATTACAATTCTCGGAAAGGAGTGCAAAATCTCGGACTCGTTTTACTTCGGTTGAGACTAAACTCTTTTCCAACTCATAGCATTCCGGATCGAAATTCACACCTGGGATTACTACAAGATCATGAATAACAGCATATCGTTTATCTTTATGTGTTCTCAGCACACGGCCTCGGCGCTGAATAAACTGTCTAGGATTTCCCGTGCTGGCACAAAAGATTGCTAATTCGCTACGTGGCACGTCAACACCTTCGTCCAAACACTTCATTGACGTTAAAACATCAATATTCCCATTCGCAAAATCAAACAACATTGAATCACGGTCAATGGATTCTGATGTAAATTGACGTACAACTATATGCGGGTCAATATCTCTTACGATACGCGTATATTCATCAATAAGATGCAGTGTTTCTTCATCATCCTTAATTCCTTCTACCATATCGAAAATATCTGCGGTTTGATCATCTAATTGGTTCCCCTCAGGAACATATACTAACGTATATTTTAAAGAACCGGTTTTATTTAGATGATCTTTTAATATTGTTTCAAATTCTATTTTCTTATTTTCTGCTTTATGTATAATTTGCTTTCGTTTCAGCAAAAGTCGTTTTAAGATTTCTCGACTATCGTCATCGGTCCTATTAATGATTTTTGCAATTTTCTTCGACAGCTCAATGTACTGGTTCATTTCATCTTGAGTCAATTCCACTAGATGAGGATAATAATAATATTTACACAATGCTTTGTTTCTAATGGCCTCTGCCATTGAGTACTCAAAAGTAAATTCTTTATCGCATCCAAAGAATGACATTAATCGCAAATATAGGCTATTTTCCCAATGTGTTCTTTACTTCCACTTCCGCCGCAAATATTTAATATCATTCAATCGTTTTGCAACAAGCCCTCCTCCCATGTTATGAGCCTCGTCAGCAATAAGCAACAATTTAGCCTTTGGGAATTGATTTAATTCCAAAAAATTGGCCGGTCGAATAAAAGATGCATATGTAGAAATAATCACATACGATAATTTGTTGTTTGGATCTGACAACTCCAACATGCGTATGTTTGCCAGCGAGGTCTGCCACCATCCGTATTTGGAGCAGACTTTGATTACATTGCCAAAATTAAATTTTTCACATTCTTTTTCCCACTGTTCAACAAGTGTAATAGTTGGAACTAATATAAGTGCTTTATAATAACCTAGTTTCTTATAAATTTCAAGTAGACAGTTTAAGGATGTAATAGTTTTGCCTGTACCTGTTGCCATAGCAAATAATCCTTTCTGTTTGTTAACTTTCCAGTTCACAAAAGCCTGTACTTGATAGTCTCTTGGTCCAGATGGATATGGGAAATGTGGCTCGTGGTTTTTCAAAACATCTACTTTGTATTTTCCATCCTTGAGCTTATCAAGAATTACCTCCAATCGCTCTTTGGCATTATCTAAAGCTTTGGCAATACGTTTAGAGATATTTTGTGAATATTGATTCCTTAAAATATTGTATTCGGATTCAAGCAGTTCGGATATAGATTTATCTGGATAATTCTCTGTAATATGAGTCTTAATCTTGTCTGCCGATAAATAAACTACAGTGTCATCTCTCTCTTGAAAGACTTTCTCAAAATCATCCTTTATATATTTGATCTTAGCAACATCTACATCGCCGTCCCAATCACATGAAACGGTCAGACTTTCTATATTGTCCACCAATGCAGTCCGAGAAAAATTACACGAACCATCAAATCCAACATCATTAATACCATCAGAGAATATGCCTGATTTGGTATGCGATATGCCAATACCATTCTTAGGTGCTATAATTTTAATATCAAGACGATTATGCCGTATGAGCCATGCTAAACAGTTGAAGAAATGATTATCTCTTTCTGACAATGTTTCTTTAATCTTTCGAATGTCTGACACATCAAAATAAGGTATTTCAACATCACCAGTCCCATCTGCAATAGCATTCTTATCTTCTTCAGTTAAGATGTCATTAACTATAAGCCTCATCCTTCCTCCATTATAAAGGAATACTGCAAATCCATTAGCGAGCACGCTTATCGCAGATGAAGAAAAGAACCCAAGCATTAGATCAAAATACGTCGTATTGCACAAACAATCTGAGAAGAAACCTATCGGTTCCCACTCTGTACGCGATTTGTATCGCCGATGTTCAGGCCATATTATATCTGACTTAAGCATATACTAAAGTGAATATTTCTGTATTATCTGTTTTAAATCATTGATAACATAATCAATGGTTAAAGGCCTTTTCTTTTTTGAATGATTAAGCATATATTTTAGTAAACTATAGACCTCTTCTCGCCTGTCAAAAAAATCGGATCTACTAATACCTCCAATAGGAACATTCCCCTGGAGAATATACCAAAAAATTTTACCCAATTGAAAAATATCTGATTGATGATCTATTTTGCAATCAAACTTATACATGCTATCATCATAACTAAGATATTTATTCATGGCTTCAGGAGAAAGCCAACCTTTGGGGCCAATGAATTCATTTTTCTTATCATATAGTTCATCTTCATCTCGAAATGCCACTAACCCAAGATCTCCTATTTGCCAAACATTATCAAACATGAGAATATTATCAGGTTTTAAATCACGGTGATAGCATCCAAGTTCATTTAAGCCCTTAAGACCTTCTGCTATTTGTAAACATAAATAAATTCTCTCTGCATATGAAATTTGATTATTTTCTAAGTATTTCTTCAAATCACATGTAGCGCAATCCATAACATAGAATGGGAAATAATATTCAATTTCTTTACCATATCTATTTTTTCCTATGCAACTTAATTGCCCTGAAGAATAAATTGTAATTACATTTGCGACATGATGCTGTTTGCATTTATTTAAAGCTTCTATTTCTCTATAAAAACGCAAATTATTCTCTGAATGGGCATGTTTATAATCTCTTTTATTTGATATTTTAATAACCCTATCAGGAAAAGAGTTTTCATAATCAATAAATTTTTGAGCTTGATATAAAGCAAACACATATGAATTAGCACCTTTACTCTTTTTAAAGTTGCGGTCAATATAGTATGCGAAATAATCAATGTTATCAATAGTTATCGTATTTTGGGGAATATCCTCATAAATACAAATATTATTGTTCTCATATTTGAATGATGTCCTAACAGTATTCATATTTATGCTTCAATTTCTACGAGCAAATATTTATTACACCTTTTAAGAGGCAATTCTTTATCTAATTCATTATTGGCAAATTCTATCAGCTGCAATTGTTCTTCACTAGGATCTTTTGATTGATTTGCTAATAGAGCTTCAAAAAATGACAACCTTAGTTCTCTTGCACGCTTAGAATTAGATTGGCTAACACAATTTATAGCATATTCTTTAAATAAATCATATTCATCATTAGAAGGTGATATTAGGCCATTATTACTTATGAATACTAGAACCTTAAATTGCTCCATTTGGACTTCAATCGTATCTTCTATGTGTACATCTATGAAACAAAAAAGTGTGTAAAAGTCATTACGTTGTTTATATCGAGTTTGATTAATAGGTTTTATAGCCTGAAATGCTTTTATGCGATCTATTATTTTGCAAAAGCGGACATATTGGATATTTGCCTTTTCATTATCTATTTTTGACTCAAATAAATCTTCTACAGCATTTCTCTTATCTGTAATACCTTTAAATAAATATGCGGCTAATTCTTCTATTAGACTTCTATCATTCATTCTTACTGCTGTTTTGTCAGTAAATATATCAAGGTCTATTAAAGATTGATAATCTGACATCCTATTGACCAGTTTCATAAAATCTGTATCATGATAATAAGCATGATTGACTTCGGAAGGATTTAATTGAACACCTCTTTTATTAACTAAATAGAAGAATTCCTCTTTGGATTCTATTCCGTCTTTAAAATCTTCCAAAAGCACTATATTCAACTTATAATCTTGAAATGAATTTGCGGCATATTCTCTATAGTACTTTTTATGTAAATCTGGAAATTCATTATTTATAAACTTATGAATTGTAATCGCACGTTGCTGTCCATCTACCATTTCATATGTATTATCCTCGTTCTTTAAAATAAAGAAATTAGGTAATGGATATCCTTTGTGGAGCGACTCTATTAATAACTTCTGATCTTTTGGTGACCAAATAAAATTTCGTTGATATGGAGGTCGAAGATTTATGCGGTTACAATTAATCAAATCCATTAATTGTCCAATAGTCCATTCTACATTAGAATACTTCATTTTTCTTACAATTTAAATAAAACAATTAGCACAAGGTATTTCATCGTCATCGTCAAACATATCCACCAAAAGACCACTTGAATTTTTACCTTTCAAATTAGCCTGCTTCTTGATGTGATCAAGCTTGATCTGGCGAACTCGCTCTGGTCGACTTAACTCCTCTAGCGTTTCACCTTGAATCCATGTATAGCCATCCTTTTCATATTCCATCGCTTTTTTATAAAGGTTCGGGTGCTGTTCCAAAAGCCATATCCATTCTATACGTTGCTGAAAAAAACAGAAATAACATCCGGAACGACTTCTATTGTATGTCCCTACTTCCCCATCAACTTCAAACGGAATCGGATTGTAATAGGCTGGCACCTCGACTCCATTATCTTTTAGAATATTGAAAATATCTTCTTTTACCAAGACATCTTCATTATCTATTAGAGGAAAATCCTCTAACTTCCCTACGGGATAATCAGTTGTCTTGAGATATTCAAAGACTACCTTATTAAAGGTCTTAACACTCAAATCCAATAAAGCATTGAACTTCCGGCTTAATAAGAATTTTTTTGATGTAGGAATCTCTATAATCTGTATGGCTTCATCTAATATATCATTAGACGCATACTCTTTGTAAAGAGATGAAATCACACCTATGTTGCTATTTTGCATAACATTATGAATCACATCTATACTCCAAATGTTTTTCCGGAATGGGAATATAGCCTGAATATTAGGTTTGGTTGAAACATATCCCTCTCTATCCTCATCACCTCGAATCCCGACATACGATATTGTAGGATCATCACCCACAAATCGCTCAAACTCTGCCAGCTTCATTTTTTGTGTACACCACCGAGCTTGAGGCGACGGCAAATATCCCCCACTAATTTTAAGAAAATGATCAAATGGAGTTGGTTCAGGGCTATCTTCGGCCGCAACCAATATCTCAATATGCCCTAAATATGATTTTAGATTCTCAATCAATTTTTCAGTTTCTGCCAATTCACATTTTGTATCAGTATTATAATACTCTATAGGAAGCTGAGGATACAACCGCTTCAAATAGATCGCCAGTGCTGCACTATCTTTGCCGCCTGATATACCTAAGACATGTCTTACCTTACTCATCTCCCAACCTCCTTTTAAGAATCATTAATAAAGCATATGCTTCGACCTCACTGTCTCCTGATAACAGTTTATCTATTTGTTTTTCAATTTTTTGTGCAACATCAATCTTGTTCTTATTAAGCCGTACTACTTGAGGTGATATTGCTCCATCATTTGAGATCATTTCTATCCGAATAAAATTGTCCTCATGTTCAAGATTCTGACGACTAATATCTATATATTTATCCAGCTCTTTGAACAAATGGATCAAATTATCTATCAGATACGCTTCTTCTTCATCAAGCAAATTTTCAAGCTGCTTATCTAATATGACATATGCCAACGATTGATACCAAGAAACCTTATCTGCTGCCGGAGATAATATTCTGTTGAGTATTGCCTTTTGTTTATCAGTTAGCAAATATGTTTTGAGGCAAGAGTATCGTTCCTCTAATTCTTTTTTGTATTGAATAAAGTCTGTCGATTTTAAACTCAACGAATCGACGAGCGCATTCTCAATGCGCCCAATCAGATTAACATAACAACTCCGAAGCTCTCTTATCGCATTCTGCAATAGATCCACATAGCTCTTCAAAACCTCATCATTACTAGCGAGGACACTATCCTTGAAACCCAAAGCACGAGGCAAATCCTCAAAAAAAGTCTTTTCGGGGTCTTTGGCGGCAGATAATACATAACGGAACTGCAATGTTGTCTTTTTGAGTCGTTTTGTTTGCTTAGTATATTTATTAAGTTTCTTATAGAACACCAAAAAAGGTCTAATGGTTTCTATAAGGCTAGCAGCCGTAAATTCACTATCTTGACTAAGGTTTAATGCTTCACGATATTTATTGTATAAATCCAGCTTAACTCCTTCTACATTAAATGCTTTAATTTGGAATCCGCCCGGTGATTTCTGCATAATATCCAATACCTCTCTATTAATAAAAGGAATAAAGACTCCCGAATCATTATATAAAGAGTAATCATTCTTCTTAATAATGAGATATGTTGGTATCCACAAATCAATCACGCCTTGTTTGAGCTTAAATGGACGCGCCTTAAGTGTGTTAATGAGTTCAGCCAATTTGCGAGGCTTCTCTTTACTACCTTCCAAGAATGCTTCACAAACATTCCAAAGATCACTGAACGATTCTTCTTTGGGTGCATCTAACTCATATGTACCGAGGAACAGTCTATGTATGCCGGTATTTTTCAACAAAGTCAAATAGATGGTTTTTTCCGGTTTAAACATACTGTCCTCAAATCCCAGATTGTATTCAGTAGAGTTCTCTAGTAAATGAGATAAGTAGTTGACACGAGCTAGAGACATTGCACCGCTCGGCTTATGCTTATTCACCATCTCGTTGATGTATATAGGTGTAGAGAAATAAACCTCATCACATATACGAGATAAGAATTTATTAAAGCTGGTCTTAGAATCAATCTGGAACTCATTTCCTCGATACACCCAAACGACATCTTGGCTATATCTAAATAATGCATCTAACACACTCGCATTAAGCAACCCTCGTTCATGGTTCATCAAAGCTTTTAATTCTCGATGAGCAACTTTGTCTGCGCTATCAACTATATTTTGAACATAGGCAAGCTTATCTAACATCCAAATATGATCAATAACTTTATCAGTTCGCTTAAAATAAGCATATAATATAGCCTCTTCGACAGTAGTGGTCTCTTGTTTGAGCTTCTCTAATGTCAATGATTCATTAAAGACAAGATTAATATATCCGTCAATCTCATTTTGAGGTTGTTTATTAATTGGATAGTCCGATATAACATATTCAAAATATCGAGGTGTCCCCTTACGATAATATGCTGCATTAGCAAACTCTACGGGAAGAGAGAAATTCTCAAGAAGTTTATCAACAACATCTTTAGAACGAGGCACGATTCCAGAGGCTTTTAGTAATTCACTTTCAATGTTGACGTCAGTACCCTCAAATAAAACATATTGCGACTTATATTCTGCATAACGGATTATTTTGTACTGTGCTAACAAGTCAATCACCCCCTCTGGAGATATAATTCCTAACGCATTCTTAGCATACAATGACAAATCTTTTTTAGTAAAGCTTACACCAGCATTACCGAATAAATTTATCATGCCAATAGTCTTGACAAGCTTAATTGCATCGTCTGCAACTTCTGTGTCAAACAGTCCTTCTACTCGCTCCAAAGAGACTCGAATACCTGCCCATGCTGCCGAATCGAGGTTAATCTCAGAAAGGAAAGAGTGGAAGTTATATATGTCGTAGTCGTATACATCCGCTAGATTATAGGTAGTATGTTCACTATCTTTAAAGGACTGTAAAGAATCTCCGCCAGTCGATTCAAGAAATGAAAACAGAGTCCGTTCATTTTGGCCATATCGTTGAATCGACAATGTTAATGCATGGGCAGCAAATAAATCCAATGGATATAATCGTTCTGCTGTATCTTCATATTTAATTGACGGACTCGCAAACTTTGTATTTTGCGCTAAATCATATATTGATCTAAAACCATTGTTAAGGACGGATCTAACGGATCTAGATGTACGCTCTATTTGTTTGGCTGCTAGATATATCAGTTGTTCAACTGGCTCATTGAAGACAATTTCCTGAAAGCGGCCTTTCACCTTATTCCATTCATGACGCTGAGATTCACTTAATGTGAGAGCGTATGAATTGAAATTCTGATGAAGTGTTGTAAGTAAAATTACATTACGTTTCTCGCTGTTAATAAACTCAGTGAACTTCTGAAATATATACAGTTCTCTCTCTGGAGTATTTTTCGCAGCATACTCTAATAGCTTACCAAACTCGTCTATGACAATAAAAACAAATTCATCCCTTTTCTCTGCTTTAGAAAAAAATCGGGATAGATTCTCAAACAGATTCTCAGAAGCCGAATCGGGGAAGAGATGTTCAGTCAACAGGCTATGTAATGATGTATAATCTCCAACAATTTTGTGGAATCGGAAACGACTATATCCATTAAATTGACCCTTATTTGCTAATAGAACATGAGAGTTATTCACCAAAGAATCCTCTAAGGCCAAAAGAAAACTAGATTTACCTGTTCCATAAGAGCCAATAATATTAAATGAGTGAATCCCTGTATTGAATGCATCGATAATGCGTCCCACAACGCCAAGAGCATTTGGCGTTACAATATAGCTCTTTGGGTCAAAAGTGCTATGTTCTATATTTATTGAGAGGGTATATTTCATATTACTCGTTCAAGTAGTGGTTATTGAGTATCGTATCTTTGGATAGATTTTCTCTAATCTGTAATTCTTTAATACCCGCAACATCAGAAAATACTATTTGGGTGGGGTATAAAACACACAACTGATTTATAATACTTAACAAATCATTATTTGTTAAGCAAAACATTAGTGCCAAGTCTTTCATGGCCTCAAATGATATGCTTTTGCTATCAGGAAATTGAACAAGCAATGCAAATAAAAATATATTAGCTGGGATGCTATTACGAGTATCATAATTGAAGATATACATCCCATCTTCCGTTTCTTGAATAAGGTTCAACGGAGCCAATAGCATATTCGACTCTTCAATGCTCCCATTACTATGGCTACAATAGTTATGGAATAAAACTCCTATGTCACGTTTAACTGTATTTTCGTTGTAAAGGTTTTTATAGCTCGTGCCATCAAAGCATAGATGCTTAATGAAATTTTGAAGTTTTATACCATCAATTAAATTACGCTGTTTATGGTAATCAATAAAAGTGCTTTTATAAATTGTTGCATAATCTTCATTTATAAGATTAAAATGCAACAACCATAAGCTGCCCATATCTTCAAAAAAAGGATCATAGCCATTTCTATCACTCATAAGTTTATGAGCTAACTGGGTTAATTCTCCTTCTGCTTTCAATAACCCAAATGCTCGCATCCAATATTTAATGGAATTGACCATATTCTTACCAACTCCAAGGTGCACAACAGCATCTTCATTATTAAAACTATGCCCTGCAAGCACAAAGTCATATCCGCGTTTTAACCAATGTGATTTGCACGCAAATGATTCATGCCCCGAGAATACAGGTTTTTTCATACATTGATTCTTATTTATTATTTATTAAATCCTTTATATCAACATCTAATACTTTAGCTATATTGACCAATGTATCTAATGTCGGCTGTGTAACATTTGAGGACCATTTTGAAACAGTAGATGGATCTTTACCTAATTGTTCTGCCAACCATTTTCCTGTTCTTTTCTGCTCAACCAGAACCAGCTTTAATCTATTAACATCTTTCATATAAGTACTAGTGACATTTGACATTCTGCAAATATATTGAAAAATATTCAATCGAGAGTATCTATAAGCAACAAAATAGCGATATATCATAAACATTTGGCCTACCTACAGATGAACCTGCATAGAGATAAGCCTAGTTTCTAATTACTACAAACTCGTCAAGCGATGGGGTTAACCTGCTTCTCCGGCTGCCATTCGACAAGCAAGACGATTGCCTGATATTGCTCCTTAGTCAGAACCGAATTAGTGTCGTCCGCGCATTCGTATTCCCACGGTAGTTCGTATACTCTACCCTCTTCTTGGTAGCCCATATAATTGTGGAAAGACTCAGGAACCAGTCGCACATAATCTTCTTCCTTCAGAATCTTCAGGAACTTTTCTGCGTCGTATATCATCAGCGGAACTCCGGCCTTATACAGAGCCGTAGCAACCTCAATAGCCAGCTCGACTTTGGCAGAATAACTGTTGGAAACAACAATCTTCCACCCGTGTTGTCGGTCGTTTGAGGCAAGAATATTCAGACGCGACAGTCCCAGCTCACCATAGTGGTCTGTTGCGAACCTTCTGAAATCATCCTGACTGTCAATGTCATACATTTCCGTCACATCCACGAACTTCACTCGCTTATAGTAAACCGCATCACGCAGTTCTTCCGGAACATCCTTAGGATCTACGTAGATACATTCACTAACTCCCCTTTTCCGATAATAAGTTTCATACGCCTCATTTGCAATGCGGTAATAGGAGCAATACTTTCGAATGGTCATTGTTTCCAAAAGAGGGACAGAACACCCATTCACTGAGTCCTCCAATGCTTTGATGGCCGTTTCCCTATCATCTACCTCAATCTTAAAATTCGGTACAATGCTGTCAAATTCTTTTTGTGAAATACGTCCTGTTCGTTGCTGGTACGGCAGGTTGTCCGCCACATAATCATTGAATCCGTCTGGATTCGCGACAATGACATCAATCAGCCGTTTCAGATAGTCGAAGAGGCTGATTAGAATCTCTTTGGACCATAAATAATCTGATTCTGCATCCACACAATTGGAGCGATTCGCAATGATAAAGCGGGTACGCTTTCTGTCTGTAATACGGATTGACCGGGAATCCCTGTATCTACACGAAGCAATATGGAACCACCTGGTTTCCATAGGATTGCATGCAAGCCAATCCTCGAGAAACAACTCTCGGCTTTCATATTCCCCAGTAGCAATCAATTCCTCGGCATCGCCCCACTCTTCCGGCTCGGGTCGCGGCACCTCGATATAGAATCCCCTATAATCATCGTCGCCCATTACTTCGAGCCGCTCGAATTTGCTCTGGATCTCAACCAAACGATCCAACATATCGCCATCAACTATAATCTCCCAATGACGCATTGTGCCTAACGCCTCCAAATGTGAGGCGTTCAGACCAACCTCCTTCGCCAAATCGGCAAAGAACTTTCTATCTATAATGTTTCTTTCGTTCATTTCTGTATGCCCATTCAATTTCAATAAACTTAGCTGGATCAAATCCGCTCATAAGGTGTTCATCCTCAAATACATATCCCATTTGATTGCTGATTATACGAGTACCGCCAATCACAGTGTCAATGTTGGTGTGCGAATGCCCGTAAATCCAGGCATCGATCCGACTGTCGGCAATCAGGTCTCCGTATTCACTGGCAAAGGCGCTGTTCAGCACGGAACCTCTATGACACGGAGCCACCACCTGAAGTGTTGGCAAATGGTGAGTAACCACGACAATATGGGCCGCAGTGCTCTCCTCAATGCTTTTCCTGATAAAGCCAATACAAGTCTCATGCATCCTGTTGAATTCATCCACCTGAAGCAACTTCCCGTCGAACTTTATCTGGCGGAAGTCATTCATGCCATTCCACACGAAATACTCGTCGCTCGGATTGATCCGAGACCACAACGTACTCAGGACGAAGTCAATGTCATTGACACGAACAACCTGGTTCTGGTAGTAACCGACATTCTCCCGTAACATCCATCGCCATTGCAGGCCTCGTTCCATTACGTCTGAATAGTTATAATATTCGTGGTTGCCCGGGACAATCAGAACCTGCCGGTAGTTCTCTGAGGCCCATTTCCAAAACTTCGTCAACGGAGCGACCTTATCCTTGAGATAGAAAATATCCCCGGCCAGAACCAAGACATCGCCCGTTACAGGCAATTCATTGTTTTTCAAATATCTGCTGTTCTCCTGAAACTCCATATGCAGATCACTCATATTTTGTATCCTCATCTTATTGTCCTCCTTTCTTCGATTGTTCAATTTGTTTCTCGATAATTGCCTTCACCTGTGCAAAAGAGACCGGTGTGAAATCATTGTTGTCCACACCGACATCATATTGTGTCGGAAGAAGCATACTCAGCCTGGGCGCATCCTTTCCGGTATTGTTTCTGCTTGTATGCACGTGTCCGAAAAGCTGCCATGTACCATTGTATGAGCCGCCATAGCAAAGGAACGGACAGTGGTTCAGGTATATATTCTGTTTATCTACCTCGATATACATCTGCATTGATATATGCTCGAAGTATTGAGTATAATTCTGCCTCAGGTTCTTGATGTCGTGGTTGCCGGAAACAAGGTAAATTTTTCCGTTCAGCCTGCTCAGTACATTTATCCATTCGGCAGAACCTCCCAGACAGAAATTCCCAAGGTGGAATACGATATCCTCCGGACCTACCACATGGTTCCAGTTGGAAATAATTGCTTCATTCATGTGTGACACATCCTTGAAAGGTCTGTTGCAGAACCTGATGATATTGGCGTGGTTGAAGTGAGTGTCGGATGTAAAGAACACCCTGCTTCCATCAAATTTAAAATTCATAATTTTTTCATTCATGCGCATCACTGCGCGGTTAATAATATGTTACAATTCTACCTTTGGACGGAATTGACGGAGAAGAGATCATCGCCCTGACGTCACCAACAGGCACAAAAATAAAACCGTCGAAAAGTTTGGTAAGGACTTTCCGACGGTTTTCATATATCGCATCAACGGGATACCTGCATCAATGTATCCTCAATGTTTTGTCAAACGTTAGTCGGAAAATTTCGCAATAAATATTGAATGTTTCAATGCCAGAAGTATGGACATGCGACATCCATTCAAGGCTTTTGACACCTTGATCAGATAAGTTTGTCCAGGTGTTCATTCTTCTTTGCTGCATTGTAAAATTTATTTTGATTCAATCAACTCCACAAAATTATGGTTTTTCTTGAGAACCAGCAAATTTCTTTATAAAATATCAGCGCAAAGGACGTGCAGCATTATATGAGATGAGACAGGCTGCTGCGGATGCAGGCATCCGAGATATGCCTCTTGACGACATCACATAATATGCATATATTTGCATTGACCATCTCCGTTCAGGTGACTAACGCTGGGAAGGTGTGGGCTTAGTATCGACAACAAATGATTTTTTATTTCTCAGGCACAGGGAACAGTAAACATGTGGCACAATGTCTGGCACTGGCCACAGAAGAAAAATGCATTTCAATAACAGATTGCATACATAAGGGAGAGTTTTCGTTTTCCTTATGCAGGGAGGAACGTGTCGGATTTGTCACGCCTGTCTATTTCTGGGGACTTCCCGACATCGTTGTGAGGTTTATAAATCAGCTGACTATCACCGGGTTGCATCAGAATTTCATCTACCATGTGGTGACATTCGGAACCACAACTGGTCAGGCGCATTACATGATGCAAGAATTACTGAAGAACAAAGGATTGTGGCTTGATGCGAAATATATTGTAAGAATGGTGGATGTCTGGACTCCGATATTCGATGTGTCGGATCACGAGAAATGCTTGCGAATAACAGAAAAGGCCGAAAAGAGCATTGCCAAGATAACGGAAATGGCTGTGGCCCGCAAGACCGGCAACTTCGATTATCTGCGTCTCCCCCATTGGCTGGCTCACTGGTATTACCTCACCTACGGAAACCAGCGCAAGACAAAACATTTCCAAGTGATGAAGGACAAGTGTATTGGTTGCAATAAATGCGCTCGACAATGTCCGGAACAAGCCATAGAGTGCAAGGACGGCTACCCTGTCTGGACAAAAGAGAAATGCACGCTGTGTCTGAAATGTCTGCACCAATGCCCACGGTTTGCCATACAATATGGGAAACGAACCGCAAAACATGGTCAGTTTGTATATCCGGGAAAATGACAATGTATATGACACCACTACAAGAAAGGCTGTTCGCCATGCAGGACAGGCAATATGCCGTTTTCCAAGCCAAACTGACGCCTGGCGTGCCGCCGGAAAGTTTCATCGGCATCCGCGTACCTGTGCTGCGCAAGTTCGCAAAGGAGTTCGTTAAAGAGGTTGAGGTCAATGATTTTGTGCATCAGTTGCCACACAAATACTATGACGAGAATATGATGCACAGCTTGCTTATCTCACAGGTAAAGGACTATGAAGACTGTATCAGTTTGACAGATTCGTTCCTTCCTTATGTGGACAATTGGGCTGTATGCGACATAATGTCTCCTAAGGTCTTCGCGAAACATAAGGAAGCATTGACAGAAAGGATAAACAATTGGATCAACTCGCGACATACTTTCACTTGCAGGTTTGGAATAGAGACACTTATGACTCATTATCTGGATAAAGACTTCAAGGCAGATTATCTTGAAATTCCTGCAGATGTGAGGAGCGGGGAGTATTACGTAAAGATGATGGTAGCGTGGTTCTTCGCCACAGCTCTTGCCAAGCAATGGGACGCGGCGATTCCCTACATCGAGCAGAAGCGACTTGCCCCATGGACCCACAACAAGACCATCCAGAAGGCCATCGAGAGTTACAGAATCACACCCGAGCAGAAGGATTATCTGCGGACATTGAAGATATAGTTTCTGCAAGACGCAGCCACGCCCTATTTTCAGAAGCGCTGATTACCAACAAGTTATATATTAGTCCGTTACTACGTACCGCCAATTCCTATAACATATCACCTCATCTTTCGGAATGCGGGCCAGACGATGGGAATGATCACAACGAAAGAAATGAGGTCGCCCGCGGCCTGGCAAATTTCCACACCATAAAACCGAAACTACTTGGTCGCCTCCAAGTCGCTCCGCTTATAGCGATGGCTTCCCGGCTGCATCTTCTTCCACTTCCAGCACCGAATGGCATCGTTCAGAGATGCGCACTTGTTGTCGGCAAAGAAGTCACGGACATATTGGTTGTATTCAAACTTCGTCCAAAGAGGACGGAACGTGTTTCTTTCTTTCAAGCATCGGGTTCTTCTTCGGCTTAGGAAGTGCAGGAATCGTTGCTTTGATGAGCGTCGCCAAGTAATACCTGTCATCCACATCGTTGATATAGAAGTAGTCCTTGGCACCGTCATACGGCGGCCTCAGGATGACTTCCTTCAGCACGGCCCTGCCCGGCTCCGTCACCTTGACGAAAAAGTTGTTATCACAAATGAGGCCGAAGAGAATGCTATTGCAGTAGGCACAGTAATCTCCCATCATCTTCTTCACGGATATCTCACCAGCGCCCGAGCACTGGTCGATGATGTATTGTATAAAGTCCGGATTGCAAGCCATATGAGTTACATCTTTTTTATCGAATGACGGATGACAGTTTTCAAATTCTCCGGAGCTGCTTTCCGGACATCCGAATTGGGATTTCCTTTACCTCGCACGGCAATGTAGTTCGCCTTTGGAAAATCTACAATAACCGGTTTTACAGGAGGCCGGTAAAACGCCGTGTATTCTTTCTTGAAAACCAGTAAATTTCTTTATAAAACACCTGTCGTTCTGGACAATACGAATTAGCTTGGATTCCGATTTGAAAAAGCAATTCGACAGTCTTTGCGAAGAATTCGGTATAAGCACCATTATTTTACCACCCCAGTCTCAATTTCATTCTCCAAATAAGAGAAAACATAAACGGCTCCTTCATAATACAAACCACATGCAGGATTACACAAGCGCTTGTAGGTTTCTGAAAAATACAGTTCATCTAGGGCTTTCTTCATATCCCATCCATACTTCCGCATCAGCATTTCCACTAATTCCGTAGAGAGGCATTCTATCTGAAACTGAATATCTTCACTCATGATCAAACCTTCTTTAAATAACTAACAGCTTTTTCTGTTCCAAAGAAATACTGGACAGAAGGCTTATTAAAACGCAGTTCTTCGATCATTCGGTCAAGGCTGATGTAACCTTGGATAAAGCGACGCATTTGAAGACCCACCGTATCGTCTGCGATTGGACCTGTTACTATATCGTAAGAGTGTGCAGGTGTCGACGTCATATTCTTTCTATTCATCAAAACAAATTCTGCCCACTCTGCAGAATAATCTTCAAAGACTTTTACCGACAATATCGCAGAATCTTCTTTAATCAAACTATCATCAAACAAGTAAGTATTAACTACCGGCATTCCTTCCTGTAATCTTTGAGCAGTACGAACTGCCATTTCCATTGCCTGAGATTCATTAGGATTCAGATAAAAGCCACACCCAAAATCCTTGCCTTTTCGTGAACGACATAAATCAATTTTATCAATCACGACATTACTTCCATGAAACAACTTCAGCATCCTACCCGACCTCCATTCTTTTGGCATAATATTGCAATATCCTCCACCGCATCATCTATAGAAAGAGTATGCTCAGCCGCATAGCAATCAATAAGAAAGTCTATTCCTTTGAATCTACGCAAATAGGCGTAAGACTGTGTCAATGAAAGCTTAAACCGATTAGCAAAAGCACCAACACAGCAGTTTACATATTCAATTATATTATGCGTCAAATCCATATTCTCCGTTTTTTCAAAATTGCATAAGAATTGTCTGAGCCATTCGGGGTTGCGTTTCGATATGCAACCATTATAACCTCTTTTCACAAAAATAGAAAAATTATCTCGAACAACTTACATTCTCCTCTGCAAATTAGATATTAATCTTCCATTTGATGCATCACTCTACTTCGCTCAACTTTCTTTGACGACATCACATAATATGCATATATTTGCATTGACCAGAACCATTCTGGTGACTACTGAATTAATGACGAAATAAAGTACAAGGCGTATGAAATCTTTTGAACCTAAGCCGTGGGTAGTACCACAGCCTGTGCTGATTATCGGCACATATAATAAAGAAGGAATTGCAAATGCGATGAATGCAGCCTGGGCTGGACAATGGGACGTGAATGAAATTATGATCTCGATGGGAAAGCATGTTACCACAGAAAACCTGAAGATTGACGGCGAGTTTACCGTTGCCTTCGCGACCAGGAAAACCATGGTAGCCGCTGATTTCGTAGGCATCGTTTCCGCCAAGAACGACCCGAAGAAGATGAAGAAGACGGGATGGAACATCGAGAAGGCGACGAAGGTCAATGCTCCTGTGTTCACCGATTTCCCGATGACCCTTGAGTGCCGCATCAAGGAGAAGTTCAATGAAAGCGAAACGGGCTATTATCTCGTTGCCGAAATCGTCAATATCCTTGTAGATGAGAAGTATCTGGCAGAAGACGGAAATCCTGACATGGAGAAGATGGAACTGATTGTCTTCGACCCTATTCATCATGGCTATATCCAGCTTGGCAGCAAAATCGGAAACGCTTTCTCCGACGGCAAGGCTTTGAAATAATCGACAGACATTATATTATGCCGGACCGCATGACACCCGAACAACGCCATGATTGCATGGCCAGCATACACTCGGAGAACACACGCCCCGAACAGGCAGTCAGGCGTGAATTGTGGCACCGGGGATACAGGTTCCGCAAATGTGTCCGCACATTGCCCGGGACTCCGGACATCGTCCTGCCCAAATACCGCACATGCATCTTCGTGAACGGCTGCTTCTGGCATGGGCACAAGGGCTGCAGCAAATTCGTCATGCCGAAAACGCGGACTGAATTCTGGGCGAATAAGATTGCACGGAATCAGGAGCGGGACCTCGTCAATATTCAGCGACTTGAATCCATCGGCTGGAGCGCAATCACAGTCTGGGAATGCGAACTCGGCAAATCCAGCATTGAAAATACAATAGAAAAGATTGAGTCAATGCTAGAGGAAAACAGGACAAAATGGGAAGCATATCAGGCGCATCGCCGGGAAAGCCGCAAATTCGCCATTGAGCAAGCCCGAAGGCGACGCGAGATCAACGCTATCATTGAAGCGGAACTCAAAGAACGGTTCGGCATCCCCGAAAGGATAAGACGCCTCTCCCGCATTGACCAACTCTGAGACCCGAACGGGAATAACAACCTCGACGACAGTTTTTTCAAAAAAAATATCTGTCAATGTGTAACAACCCCCGTTTCTCTCCTACCTATAGTCAGAACAACAAGTTAAACTTTAAAAGAAACTTATTATGAAGACAAAGGTATTCAATCTGATTATTCTGGATGAGAGCGGCAGCATGAGTTGTATCAAGAGCCAAGCGCTCAACGGTCTGAACGAGACATTGCAGACAATACGCAAGGCTCAGGAAAAATATCCTGATCAGGAGCAGCTCGTCAGCATTGTTCCTTTCGAGTCTGACAACATCCGGCTCCTTAGAGACAAGGTTTCCATCAGGGAGGTCAATGATCTCCGTCCTGATGAGTACAATCCGGGAGCCTGCACTCCCCTCTTTGATGCCATCGGCTTTGGCATCAACAGCATCAGGAAGCAGGTATCCGATGACGACAGCGTCCTTGTGACAATCATCACAGATGGTGAGGAGAACTGCAGCAAGGAGTATAGCGGCAAGGCTATAGCCACCATCATCGACGAACTGAAGAAAAAAGGCTGGATGTTCACATACATCGGTGCCAACCAGGATGCAGTAAGAGTCGCCATGACCATCAACATCACCAATGCACTGAACTTCGTCCAGGACGAGGAAGGGACCAAGGTTATGTTCGAGAAGGAGCGTCGGAGCCGCGAGCGCTACTTCGAGGCCAATGCCATGTGCTATGAGATGGCGACACCTATGATGGCCCGTGAAGCCAAGATAAAGATGGCTTGCGCAAGTGACTACTTCGACGATGAGCCAAAGAAGACCAGCAAAAAGGACAAAAAAGCATGAAGCAAAGAATCTATGACCTGCTGATGGTAACCTACCGGGGATTACTGAAGAACTGCTATCAGCAGGTCTTCTTTCAGGACTCCGGATTGTCAGCGATTAAGACATTCGACGACTACCTCTCCGACTTCTACCTCTATCTGTATGAGGCAAAGCCGAAGTATGTCAATGATGACGTCAAGGGCTATTATCTCCAGCAGATAAGGGATGAGAAAGCAACTCCTGCGTGGCTCCGCCAGACATTCCGTCATTTCCTGCTAGAAGAGAACAAAATACTGACGGAGATGCGGGAGGCCCTTGCCGAGTACCGTCTCCAGCTTGCCGCTGCCAAGACAGGCCAGCCTCTCGACATAACATTGATGCATGTCGGTTTTGCCATTGCATGGTTCAACCAGCACGAGTCCAGCGAGGACAGATACCTGTTCTTCAGGAGCGCATACAAGCACTTTATGGGCTTCTATTCATGGCCTGACGAAGACCTGAATGACAAGGATGTGGCAAGTGTCCTGGGCATCACGGCCGGCACTCTCCGCACCCGTACATCAAGATTATGCGCGAAGGTCAAGAGACTGGTAAATGAGCTCAATGATGCGCTCATCTCGACATTGAACAAGCAATCACTTGACATAGCCAGAGAGATCTATGCAGAACCGGATCCCGACATGGAATCCATTCTGGAGGAATTGCTGGGACAATCAGAGCGAGATCTTGAACAATATGACAAGATTCTTGCTTTGAGACAGGAGAAACGTCTTTCAATCAGAACGTTCGAGAAATTCGAATCAGCATGTTTTGCAGAAGAAATGTGCATCCCTTCAGCACCTTGTCTATCATACGACGTTTCATCATCCGAAAGCCACGCACAACTTCAGAGCAAGCGCATTATTCGCATGTTCAAGGACTTCATTGGCATGTAATGTCAATTGGCCTGAACCCCTTGGAACAATTCAGGCCATACTGACTCAAAAACTATACAGACAGGCTCCTACAGCGAGATAAGGGCGTGGCCCGGCGCGGTGTCGTGACGACGGCCCAAGTTGAAGGAAATGCCGAAATTCAAACCGAGATGAAGCTGGCCGTATGGATATACAAGACCTTGCTCGGAGGCTTTCGCATACTTGAATCCGATGGCATCGGCACCCAGGAACATGTTGAATCCTGCCGCGTGGAAGCCTAGAGCGGCGCCCATTGTGGAGCCGTAGGACGAAATGGCGTAGTTCGTAGCGAAACTGAACCAGTCGCATGGTTTCAGGTTGGCATAGAAACGGCCTTCAGACCAGGTATGAGGTCCATTGAAACGGGACGAACTGAGGAAGCCGGCTGTGAGTCCCTTGTAGAAAGGCATCACATATTCAGCACCGAAATTCAGTGTCATTGAAAGCATCTTGAACTTGCTGGCATCCTTGGCTGTCCTGTAGAATTTCGCAAGGTCCTGAAAATCATCGCCGAGAGCCTTGAACTGCTCTGAAAGCGAATTATCCTTGCCCTCGCCTTCATCGAACGAGACATTGTCGAAACCCTCGAACGACCAGCTGTCTTTCCTGGTATTTGCCTCCGTTACGCTGTTCCACAAGATACCGCCGAGGTCATTCACTGCAAGGGAAAGCCTCAGGCCGGGAATCAGCTCCAGTTCTGCACCGAGGTCAATGGCAGCACCATAACCTCCTATTAGTGAACCGATATTTGAGCCGTTGACTTCCTTGAAATCGAACTCGTCCAAAAGGTCCACATCCTCAGGAGAATCGACGTCGGCGCCTGTCTCCCCCTTTGTCTTCACGTCGAGAAGGCCGCAAGCAGCGGTCAATGTTCCGCTGGAAGTGACGCTCCACCTGTCCTCGGTCATCTGGACATGCATCTTGTCAATACGAGCCTCGGCTCTGCCTTCGCCCATGAGGAATTTCACACGCGCACCTACATTGATCTTATCCGCGAACTGACGTGACCAGCCGAAGGAATACTCCATATAGGCATCAGCATTGACAGCTATGTCAGAAATATCATAATATTGCGACTTGCCGGCATTCTTCATGAAGTCAAAGAGACTGTACGGAACGTTCAATCCGGCATTTACACGCTGTCGGATACCGAAGGTGAAGAACGACTTGCGTCCCCAAATACCAAGCGAGAAAACGGACACGCCCACGTTCACGCCGAGCCGGTTGTTATTCTTAAGTTTACTCAGGAAATCATCCGGGGAAACCTTAGAACTCATAAATGTAGTAAGCTGGCCGTCAATAGGATACAGGAACGTGCTCACACCCATATTACTCTGCACGGACAATGCCGTACCGCCAAGTGACGGCAAGGAGAAATAGTTCCTTTCCGCTGAAAATGCGGGGTTCAGGTCTCCCCTTCCGTTATATCCGCTCATGAAATAGGCGGAACGCAACATCGACTGCTGTGCGAAAGCGCTTGTTGCCGCCAGCATTGATACCAATATCGTAAAAAGAATTCTCTTCATGTTTTTCACAGATTAAAGCCCTGATTCAATGTCCATTTTAGCCTGGAGCCTGATTTTCATATTCTTGAACTGCACTCCCTGGTTCTTGTTCAGGCAGACGCCCGACATCGTACCCGGATCGCTTCCGGTAAGGTTCAGGCGGAGACCGTCAAGCTTGCGCATCTGCTCCGCGCCACCCTCCAGATTCAGGGTCAATGCTGATGTGGACGGTTTTTCGACAGATCCCGCCGGAATATTTCCATTCAATGTCACCTTGATTCCAGGAATGACATTGCCGTCCACATCGATGGCAGCTGCATCGAGCGAAATGGCCATCGGAATCATATTGACGAAGTCGAACTTCACGTCAGCGTCACGGACTTCCAATGCAAAGCTCTCATCATTAGGGTTGAAAGTCTCATTCCAGCCCGTAAAATCAGTGCTGTAAACTATCTTGACATCCTTTCCGAATGCCAGAGCGGCAGCCAGTTCGAAATCATAAACGACATTGTATCTGCATCCCGAGGTCAATGTCACGAACTCGTCAGCAGCCTCTACATCAATGTTTTCCATTCCGACACGATCAGGCACAATGCTGAAGAGCGATGAGAAATCAGGCACTACGACAGATGAAAATCCGGTCGGAACTCCTTCCCCAGTCTTGGAGACATAGAGACTATTCATTCCGGAAGGAGTCAGCATAATTGCTTCGCCTCCATTTGCATTGCCGACATGAGCCGTACGATGGTCAGCACCCTTGTATGACATGATATCGGCATTAAGGTTCAATTTAAGCGGAGTATGGTTATCGATATTTAGTTTCAGCACAGGATTGTAAAGGTCCAGGACCACATCATCGCCGCTCAAAAAATCAGGCAACTCGCCCACATTCGAAATGAAAGGATCAATGACAATGTCGGGATCCACCTTGACCAAAGCAGTCTTCACGATCAACGATGAAATAGAGAGGTCGATATCTGCTACAATTTCATTCGGAATCACCTCCACGGTAGTTCCAAAGTCCGAAAGGACAGCATTAACATCGAAGGCACTCAACTTTACCTCATCGTTCAGCACTATCTTATGCTGCGACGGGATGAATCCCTGACCTGAAGGTATCTTTTCGAAATCAATCCCTATGACATTCAGATTAATGTTCTTGGACATCGTGTGAATCTGTGGCCTCTTGATGGTCAGGATATTGCCGTCCGGATTGAAGTTAAGACCGTCATCTTTCACATCTGCAAATTCCAGATACTCAGGAAAATCAATGATCAGGTCAGACAAAGTCGCCTTTCCTGCAGTCAACGTCAAAGAGACGTTCACCACACCGGAAACCTCTGCATCCTTTACAGCCCGGATTTCATGCGGCACATCTTCATTAATCGTTATCGGTGTCGAAGATGCATTGAAATGCTTGGTGTACGGCGTAGCCGGGACCGTACCGCTTGAAGGCAGCGGGAGTTCGCTCTTCTCAATCGTGGCAGTATATCCGCCGTCCGTCACCAGCTCGTCCGAGAACGAGAAAACCGGCAGCTCCACATCGGAAGATGCACCGCGTCCGGTTACAGAAAGATAATAATTTCCCGAAGCATCAGCTTTTAGGACATCTTTGTCATCGTTACCAAGGTTAAGGAAGTCATCGACCCGTATAAACTCGGAGTTTCCCAGCGGCGCGCTGATATCCCCGTCAATGCTTATATTCGTGTCAATGTCTTTCGTGAGATCGTAATCCTCATTGAGACATGAAGTTACGGGTACTGCTGCAGAAAGCATGGCTACGCCCGACAGCAGATAGGTTAATTTTTTTTGAAAAGACATATAAAAGGGTTTCGCAAATTTACCCAATAATTACGAGAAATCAATGTACTTGGAGCAAGTTTGTTTTTTTGTCAATGTAGATTTGTTTAGTACCTTTGCGCCACTTTCCGGCGACCAGACGAGTGACAATCAGGCTAAACTCTATCATTGACGGGAAGTTGAAGCGTTTTCGGGGACAGGTTCCTCGTTTTTGTGTTTTAAGGATTACTTATGTCAAGACAACAGATAATGAATGTCAATTTTAAAAGCAGGCAATCCGGAAATAGTTCCAATGACGCCACCGCTTATTCAATACTGATCACTTGTGGCATCGGTCATTTCCTGAATGATATGATCCAGTCAGTAATCCCGTCCATCTACCCGGTAATAAAGGACACCTATGGATTCTCGTTTGCACAGATAGGCATTATAACGCTGGTCTTCCAGATGACATCGTCCATACTTCAGCCATTCACAGGCTATTACGCCGACAGGAGACCTGTTCCTTATGCGCTTTCCATCGGAATGTGCTTTACATTGGCAGGACTCCTCATGCTCTCCGGCGCCGGCACATTCCTGACAATTCTGATTGCAGTGGGAATAATCGGTATGGGGTCTTCAATATTTCATCCGGAGGCTTCCAGAGTTGCCCAGATGGCCTCGGGAGGAAAGAAAAGTCTGGCGCAGTCGATATTCCAAGTAGGAGGCAACGGCGGAAATGCACTCGGGCCGCTTCTGGCAGCGCTCATAGTCCTGCCCTTCGGACAGAGTTCCATCCGGTGGTTCGCATTGATAGCCATTCTTGCTGCAATAATTCTGCTGTACGTTGCATCGTGGTACAAGGAAAGGATTGCCACCCATACAGACCATCCTGAAATCAATGCGGATATCCGTAATGATATCCCACGCCACCAGGTTCATACGGCAATGCTCATTCTGGTGGCATTGATCTTCTCCAAATACTTTTACTTGTCCTGCATGACAAGCTACTTCACATTCTTCCTGATGGACAAGTTTTCGATGACAGTGCAGAATTCCCAGCTATGCCTTTTCGCGTTCCTCGCGGCATCGGCGCTCGGCACAGTAGGCGGAGGGCTTTTGGGTGACAAGTACGGAAGGAAATACATAATATGGGGCTCCATCTTGGGAGCAGCGCCTTTCGCTCTGCTGCTGCCACATGTAAACTGTTTCTGGACCATAGTCCTGTCAGTCATCATAGGTCTGGTAATTTCGTCTGCATTCTCATCGATTGTCGTATATGCAACAGACCTGATGCCGGACAGGATAGGGATGATTTCCGGCGTCTTCTTCGGTCTCATGTTCGGCCTTGGCGGCATCGGTTCGGCATTCTTCGGATGGCTCGCGGACAAGACAAGCATATGGTTCATTTTCAATGCCAGTGCATATCTGCCGCTTCTCGGCGTCGTGGCCGGATTCCTGCCCGACACAAAGAAGAAGCCATAAAGACAAAAGACGATGACCTACCTGATGATTTCACCGATTGCCTCAGTTAATGAAGCATAGACAGGCACACCGTATTTCGCGCAGGTTATCCTGACATTGTCATATCTGTAGAAGCCATCCGTACACACGACATGGAGCTTTCCGCTTTTCGCGAACAGTCCCAATTCCAGAAGCGTAATCGGGGACTTGCTGCCCGGAAGAAAATTCATGAGAATGAAATCAGCATCCTCCAAATGCGAAAGTTCCCAATTGACCTGATAATCCATTTCGTATTCCCTACTGGGGTCCCAAAACTCCTGACGCGGATTGAACAGCACCCAGTTGCCCGGAGCCTTTTCAAATAATTCCGCCACATCCTTCTGCCAATCGACACCGCTTCCCATGTCGATCGTACCCGCAAGAAAAACAGACTTATATGATTTTTTGTCAATGTTACCGGGCAACTCCTCGTGAGGATGAATCACCAGTGTCGGAAGTTTTTCCTGGCTCCTGCCGCAGGAAATAATTATCAATGATAGAGTTAAAAGTACAAAGATGTGGATTCTCTTCATCTTGACGTCATATTAGATATTTAGTTACAGTTTTAAAGGCACAGCATTAACGATAGGATCATGCGCCATACAGCATTGACACTATCTGCTCAAGATATTCTTTGTCCACCTCGTCGAATGTGGCAAGTTCCTTACTGTCAATGTCAAGCACAGCGACAATCTGGCCGCATTTCCGGCATGGGACGACTATCTCGCTCCGGCTTTCGCTTGAACACGCGATGTGTCCGGGGAACTGCTCGACATCCGGGACGACAAGTGTGCGGTCCTCTCTCCATGAAGTGCCGCAGACTCCCCTGCCTTTCTTGATTCTGGTACAGGCTACAGGCCCCTGGAATGGCCCGAGTACCAGTTCATCGGCCGAAACGACGCGATAGAACCCTGTCCACCAGAAGCCGAATTCAAAGTGAAGCAAAGCCGCCATGTTTGACATCCTTGCAATTACATCAGTCTCCCCCGAAAGGACGGACTGGATCCGCGGAATCAACGCCAAATATTTATCAACCTTCGACATAATCATTTCATTTTGAACAAAGGTAATGCATTTGCCCTGATCCGCCTGCAGATTATTGCGACAATTCGCGAAAGAGTTCGCAAAAGAGGATGAGGTCAATGCTTGATTCCAAAGTATTCAAGCAACGCCGCGTAATTATCCTGCGCAGTCAGGCAGGTATCTCTCAAATAGCCAGGAATATCCGGCCAATTCTGAAGACCCCTGTAATAAAAATACTTCAGGTCATCCGTTATGATGAACGGCACTATTCCGCCGGCCAGGCATTCTTTGAACATGATAAGTCGTCCCGTTCGTCCATTCCCATCCTGAAACGGATGAATTGACTCGAACTTCTTGTGAAAGTCAATGATATCGTCCAATGTCTTCTTCTTTTTGGAGTTATAAGACTTGAGCAGTATGCTCAACATAGAATGAACCTTCTCCGGAGGACAAGTCTGATTTCCACCGACCTCATTGGGTAGTTTCTTATACTCACCAACATTGAACCAGGATTTTCGACTGTCAGAAGTTCCGGTTTTCAAGATACGGTGTACTTCCTTAATCATTCCTTCCGTAAGTTTATCCTGCGCGTGATCTATGATATAATCAATACAACGGAAATGATTCACCGTCTCCACGATGTCATCAACATTGACAGATTCATCAGAAATGCCGATGGTGTTCGTCTCATAAATATATCTGGTCTGTTCATGCGACAATCGACTCCCCTCGATATGATTGGAATTATACGTAAGATCAATCTGCGTGCGATGGTAAATTCCACCTTTAAGACGGCTCGACTTTTCCTCCCTTAGTCTCGACAGAAGAGGGAACTCTTTACGGACCTTGGAATTCTTTCTGTCCGGCAAAGAAGCATCCTCCGGAACATTCCATGTCTTTCCAGTCAAGAAAGCGCCCTCCATCTTTCCTGAAGAGCACCAATTCCTGACAGTCCTTTCGGAAACACCATTCTTTCCTGCAAATTCCGCAATAGAAATATAACCCATATTATCGGCAAATATTTTTGTTCAATGTCAATGCAAATGTAATGAATTTTGCCGATATCGGCAAGTTTCAGTCATTCCAAGTCATCAAACGTTGCGAATCGTTTGCCCCAAATGTGATTCAGTGCTTGGGGGCAGACGAAACAAGCGTCTCCATAGACCAGTTTCCAAATTTCGGAAAAATCGACATAAGAGACTGTCTAACTTATTATTCTGGTAAAAATTTTGCAGTGTGTTCCGCGGTTTGACAAACAGTTTTTTCAAATGAACAGATTTACAAAATTGCTCGCTTTGGCGGGCCTGACATTAATTACTATGGCATCTTGTAACAATATTTCTGAGTCCCAAAAGGCTGATATAGTCCTGGAGAACATCTTTGCCCGCAAATCTGTGCGCAAATTCACATCAGAACCGGTTTCGGACAAACAGGTGGAGACATTGCTGAAAGCAGCGATGGCAGCCCCTAGCGCAATGAATAAGCAGCCGTGGAGATTTGTAGTAGTGAACGACAAGGAGAAGTTGGCTTCAATGGCCGAATCGCTTCCTTATGCAAGGCTGGATACTGCACCATTGGCGATTGTTGTATGCGGAGATCTTTCTGACTACAAGAAATTCTGGGTAGATGACTGCTCTGCCGCAACAGAGAATCTGCTGTTGGCCGCTGAGGCTATGGGACTCGGTGCAGTCTGGACAGCAGCGTCTGACGATGAGCGTTCCGCAATAGTGAAAAATGCATTGGAACTTCCTGAGAACATTCATCCCCTCTGCATTGTTCCGGTAGGTCATCCTGACGGGGAATTCCAGCCGAAAGACAAATGGGATCCTTCTAAGATCCACTACAACAAATGGTAGTTCCCGCATTGACAATTTCTATCGGCAAACTCTTAGTTCTGCCGTCTAATAAAAACAATAAATCTTGCCGGCATCGGCAAGATTTATTGTTTTTACAGATTGTCAAGCCATATCAGACAAACACGATGCTGACAGGCTTGTCGAGGACTATAGTGCGACCTGTATCAGACAGGAGACCTGTCCTGACGTCCCGCTTGAAAATCTGGATGCAGCCACTGTCACGGCAAGCGACCAGAAGGAACTTTCCGTTAGGAGTGATATTGAAGTTCCTTGGATGAATACCCGTGTTCCGGTAACCGATTTTTGCCAAGGTTCCGTCAGCATTGACCTTAAATATCGCGATTCCGTCATTCTGGAGCCTGTTGCTGGCATATAGGAACCGCCCGTCGGGTGAAAAATGGATGTCAGCGCTGCCCCTGGCATTGACAGTATCAGCGCAAACGGTCTGGACGACTCTGTCGGATTCCGTGTCAATGACAGCGATACTTCCCGAAAGCTCTCCTATGACGTACGCCTTGTCTTCACCATCATTGAGGACTATGTGCCTCGGTCCGAAATCCGATGGCAGCTGAATTCGTCTGCACTGCCTGGTGACCACATCGTATCTTGCCACGACATCCGCACTGAACTCTGAGACATACAGTTCCGTTCCGGCGGCATTGAAAAGAGCGCAATGGGCATGCGGAAGATTCTGACGGGTACTGTCCGGACCTCCGAGACCTGTACCGTAAAGGAAGTCATGAGGCTTCAGGACTCCATCGTCTCCGACGGGGAACTCCGTGACGTTGCCGGAAGAGTAGTTGGCAGTCATCACGACCTTTCCATTCGTCGAGATATAACACGGATCTTTGCCGTCAGTCAGTTCACTGTCAAGCAATTGCATCGCACCGGTCTTTCTGTCGAGTGACAATGTGGCTGCAGATGCAGTACTGTCTGCGACCTCGCTCACCGCATAGACATACCTCCCGTCAGCAGACAATGTCAGATAAGACGGATTCCTCATCTCTGCCAGACCGACAGCACCGGGAGCCTCCGCAAACCGTCCTTCACCTTTACCGGTGGCCAGAACGCCTTTCTCCTGGTCAAAAAAGTAACTGTAAACTCCCCTGCTGGCGCAATCATCGGTGTACGTCCCCACAACCATCGTCAGAGGCTCGCTACCGCATCCCACCATCATAAATGAGGTCAATGCTGCCACCCCGCAAGCCCAAAAATCAAACTTTCTTTTATACATATTCATCTGTTTACATACGTTTACTTGCCCCAGACCTTTTCGGAAATCCGTTTGATCAATTTCAGTTTTTCCCATTGCTCATCCTGAGTCAGTTTGTTTCCGATAGCGCAGGACGCGAAACCGCATTGAGGAGAAAGCGACAGCCGTTCAAGCGGAATGTACTCCGATGCCTCATGAATGCGCCTGATGACAGTGTCTTCGTCCTCGAGTACAGGGCTCTTCGTTGTAATCAGGCCGAGCACTACATGTTTGTTTGCGCTTACTTTAGCCAATGGTCCGAATCCTCCTGAACGTTCGTCATCATATTCGAGATAGAGGACATCTACATTTTCCCGCGCGAAAACCCAATCTGCCACAGAGTCATAGGCACCGCTGTTGAACCATGTGGAGTGATAGTTGCCGCGGCATATGTGTGAGGCTATAACCATGTCTTCCGGATGGCCTTCGATTGCAAGATTGTTTATCGTAAGGAACTGATCCTTAATCGTATCCAGGTCCTTACCGACTCTCTCATACCTCTGCTTAGCAGCATCTCCCACAATTGCACCCCATGTACAGTCATCCAGTTGCAGATAGCGGCCGCCTGCAGCATAGTACTGACGGATAAAGTCCTGATATACCGAAGCTATGTCGTGAATCAGTTCATCAATGTCCGGATAAATGGAGCGGGTGCCCAGATAGTTAAGCGGAACGATAAGCTGCTGGAGGAACTGGGCAGGTGCAGGGATTGTCAGTTTTGCGATGTGCTCCGCATCTTCGTGACGCTTAAGTTTCTTGTATGCTTCTATGAATGGATGTGGCTGTGCAAACAGTTTCCCGGTAAGGAACACATTGTCAAGCCGAGCAGTTTCCCCGTTGAAGGTGACATCACCTCCCTTTTCGTGAGCTGTTCCACCCAGTCCCCAGAAAAAATCGAGGTGCCAGAATGTTCTGTTGAATTCGCCGTCTGTGATAAGCGTATATCCCAATTCCTTCTGTTTCTCTACCAGCTGGGCGACACGCTCATCCCTGTTGTCGGACGAAAGGTCTGCCGGACGAAGGAAACTACCCACAAAGTCCGCTCTCTGCGGAACTTGAATTCCGTTAATGGTCTTTCTCATAATCTATATTGTTTGTTCGTTGTCTAACACAAATATATCCGGTTTTATCTGATTTGCAAAGTATGTCATGCAATTCATCGTTATCCTACAAGGAACCCCTCAGTATTATTCTTTTCTGATGGCAGCAATGGCCATGCGCAAGGCACCATAGGAGATTTTCGAATCGAAATGTTCATAGACCGGTTTCAATGCCTTCTCATCGGGATGTCCGGCGAGATATGCTTCGATCTTCTCCAAAGTATCCACATCGATAAAATCATGGACATCGATATCTCCGGAAGCCACGTACCGAGCCAGATGTCCCTCTATCGTAGAAGGATTCAAACCGCGCTTTTCCGCAATCTGAGCGACAGTATTGCCCTGATTATAAAGCCAATAAGAATATTCCACAGTCGTAAGTTTGTTGCCCTCATCGTCACGCAGCTCCTTCTTCACCTTTTTCGGCGCATCAGAAACGACATCATGGCTGTCAGCTTCACTTGCTTCGGAGACGGTCTCACCCTGCTCGAAATCATCATCCTCCAGATGACTTTGGACAATGCCGATAATCTCCTCTCCATAAGCATTGACCTTCGCCGGTCCGACTCCCGGCACATCCAGGAGTTCTGTCAATGTCGTAGGTCGAAGATGGGCAATCCCAGCCAAGGCGGCATTGGAAAAAACCACAAACGCAGGCTTGTCAATTTCGTTTGCCCGCTCGTATCTCCAAGACCTCAGCTCACGTGCAAGGGCCGTATCCGGAATTTTCACAGGCACTGCCAGTTTTTCCGCATCGGACTTTTCTGTATTTATCCTTTCTGCATTGACCTTTTTGGCATTGACCTTTTCCTCAGAGCCAACGGCTTCAGGCTCAGGTTTTTTCTCGTATTCGAAATACTCATAACAAGAGGAGAAGGCAAGCTCCTGGACAGGACAATATATGTAGTTCATATACGCATCCACAGCCTTATCCTTCATGAAAACAGACGCCGACACCGGCGAACTCAGGACGAGCCCCTCCAAAGTGCGGCAACGGCTGAGAGCCACGTATGCCTGACCCGGAGAAAAAGCAGCATGCACATCAATGATAGCCTTGTCGAATGTAAGTCCCTGGCTCTTGTGTACAGTTATGGCCCACGCAGCCTTCAGCGGATATTGCTTAAACCGTCCTATCTGCTTGGATGATATCTCTTTAGTCTCCTCATCGAACTGATAGCGGATATTCTGCCACTCCATCGGCTCGACCTCAATCGTCTTCCCCGATTCGGCCAGCCTTACGGCGATGCAGTTCTTGTCAATGCTTCTGACCTCTCCCAGTGTGCCGTTTATGAAACGTCTTTCGGGATCATTCTTGATGAACATCACCTGGGCGCCCTTTTTCAATGTCAGACTATTCGCTGTCGGATAAGACTCCTCCGGGAACGTGCCCGTCACGGCGGCCTCGAATGTAAACGGGTGACTGTCAAGCTTTGCCATTTCAGTAGCATTGATATAATCCACCTGCCGATTGTGCGTCATCAGCCTGATATAGCCGTCCTCCGGCTTTGGCGAAAAGTCCGGAATATAGCGCGTATTGAGGTCGGAAATATCCTGATTTGTCAACGTGCATTCTCTGGCGTGATTCAAGATATTGATGAAATGCCCGTCTGTCTGGCGATAGACGGTCTTAAGTTCTATACAGCTGTATTTCATGCTTTTAAGTGCAGCACTGCTGAAGAAATACAACGTCTTGTAATACTGTCTCAGAAGCTCATCCTCTCCGCCGTGGGCAATCGGAGGAAGCTGCTGCAAATCCCCAATCATAAGAAGCTGCACCCCGCCGAAAGGCTTGCTGTTGCGCCGGATTCGCCTGAGTTCCACATCGATGTGGTCCATCAGATCTGCCCTTACCATAGACACCTCATCGATTATCAGCAGCTGGAGATTGCGGATAAGTTCCAGTTTCGACTTGTTGATTCTGAAATCAGATTTCGGTTCAATGACGCCCTTGACGAATGGCCCGAGGCCGAACTGGAAGAAAGAATGGATGGTCATCGCCCCTGCATTGACAGCAGCTATTCCGGTAGGTGCCAGCACAATGCATTTCTTTTTCGTATGGCGCACGACATCACGGAGGAACGTGGTCTTGCCCGTCCCCGCCTTGCCAGTAAGAAACAGACTCATATCCGTCTTCTCTACAATGAATCTGGCAACATTCAATTCAAAATTTCCACTTTCCATCTTTCAATGTCAGACAACTTATCGGTTCCAAACAAAGTTAATGGATTTGCTCAAATTCGCAAAGGGATATGCGACCGGAGACATTGCTTTCCCGATTTTTATACTATCTTTGCCGCCGCATGACACGTCATCTCAAATATAAGAGCGCATTGGCGCTTGTGTTGTTTGCATTCTTTTTTGCATCGACAAACCTCTTCCCCCATGTCCATGAGGGACCGGAGGGACGTATCGTGCACTCACATCCCTGGAGCGGAAAAGCCCACAGTCACAGCGACTCCGAGATCCAGATCCTGCAGATTATCTCAGCAAACATTTATCTGGACAGCGGTCATGTCGAATTCGTCACTGCGGAAAGTCCGAATTTCCCGGTCATTCCAGTCCTGACATTGCCGGAAGTCGTCCAGACAGTATTCCACCATGTCCTCGGTCTTAGGGCTCCCCCTGTGTCGTTATAGCCAAACTCTTTCCAAACCATTTTGAACCATTAAATGCGTAACCTGTCCAAGGCTATGCATAAGTATATTTTACACAAACGATACAGAATTAATGAAATCAATACATATTTTGGCCACTCTCATAGTGGCTACACTTGCCGTGTGCTTCAGCGGACATACAATTGCCCAGAACAAACAATCCGACGCGAGCATCTCAGGCCATATCATTGACGCGAAAACAGGTGAACACCTCCCCTATGTCACAGTAATGGTCAGCGGCACGCAGATCGGCATACAGACCTCATCTTCAGGACATTATGTCCTCAGAAACCTACCACTCGGCAGGCACGACATCATAGCGTCTTTCGTGGGATACAAAGACGCGACAGTTTCACTCGACATCGAAGCCGGAAAGTCCTACGAAGTGAATTTCAGCCTCGAAGAGGAATCTCTCTCGCTTGACGGAGTCGTAGTCAGCGCCACCAGAAACCGCACATCGAGAAAGATGGCACCAACCCTTGTCAATGTCATTGACAGCCGCATTTTCGCCACCACTTCCTCTCCTACTCTGGCGGAAGGACTCACATTCCAGCCGGGAGTCAGAATCGAGAACGACTGCCAGAACTGCGGATTCACGCAAGCAAGAATCAACGGACTCGACGGACATTATTCGCAGATTCTCATTGACTCCAGACCGATTTTTTCCGCCCTTGCGGGCGTGTACGGATTGGAGCAGATACCCGCATCAATGATAGACCGTGTGGAAGTGGTGCGTGGAGGCGGTTCTGCCCTGTTCGGAGCTTCTGCAATCGGAGGAACAATCAATATCATCACAAAAGAAGCCATGAGGTCCAGTGCAGGAATCAGCCACGAGCTCACCTCCATCGGCATGAGCGGTGCCTTGGACAACAATACCAGCATGAATGCGTCCATGGTCACAGATAACGGAAGAGGCGGACTGTTCGTATTCGGACAGAGACGTTCAAGGGACGGCTATGACGCTGACAACGACGGGTTTACAGAAATCCCTACCCTGAATACCATAACTGTCGGCACTAGAGGACATCTCCGGATTAATCCTTTCTCGAAACTTAAATTCGAGTATCATGGCGTCAAGGAATTCAGACGCGGAGGTGACCGTCTGGACAGGCCTGCACATGAGGCACTTATTGCTGAGCAGATCGAACACATAAACAGCAGCGGTTCAATCAGTTATGACGGACAGAGCCAGGACGGCAAGCATATCTGGAATACTTATGTTTCCGCACAGCACATCCGCAGAAACAGCTACTACGGAACCGGAATGGACCCGAATGCGTATGGAAAGACGACTGATTTGACTGCAGTCGGCGGAGGTCAGTATTCGTACAAGTTCGATCGTCTGTTTTTCATGCCGGCCCAACTCACGGCTGGACTGGAGTACAATTTCGATAATCTGAATGACATCACACTCGGATATGACCATAAAACTGCCCAGAAGATAAATATCATAGGTTCTTACCTCCAGAACGAATGGAAAAACGAGCACTGGGGTCTTCTCGGAGGCGTCCGAATAGACAAGCATAACCTCATCCGCAGACCGATATTCTCGCCAAGGGTCAATATCCGCTACAGCCCGTTCCGTGACCTGAGTTTCCGTGCAATCTATGCCAAAGGTTTCCGTGCGCCACAAGCTTTCGATGAAGATTTACATGTCGCAATTGCCGGAGGAGACCGCATAAGAATCAAGCTTGCCGACAATCTTAAGGAAGAAAAGTCCCACTCGTTCAGCACCTCGGCAGACTGGTATCTCTCCCTGGACAACGTCTCCATAAATCTCATGGCGGAGGGTTTCTTCACCATCCTGAAGGATACCTACTCGCTAAGGCAGACCGGCAACAAGACAGACGACGGAAAGAGCACAATCATGGAGCGGTACAATGGTTCCGGTGCAAAAGTCTATGGATGCACAGTGGAAGGCAAACTGGCAGTATCCAAGATTTTCAGCCTGCAAGGAGGCCTGACAGTGCAGCGAAGCCGTTATGATGAGGCCCAGGCATGGAGCGATGACGAGAATGTGGCTCCCGTCAGCAAGATGTTCCGTTCTCCGGACATCTATGGCTACATGGTGACATGCTACTCTCCATTCAAGAATTTCGACATTGACCTTTCCGGAACCTATACTGGGTCAATGCTCACCCAGCATCTTACGGGAAGCGGAACCGATGTGGATGTAGCTGTCAGCACCCCGTCCTTCTGGGATATGAGCTGCAAGATAAGTTATGAATTCAATGTCATGAAATCATGCCGCATCAATCTCCACGCCGGTGTCAAGAACATTTTCAATGCCTATCAGAAAGACTTTGACAAGGGAGAATTGCGTGACTCCGGATACATCTACGGTCCGTCTCTTCCACGTTCATTGGTCATCGGAATGGGACTGAGTTTCTAAATCTGCCCACCGGGTAATCAAAAGCCCCGTCAGAAGTAATTTGTGCTTTTGACGGGGTTTTATTTCGTGTAAGTCTTGTGAAACTATAAATCCTGCACGCAGCGGAGCGAATAGCGGCTGTTGTCTCTGGTACTCAGGCCTACACCTATCTGGATGGCATAATCTTTTACGCCATAGCCGCTTGCATTGTCGCCGGAATTGAACAGCGCGTCAGTCCAATAGTAACCGCATTGCCCGACTTCACGGAACTCTCCGAACCAGCAGCCGCCCGCAGCAGGGAGGAAAATCTGAGGGACGTCCTCAGCATATTTGTTCATCCCGGAATACCAACGCCCGCTGACGCCGTTGTGCGAAGTCCAGGCGGAGCCGTAGTAAAACAATTTCTCCATTTCCTTTGAAGTCGCTGGACGCCATCCGTCCGGACATGCCGTCTCGCGTTCTTTCCAGTTGTAATAGCTTCCGAGCGGGCTGGACGGGTCACCGCAATTGTTCACAGCCCATTTGATGCCATTGATGACCTCATATTCCTTGACGGTTTTCTGGACCAATGAAAGTGTCTTGGTTTCAGCATATTCATAAGTGAATGTGATCTCGGCCATCCTATCATCCGCTGTAGCATTTTCCGGAATTTGCAGCCTGATGCCTCCTCTCTCCTGCTCAAGGATAATCTCAAACCATTCCTGCTCCGTTTCGGCATTGAACTCCTCCCCGTCGATAGGGTTCTGTATTTCACATGGCACAAAAAGTTCCTGGGCTTGACAGTCAACGGATTCCGTAAGACGCGCAAGCACAATCTCCGGGCGCAGGTAGCCTTGAGTCAATGTATATGTCAATGGTGCCATATCTCCATAGCCGACGGTGATCTCTGCCGTGCGGGATTCTTTTCTGGAATCATTCCGGGAAACGGAAAGGGTAACATAAGACTTCCCCGGTGTGCCGATCTTTATCCAATCAGCGTCAGTCGTGACGGAAACCGACGAGCCATTGTCCAGAATCACCTTATATCCGAGTTGAACATCCTGGGCACTGTAATCGACTGTCCCCGACTCTGACAGCAACCAGATAAAACCAGCCGAGTTTTCTTTACCGCAAGACACTGACATTGACATAATTGTCAATGTTGCCACTAATTTAACAATTATCCTTTTCATCATTGATTGAATTTATAGAGGTCAAGTAATTTTTTAAGGATTACTTAAATCAATGACGAAAATACGTTCCCGGCACATCATTTCCACTATTTTAAATGAAACATAGTGAAAAAACGTAAGTTTCCGGCAGATCGGATGCGGAGGAACTCACTCTACGATACTCCATTCTGATCTCCGACACATCCGTTTGCAACACGTCACGACTGACAAAACACGTTTGCGGGACGGCGCCACGGGCATCCTTGTAACACATTGATAATCAAGCACTATTCTTTTTTAGCGTGGATTACCTGCGATTTTTTAGCCGATAATCCACACCTCATTTTTTAACACACTGTAAACCAACATGTTACTAAAATATGTGTGGCACCGTCCCGACAAGCCACAACTCCTGAGAGGATTTCAAACCAAAACACAAAGTTCATTCATGCTACCTTTACCAAAGATGAAAGCCAGCACCTATGTCAATGCTACTTAGGCATATTCAATTCTCAGCGGTGAATTAACAATACAGATTTGATTTGGACAAGTCGTAAGTTCTGCATATCTTAGCAAAAACTGCAATCGAATTCCTATAGATTGCTTATTTATTAAGAATAAGACCAAACCAACACCAATTAATAACAGTTTATACTATGCGCAAGGAATTACTTCTATTTATGGCAGTCATGAGTTTGACATCCTGTGCGACAACAGCTCATTTTTATCAGATTGCAACTATAGCCTCCACACAAATTAGGATCTCAGACGAGGGAAAATTCCGTTATAACAATAGTGGCATTGACATTGAGTATAATTTTTGGTCAGAATATGGCAAATTCGGATTCATAGTCACAAACGACACTGATAATGATATTTTCATTGATCTGTCACGCTCATTCTTCATTGTTAATGGGCTGACATTTGATTACTATCAGAACCGCACATTCAAATCTGAAATTACTTGCGCCCCCAAATCAACGATTGAAACTAAAGAGAAAGAAGGAGTGTGGGTCCCAGCTCATACATCCCGTCATTTCTGTGAATTTTCATTACTTGATGCTCCTTATAGAGAATGCGGACTACCACGATACCCTTCCAGGAAAGACAATGCCAGCGTCGACTTTACAAACAACACTACGCCATACGCATTCGAGAATCGCATAATGGTAGTTAATAAAGGACAAGAGAGATATCTCATCAACTCTTTTTATATTCAGGCCATAACTAACATCGCTGAATCAGAAGCAGTTGGACATGAACCATTGCGCGATTGTTCTGGGAATAAGACGGGAGAAACCATTAAAATATTTAAACAGCAGGCAAACAATCGTTTCTATATCAAATATGGCAAAGATGGACATAATCCCAACATTTCAGACGATAAGATAAATAATTCTTACCCAAAGAATATGACATCTCGAAGAAGTTTTAACTTTAGAGACGGCATTTATGGGAAGTAAGCCATAAGCGCCATAAGAATATCATTGGTCAAATATCTCCATTATGATTATTATAGCAATTCTCACAATCCTTGTTGTTATACTACGACGTCCTAAAATCAAGGGCAGAATCGGAGAAATATTTATGGCGCTTTTTCTGAAAAGCCTTCCCAAAGACAGCTATAGAGTCATCAATGATTTACTTCTGACGTGGAATGGTCATAGTACACAGATTGACCACGTGATCATCTCGATTTATGGAATATTCGTAATAGAAACAAAATTCTACAAAGGCTGGATATTAGGAGGCGAGAACAGCGAATTCTGGACTCAGAACATTTATGGACACAGATACAAATTACGCAATCCAATATACCAGAACCAAGGTCACATAAGGGCATTGAAATCTATTCTTAAGGAGCATGAAAACCTGCAGTTTATATCCATTGTTGCTTTCTCTCGACGCGCGAGGCTTCGCGTTAAAACAGAATCTACCGTAATATACTTTCACCAAGTACCGCGAATTATCAGGCGCGCCAAAATCAGAGTTCTCTCTGAAGAGCAAGTGCAATGTATTTATTCATTTCTACTCGCCAATAATGCCGAAAAGAGAGAGTCTAGAAAACACCACATATCAAATGTCAAACAGAATGTAATCAGACGCAACATCGCCGTATCAAATGGCTATTGTCCAAGATGCGGAGGAACATTGACACTCCGGGAAGGCAGATATGGCAAGTTCTACGGCTGTTCAAATTATCCACGTTGTAAATATACCACAGGTAAGCTATAGGATAATATTATGCCCTTCCGCAAAAATGGTTTCAGGAACAATGTAGCTCATCCTCCGCGCGCTCATATTCGTCGAGGGCGGCGGACATCAGTTCACGGCCCTTGGCGGCGATTTCCTCGCCTTTGGCATAATCGGGTATTGCTCCGTAGGTGTCGAAGGTCATCTTAACTACGATGTCCGGTTTATAGAGTTGTATGGACTGGCGCGCTATGGTGTGGTTCATCAGCGAGAAGGTCCTTGTCAATATCGAATAATAGTTGTCGCTTGTCGGTATATTTTTGTCATTGACCTCATCCTCGAGTTGTCTCGTCTTCTTGCCGATTTCGACTATCCCCTTATAGGCTTTCTGCGCTTCATCGCCTATCATCCGGACTCTATCCAGGAGCGACACGCCCTTTTTCAATGCCAAATCGCCAATTGCATCCAATGCATCTGACTTCAGTTCAATGTCTTCGGCGCGGACATCCTCAAGTTCTTTGAGATAACTTGCAATCTTTTCTGAGTCAATGTGATTCACATCAAATGCCACCAGGATGTCGTGCCCATTGCGCACTGCCAGGCTAAGCGGCATGGTGTTGACGACTCCCCCGTCTATCAGCGTATGATAGCCGTACTTGACGGGACGGAAAAGTGACGGAATGGAAATCGATGCCCTTATGGCGTCGAACAATCTTCCCTTGCTGAACACGACTTCCTCTCCAGTATATAGGTCCGTTGCCACTGCACGGTAAGGTATCCGCAGGTCCTCGATATTGACCTCCGGAACGACTTTCTTTATCTCATCTATCACCTTCTCACCCTTCATGAGATAACTTTTGCTGATCGAAACGTCCAGAAGAGAAAGCAATTTGGCATTGTCAAGGTCGAAGAGCCATTCCCTGAACTCATCCAGTCCGCCTGCAGCGTAAACGCCGCCTACCAGCGACCCTATCGAGCACCCCGTCACTGAAGTAATATTGTATCCCCTGTTTTCCAATTCTTCAATGGCCCCGATATAGGCAAATCCTCTCGGGCCGCCACTTGAAAGCACTAATGCGACATCCTTGTTCATCTTCACAAAAAGTTAATAATCATTTATACAAATACACTCTTACATCATATTTCAGGTGCCGGGACGGCGCCACGGGCATCCATGTAACACATTGATAATCAAGTATCATTCTTTTTTAACGTGGATTTCCTTCGATTTTTTAGCCGATAATCCACACCTCATTGTTTAGTACACTGTAAACCAACATGTTACCAAAATTGATGTGGCACCGTCCCGACACAGGCCGAGCGTTCCATTCCGAGCAGTTTGATCTTCCGGTCTATTCCGCCGGCATAACCGGTCATACTGCCATCTGCGCCAACCACCCTATGGCAAGGTATGATGAGAGAAATGGGATTATGACCGACTGCACTGCCCACGGCCCGCGCTGACATCCTCGGGTACCCTTTCTGTTCGGCAATGCGGGCAGCAATTTCACCATAAGTCATTGTCTTACCGAAAGGAATAGCCAGAAGGATTTCCCAGACAGCCTTCCGGAAAGGCGTCGAGTCCAATGTCAATGCCGGTGTAAAACCCGGGTCATGCCCGCTGAAGTAAATGTCAAGCCACTGCCGTGCCTGCACAAAGACAGGAACATCTTTCTCCTCAATCTCATCATCAATGTTACCCGCAAAATACTTCTGCCCATCAAACCAAAGTCCAATCAAAGCGTTGCCATCACTGGCAAGAGTAATCCCGCCTAGACAAGAATTATAGTGCTGAATGTAAATCATGTTTCCGGTCCATCAATAATAATGTATGAATTAAGCCTTAAGTTATATCAATTATTTCAGCTTGACAAGTCAATCAGATTATTTGCGATACGATAAGCCAGAGCGACACGGCAATCATTATTCCTGCAACCACTTTCTGGTAGAGCTTCTTGTTCACATTCCTGATGAAACGCATGGCGATAAAGTTCCCGAGAATCATCGCACAACCGATTCCGCAGCCGCTCAGGAAAATACTGTCACTCATAAGATTAAGCTTACCATACACAATAGCCTTGACAATATGCATGACTGCAGCCGTTGTAGCTTCCGATGCAATATAACTGACAGGAGCAAGTTCGAGTGTCAGGAAAACAGCACTGCTGAGCGGCCCTGAGATACCCAGAAGGCCATTGACAAGGCCAGTCACTCCACCGCCGACAACCATTGTCGAAGGACTGTGCGGCAAACGCATCTTTCCCATCAGTTTCATGACGGCAAAGACAATCAGAAACGAGCACAGGACTATAGTCATCGGACCTTTAGGTACCTTGGCAAAGCCAAATGCACCGAGAGCGGTAAACGGCACCGCCAGAAGAAGAAACATCCCGACTGCCCTCCAGTCAATCTCCTTCCAGCCCATGACCACCCTTGACAAGTTACTCAGCATCTGTGCAATAGTAGAAACCGGGACAGCAACCTCCACTCCGTAAAAATAAGTAATTACCGGCAGCAGAATCATTCCCCCGCCGAAACCAACGGAGCCGGACAATAATCCTGCGGCCAAGCCCACCACAATAAGTATCACGTACATCATACTCAAACTGTTGTTTCTGTCTTTATTTCATCATAAAAGTCATACAGGGAGGCTGCTTCATGCAACTTATTCTTCATATAACTTACAGCTTGCTTTGGATAGATGATCTTGACCCCTGAGCCGTAACTCATGAACACCGAGTACATTTCAACATTGATCACGACCTCAATCTGAAAGACACAACTGCCGTCCTTTTCATTCATCTCCAGAAGTTTCTGCGACGGATGGACAGGCTTCGTGCTGATATATCGGCTCTGCTCGCGCGTCGCCCGGAACCTTACCTTCCGCGGGGAATCCTTCATATTCTTGCTCACCCCAATCACATCGTCAAAGAAATGCTCAGAATCGAAATCCGGATTCTCCCGGAAAGGGATGTCGGCAGGTTCAATGCTTACTATTCTGTCAAGAGCGAGATTGAACAGGACAAGATCGGACGCACGACTGCCGAAAAGGAACCAGCGGTTACGGAATTCCTTCAGGAGATATGGGCACAATATGTATTCCTGGGGCTCTCGCGCAGAAAAAGACTGATACGATATCCGGAGCGTCTGCTTATGGGCAATGTAGTTGTACAACGGATTAAGCAATTTCAGCCCTTTCAAGTCCGGCACATTGTCAAAATGCACGATGGGTCTGCGGTTGTTCTTCGTAACGGCCAATTTGTCCTGGAGACGGCTTATGACATCGCTCATTTCTGAGAATTGGTCAAAATCCTGCAACTGGCGAAGCATGTCGACCGCTTCCTGCATAACCTCATAGTCATTCTGGGACAACGGCATGTCCGTTATGCTGTAATCCTGGTCTGTATACCGGTAATACTTGTGGTCATAAACCTCAATAGGAGCATTGTAGCCCAATTTATCTGAGCGCATCATTTGGATATCAGCCTGAACCGTACGCACAGAGACACCTTTGCTGATGCCCTCCATATCATAGAGGGCATCGCTGCAGGCCTCCACCAGATTCTCAAGCGTCCAGCGTCTGTACCTGTTTCGAAGACAATTGTCAATGGTCTTGTATCGGATCAATGCATTCTTATTTGCCGGCATGTCAATGATAATTTATGTTGCAAATATACGCAAGTTCTACGCAATCAATTTGCGCAGAATTATAATAACACAATTTTCTACAAAAAATTTTTCACTACGCAGAAAGATTGCGGAGTGCCCATATAACTTTGCACCAGTTGATTCGGACATGTACCGGATCACAGAAAGACTGCGGTAGTTCAGTTGGCAGAACATTAGTTTATTTTGTGAGGACATTTCCTTTCAAGGACTAATCTCCACATACTCCCTAATCTTGCTCAAAACTAATGACGCAGGTTCGAGCCCTGCCCGCAGTCCCAGAAACAGGTCAAGACAGACATACTCCTATCTTTTGTTCAGATTAAGAATTTGTCTATCAATTACCTTTTCTTTATTAACTGATTTTTATGGAGAAGAAATTGACAAAAGTAGCTCTGCGCTATAGGGCATTGTTCCTCGGCATTGACCGCGAGGACATTGACATAACTTCCGAAGTCACCGTACCGGCGTCGGCATTCGTAGCTCAACTGAGAGAGAACGGATTCTGCGTGAGCGAGGAACTGCTCCACGCCCTTAACGCAGCCTCTGCAGACACCCTCGCAGAGCTCACGGATTGTGTCAATGACGTGATGGGCGTCAATCTTAACTGGGCTTCTCTTGTCAAGGGGTGGAACGTCCCTACAGGGGAATCATGCGCAGACCATATAATTACTTGGATTGCAAATATTTGCGGCGGTAAAAAGTCCGGATACAATGGCACGACACTTCCGTGCGGGCACTTTATTCCTGACGGCACATTTCCTCTAGAGCGCTACAACGGCTGCCCGTTCTGCGGAAGGCCGTTCAAGACTGCCGATTTTGTTTATAAAGGCCAGGGCAGCAAACTAAAAGAGCTCAGATTGTTTACCGAGGATGACATCCGGAACGTCTTCGTTTCGCTCTTGACTTCTTCGACACCTTTGGATGCGACCCAGAAAGATTCCCTCAAGTTGCTTCTAGACCACTACCCTCTCCCAGCCGACATTGTAATTCCTATGAAGGAAACTTCAATGCTTGTTGTCACGGCTTTGGTCAAACATGGAAAAGCAGATGAGGCTTGCGTGCTTCTCAAAACCCCGGTTGACATCCTACGCTATCTCTGGTATGAAAAGACAGTCCACGTTCAGATCATTGAACCTAAGGCCCTTGTAGTTCATGCCATGAATATGTATTATCATATGTGGGGACCTCTTGACAAAGGCTTGGATGCTGCAAAAGAAATGAAGCAGAATCTGAAGCTCAAATATGACCGCAAGGTTTGTTTTCGTGTTGCCAAATGGCTGAATGCCATACCGATGACGGCAGCACAGGCAGCTGAGAACATGAATCCGAAACGCGGCATGTGGGTACGTATGATCCGTGCTCTCCGTTTAGGTGAGTATTCACGCAAACCGGGCATGGAGCATCTGGCCGAGATTCTTGATGTCTTCTACAAACAGGACTATTCTACCTGGCAAGGCCGTGTGGACAAGGCCCGTTCCGAAAATGATGCAGACAAGACCCTTGCACTGCTCAAGGAACGGCCCGGGACGTTTGCACGTTGCCTGTTCGTCACAATGCTTCGTTTCGGCAGCGACAAGACATTGGCTGCTTTCGATGAAATCGCCGACAGGCTTCCTGCGCGGCTGTTGTTGTCATTAGGCAATGCGGCCGAGACCTATTTTGATAAAAAGGAGCCACGAGTTACGCGCCCGATCACAGGGGTAACACGCAGGATCAATGCAAACAAACTGCTAGGCCTGTACAATGACGAGGCCAGGAAAGAGATGGTCAAGAGTGTCAATGAAATCTACAAGTCTTCTATGGAACGCCGTTTCGCTTCCATGAAGACTGAAGCCAAGACCATATACATTGATCCGACTCTTTACAATATTCCTGTAAGTGTGGGCGACCGCACATCGACTGTTCAAGACGCATCCTGCGCCTTGATGGGGACCCGTTTTCCTGTAGACGGGGAAACTGTACGTCTGTTCCTCCAGTGGGGAAAAGGATTGCATGCCCAGCCTCTCGACATGGATTTGAGTTGCCGGATAGCATTGCCGGAGGGAAAAACGGATTATTGCTATTTCGGGAATCTTACCTGCCATGGAGCAAAGCACTCCGGGGACATTCGGGAGATTTCGGAAATGGTCGGCACTGCTGAATACATTGACCTTTCTCTTCCTGAACTGGAGGCGGAAGGCGCCAATTATGTGACTTTCACATGCAATGCCTACTCTTACGGTGCACTCTCCCCTAACCTCGTCGTCGGCTGGATGGATTCAGCATATCCAATGAAAATCTCTAAAACAACAGGCGTAGCATACGATCCGTCTTGTGTCCGGCACATGGTGCGGATCAGCGAGGCGAACTTGTCCAAGGGATTGGTATTCGGGGTTTTGGATATCGCAAAGCATGAGATTATCTGGCTTGAGATGCCTTTCACGTCTCAGATTGTCCACTATGCCGACAGTAAATCTATCAAGGCACTTCTGCGCCGCTTGGAAGAAAAGATTTCAATCGGAGAACTCCTCGAATTGAAGGCCAAAGGACAAAACTTAAAATTAGCAGACTCTGCCGTCGGGGCCGACGAGGCCTACACCTACGACTGGGCATTGAATCCGGCAGAAGTAAGCCGCCTGCTGAGTGCTTGATGGCGCTTGCGGTACCGCTCGGAAACGCTTGCCCTCTCGTGGCGGGACGCGGCCACGGTCAAATTTATAACTCATTGATAATCAGATATCATTTAACCCCAAGCGTGGAATCGCAGCCGTTTTTTTGCCACAATTCCACGCCCCATTTCATGAAACACTGAAAATCAACGCATTGCAAAACAAAACGTGGCTGCATCACGCCAATTGAAATTTCACTATATTTGCAGAAGCACAAAACTAAAATTACAATGAGTACACCTCCTATTAAAATCAATGATAGCCTTTTCTGCCTTACCAATGATTGGGAGAAAGGCAAACATCGTTATTCTCTTGAGTTATCCAAGACAGAGGATCCCAAGAACACGATTCTAGTCGTAGGGGTCAATCCTGGCGGAAGAACTGACCCTGATGAGAAACATATTGGCCGAACCATCCGTCGTGTGTGCGATTTGGTAATTGGTAAGGGAGAAGACGACCCCAAGTATGATAGCGCACTTTTTGTAAACCTCACACCGAAAATTGCGATAACCCCATCTGGTTTAAAGGATTCCAAGGAACTACAAGTACCACCGAGGGACAATGTCGAGGAAATCAAAACCCTTATACGAAAACGAAAAGACCACATAAGCAATGTTCTTTTCTGCTTTGGCAATTCATTCAAATACGGCAAGGACAATGGTTTATTTACAAAAGTTATCGATGTCATAAAAGAGGAATTACCTCTACCAGAATCAAAGTATTGGTGTCTGGGGATAAGCAACAAGGGATATCCTATTCATCCTCTTGCGCATATAAAAGATATGAGACTGAGGGAATGTTCAATCAATCAGGATTTTACGTTTTCCATGAAAGATTAAAGTAGTATTCAAGGAGTTAAATCGGATTGACGTCGTTTATCCAGTTCTGATATGCCAAAGTTTCCTCCTTGGTTATTCCATGATCCTCAGCGTAAGCGTCATTGAACTCGAGTCTCTCACCGCTTCGTTGTTGGTCATACTTGAGCAAAATTTCCATCAATGTAACTTTTTGGCCATCCTCAACCCTGTTATAAGGGTTGTCAAGGATGGACTTTGCAAAATCATTGTTCATAGTCTGCATTTTTAATCATTTCCAATGCCTTCTCGTGCTTGGCGTTAATGCATTCAAGCTCTTTGATCTTGGCCGCGTCATTTGATGCGACGGCTGCTTCATAAGACACTTTTCCCCGCTGCAGATTGTGGTGAAGGTCATTGAGTTTGACATGGATTGCGGTGACATTGCCGGAAGCGATGATATTTTCCACGTACTCGAAATATCCAACTTTTTCCTTGTCATGAGACAAAAGCGCCAATGCTGCAATCACCTCATCTTCAACACCTTTGTTTTTCAAATCCTCAAGCGTCATCGAGGAATCCTCCACAACGTCATGAAGGAACCCAGCCTTGATCTCAGCATCAGAGTTCCCCATAAGTCCGACTGCAAGCGGATGCAGAATCGCAGGATTACCATCCAGGTCTTTCTGTCCAGCGTGCGCTTCAAGCGCAATTTTTAATGTTTCTTCAATTCTTGTCATAACAGTAACTATATGGGCCGCCATAAATGGGCTGTGCGGTCACAAAACCTATCTTGCTGCCAGCGCGCTGGCAGCCCGTAAGGTTTGTTCCCGCTGCCCGGTATGTTAATAAAATAGGAAATTAATCGAGGAGGAGAACCCTCTTTCATCTTTTGCGAATATAGCAAACTTTTATCAAAGTACAATTTTTTTTGCAGTCAGTATCCAATAATCTTCATCGAATTCATCAGTCTGCCTCAGTCAAATTGGCTGAAAACAGAGAAAAGTCTCCAGTGATGATTGATGTTATCAGATTAAGTCGTATCTTCGACTTAACACGTACAACAATGCAAAGGTATAACTCAATGAACCGAATAGAGTGGGAGAAGACCACAGTACGGCACATGATCGAACTGTGGTGCAGAAAAAAGCATGGTGAAAAGGAACTCTGTGTGGAGTGCAGAGAATTACTGACATATGCAACGGTCAGGCTCAGCCGATGCAAGTTCGGTGAAAGAAAGACCAAATGCCATAAATGCCCTGTCCATTGCTACCGTCCAGACATGAGGGAAAAGATACGCGAGGTCATGCGGTTCAGCGGACCTCGGATGATATTCCATCACCCACTGGAAGCATTGCGCTATATACTGACAAGATAACAACGTCATATCATCAGCATGATCCGCCCTTCAGCCTTAACTTATAAATTTAACTCTTTTTTTTGAATTCTGACGGAGTACAGCCGAACTCTTCCTTAAATATCTGACGGAAATAGGAGAACGAGCTTATTCCGATATTCCATGCTGTCTCAGAGACATTGAACTCGCCGGAGGAGAGCATCTCGGCGGCTTTGCGGAGCTTGATTTTACGCACATAGTCATTGGCAGAAACTCCTGTAAGGCTCTTCAGTTTGCGGTAAAGCGAAGAAACGCTGACATTCATGTAAGACGCCATATTATTGATATCCAGCGTTTCGGACGACATGTTATCCTCGATATAGGAAGCCAGTTTGCTCAAGAACTTGTTGTCAAGAGGTGAGAATCCTGAATTCTCTTCGACTTTCGAGGCGGTAAAATTGTTGAGCCGCTTAAGATACTGCTGGGCAATCTGTGCACGGGAAAATATAAGATTGGCCACACGAGCCTTAATGAGTTCGCTCGTAAAAGGCTTGGTGATATATGAGTCGGCTCCCACTTTATAGCCTTCGCTCTTGTCGGAAAGAGTATCCTTGGCGGTCAGGAGCACCACAGGGATATGGCTGAGATTTATGTCTACCTTAATCTTGCGGCACATTTCCAGGCCATCCATCTTTGGCATCATGATGTCACTTATGATGATATCAGGAACTGAGTTCATGGCGACTGACAATCCCTCCTCACCATTTGAGGCCGTGAGCACTTCGTATTTATCGGAGAGAATGGATGAAAGGTAATCCCGTATATCCGCATTGTCCTCGACGACGAGAATCCTCTGCATTGATGATGCGGCCGTATCAGGACTCACATGAATGTCAGAGGAATGCTCTTCTGAAGACATAGGAAGCAGCACCGTAAAACAACTGCCCTTGCCGCGGACACTCTCCACGTTGATAGTTCCTCCATGCTGTTTCACGAATTTCCGGACTATGGCAAGACCGATTCCTGAACCATTGATATTCTCCCTGCCCGGAACCCGGTAATAGCGGTTGAAGATCTTGTCAATCTGGTCTGAAGCTATCCCCTCTCCGGTGTCCGAAACACTGATTACGGCAAATTCCTTCCCGTTTTCGGTTTTCGTATGAAGGCTCAGTGTAACTTGCCCCCGCTTCGTATATTTGAAAGCATTGGACAACAGATTATTGAGTACGGATGTTATTATCTCCCTGTCAAAATCCATAAAGACACCATTGTCGATATCCAGAATCATTTCAAGGTTCTTGTTCGTATTGGACTCCGAGAACACTTTGCCGATATTGGACATATAAGCACCCAAATTGCCCCTCGTCGGATTAAAACGGATGTTGTCAGTCTCGGCCATCCTGAAATTCAACAATTTATTGATAAGTTCCATCAAATTACCGGCATTCTTGTAGATAAGCGACAACTTGTGCTTTGCACCGGGGTCAAGACTCTTGTCGGACATCATGTCTTCGGCCGGGCCTATAATCAGGGACAGCGGAGTCTTGAGTTCATGTGTAACATTGGTATAGAATCTCAGTTTCTCCTCGTTTACTTCACGAACCTGTTCTATCGCTGCCTTATCCATACGTCGGATGATTATTGCACGCGCTATCAGAAAAACAACAAGCAATGGTTCAAAATTCAGAACAACAAGGAATGCAAATACCGCAAACAGGTCTAGCAAATTCATCAAATCAAATTGCACAAAGTACTAATGTACCGCAACTAAATATTCCTGCCCCAACTGCAACAGAACAAGATTTGATGTTGAT
>OQVZ01000013.1_pt1 | contig 50719 bp, 49 predicted proteins | sample 1691571 | NCBI WGS metagenome assembly OQVZ01 (sample SAMN03418261, study PRJEB22391) | human gut metagenome | biome: human-gut; feature: organic feature; material: feces | host: Homo sapiens | place: Tanzania | collected 2013-01
CAGTAAACTGACAGCTTCCCCTCAAGGGGAAGCCTTAGTAATATAAACAATAATTCACATTACCAAGGAAAAATATGAAAAGCTTAACTAACTTACAGAACATTATCAACAAATCAATGAAGCTTGGTTCGATTATTGAAACTTTTTGTGATTATTTTAAAGGCAAAAACAATTTCATTTTTGAAACAGGTTTATATGAATTCACCTGCGATGAAGAATATTTATTTTCTCTGATTTGCGATAAAATTAGAGTTGATATTATCTATCCTCCAAGCAGTAAAATTTACGATTTATCATCAAAATATGAATTTGACAGCGTCCAAAAATTAAAAGAATTTGTTTTAAATTCGGGTGAATACAAAATTCTTGAAAATGAGCCTATTTACAAATTATCAATAAGTGAAGTATGAAAATATTTGTTATGAGGCACGGACAGGAAATTGAAACTGTTCGTGGCGGATGGAGTTCGGTCGGTTTGACCGAAGAAGGAATAGTACAGGTTGAAACCACGGCGAATTCTATCGTAAAAAATCAAAGAAAATTTAATATTGAAAAGATAATTTCGAGCGATTTGCAAAGGGCAAAGCAGAGCGCCTATATTGTAGCCGACAGGCTTGAACTTGATGTTGAATTTAACTCTGATTTTAGGGAAATCAATAACGGTGATTTTGCCGATATGAAAAACGAAATTGCCGATAAACTTTATCCGAATTTGTATTATCGGGCGCTTGAATTTGATGAACATTATCCAAACGGCGAAAGCCCTAAGGAATTTTACACTCGTGTAAAATCTGCGTGGCTTAACTTGGTTGAAACCGAATTTGACGGCAATATTTTGCTTGTTACCCATGGCGGAGTGATAAATATTATTAAATCAATTATCGACGGAAAAGATTATTCTAATAAAGAACAATATATTAAATCAAATTGCGGCGAGATTGCATTTATAAAAGCAGGGGCTTGCTTCCCGGTGCCTTGAATTTGCAAAAAATATAGCACTGGAAAATAATTGCTATAAAATGATGCTTTTGACCGGTTCTAAGAAAAGAAGTACCCACCGCTTTTATCAAAAAAACGGTTATAACCGCTTTGAAAAAACAGGCTATATTCAAAGGTTGTGAATAAATTAAATGGAGTTTTATTATGAAGATAACTTGTGTGAACGGCAGTGCAAGAAATAACGGTAGCTGTGCGTATATTATTGATTCATTTGTAAGTGGAGTTTTGGAAAATAATGCAGATGTTGAGATAAAAAAATACAGTATGGCAACGGCTAATGTTAACTTCTGCTTTGGCTGTAAAGAATGTTATAAAAACGGAAAGTGCGTTCAAAGTGATGATGTGGAGATGATTGTTGATGATATATTATCTTCCGATGTTGTGCTGATTGTGAGTCCATCATACTGGGCAGATGTTCCGGGTCAGCTTAAAACTTTCTTTGACAGAAATACGCCGTTTGGCAATACGAATGAACAGAGAGTTAAAACATCTAAAAAAGGTGCTAAGGGTATAGGCATAGCAATCAGAGCTGGCAAAACCGAAAGGGAAAATTTGCTCATACTTGACTATATCGACCATTATTACTCTCATCTGGAAATAAAACCTGCTTGCAGAATTTCAATTCGCGAAACCGATTCTTTGTCTGACTTAAAAGAAAAACATCTTGATAAAATTAATCAAGTGTATAATATCGGAAAAAATATAAAAAGTTTATAAATATAAAATAGGCTCTTCTTTAAATGTAGTAAAGGGGAGCATTATTTTATGTTTATTTGAACCTTTTTGGAATTTTTTGCGTCTATATAGTTGAAGTCGATTTCAAAAAAACAAGGAGGTGGATATGTGAATTTTGAAAACTTACTTAATGATAATAAGTGTGCTATAGAAAGATATGTTTATTTTCGTGTGACAAATAGAGAAGATGCAGAGGATATTTTGCAGGAAACATATTTAACTGCATTTGAAAAATTCGGTTGTTTAAATGATGAAAAACGATTTAAAAATTGGATTATAAAAATAGCAAAGAATAAATGTAATGATTATTACAGAAATAAAAACATTGATATAATCAGCAATTATGATTTTGATTTATGTGCTTCAAAATCAGGAATAAACGAGAGTTTTGAATTGATTGAAATTATAAATTTATTAAATGATAATGAGCGAGAAATATTGAATTTGTATTATTTTTTAGGATATTCTCAATCGGATATTTCAAAAATTTTGAATATTCCCGTGGGAACAGTTAAAAGCAGATTACATAGTGCAAAAAATAACTTTAAATCTAAATATATGTCAGAATCAAAAGGAGATATTAATATGAGTTTACCTAATATTTTACCTGATTACAAAATCGCAAAACTTGATAAAAAACCATTTGCAGTAAAATGTAGCGAGTTGATGGGCTGGCTGATTATCCCTAAATTAAATGAAAAGCTTGAATGGGCGTTGTATGATTTTCCGAGTAAAAAGCAAACAGAAAAAGTGAAACTTGAAGTTGTCGGAAAAGCTGTTGTGCACGATATTGAAGGAGTTGAAATAGTTGTAAATCAATATAATCCAAGTTGCAAATCAAATAAGTCCTTTCAAAGAAAGTTTGTAGCACAATTAACAGATACACATTGTCGTTTCCTTGCAGAAAGTCATAGAGTAAATGATGTAAACTATTTTTATACATTTTTAGATGACAACGAATTTACAAAGAATTGGGGATACGGTGATGATAATTGTGGTAAAGAAACTAATTTTTCACAAAAGGGTATTGTGAAAAGAAATGGTGATAATATTATTTCCGATACAAAAGCTATGGATATCGTCGGAAGATATGTTGTTGAAATCAACGGCAAAACTTATGATACCGTTTGCCTTATTGATGTTGAAACATATGATGATAATGTTGTTACCGAACAATATATAGACCAAAATGGCAGAACAGTTTTGTGGCGAAGATTTAATGCAAACGATTATAAATTTGAAAAGTATAATCAGCTGTGGAGTGAAAAATTGCCTGAAAATGAAAAAATAAAAGTTAATAATAAAATTTATGTTCATTGGTATGATTGCATAAGCAGTTATATTATGTAATAAAAAACACCGAGATTCACTTATATTGTGAATCTCAGTGTTGTAAATTATAGTTTGCAATCGGTTGACGGCTTTCAGCCACATTATAGTTTTTCTCTCCCTCAGTCAACAAAGTTGACAGCTCCCTCATCAGATGGAGCCGAGTTTTCTTGCTTCCCTCTGACGAGGGAAGTGGCGGCTTCGCCGTCGATAGGAGAGAAACCGATGTTAAGATAAACAATAATTTATCTTACAACGACTGATTCTTGAGTGCTTCGCCGAGGCTTGTTTTCTTAATTTTAAGAAGCATTACAAACGATACCACAGCATAGCTAACTATACCCAAAACCACCATAGTTACATAGCAGCTATTGGAAATAATGTATGGAATGTAACCCGTCATTTGGGTATAAAGATAAGATTTGAATGCCCACTGAAGCACAAGACTTATAAGAGGGACACAAATGAGCAGCGACAGTATTACCATAATCGAAGTTATGACTAAATAAAGCATACCTATTTCCGCATCTGAGAAGCCGAGTATCTTTGTCATAGATATTGACTTGCTGTTTCTCTCAATAATCTGCTTAGTGAGGATATACATAATAAGAAGGAAGATAACAACGCCCAATGCCTTGTATACCTTAACAAATTCACTCATCGACACTTGCATTTGAGTAACAACTTTTACCATATCTTTCTCGGTAATAACAGATGCAATATCATCATCGTCAAGGTCGGTGAGTTTATCATCGCTGAAATAACCGGTAAAGTAGTCCTTATCTTCGTTAAACATTTGAAGGTAATCGCTTCTGTTCATAAATACGGTTATTGCGGCATCGTAATTATATTCGCCGCTTACTTTAAACTCATAAGTTTTGTCGGTATATTTTTCTTTAAGTGTTACCGTTTCGCCCTGCTTTAAGCCGAATTTTTGCATCATAGCGCTTGAAACAATAACTTCGCCGCTTGGCACATTTGTTTTGATGTATTTACTGCCGTTTGCAATGCCGTAAACTGTAACATCATCTGCCATATACTTTTTGTCGGTAGTTTCAAGAGTAGTTGCGCAAAATTTTTCAGCCGCTTCGTTTGTAGTTTCTTTTTCGTTAATCATTATGTATTGATATTTTGAAATCATATTGTCCTTAACAATATTGGAATAATCTTCAAGAAGCGGACCAAAAATTGAACCGATAACAACAAGTGTGCCTGCAAGGAAAATACCTATAAACATCGTGAGATATGACGGAATGTTTTGGAAAAGAATACGAAGCCTGAATTTTGAAAAGAAACGCATCTTTTTAGGAAGCTTGATAACTTTTTTAGCACCATTTTCTTTAAGTTCGCCACGAATGAAATTAAGCGGACTTATTTTAAGCTTTTTGGCAAGTACAATCAAATTTACAATAAGCATAATGAAAAACGGAACTATTGTAGTTTCCAAAAATGCTTGCGCATTCCAGAGTGTTTCATATGTTGCAAGCGAATAGTTGGAATAATACACGCCGACAAATATATTTTGAAATACAGTGTAGCCGAGTATGTTGCCGATTAAACCCGCTATAACCGTAACTGCCATCGGCATAAACAAATAATGGCGGATAAGTTCCCCTTTTGAATAACCCGACGCTCTGAGCGTTCCGATTACATTTGCTTCTTTTGTAATTGTGTTTGAAGTTGTAACGGCAAAAAGAAAAGCAATTACAATCATAATAATATACATCATAAGCATCATTGTTGCTTTGTCCGAACCGGAGTCTTCAATGGTGTACATTATTGATTTATTGGTATATTTTGCACTGTAATCTTTAATTGTGATTACTTTGCTGTCGTCAAAAGAAAAATTGTTTACAAGTTTTTTAAGCTTGCTAAGGTCACTGTAAAGCTTAGTGCAGTCGTAAAGCTTTGCCTCGCTTATTGCGTCAACAATCTTGTATGCTTCGTCAAACATCTTGTCAAAGTCGTCAAAATCGTTACTGTTTTTGTAATCGTCAAGGTCGATTTTAGACGCTTCGTCAAGAGAATCAAAGTCAAAATCGTTTTCGCTTTTTTGTGCATCTTCAAGAATGTTTTTTAAATTTGTGTACTGTTTTACAGTTATGCCGAGTTCTTTCGCCATTGCTTTGTCGTTTGAAAGTCCTGCATTTCTAATTGCGGAAAAGTATTTTGATTCAAGTTCTTTTTCAGCCTTTTCAGATTCGCTTTCAAGGCTTTTAAGTGTTGGTTTTGCCTGTTTGTACAAATCGTCAACTTGTGACTGAATAAGCGGTTCGTCATACTTTTTAAGTATACTTTCAAGTGAGTCTGTAAGTTTTTCGCTTCTCTCGTTTTCTTCGGTTTCGTCAAACGGCTTTTTGTTGTATTTCCAAGCGTAGTTAACGCTTTGGTGCGAATTTGGAAGGGCAGAGTAACCCTCATTTGTCATAATCGCAACGCCAAAACCTACTGCGTCAAACATCATATCCGCATTGCTTTCAAAAAGCGCACTGTAATCGGCAAGAGAAATCAAACCGCATACTTTGTATTTTTTGCCTTTGAGGTTGATTATGTCGCCGATATTAATATTGTTGTTTTCGGCAAACATACGGTCAATCGCAATTTCATCTTTTGCTTTCGGCATTTCACCCGAGTGCACGCACTCAAGGTTAATTTTATTTCTCTTTTTGTAAATGCGAAGCGTTGTACCGCTGCTGTTTATGTCTTCTTCCTTGTATGAAAGGTCGTATAGTTTTAAATCGTTTTGTTCTTCAATTTCGCAGAGAATTTTATCGTTTGGTTTGATGTTGAAAGCAAGATGACCGTCCTCAATATTATACTTTTCAAGACCGTCATTATATGTTGCTGTAACAGAATTATCGGCAACCAAAAAGCCCGATATCGCACCGATAAAGAAAACTAAAAACAAGAATATGGCAATGTATTTTCCGAAGTCCGATTTTAAATCACGAGGGAATCTTTTGTTTAAAGGATTTTTCATCTTGTCCTCCTTACCATTCAAGTTCGGCGGCAGAAATCTTGTTTTCGTTTTTGTAGTTTTTGCGAATTTCACCGTCACGAAGCGTAAATACTCTGTCTGCCATATTTTTAATAGCGTCGTTGTGAGTAACCATTATTACCGTGTTGCCGTACTTTTGGTTAACATCTTCAAGAAGCTTTAATATCTCTTTTGATGTGTTGTAATCAAGCGCACCTGTCGGCTCGTCGCACAGGAGTATGTCAGGGTTTTTAACTATCGCTCTGCCTATAGAGGTCCTTTGCTGTTGACCGCCTGAAAGCTGTGACGGCAGTTTGTTTGCTTGGTCTGCTATGCCGAGAGTGCTCATAAGTTCGTCAATGTCAAGCGGTTTGTCGCTCAAATATGCGCCTACTTCAATGTTTTCCCTGACTGTTAAATTGGGAATGAGGTTGTACATTTGAAAAACATAACCCAAATGTTTTCTTCTGTACTGCGTGAGCTTTTTTTCACTCATAAGCTTTGTTTTTTCACCGTCAATGGCTATATAACCGTCGTCAGCCGATTCAATAGCGCCGATAATATTAAGCAGTGTAGATTTTCCCGAACCGCTTGGACCGAGAAGCACGCATATTTCACCCTTTTCAATATTGATGTCAATTCCTTTTAATACCTCAATTCGGCTTTCTCCTTCGCCAAAATGCTTTTTTATGTTGCTGATTTCAACAAAACTCATAAAATCTCTCCTTTATGTAAAGTTAGGCGAAACTAACTGTGGAATAATAAAATACAGTTAGGCGTACCTAACTGTATTTATAGTATCATATATTAAACAGGTTGTCAACTTATAAATCGTACTTTGAAGTTTCTGTCACAATAACTTTGCGCCCATATAAACAAAGCTGCTTTTACCAGCTTCCGCCGCCGCCACCGCCGGCACCGCCTCCTGCAAAACCGCCACCGCCGGAGGAAAAGCTTCCGCCTGAGCCGGACTGCACAGGCATAGAAATCATAGCGTTTGAAGCCGAATTCATTGTGTCCCTCATAAAATGGCTGAACACAATATAGTTGTAAGGATAATAACCGTAGTACCATTGCGGCGGCTCAACTGCAATGCTTTCAAATTTCTTCATCCATTTGTCCGACACACCGAGCACATACGCATACGGCAATATGTTGTAAAAATAAGCCGGGTCATCGTCAACAAGCGCTTCAAGCTTATCTTTTTCCGCAGTTTCAAGAAAATTTTTAAAACCGTTTATTTTGCCAAGAATGTCAACCGCTTCGTCGGTTCTCTTTCTGATGAAAAACGAAAAAACGAAAGAAACAATGCAAATGATTATTCCGACTAAAGTGAGGATGTATTTTAGACTGCTGTCAAACAAATTTGAAAAGTTAAATAATACTGCAAAAACAGAAAGCGCACAAAGAACCCACGCAAGTATTCTCATATAAAGTGACTTCGCTTCAAATACCTTGTGCCTTTTTTCTGGCTTGTTGTACAGCTCTCTTATTATGTTGAGCGTTAAGTAAAAATCATCTTCAAGGTCAGATTTGTAAATTTTACTTCTTGTTCCGTTTTTAAACAAGCCGTTAAAGAAAATTTCTTTCGCTCTGTCATTTCCGTCATACTTGTCTTTAAGCTTTGTTATGGCAAATTCCGATTTTTTCTTGCTCTTTGTTTCGACTTCTTCAATTTGAACATAACCGTCGTTTGCAAGTTCAATCAGCAGGGGAGTAAGCTTTTCGTTATTTGCAATCAGACCGCTTTGCCAAAATGCAATGTCGGCACTGCTCATACCGTTTGGCGGATAAAACTCAACTGTTTGAACTGCTTTTTTGTCCTTGCCGAATTTAGCCCAAAGAATAATTACAACGAATAATAATACTGCAGGAATTGCAACAAGCAAAGCGAGTTTAAAATTATAAAGCGTTTTGTTAAAATAAAAATATCCGTCTTCAAGCTCAAGCCTTACGGTAACTGCTTCGTTTGGCTGAAGCGTTCTTGCAACCGAACCGGTGATGATATTGTCGTTAACATCATAGTTAATATCATAAGTTCCTACTGTGCCGTAATTGCCGATTGAAAAACCGAGTTTGCTTTTGTCAAACTCTTTTGGCATAGTGATTTTAAAAGTTACATTTTGGATATAAGTATCCCAGCCGTCGCCGATTATGTTGTAATAAAGTTCGTCAAAGCCGTTGTTTTGGTCCTCGCCGAGCATATATGTGTACTTGACAGTATAATCGTGCTCACCTTCAACATAAGTGTCGGCATCGCCGATTTGAAGCACATAATTACCGTTTTCAATACTTACATCGCAGTTTTCACTTACTTTGACATTTTTTATCTTGGCTTTAACACTGTGGCTTGTGCCGTCGGTACGCTTAACCTGATTTCTCGTTGGTATTGTTCTGTAAATTCCGTGCCTTTGCTCGTTAAAATATGCGCTGATATGCTCCGTAATGTCAAAACTGTTGTCTTCGTTAACATTAATATCAACATTATATGCAGTGAAAAAATACGGCACATAGCTTGCGTTATCGTCCGCAAAAGCCGGAACAGATGAAACCGCTGTGAGCATTAAGGCAAAGATTATACTTAAAAATCGAATGAACTTTTTCATTAAAATTCTACCTTAACATTTTGTCTTTCGCTTGTTTCGTCAACAACAAACATTGTCTTTTTGCCGTAATTAAACATTTTTGCAATGATGTTTGACGGAAACATTTCAACCTTGTTGTTGTAGTTTTTAACTACTGCGTTGTAGTATTTTCTTGCGTTTGCAATGTCGTTTTCAACACTCTTTAACTGAGCCGAAAGGTCAAGGAAATTTTGATTTGCTTTAAGCTCAGGATACTGCTCGGCAAGGACTGAAAAATTAGGCATACTTCTGCCAAGCTCTGCCGATGCTTTAATCTTTTCCTCGTCGCTGAAAGTGCTGTAATTGCCGTTTCTTGCTTTAATAACATTTTCAAGAGTTTCAGCTTCGTGCTTAGCGTATCCCTTAACGGTTGCAACGATATTTGGAATCAAGTCCCAACGCTTTTTTAAATAAACATCCATAGTTGAAAATGCTTCTTCAACATTGTTTTTAAGCTTAACAAATGAATTGTATGTTGCAAAAAAGTAAATTACAATAAGCAAAACTATCACTGCAATCACAATTCCTACTATCGTTCCTGTGTTCATAAATAACGCTCCTTTAAATATATTATTACAAAACTAATATATCATATCTATATAGTATTTTCAATATGTATAAAAATAAAAGCCACAGAAACTCTGTGGCTGAAAATTTGTTTTTCGTCACTCAATCGAGTGACTTTTTTCATTTACATTTTGTGTGATAAGAATTCTACGAGCCTTTTTGCAGGAACAAACGCAAATCCATTATCTAACACATAAAATATAGACTTCATAAAAATTCCTTCTTTCTGTAATATTGAGTTGTAAATGATGCGACCGAGTGTCGCTTTTAGGTGGTGTGCTTATTTGTTATATGCCTTGTCTAACTCGGCAAGGATTTTAGCACACTTAATAAGTTGTTTAAGTATACATATAACCTCCTTTGCTTTTGTGCCTTCATTATAGCACAAAAAAATTATATGTCAAGCATATTGCACAAATAAAATGCAAAATATTTGTGCATAATACCGAAAACATTGTATCAAATTGCTAAATATAAAGTCAGATTATTGTATACTATGCACAACAAAAAGACTTGCTACATTTGTAATGCAACAAGTCTTTAACAGTTTTATTATATGTCTGATTAAGCTTTTTGTTTAATGTGACAAATTTGAATTTTTCTTAATAAAATAAATTGAAAACGATAAAGGGTCGTCGAGGACGCCGACCCCTACAAAATGTCTGAATTATAAGGTGCATCATTTCGTATGCTCATCAAGGGTTAAATAATACGATGCAAGAAAATGCTTTCTGAAATACTTAACCTCGTCAAGGTCGATTTCCTCTACCTTTTTTTGCTGAGTTTCAAGCGCCTTTTCAAATTCACGGTTGCCCATTCTGTTTTCTTCAATACACTTTATAAGAGCACTGATTTTGTCGGCAGCCTTAACAAGTTTCCAAAGCTCAATATCCTCCTCCTGCTTTTCAAAAAAAGGCGTGTAATCATCTTTGAATTCGTCAGGCAGCATATCAAGAAGCCTTAAACCCGCTGTGTGCTCAATATCCTTGTACACATTTTTAATATCATCGTTATAATACTTAACCGGAGTAGGCATATCACCCGTGATAACCTCGGTAGTGTCGTGATAAAGGGCAAGCAAAGCAGCACGCTCGACATTATAATTCTTGCCAAACTTCTTGTTGCCGATAAGTGCAAGTGCGTGAGCGATAATTGCAACGCAGTGGCTGTGCTCGGCAATGTTTTCCTTAGTAGCATTATTCATCAAAGCCCATCTGTCGATAAACTTCATTCGATTTACCATTGCAAAGAAATTACTGCTCATCTTTTTCTTCCTTTGTAACGGCAATTCCGAGTTCGTCAAGCTGAATATCGTCAATATAGCTCGGCGCACCGCTCATAAGCTCGCTTGCGTTTTGAACTTTAGGGAAAGCGGTAACATCACGGAGGCTGTCGGCACCGCAAATAAGCATTGCAAGCCTGTCAAGACCGATACCCATACCACCGTGTGGCGGAGCGGCATATTTGTACGCTTCAACAAGGAAACCAAATTTTGCGTCAATTTCTTCCTGCTGCATACCAAGAAGCTCAAACATCTTGTTTTGAAGCTCGCAGTCGGTAATTCTCATTGAACCTGAAGAAAGTTCTGTTCCGTTTAGTACAAGGTCAAATGCCTTTGCTCTTACCTTGCCCTTATCGGTGTCAAGATATTCAATACATTCTTCCATAGGCATAGTAAACGGATGGTGCATTGCAAGCCATTCGCCCGATTCTTCGTCATATTCAAAGAACGGCATCTCTGTTATCCAAAGGAAATTCCACTTGCCCTCAGGAATAATGTCAAGTTCTTTAGCAACGATAAGACGAAGCGCACCGAGGATAGAAAGAGCGTCACTTGTTTTGCCTGATACGATAAATACGCAGTCACCTTTTTCAACATTAAGAGTGCTGATAAGTTCGTCAAGTTCGCCGTCTTTCAAAAATTTGTTGAAAGAGCATGTAGGTGTTTCGTCAGCCCAGCGGATATATGCAAGACCCTTTGCGCCGATACCTTTTGCGTGCTCGGTAAGCTTGTCAATCTTCTTTCTTGTGTAAGTTGAAGCGGAATTCTTTGCAACAATGGCTCTAACCGAACCGCCGTTTGCAATAGCGTCGTTAAATACTACAAAATCGGTTTTTTGCGCCCAATCGGTAATGTTTTCAATAAGCATACCGAAACGGGTGTCAGGCTTGTCAGAACCGTACTTTTCCTGCGCCTCGGCAAAAGTCATACGAGGGAGAGGGAAGTCGATGTCAACATCAATGGTTTCTTTCATAAGCTTTTTGATAAAGCCCTCTGCCATTTCCATAATGTCGTCTGTGTCAACAAAAGACATTTCAAGGTCGATTTGAGTAAATTCAGGCTGCCTGTCGGCTCTTAAATCTTCATCACGGAAACAGCGTGCAAGCTGAATATATCTGTCAAAACCCGCAATCATACAAAGCTGCTTGTATATTTGAGGTGACTGCGGCAAAGCGTAAAACTTGCCGTTATGTACACGGGACGGTACAACATAGTCCCTTGCGCCCTCAGGGGTAGATTTAATCATCATCGGAGTTTCAATCTCGATAAAATCGTTTGCATAAAAATATTCTCTCGCAATTTTTGCAATCTTGTGGCGCATAAGAATATTTTGAGTAAGTTTTTCGTTTCTGAGGTTTAAGTAGCGATATTTAAGTGTTGTTTCGTCGCCTACTTTTTCACTCTTTGCAATTTCAAAAGGAGGAGTTTCAGCCTTAGAAATAATGCGAAATTCTTTAACATTAATTTCAATGTCACCCGTTGCAATCTTGTTTGTTTTGCTCTCACGCTCGCAAACAGTACCCACTGCGGCAACAACATATTCAGCCCTTACGCTTTGTGCTTTTGCAAAAACTTCTCTGTTTGTTGTGTCGTTAAAAGAAAGCTGAACAAGACCTGTTCTGTCCCTTAAATCAATAAAGATAAGATTGCCGAGGTCACGCTGCCTTTGGCACCAACCGAAAAGTGTAACTTCCTTGCCTGCATCCTCAATTCTGAGTTCGCCGCAATAATTGGTTCTTTTAAGTCCTTTTATTGTTTCCATATCATATATAGCCTTTCAAATGTATTAATTATTCTTCATTGCCGCCGTTAAGACCAAAGAGCGAACCGAAGTCAAACTCCTCGCCGTTAATTTCAAGGTCGGCAAGCTGGTCGTTAAGTGAAATGTTATAAAAACCGCTTACAAAAGTGTCAAGATTAATCTCTGTTTCTTCACCCGTCTGCATATTTTTAAGCTTTGCAATTTTGCTGTCAACTTCATTGTCGCCGATAACGACATTAAATTTAGCACCGAGTTTATCCGCATATTTCATTTGCGCCCTTACACTTCTCTGGTTAAGGTCGAGGAGAGCGGAAAAACCTTCTTCTCTCATATCCTTTGCGATTTCAACGGCTTTGAGCGTTGCTTTTTCGCCGAGAGCCACGATAAATAAATCAGGCTTTTCCTCCTCAGGAAATTCGCAACCCTGCGCCTCCATAAGAAGCATAAGCCTTTCAAGACCTAAGGCAAAGCCGAGTGACGGGGTGTGCTGACCGCCGAGTTCTTCAACAAGACCGTCGTATCTTCCGCCGCCGCAAACAGTTCCCTGTGCACCGATTGAGTTTGAAACAAATTCAAATACAGTCTTTGTATAATAGTCAAGACCTCTTACGATTTGAGGGTTGATTGTGTATTCAATATTTTGAGCGTCAAGGTATTTTTGTACTTTTTCAAAATGCTCTTTACATTCGTCGCAAAGGTAGTCGATAACTACAGGCGCACCCTCGGCAATCTCGTGACAAATCGGACTTTTGCAATCAAGAATTCTCATAGGGTTTCTGTCAAGTCTGCCCTTGCAAGTGTCGCATAGTTCATCTTTCCTTGAAGAAAAATACTCTTTGAGCGCTTTGTGATATTCCGCACGGCACTTAGGGCAGCCGATTGAATTAATCTCAAGGCTCAAATCTTTAATGCCGAGTGTGTCAAAAAATGTTTTTGCTAGCGAAATGATTTCAGCGTCGGCAAGAGGAGATTCTGTGCCGAAACATTCAACACCGAACTGGTGAAACTCCCTGAGCCTGCCTGCCTGCGGCTTTTCATATCTGTAGCAAGAGATGAGATAGCAAACTTTTTGCGGAAGCGCTTCATTGCAAAGTCCGTTTTCAAGGAAAGAACGAACTGCACCTGCGGTGCCCTCAGGTCGAAGAGTTATAGACCTGCCGCCCTTGTCGTCAAATGTGTACATTTCCTTTTGAACCACATCCGTAGTGTCACCGACGCCACGCTGGAAAAGCTCAGTGTGCTCAAAAACAGGAGTTCTTATTTCCTTATATCCAAACTTTGAAGCGATGTCGATAGCAGTAGCTTCAATGTATTGATTTTTGTATGCTTCTTTAGGTAAAACATCCTTAGTGCCTTTAATAGCCTTAGTTATTAATGCCATATCATTCTCCTTTATAATATCATAAAAATAGGGTGAGCAGTTAACTCACCCTGTTAATTTGTTATTTTGATGGGTTGTATCTTGGGTTAACAATTTCTCTCCATTCAAAATCGCCACGCTCTACGCCACGAATAAGCGCTTCTGCAGTTGCAATGTTTGTAGCAAACGGAATGTTGTGAACATCGCAAAGACGCAAAAGGTCGTGGTCGCTCGGTTCGTGCGGCTTTGGTGAAAGAGGGTCACGGAAGAAAATCAAAAGGTCAATCTCGTTGCACGCAATTCTGCTTGCGATTTGCTGACCGCCGCCCTGACTTCCTGCAAGGAAACAATTTATTTTTAAACCGGTAGCTTCGCTTACAAGCTTACCCGTTGTGCCTGTTGCACAAACATCGTGACGGCTGATAATGCCGCAGTAAGCAATGCAAAATTGAACCAAAAGTTCTTTTTTTGCATCGTGAGCAATTAATGCTATGTTCATATATTCTACCCCTCTTATAATCTTTATTATTATTTATTTCTTTATTATTTTCAATCAATTCCTACTTATTTTATCACATAAATTAATTATATTCAATAAAAATATTGCAAAAATACACCGATTTTATACGATTTTACGGCAAAAGTGTACCGACTTTTTGGTTGGTTTTGGCGTCAGTGTTGTTTTGATACCAATAATTTATGATGTCGGCAGTCATTTCTGCGGTTTCCGAACCTGAACCGGCAAGTTCAACAACGGAGCTTACTGCAATTTCAGGATGCTCATAAGGCGCATAAGTGATAAGAAAACCGTTGTTCCTCTTAACGCCGTTTACTGTAACTTCCGATGTACCAGTTTTGCAGGCAACCTTTGTTTTCATATTGCCGAAAATGAGGTAAGGACCGCCGCTTGTCGCAACAAGTCGCATACCCTGATGAACGGTGTTAAGCGTAGTTTTGCTTAAACCTACCGTTTCCGCAACATTTTTGGAATTGTCGGTTACACTGCCTGTAGCAGATGAAATGATAGACTTAACAAAATGAAGTTCATACCTCGTGCCGCCGTTTGCAATAGTTGAGCAGTAGTTAACAAGCTGAAGCGGAGTGAAAAGGTTGTCACTCTGACCGATAGCAGTTTGAAGCGTATCACCGGCATTCCAAATACCGCCGTTATTTTCTCTGTTTTCAGGAGAAGCAAGGATACCTGCCGACTCCGCAATTTCAACGCCTGTTTTTTCGCCAAGACCGAAAGCGGAAGCGTATTCGTCAATTTTGGAAATACCGAGCCTCATAGCGCAGTTATAAAAGAAGATGTTGCAAGAATCACGAAGCGCAGTTTTAACAGTTTCACCGCCGTGCGCAATTTTCTTCAAACATTTAAACGGTTGACCCCTGTATTCCATTATACCGCCACAGTTGAATACGGTGCTCGGAGTAATCGTACCCTCCTCAAGCGAAGCACTTGCAACAACCGGCTTGAAAGTAGAACCCGGAGCGTAAGTACCCATTGCAAACCTGCTCCAAAGCGGGTTGCGAGGGTTAGAAATAAGCTCGTCATATTTGTCATAATAATCGTTTAAATCGTAAGTAGGGTAGGACGCCGCTGCAAGTATATCGCCGTTGTTTACATCTTCAACAACAACAGCACCGGCAGACGAAGCGGCATTAACTTTATCACAAACTGTTTTAAGCTGATTTTGAGCAAGCACCTGCAAATCACGGTCGATTGAAAGTACAATGGTGTTGCCTTGAATAGGCTTCTTAGTTACTTCCTGATTTATTTCGCCGTCCTTGGTTATTGTAATTGTAAGTTCACCCGGTGTACCTCTAAGCTCGCTTTCACAAGCCTGCTCAATACCCGATTCACCGATTTGGTCGGTAATCTTGTAGCCGTCGTCTTTTCTTTCCTTGTATTCTTCGGCATTAATTTTTCTGACTGTGCCGAGGATGTGCGGAGCAATGGTAGAGTCAACATATTCTCTGTATGCAACCACTCTCACATCCGCACCGAGATAAGTGTCATTATCCTCTTTAATCATAGCCACGGTTTCATCGCTTACATCGTCGGCAATGGTTACCGGGTTTTCATAAGAAAATAAAAGACGGGTAAGTTCGTATCTTATATTGCCTATTTTAAGCGCAGTAATGTTGTCGTATCCCTCAATCTCATACTTTTCAAGCATAGCGTCAAAGCAGTTTTGAGCCGTTGCATAAGGCTGAAGATTGAGCATATCCGCACTCTTCATGGTGGCAATGTCTTCCTTTTTGCCGTCAAATTTTATAGTTCCGTTTTTAGTTATTTTAAGCGGTAGGTTTTGAACATATTCTTCATTGTTTTTCTCAAAAAGCTTGATAAGATTATAAATAATCGCATTTCTTTTCTTGTTGTCTTTTTGCGATGGGAAGAATACCGCATTTAATATTATTGAGTTGCCTTGCCTGTTTGTAACAAGTGAGTTACCGTTTCTATCAACAATTTCGCCCCTTGCCGCTTCAAGCTCAACAACATATTTATCTTCCGTATTGTTTTGTGCGGCGTAATATGCGTTGTCCTTTACCTGAATGTTAAATAGATTTAAAGCAAAAGAAAAAATTACTAAGCAAACCACTATCATTGCAAAGACGCTTCTGCCGCTTTGATATTTACTTTTCACGAACTGATACTCCTTGATAATTGTTTGATAGATTGATTATTTTTTCTCCTCAATAATAGGCTTAGGTTCTTGGTTTAATTTCCTCTTTAACGGCTTCAATATAACATAAATAAGAGGGGAGAGCACCAATGTGTAAATAACACAAGGAATGTAGAAAGTGATAAGCGTCATTTCGCCTTTGCTTACCCCTTTGATAATTATAAAGAAAAGCCAATACAAAAAGCCGTAAAGCACTGTTGCAACCGATATTGAAACAATATTTGTAATAAAAATATCCCTTGCAATGTAGGTTACGAGAGCACACGAGAAAAAGCACATAAGAGCAATGTAAATGCAGTTAAAGCCCATATGCACGCCGGAAGTCAAATCCCATAAAAGCCCTGCAAAAAGACCTAAAACCGCACCGGTAATTTCATCCTCGCCCATTGCCAAAATAATGGTAACCGGTAGAAGTAAAAAGCACCTTGCACCGTAAATTTCGGGGAAAAGGCCGCCGACATTTTGAAGCATATCGCAAAGAAGAATAATAAGGCAGTAGCATACATATTTAATTGTTTTTTGCCTTTTAGTCATTATTCTCCCTCGCTTTCACTGTAGTTTGTAAGAATAAGAACTTTTGTAAGACCCTCGATGTCTGTTCCCGGTTCAACGCTTGCATAACTCGAAATGTTCGTGTCCTCGTTGCTGATGTCTTTAACCGTGCCGATTATAATTCCTTTCGGCATCTTTTTGCTGATACCCGCCGTTGCAATGATAGAGCCGTAAGAAATCTTTGTGTCGGAGCTGAGGTTTTCAAACTTGCAAACACCGTCTTTTGCAAGCGATGCGTCACCTGAAACATAACTCAATTCGTTAGTCGAAATGTCGTAAGCCGAAACTGAAAAATCAGGGTCAAGTATAGTATTTACAACACTGTAGGAGGGATACGCTTTTTTTATCACACCCACAAGATATTTGCCGTAAAGCACAGCCGCACCGTCCTTAACACCGTTAAGCGTACCTTTGCTTATAGTGAACGAGCAGTAAGGGTTGGCACTGTCCCGTCCGATAACAGAAGCTTCTGCAAATTCAAAATCTTTGTGCTCCTGCTTCAAACCGAGTGCGTCTTTGTACAAATCGTTTTGCGCTTTAAGGTTATTATAGTCGGCAAGCTCATCTTGAAGCTCACCGAGTTGTTTTTGAAGTGAATCTATTTTAGCGTCGTATTCCGCATTACCTTTTGCGCTTTCGCTTATATGGTCAATGCCGTTTGAAATTTTGCTTGCTACCCAGTGCGCCGGAGTAAAAATCGTGCCGATTATACCGCTTTGCGCAGTTTCACCGTGACCGTTAGCGGCACAGATAAACATACCTGCAAGAAGCAATGCAATTACAGAAATTACAATTTTAAAACGACTGCTTTTAAAAAGGTCTTTCATACTTTTATCCTTCTTGTTTTGTTAATATTATGCTCGTCTGAGTTTAGCCGAAGTGCCGAGTGCTACGCAGTCAAGCGGTCTTTCCGGAATATGTACCTGAATTTTTGTTTCCTTTGCAATAAGCTCCGGCAGACCTCTAAGCTGGCTTGAACCGCCTGCAACATAAATACCACGGTCGATAATATCAGCCGCAAGCTCCGGCAAAGTAACTTCAAGTGTTTCCCTGATAGATGCAATGATTTTTGAAATAGGCTCAGACAAAACTTCTCTGATTTCACTGCTTGTTATTTCAACGCTCTTTGGTAAACCGTCGGTAAGATTTCTTCCTTTAACATCCATTGCACCCTCGCCGTCGTATTCCTCAGCCGAGCCGATTTTAAGCTTAATATCTTCAGCAGTGTTCTTGCCGATAAGAAGATTGTGCGCACGCTTCATATGGTTAACAATAGCTTCGTCAAATGCGTCGCCTCCAACCTTGATGCTTCTGCTTGCGGCAATACCGCCAAGGCTGATAACGGCAACATCGCAAGTACCTCCGCCGATATCAACAATCATTGAACCTGTTGCGTCAAAAACAGGAAGACCTGCGCCGATAGCTGCCGCCATTGATTCCTCAATAAGTTCAACATCCTGCGCACCTGCGCTTCTTACTGCGTCCTCAACCGCTCTTCTTTCAACTTCCGTTACACCGCTCGGTACGCTTACAACAACTCTTGTCCTGGTAAATAAACTTCTTCTGCTTGAACGGAAAATAAAACTTCTAAGCATATCTGATGTCATATCAAAGTCGGCAATAACGCCCTCTTGAAGCGGTCTTACCGCAACGATAGAACCCGGAGTTCTGCCAATCATAGACTTAGCCTCGTCACCTGTTGCAAGAACTCTTTTTGTTTTAACATCGACTGCAACAACGCTCGGCTCTCTTATAATAATTCTGCCCTTTTTGTCGCTTATAATTGTATTTGCCGTGCCTAAATCGATTCCGATATCTCTTGAAAAAATCATTGTTTTTCCCTACCTTTATATCACTGATAATGCTAATTACCCATTATTTAAAATCTTAATTGTATCTATTATATAATAGTACGCCGTTTATCACAATACCAAATTTAAAATTATTTTAAAATTTACAAAATTGTAAAATAAAGACGAAAACCGATAAAAAAATTGAAAATTCTTGCAACACTTTGCCCGATATTTTATACTTAACATATGGCGTCGCCAAAGGAGGTGGCAATATGAAAGAAAATCAGCTTGTAAAACGGGCACAAAAAGGGGATAAAGCGGCATTTTGTGAGCTTTACTCTTTGTATAAAGACAGACTTTACAGATATGCATATTATAAGCTTTCAAACGAAGATGACGCAAACGATGCCGTAATGGACTGCGTCTTGAGTGCGTTTGAACAAATTACTCAGCTTAAAAACCGTGATGCTTTTTGCAGTTGGATATTTACAATTCTTTATGCCAAAATTTCAAAACTTATTGACACCCAAGCAAAATTGCGTCAAAGCGAAGTTTTTGAAGCTCGGCAAAATGATATATCCCTTTCATACAGCCACAGCGATTTGTCGCTTGAACTTCAATATGCTTTGTCAAAGCTTAACGATGATGAAAAGGATATAGTTCTTCTTTGCACCGTTGCGGGATTTTCAAGCAAAGAGTGTGCCAAATTAGTTGGTTTAACATCCGGAAGCGTCAGGTCAAAACTTTCAAGAAGTCTTGCAAAAATGAGAGAATATTTGGAGTGATGTCATATGAAAAAGAAAAATAAAGAGGATAAAATTATAACTGCTTTTGATTATGATTTTGTCAAAAATAAATTTGAAAACGACGGCATAAAAGTGCCCGAAAGTTTAAACGAACAGTCAATTTTAAACGCTTTGGAAAACAGAGAACAAAAGCGTATACCGTTTATAAAATCAAAGGCTTTCAAGTCGGCTGTGAGCCTTGTCGCCTGCGTTGCAATTTTTGCGGTTTCGATTAATTTTGCGTTTAATAAAAATGATGAAAAAACAAATATTGCCGAAGATTCATCTCAAACTCAGCAAACGGAAGATAATCAAAGCGAACTTAAAACATTTTCGTCCGCAAGCGAAGTTAAAGCGTTTTTTAAAATTGCGCAAAAAGCAAACGGTAATTCAAACGGCGGAATATACAAAGGCGCTGAAAATTCGGATACCGCCTCGTTTTCCGATGTTTCTTCAAGCAGCGAAACTTATCTTCAGGTTTCAAATGTTGACGAAGCCGACACAATAAAAAATGACGGCAAATATATCTATACAATTAATGAAAACAGCAGTAAAATTTTGATTTATAAGCCGAATGGTGACAGCGTAACCAAGATTTCCGAAATCTCGGCTGAAAGTTCCTGCATTTTTCAAGAATTTTATATTTATAACAACAATTTGGTGGTGAATTCTTGTTCAAATGACGGCAACGAAGAATATGAGAATGTCCTCATTTTTAGCCTTGAAAATATAAAAAAACCGCAAAAAATTTATTCTTTTTCGCAACAGGGTTTTTATGTTGACTCACGAATTACAAATGATAAACTTTTGTTAATTTCCAACAAATATATATATGCTGATTTGTGCAAAAGCGACGAAGATTATTTACCGAAAACAAAGACAAATGATACCGAAAAATGCGTAGAGCCAAACAATATTTACCGTGGCGGTAACGGCTCGGCAAACTATCTTTTAGTAAGTCAAATCGACCTTCAAAACCTTAAAAAATCTGCCGTAACAAAGGCGGTTGCAGGCTCGGCTTCAACCGTTTATTGCAGCGAAAATTATCTTTATGTTGCAGATAAAATTTATGAAACATCAAATCAAACCGAAGCAAATTCCGATGTCGCACTTGTTAACGAAAAGATAAGTACCGAAATTTATAAAATCGATATCAAAAATGAAATAAAATTTTTAAAAAAAGCAAAGGTTTCGGGCTGGGCTAATAATCAATTTTCGATGGATGAGTATAACGATACTTTTCGCATTGCAACTACCGTTACCGGTTCCGATTTTCAGCCGATTAATAAGCTTTTTATTCTTGACAGCAATATGAAAAAAATAGGCGAAGTTGACGGATTTGCAAAGAATGAATCAATCAAAGCAGTCCGTTTTATCGGCAATACAGCGTATGTCATTACTTTTAAAAATACCGACCCTCTTTTTGTAATAGACCTGTCAAATTCGGCAAAACCGATTATTAAAGGAAGTGTTAAAATTACAGGATTTTCGAGTAACCTCATCCCTGTAAATTCGACAACTTTGCTTGGTATAGGCTATGGCGAAAGCGGTTTGAATTTGTTTGAGGACGGAGTGAAAACAGTCCTTTTTGATGTTTCAAACCCCGAAAAGCCGACAGTTCTTGATACGAAAGAATTTGACAATGTTTTAAGCGAAGCACAGTCAAATCACAAGGCGATTTTAACTACTCCAAACAGCAATGAATTTGCAATTCCTTACGAAGAAGTTGCCTATGTTGACAATGAAATTACGGACGATAAAGCAGGCACTTTGGTACTTGAAATTAAGGATAATAAAATTAATGTCACCGCTAAATCTTCTTCAAAAATCGACTTTGGCAATATCGTGCGCTCAACAAAAGTTGACGGAGTAATTTATACTTTTAATTCAGGAGAATTCGTGAATTCGTTGCAAACAAAAAACTAATATAATTTGTATATGTTATATCAAAAATCAATCTAATATTATAATTTGTTTTAAATATATATAATATATGCACAAAAAATCAGTCCTCTATGCACATAACGCATAGAGGACTTCTTTGTCGCCTTGTCGCAACACTTATAAGTTTTTTAACTTATATTTTACTTCATACTTTCTTCGTAAGCCTTAATCATTTTCTTAACCATCTGACCGCCTACAGAACCTGCTTGCTTAGAAGTAAGATCACCGTTGTAACCCTGCTTGAGGTTAACACCAACCTCGCTTGCAGCTTCCATCTTAAATCTGTTAAGAGCTTCTTTAGCTTCAGGTACTACATTTTTAGAACTTGCCATTGTAAAAACACCTCTCTTTTCAAAAATTCGCAAAGCGAGCAGATATTTTGAATAAAATTTTCTTCAAAATATTTATCACACAATATCAAATCGCTCTTGCAAGTATAGTTTGTGAAAACTATGCGCTTTTACAAATGAAAAATTTTTACAATTATTTGTTATTGATTATTTAATTATAGAATTTCTATATTAAGTCATTTATTTTAAAGTTTTCAATCTGTTTTAGTATATTTACATTTGTTTTAGTTAATTCTTCAAACTTATCATATTTGCTGAAATAAGCAATACAAATAATCTCAATAGAATAAATAACATAAGGTATAGCTTCAATTTCTTCTTTACTCAATCTGTTAATACTGTTATATCCCTTAATTAAATTATCTAGTATTTCCTGCCATACCTCAAAATTAATTTGATTATTAAAGCACTCGGATAAAATAGCGGTTGCGCAATAGCAAATATCAAAAATTCGCACATTAACCTCCGTTAAGTCAAAGTCGACAAAGCCTTTAAATTCTTTCCCTGCAAAAATCATATTTGAAGGGTTAATATCTCTGTGTATAAGCTGAGTCGGCAATTTATTGATTAGTTTTCCAAATTCATTTTTGTATTTTTCGCAAAGCTCATTCGATAAGTTTGCAACCTTTTGGACCTTATTAAGATTATTGATACAATCATCATAAATATTAGCCTGTTCAAAATCGTCAATATCATAAGTTTTTAATTTATTATGTAGCTTGGCTATATTTTCACCGATAGTCAAAGCGATTGAAGTATCATTAAAAATATCAACACATTTTAGTTGATTTCCGTAAATTCGTTTTGTGACGATAAAATACAATTCTCCGTATTGTAAATAATCATCACCGTTATTTAATTTAACAACTTCTGAAAATAAAGTGCTCTTTTTAATCACAGCAAAATTTGTTGAATATTTCATTACATAGCCATCGCCTATATAGTATGAATTTTCACTTTGTTTGCCTGTGTTTTCGTTTATAATCGGCTTAACTACGCTGTTTTGCAAATTCCAATTCGGCAATATTTTTTGTATTTTAGTTTTTGAAACCATAATATGTTCCTCCTGCAAAATGTTAATCTTATACGGCTTATTACCAATATAAGATTTTGTGAATTTTGACGGAGAGCAACCGAATTCTCGCTTAAATGCTTTGTAGAAACCTGCATAAGTATCAAATCCAAATTCAAAAGCAATATCAGTTTTCGACAAATTGTCGTTCAACTCATAAACAGCATACAATAATCTTCTTTTGAGTATATATTCGTTCGGTGTAACGCCCAAATACTGCTTGAATAAGCGTACCAAATGAATGCATGAATATCCTGCAATATTGCATAAATCGTTATTGCTGATTTCAGATTTTATATTTTCGTCAATGTAATCGAGTACATTTTGAATTATATTTCGAGAATCCACAGTAACCCTCCTTTCATTTCACTTGCAAGCTTATTTTTATTATATCATAAAATATTTTAAATACATTTCCTATTATATCAAAATAATGGCGTTTCAATGGTAACAAAAAAGAATAAGTAATAAATTCATTTGGCGATAACCGTTAAAAAACTCCCTCTACTATACGGAGAAAAATTCAAGTTTTGTTGATGTGTTTTAAGAAAAAATTTATAAATTATTTTCACGCAAAAGAGGTTTGACCAAAATGCAGGCGGCGCAATGCGGCAAATTTTACATATATTATAATTTCAAATATTGACTTTTCATTTGTCTTTTGATAGAATAGCTTCGGTTAGTCTGTGCTAACCGTAAATTTTATCATTAGGTTAGCTTTCACTAACTAAATACGGAGGACAAATATGTTTAAAAGATTATCGATTTCATTGACAGCAATAGTTTTTGCACTTGCGCTTATCTGCTCTTCATTCAGTGCATTTGCGATGGGTCCGAGCAAGGACGGCGTTTACGAAGTGCCGATTGAAATGTGGCACGCAGAAAAAGAAAGAACATCTATGGGTGACAGCTATATTGTTCACACCGCACTTCTTACAGTTGACGGTGATGAAAAAACACTTACAATAGCCCCTGCCGAAACTACAAGTGATATGCAGTTTTGGTATTACAAGGACGGCTCGGTTTCAGGTGATACAGTTGAGGTTGACCAAATAGGCGAAGTCGAAATTGACGGAGAAAAGTATGAAACAGCTTTTGAATTTCCTATTGAAAGTGATGATGAGTATGTTGGCGTTAAATTTGCCGCATCTGCTATGCCGCTTTCACCGTCTGCAAGAATTAAAATAGACTATGACAGTGCCGAAAAAGTAGGCGATGTAGAAAAAGAAACAACTACCGAAGCTACAACAAAAGAAACCACAACCGAGCAGACAACAACTACCACGCAAGCAGTTAGTGAAACTGCAACAGCAGTAACCGAACAAGAAAGCGCTTCAAAAAGCAAAACTCCGGTAATTATCGGCGTTGTTGTAGGCGTAGTTGTTATCGGTGCGATAGTAGTAATTATCATTAAGAAAAAGTCAAACTGATAGGTGAAGTATGAAAAAAATATTTAAGAAATTTCAAGTTAAGGATTTTGTGTTTTTGGCTGTCTTATCCGCAGCGATGACATTGTGCGGCGGAATAACGATGCCGCTTGTTATGCACACCACCGTTTTCGGACTGCGTAACATGGCAGCCGCACCGATTTATTCGATTTTCGTTGCAATCGGACTTATGAAAGTAAGAAAGCCGGGTGCACTCACAATTATCGGACTTTTTTCCGGTGCACCGCTGATTTTCTTTTCGACGGTTATGTTTTTTAACAATTTTGTTTCCGCAATCATAGCGGAATTGATTATGCTTTTGATTTTCAGAGGCTATCAAAAGAAAGTTTCCGTTTTCGTTACAACGGGAATATATATGCCGTTTTCACTGCCGATTTCGGTTCTGTTCAGCCTTTGGCTTAATGGGCAAAGTTACGATCAACTTACAGCAAACCCGAAAATTTCAGTTTTAACATCAATCGGCACAATTGTATTGGCATTTTTGGGTGCGGCAATCGGAATGAAAATCGCCGCAGAACTTCAAAAAGCAGGCAAATTAAAACCGTACGGAGAAGATGACAATGCTTGAAACATTTGAGGTTAAAAAGCCTTTTTATCCGCTGATTTCATTTTCAGTTTCCGTGATAGTGTTGATATTCGGAATGCTTTTTTCCAAAAATCTTTTGGCTTTTGCTTTTGCCACGGCAATTTTTGCGCTTTACTCGATATTTGGTCTTTTTAAAAGCACATGGAAAATGACCGTTGCAATGGGGATTTGCGGACTTATTATAGGCGGTTTGTCATTTTTAACAAACAGAAGTTTAGATGCATTTTGGCAAACACTTTTAAGAATGATTCTCTTGGGACTGTGCGCTGTGCCGATGGTAAGCACATCACCCTGCGATTTAACACGCTGTCTTGCAAAGCTGAAATTCCCGAGAGTTATAACGCTCGGTATGCTTGTAACACTTAAATTTATTCCGGTTTTAGCAGGTGAAATAAAGCAGATTTGGGAGGCGATGAAGGTCAGAGGTGCAAATATGAATTGGTACCGACCGAGTTGCATTTACCGTGCGTTTATTATTCCGCTCGTTATGCGAATTATCGGAATATCGGATACTCTTTCCCTTTCGCTTGAAACAAGGGCATTTACACTTGATGACAGTACAAGCTCGGTATATAAAGTAATAAAAATAAAAGCAAGGGATTTCGTATTTCTTGCCTGTGTAATCGTGCTTTGCGCAGGCGGAGGTGTTATGATATGGGCATAGCGATAAGACTGAAAGATGTTTTTTTTAAATATGACGGTGCTAAAGAAAATGTGCTTGAAAATATAAATCTCACCGTGGAATACGGCGAAACCGTACTTTTGTCGGGTGTTTCCGGCGAGGGGAAAAGCACCCTGCTTTCTATAATAAACGGCGTTATTCCGTTCGCCAATTCGGGTAAATTTTCGGGCAGTGTGGAAATAGACGGCAAGGATGTTACAAAGCAAAAAATCAGCGAGCGTTCAAAGCTAATCGGCACTGTGCTTCAAAATGCGGACGAACAAATTATTTATGATTTAGTAAACGATGAAATCGCTTTCGGCTGCGAAAATCTCAATATTCCGTCCGAAGAAATCGAAAGACGCATTGAACGATTCACAACGCTTATGCAAATAGAAAAAAACGCAAAAACGAAAACGCTTTCAGGAGGTCAAAAACAACGACTGATAACCGCCTCCACCCTTGCGATGGAGCAAAAAATCATTATTCTTGACGAACCGCTTGCAAATTTGGACACTCACACAGCACACATTTTGCTGAAAGCACTTCGTGATTTGGCAAACAGCGGATATGCCGTCTTAATAGTTGAGCACAGGCTTGATGTTGTGAAAAACTACATAGATAAAGTTATGCGAATCGAAAACAAACAGCTTTTTACAAGCACGGATATAAACGACTTGAACAGCGGAATAAAAACAATTACTCACGCCGACGGTTCTTTGCCCGGCGAAGTGCTTATAAAAGGCGAAAAACTTTTCTTTGCCGCAGGCGACAGAAATATTATAGACGGGCTTGATATAGAAATTCGGGCAGGAGAACGAATCGTTTTACTCGGTGAAAACGGATGCGGAAAAACCACCCTTATGCGCATGCTTACAAGACTGATTAAGCCGAGTGACGGCATGCTCAGCCAAACAATAACAAAAGGCAAAAAAGCAAACAGCAAATGGTTTTCAAAGGTGGGATATGTTTATCAAAATCCAACCTATCAGCTTTTTATGCCAACGCTTTTAAGCGAGATTTCCTTTAAGGCAAAAAGTGAGGAAACGGCAAGGGAAATGATAAACGCCTTTGGGCTTTCGGGACTTGAGCAGAGGCATCCGCAATCACTTTCCGAAGGGCAAAAACGGCGTGCCTCCATTGCCGCCGTCTGTGCAAGCGAACCGACAGTGCTGTTTCTTGACGAACCGACGGTGGGTCAGGATTACGAAAACCTTTGTAAAACGGTTGAAACCATAAATAAAATAAACAAGAACCACGGTACGGCAATTGTTACCGTAACACACGATAAACGGTGTGCCGGTGCTCTTGCAGACAGAGTGCTGATTATGGAAAACGGTAAAATATCACGGCAAGGCGATTACCGTCTTGCTGATGAATTTTTGGATAAATAACTTAATTGAGGGAGAAAAGAAATGATTAAAACAAGACTTATAGAGCAAGTGCCTTCTTCAAAGAAGTACATTGCCCTAACAGTTCTTGCGCAATGGTTGAAAACGGTTGCAAACATCGTTATGATTTTTATTCTTTCAAACCTACTTGCGCAAATTCTCGACGGTAAAGCGTTTGATTTTAAAGGACTTTTGCCTTATTTGGGCGCAATTGCGGCAGTTATGCTTGTACGCTATCTTTGCGGATACGCAAGTTCACAAACTTCGTTTTACGCTTCAAGCGAAGTAAAAAAAGTGCTCAGACAAAAGATGTATAAAAAACTTACACGAATGGGAGCGTCTTACAGCGAAAAGGTATCCACATCAGAGGTAATACAGGTTTTTGTTGAGGGGGTAGACCAACTTGAACTTTATTTCGGTAAGTATTTACCGCAGTTTTTCTTTGCAATGCTTGCACCGATAACGCTTTTTGCCGTGCTCGTGTTCGTAAGCTGGAAAGCATCGGTGGTACTTCTTATTTGTGTACCGCTTATTCCCCTTTCTATTGTTGCAGTTCAAAAAATCGCAAAAAGACTTCTCAGCAAATATTGGGGAGTATACACAAACCTCGGCGATACTTTCCTTGAAAATATCCAAGGCTTAACAACACTCAAAGTTTATCAGGCGGATGAACGCAAGAATGTTGAAATGAATGAAAAAGCCGAAGAATTCAGAAGAATTACCATGAAAGTTCTTACAATGCAACTCAATTCCGTAAGCGTTATGGATATTGTTGCATATGCAGGAAGTGCAGTAGGTGTAGTAATTGCAATCGTTCAGGTAAAAAACGGCACAATCACTTTACCCCAAGCATTTTTAATCATCATGCTTGCGGCTGATTTCTTTTTACCGCTCAGGCTTTTCGGCTCATTCTTTCATGTGGCTATGAACGGTATGGCGGCAAGCGACAAACTTTTCAAACTTCTTGATACTCCCGAAGATGAACAGGGCAGTGAAGTGCCTGAAAGTTTTGAAAGAAATATTATTATAAATAATCTTTCTTTTTCATATGACGGTAAAAAGAATGTTTTAGACAGTATCAGCGTTGTTATTGAAAAAAACAGTCTTGTTTCAATAGTCGGCAAATCCGGTTGCGGCAAAAGCACGCTTGCTTCCTTACTTTGCGGCACAACAAAGGGATACAGCGGCAGTATAACAATCGGCGGTGTTGAAATAAAAGATATTGACGAAAAAACACTTATGAACAACATCACTGCCGTAAACTTTAATTCCTACATTTTTGCAGGAACAGTTAAGGATAATCTGCTTATAGCTGACAAAAATGCAAGTGATGACAAGATGATTGAAGCATTGAAAATGGTAAACCTTTGGTCATTTCTCAGCGAGCAAGACGGACTTGATACTAAACTTAATCAACAAGGCAGTAATTTTTCCGGCGGACAAAGACAAAGGCTTGCGATTGCAAGAGCCTTGCTTCACAACACACCAATATATGTTTTTGACGAAGTGACTTCAAACATAGACGCCGAAAGTGAAAACGACATTATGGCCGTTATTCAAAATATGGCTAAAATCAAAACCGTTATTCTTATCTCCCACAGGCTTGAAAATGTGGTGGGCAGTGACAAAATTCTTCTGCTTGATAAAGGCAAAATTGAGGAAAGCGGTACTCATTCTGAACTTATGTCTCTTAATAAAAAATACAAGCTGATGTATTCCACTCAAGCTGAACTTGAAAAATATGCAAAGGAGGAAGCGTAATGAAAAGAAAACAATCAGGTTTCAAAATTATGATGCGGTTGATAAAACTTGTTAAACCGCTTGCTTTCTTCATGGTACTTGCAGTTATACTCGGCGTTACGGGCTTTCTTTGTGCCATTCAAATTACGGTGCTTGGCAGTATGACGCTGCTTACAGCCGCAGGTATATCCGGTGGACTAACAATAAAAACGGGATGTATTTGCATTATTATTTTTGCGGTTTTGCGTGGTTTTTTACACTACGGCGAGCAAGCGTGCAACCACTATATTGCATTCAAGTTGCTTGCCATTATTCGTGATAAAGTATTTAAATCGCTTCGTAGGCTAACTCCGGCTAAACTTGAGGGTAAAGATAAAGGCAATCTGATATCGCTCATAACAAGTGATATTGAGCTTTTAGAAGTTTTTTATGCTCACACGATTTCTCCGATTTGTATTGCGTTTTTAACAAGCCTTGTTATGCTGATATTTATTGGCAGATACAGTATTTGGCTTATGCTTGTTGCACTTGCGGCTTACATTACAGTCGGCATTATTATTCCGCTTGTATCATCCAAATTTAACAAAAATATCGGTATGACCTACCGTGAAAATTCAGGTGCACTTTCCGGCTACGTGCTTGACAGTATGAGGGGACTTTTGGAATCAATCAGATACAATTCAACCGATACCCGCCTTAATGAAATGAACGAAAAAACCGATGAACTTAATTCACTTCAAAAGAAATTAAAGAAAATTGAGGGGCATAATATTTCAATTACGGATATTTCGATTATTTTCTTTTCAATCACAATGCTTTTGGTTGCAATCTGCCTTTACCAAAAAGGCACAATCGGATTTGACGGGCTTATTGTTTCAACCGTTGCAATGATGAGTTCATTTGGTCCGGTTGCCGCACTTTCAAACCTTGCAGGCAATTTGACTCACACCCTTGCAAGCGGTGAAAGAGTGCTGTCAATTCTTGATGAAAGCCCTGTTGTTGAAGAAAACACAAACGGTGACGACATCATATTTGACGGAATGGAATGCAAAAATGTTAGCTTTTCATATGACAAAGAGCAAATTCTTGAAAATTTCAATATGGAAATTCCAAAAAACAAAATCATTGCTATAAACGGACCGAGTGGTTCGGGCAAATCGACTGCGCTTAAACTAATGATGCGCTTTTGGGATGTAAACAGCGGCGAAATTGATATGTCGGGTGAAAACATTAAAAATATTAAAACATCATCAATTCGTAACAATCAAAGCCTTGTAAGCCAAGAAACTCAAATGTTTAATGATACAATTGAGAATAACATAAAAATAGCAAATTATAATGCAACAAGGGAAGAAGTTGAGCTTGCAGCAAAAAAAGCCTCAATTCACGATTTTATAATGACTTTGCCTAAGGGATACGACACAAATGTAGGTGAACTCGGTGATTTGCTTTCGGACGGTGAAAAACAGCGTATAGGTCTTGCAAGAGCGTTCCTTTGCAACTCTCCTATGATTATGCTTGACGAACCTACAAGCAATTTGGACAGCTTAAACGAGGGCAACATCTTAAAATCCATAAACGAAGCAAAACACGGCAAAAGCATTGTTTTGGTTTCTCACAGAAAGTCAACGGCAAAAATCGCTGACGAAGCTTACACCGTTTACAGAGGCAGATTATCATGAAAAAGGACCGAATAACAAGAGAAAAAGAAATGTTACCCGAAATGGTAAAAATATATTGCCACGGTGTACATAAAACTAAAAAGGGTGAGCTTTGCAAGGAATGTCAGAAACTCACGGATTATGCGCTTTTCAGACTTGACCATTGCCGCTGGGGAAACGATAAAAACTTCTGCTCGCAATGTCCCTGCCATTGCTACAAACCCGATATGCGAGTGAAAATCAAAGAAGTGATGCGTTATTCAGGACCACGCATTATGCTTTATCACCCGCTTGTGGGTACCATTCACGGCATTGAAACAATAAAAGGCGTTATCAAGGCAAAAAAGAAAAGCAAATAATAAGGTTATCGGTGAAAATTCAAAATCGTAACATAAATTGAAATGAGCAAAAAATTTGAGAGACTTTTCAAAAAAATAGAGAGGGCATAAAGATTTATTGCTTTATGCCCTCTCTTTTAAGATTGCCCTTTTATATTGTTTATCCATCAAAAATGCAAAGGTAGCTATCAAAAGGATTACTTATCTGACAAGTTTATATGGTGGAATGTACGCTCCCTACTGATAACAGAAACTTCGGAGGGCAGACAAACAGATTGACTTTCTGTCTGCTTTTTGATATAATTCAGTTAGTTATTGCTAACTGGATTGTATCATACTTATAAACGGATAAACGGACTTTTTTTAACATTCTTTTCTTCGGCTTGTCTGTTCGGCATGGCAGTCATTTCAACAATGCCGGCGGCAATTATTATGTTTTTTATGAAAATATGAGGTGATAGAAATGCTGTTTCAAACATATGGCGACAGGAGGAATCCTGCCGTGCTGTTCTTTCATGCAATGGGTGTGACAGGAGCGAGCAGCGAACCGATTGCGAAATATTTACGGGATCGGTATTTCTGTATTCTGCCTACCTCCACCGTTTACTGCGAGGGGCAGAAATATGTCAGTAAGCCGGACGAAATATGGCAGGTGGAGGACTTTCTGCATCGACAGGGCGTGAAGCGGCTGGCGATGGTGGTCGCTTCTTCCATCGGTGCAGACCTTGCCATGGCGTTTCTGACGCAGACGAAGCTGCCCGTGGAGCACGCTTTCTTTGACGGTGGGCAGTTTGCGCAAATCGGAAAAGGTACGCGCCGCATTATGACACCGTTTTTGTATTTCGCTATCAGGAGCCTGTACTGGTCGAAGGGCGGCACACTGAAAAAGATTTTGTGGTGTGACGACGATTCCATAAAGCCGTATTTTATAGCCGCAGGGGAAAATCTGACCTATACAAATTTGCGGCGGCAGATTTCGGACAGCTTGGAGGATAAACCCTTTCCGTCACTGCCCGAAGAATTGCAAAGGCATATCTATTTCGAGTTTGGCAGCATAGAGGAGCATTTCAAATACCGTCAGGCGGTTATGAAAGCCTACCCCTACGGCAATTACCCTGTATTTGAGGGATATGATCATATGCAATATCAAATTCGTGATCCGAAGGGGTTTGCCGAAATGCTGGCACACATCGCCGAGCGTGATTGTATGCCAGAACTGCCATTTATCAGAAAGTGAGTGATACCCATGAAATATAAAATCGAGAAAAACACAGTCCAGGAAACGCTGATCATTCCGCTGTATGCCAGGAAGGTATGTTCAAAGCTGTATCCGAATCTCTATCGGGATGAAACAGCTGTCAGTTTAATCAATAAAATTGATTACGATTTTTCCGAGGCGGAGAAAAATTCCCGCCGCCTCATGCAGCGCTTCGGCTCGCTGGAGGTTGCTATGCGGCAGAATGATCTCGCCTTTGAAGTACGGGATTACCTGAAAAACCACCCAAAAGCGGCGGTGGTCAATCTGGGTTGCGGGCTTGACGGCACCGGCAGAGCCTGTGACAACGGCTGCTGCAAAATCTACAATTTGGATTTTCCCGATGTAATAGCCGTGCGCAATGAGCTTTTGCCCGCCGGGGAGCGTGAGGAAAATATCCCCTGCGATTTGAACGATACCGAATGGTTTACAAGAATTGACGCTTCAAACGGCGCGGTTTTCTTTGCCTCCGGCGTGTTCTACTATTTTTTGACTGAGCAGGTCAAGGCACTGGTACAAAAAATGGCGGGCGCCTTCCCCGGCAGTGTGCTGGTATTTGACGCTGCAAACCGGACGGCGGTAAAGATGATTGCAAAAACATGGCTCAAAAGTGCGAAAATCAAGGATGTCGGCGCATATTTTGCGGTTTCGGACGCACAGAAGGAGCTTTCTCCGTGGGACAACCGCTTGCGTGTCACAAGCCGCGGCTATATGCTTGGCTATAACAATCTTCACGACCCGTCCGTCAGCGGCTTTTTCCGCTTCCTTGCAAAAGTCGGGGACGGCATGATGAAAATGCAGATCGTGAAGGTCGGATTCGGAGGCAGGAAATGAAATCAAGTAAAGAAAAAAGGGCTCTTATTGCAGGTATGATCGGGTGCTTGCTCTATGTGATCGGCGACTTTTTGTTTGCGGCGACCGGAAAAACCCAAAGCACGGAATCCATCGGACTGATGGTCAAAGTCGCCTATCTTGATATGGCGACCTGGCGCATGGTGGTCAGTATCATCTGCGGCGTGCTGGGAACAGCGCTCTATTACATCGGATTTCACCAGATGTGGAAACTCCTGAAGATACATCTCACCCAACCGAAGCAGCAGAAATGGGTCAAGCTGTTTCATATCGCCTATCTCACCGGCACGGTCTGCTGGGGCTATGTTCATGCTATGTTTACGAACATGGCGTTGATTTTCAAGTTTACCTTTGAGCAATACGGCGATATGCAGGCGGCGGCTGAAATCGCCAACAAGGTGTTTTACTGCAACGCCGCTCCGCTGCTGGCATCGTATATTCTCTGCGATGTGCTGCTTTCTGTCGTGATGATCGTTATGATATGGAAAAAGCTGCTCCCTCTGAAAAATACAGCACAGCGGATACTCGCATCTTTTTGCAATCCCATCGTTTTTATGGGAATCGTGGGAAATCTCTTCACGCTTCTGCCGTGGCCGCTGAATCAGATCGATCACGGCACGGAATCCGCCGGACACCTGCTGGTTTTGGTGCTGGGGCTGGTTCTCCTGCAGGAAATGGCGAAATGCGGAGAATGTAAGGAGACAGTGCAATGAAATACATAGGTATGCCCATGGGAATGTGGGGACTGTTTGCAGGCTCATTCCAAAAACAGCTGACGGCTGTGTTTGGTTATGATTCCGATACAGCAAAAGGTATCGAAAAAAACGCAAAACCAAAATACAAAGCAATTATCTCAGACCTGCCGGAATTTGAAAAAGCGGATCGCTTCAAAATGAACATCGTCAACTGCGCAATGATCGGCGCATTCATTCTCTCCATGCCTGAGCGTCCGGATGTGGAGCGACTGACGGAGTATTATGCGAAGGCCATGATGACAAAGCCGATGAAGTGGTTCTGTCACAAGAACGGAAAGAGTAAATTTACCGAAAAGGACATCTCAGGCATGAAGGCGACTGCCGCCTTGAAAGCCGCCGACCGCAACCCATATTCGTGGAATATGGAGTTTTACGAATATCCCGATGGCAGCGGATACGAAGGCCGCTTTACAAAATGCGGTATCTGTGTACTGATGCAAGATTTGGGGCTATATGACCTCACTCCCGCACTGTGCCGTCTGGACTACACCATGAGTGAAGTGAGCGGCGTGACTGACTTCGTGCGGCAGTATACGCTCGCCTCCGGCGGGCCGTATTGCGATTGCGGCTATAAGAAAAAGCAGATATAACACATTTTACAGTCTGAAATATCCACCCGCATAGCGGGTGGATATTTATTCTATGCATATAAGTTTATATAGTCCAATTCTGTGAGGCGGTTTGAAGTTCAACCATATGCCTGAACAATCCGTTTTTATTCATAAGTTCGTTTGGATTGCCGGTTTCTGTAACAGTACCGTTTGAAAGTACGATAATTTTATCGGCATTTTCAACCGTTCTCATTCTGTGTGCTATAACAAGAACGGTTTTGTTTTTGATAAGCCGTGACAGTGCTGTTTGGATAAGTGTTTCATTTTCTACATCGAGAGAAGCGGTAGCTTCGTCAAGCAAAATAATCGGAGCGTTTTTGAGAAACGCACGGGCAATAGATATCCTTTGGCGTTCTCCTCCCGAAAGATTGCAGCCGTTTTCACCGATTTCGGTATGGTAACCATTTGGCATCTTATTTGCAAATTCATCGCAGTTGGCGAGTCTTGCAGCGGCAAGCACTTCTTCATCGGTTGCGCCCTTTTTTCCAAGGCGGATATTTTCCATAATCGAAGTGTTAAAAAGTGTAACATCCTGAAAAACGATTGAATAAAGGCCCAACAGGGTTTCGGGTTCAATTTGTGAAATGTCCATACCGCCAACAGTAATCGTTCCGCTTGAAGCGTCCCAAAATCTTGCGGCAAGCCTTGAAACCGTGGTTTTGCCGCCGCCTGACGGACCTACAAGTGCCGTAATTTCGCCCTGCCTTGCGGCAAAACTTACATTGTTGAGCACCTTGTTATCGGCATTGTACGCAAAACTTACATTGTTGAATACAACATCGTATCCGTTGTTGTTGATTTTTGTATCGCCCGATTGAACATCATGGTCCAAAATTTCATTCATTCTTGAAACATTTGTCTTTGTGCTGATGATGGCGGCAAGATTTATTAGTGCGGCTTGCATAGGGTCATAAAGACGGGAAACAAGAAGCAAAAATACAAAGAATGTAAGTACATCAAGCTCACCTTTTACGAGTAACAACGAGCCGACGAGTGCGGTTGTTGCAATACCGAGCTTGAGCACCATTTGAGCACTTGATACAAAAATCGCTGTACCGAATTCACTTTTGAGTGCTCTGCTTTCTACTTTGTCAATTTTTTTGTCAAGTGTTGCAAGGTATCTATCTTCTGCGTTGTTCGATTTTAAGTCTGCAACGGTATCTATACATTCCTGAATACCGTTTGCACAGTCTATTTTTGCCTTCATTGATTTTTGACCGAGCTTTTCCTGAACCTTAGCCGATGAACCGACTATGATAAATGCAACGGGAAGCACCCAAAGAGAAGCAAGCGCCATTTTAAAATTGAAAAAGAAAAGGCTGATTGCGATGATAACCGTTGAAATAAGCGAGCCTGCAAACGGTGGAATGAAGTGCGAAAACGCTGTTTCAAGATAAGTACAGTCCGCCATAATCGTACTTGTCAAATCTGCCAAATCTTTTTTTGCGAAAAAAGAAAGCGGGATTTTACGCAACTTTTCAGCAAGAGTGAGCCTTCTTGTTCCTGTTTCAACATAAGTTGCAAGAAATGTAGAATTATATTGCCAAAGCGTTATACAAAAAATGACAAACAAACATATAATCGCTCCGCCGACAAAGAAAGTTGTATTGTTTCTTACATTTCCGTTCAATAATGCCTTAACAAATAAATATAACAAGGTTACAGGAAACATAAATGAAATATTTTGCAAGGTGCATGCAACAACGCCCTTTATCAAATCTTTTGCACCCTGTCTTGAAAGTGCGTATTTGTGCATCAATTTTTCAATCATTTCAATTCCTCCTTTCCTACCTTCCATTTTACGGAGGTGAGATAATTTTTAAGCATTGAGGCAAACACGCCGTTTTGACTGCAAAGTTCTTCTGTTTTACCCTGTTCTATGAGTTTGCCGTTTTGCAAAACAAAAATGCAATCCGCATTTTTAACGGTAGAAAGTCGATGAGCAATCATAATAACGGTTTTGTTTTTTGAAAGTTCATTAAGAGCTTTTTGAATTTTAACTTCATTGTCGGGGTCGGCAAAAGCTGTTGCCTCGTCAAGAATAACAATCGGTGCATTTTTAAGAATTGCTCTTGCAATGGCTACTCTTTGTGTCTCTCCTCCGGAAAGATATACACCGTTTGAACCGATAACGGTATCAACTCCGCTTTCAAACTTCTCGATAATATCCATACATTGTGCTTTTTCAATTGCCGACATAACCTCATCCAAATCCGCATCCGGCTTTGCAAGACGAATATTGTCAAATATACTGCCGGTGATTAACTTACTGTCTTGGAACACATACGACACGGTGTTTGTCAAATCCTCTTTTGCGATGTTTTTAACATTAACTCCGCCTACCAAAACTTCACCGCTGTCTGCGTCAAAAAATCTTGTAATAAGATTTGCGAGCGTTGTTTTGCCGCCTCCGGACGGGCCTACAAAGGCAACGGTTTGACCCGATTTAATATCAAGTGAAACATTATCAATCGCTTTAACCTTTCCGTCATAGCTGTAACTTACATTTTTAAGCTGAACAGACGAATCTTTCGTCTTTTGACATTTCGTTGATTTCAAAGGTTCGATATTCATTACGCTGTCGATGCGTTTAAACGAATCTTCAACAAGCATTTTATTTTCACTTTGGAACATTACTTTTGTCATTGTAACGGTTAAAATCGGTGTGATGATTACATAAAACAAAATGTTCAAAATCAAATCGTTTGTCACTCCGCCTTTGCTAAAAATCAATCCGCCGAAAATGATAAACGCAAAGATTCCGTTAATAAAGGTTGTAAAGCATGCCATAGGAATACGAAGATTTTTTGTGTAATCTATAGCCCAATCGCTGTATGAATCAATAGCTTTTTTAAATTTTTTGAAGCTGAACACACTTTGACCGAATGCCTTTACCACAGGAATACCTCTGACATATTCAACAGCTTCGTTTGACATATCGTCAAGCGCATTTTGATATTCTGCCATTTTCTGCTGAAGCGTTTTGCCTGTCATAAATGCCATCATAATGACAAATGACAAGACAATCGGAATAAGTGAAATTAAACCGAATCGCCAATCAAACACAATCAGGAATATAAGTAATCCGACAGGCGTTACAACCGAACCAACCATATCGGGAAGTTGATGAGCAAGATAGGTTTCAGTTGCTCCGGAGCAATCGTTTACAATTTTACGCAGTTTTCCGCTTCCGAATTTTTCAATTTCGCCCGGCGGTAATTTTACTATTTTGTGCATCATCCGCTTGCGCATATTTGCCTGAACCCTGAAAGCACTTGTGTGTGAACACATCAATGCAACAATATAAATCAGCATTGAAAGTGCGGCAAAAACAACTGCCGTTACGCCGTTTTTAACTATGCCCGTTGCATTTTTAAAATTTGGCATAACATCAAGCACTTCTTTAATTATCTTCCATATATAATAAAACGGAAGAAGTGCAAGTGCACTGCTGACTGCACTGAGCACCAAAGATATATAAGTAAAATACCTATAATTTTCGGCATAGTCCATCAGTCTTGAAAAGTTTGACTCCTTTTTTTCTTTCAATTTAATTCCTCCTGTATAAGTAATCAGTTAGTCGTCGCTAACTCATATCTAAAAATTAAAGGGATTAAATCCCTAAAATTTTTGACCATCCTGCGATATAAAAGTCCTGAAATTCGCTTACATATTTTTTAGCGTTTTCTTTTTTCATATCGTGTTCAATAAGTTCAAATATGCCCGAAAACATACCGCTGACAATCATATGACAAACCGCTTTTTCTATGTTTGGAACATCCTTGCCCTGCGAGCGCAAAGCATCAATGAATTGATAGGTTTCTTCAACTTCAATTTCTACCATATTATGAATAAAGTTCTCATATGATGTGCCTTCACTTTTGCAAATGATTAGCTTAAATTCGTCAAAATGTTCGTAAATGTAATCAACAATTTTGTTAAGGCTTGTTCGGCTTTCAACTCCCATATGATTTGCTTTTTCTTCTTCAGGCAATTTTTCAAAATCTTCCTGCGCAGACATAAATATGTTCATTATAGCTTTTGCGTGCTCCTCAACAAGAGCAGCAAAAAGTGCTTCCTTGCCGGAAAAATAACCATAAAATGCTCCTGTTGTTACACCTGCGGTTTTTACAATATTACGAAGCGAAGCCGAGTTAAAATCTTTTTCCAAAAACTCTGCTTTGCCTGCCGATAATATATTTTTTAAGGTTGTTGATTCTTCACTTGACATTTTTACACCTCATATAACACCGTTATATCGCATTTAGTATAACACTGTTATGTTGCTCTGTCAAGCGTTATGGTTCGTTTTTTTCAAGCAATATAATATATTTTGTGAATTTTTGCCAAATAGCATCAAAAAATGTTGACATCAATATTTTTTTGAATATAATAAAAGTTAAGAATTGGGTTAGGTGATGCTAACCTAATAAATATAACAAACTAAAGACGAATTTGAAAGGAGATTTTACTATGATTAGTGAATTGGCAGCATTTGCAGGCGGTGTGTTGTTCGGCACGGCAGGAGTTAAGGCTTTGGGAAGCAAAGATGCAAAAAAAGCATATGCTCACACTGCGGCTTTTGGTTTGAGAGTTAAAGACTCTGTGATGAAAACAATAACAGAGGTAAAAGAAAACGCAAACGATATTTTAGCAGAGGCTAAGGAAATCAACGAGAAAAAAGCAGCCGAGGCACAGGAAAAAGCAGAACAGAGCGTTATTGAAAACGCAGCAGTTGCAAACGCATAAATTATTAAAAGGCTGTCTTTATGGCAGCCTTAAATTTTTGAGGTATTTAGTATGAAGTGTCAAATCTTGCACGAAACAAAAAACAGAATGAGAGTGCATTTTTGCAAAGAAAATATGACAGTTGAAGAAGCGGATAAGGCAGATGCTTACTTGAAATCAATCGGCGGAATCGAAGATGTTACGGTTTATGAAAGAACCTCTGATTTGATTATTTATTATTCCTTTGACAGGAGCGAGTTGATTGAAATTCTTGCACAATTCAGTTTTGAAAATGATGAAGTAAAAAACATCGAGGTTGTCGGCACCGCAAGGCTTGTTCAGCGTGAATATGAAGAAAAACTTATTATGACAATCGCTTTGCGCTATTTCAGAAAAATATTTTATCCTTTACCTTTAAGAATTGCGCTTGCTTATATTAAATCTGTAAAATATATACTCAAAGCATTGAAGTCACTTGCAAAAGGAAAGCTGAATGTATCGGTTCTTGATGCCGTGGCAATTACGGTTTCGCTCATAAGAGGCGATTTTGAAACAGCTTCAAGCGTTATGTTCTTGCTTAAAATCGGCGAAATTCTCGAAGAGTGGACACACAAAAAATCTGTCAGCGACCTTGCAAACACAATGTCGCTCGGAGTTGAAAAAGTATGGTTGAAAGATAAAAACGGAGATGAAGTTTTAGTTTCTACAAAAGAAATCAATATAGGCGACAAAATTGTTCTGCGTACAAGCAATATGATACCGCTTGACGGCGTAGTTGTAGATGGCGGAATAACGGTCAATCAGGCGGCTATTACGGGTGAAAGCATGGCAGTAAACAAAACTGTCGACTCTCATGTATATGCCGGCACGGTTGTTGAAAGCGGAGAATGCACTGTAAAAGTTACGCAGATTAACGGTCAGGGAAGATATGACCGAATTGTAAAAATGATTGAAGATTCCGAAAAACTGAAATCATCTCTTGAAAGTAAAGCGTCAAATTTGGCGGACAGGCTTGTGCCGTTTAGTTTGTTCGGCACGATACTTACATATGCAATTACACAAAATGTTACAAAGGCTTTGTCCATTCTCATGGTGGATTATTCCTGTGCATTAAAACTTACTATGCCTGTTGCGGTTTTGTCTGCTATCAACGAATGCAGTAATTACGACGCAACCGTTAAAGGCGGAAAATACCTTGAAGCGCTCTCAAAAGCAAATGTTATTGTCTTTGACAAAACCGGAACGCTGACAAACGCACAGCCGAAAGTTGCAGACATCATCACATTCGGCAACAACGACAAGGCTGAAATGCTCAGACTTGCCGCTTGCCTTGAGGAACACTTCCCACACTCGGTTGCAAATGCCGTTGTTAACGAAGCAAAGGCAAGAGGTCTTGACCACGCCGAACAGCACTCAAAAGTTGAATATATTGTGGCTCACGGAATTTCAAGTATTGTGGATAACGAAAAAGTTGTGATTGGAAGTTATCATTTTGTATTTGAAGATGAAAAATGCACCGTTGCAGAAAATGAAACGGAAAAATTCAATTCTGTTCCAAACGAATATTCTCATCTTTATATGGCAATCAACCGCAAACTTGTTGCCGTGATTTGTATTGAAGACCCAATCAAAGCGAATGTTAAGCAAACGCTTGATAATTTGAGAAAATGCGGCATAGACAAAATTGTTATGATGACCGGTGACAGCGAACGCACGGCAAGGGCGGTTGCAGAAAAACTGGGAATTGATGAATACTATGCGGAAGTTATGCCCGAGGACAAGGCTATGTTCATCGAAAAAATGCAAAGCAGTGGCAATTCCGTTATTATGGTTGGCGACGGCATAAACGATTCTCCTGCATTAAGCAAGGCAGATGTCGGCATAGCAATAAGTTCCGGTGCTGCAATAGCAAGGGAAATTGCAGACATAACCGTTTCAAGCGATGACTTGAATTCTCTTGTAACACTAAAAAAAATAAGCGATCTTTTGATGGCAAGAATAAGGTCAAATTACCGCTCAATTATGTCGTTTAACACCGCATTGATTGTACTTGGCATCGTTGGAATAATCCCTCCGACAACCTCGGCATTCTTGCATAACACCTCCACTCTTGCCTTTACATTAAAGAGTATGACGAAGCTGCTAAAATAACTTAATGATACAAACAAATCTTTGCCGAAAGGTAAAGGCTTGTTTCTTTCACGGTGAAAAGAAAACAGCACCAATGCTAAATTAAGCATCAGTGCCGTTTTACAAGATTTATATTTTTTCAGTACAAAACAATATTTGAATTTTCACTTGCAAGGTTTTGCATTTTTTCTGTGTATCCGTTAATGCAAAAGAATACAAAGTATTCATTTCTGTTTTGCTTGTTCCAATTTACTTTTTTCGCCTTTTCAAGCAGGTCATAATACACATTAACATCAAGCGGTTTTTTGGTATATTTGCATTCGCCGAAGATGATGTTATTGGAATTATCTGTTGCGACAATATCAATTTCTGTATCTTTTCTGTCCCACCATTTGCCGATTTTTGTGGAAGTGAAACCGAAAGCATTTTTAATAATCAACTCGGGAAGATATTGATTTTTGCAAATATCCTCATACACATACGCAACATGATTTTTTATAAAGCCCTCTTTAATTTTATCAAGAACAAAATCTATGTGCTCGCTTTCAATGTATGATTTATAAGGATATACAAACTTAAACCAAAATCTTATATAGTTATCCTTGATTTTATAAAGCCCCATTTTGCTTTTTTCGGGCTTATCTTCCGTTATGGGAACAACCCTTTCTATAATATCATGGTCAATCAAAACTTTTAAGTATTTCGGCAAATTTGTTGCCTTTATTTCTAGCGCATTTGATATATCGCTTAACTGTTCGCAGCCACAGGCTATTGTTTTGATGATTGAATAATAACTTCCGACCTCTTGAACTTCATTTTTCAATAAAAATTCAGGCTCCTCATATAAGTAACTTTGAGAATTCAAAATGGAATTTTTTATGGCAGTATAGATGTCGTCGTTGCTCTCAAACATTTCAATATATTTGGGAACTCCGCCGGTGACGGAATACGCTTCGATTAAGAATTTTTCATCCGTGCTGTCAATGAATTCTTTGTAATACTTAAACGGAATTTGCTTTAATCTGATTTGCTTTGTTCTTCTTCCGTACAGCGGACTGTCGTATGACAGGGTTTGGCTGTACATCATATTTATCAACGAACCGCATAATACAAGCATTACATTGTTATTTTTAAGTTTTGTATCCCATATTTTTTGCAGTACGGAAATAAAACTCGGATTTGATTTGCCTATATATTGAAACTCGTCAATGATTATGAGTTTTTTATCGTTTGTATTATAATCTATTATTAAATCAAACAATTCTTCCCACGAAAGGCTTGCTTTTTTAATAAGCGGATTTGATGTGTATTCGCTTACGATTGATGAAAACGCCTCTCTGTTCATCTTTTCAGACTCTTCCGTTGCAAGAAATCTGATGCATTTTTTATCTCTCGAAAACTCATTTAAGAGTTCTGTTTTTCCGATTCTTCTTCTGCCGTAAAGCACAACAAGGGAAGATGAATTACTGTTATATTCATTTTCAAGTGTTTCAAGCTCTTGAAATCTGTCAACAAATTTTTTCATTATACCCGACCTCCCGATATAGTATTTGTACCTCCGTATATTATTATACCACAAAGTATAATTATTTCAAGTATAATTATTAAGATGCCGAGGGGGTGAAGTATACAATGTTTTGTATATTTATTTTCGGTTTCCGGCAAGTCTATGCTTTTTCAAGCATACCTGACGAAAGATATAACACACATTACACATTATTGCCTTTCAAAATTTGATTCCCAGTTCATTACATATTCTTTTTCGCCGGTCAATTCATCCAACTGCTCACTTTGAATAATGAATCTTTCTCTTTGGTAAAACGATATTGCCCTGACATTTTTTTGATATACATTTAATTGTAATTTGGCTTTTTTATTCTTGATATAATCCAGCAATTTTTTACCTATGCCGTGAGACTGCATTTCATCAGCGACAAAAATACCTTCAATATAATCATCTTTTACACCTATAAAGCCTTGAATTTTGTTGTTATTCTCATACACATAGACTTCCGATTGAGGCAACATTTCTTTCACAAATTCATAATTACTTATCCAGTATTGTTCAGGAATAAAAAAATGTGCTTTAAGATTGGTATTTAACCATATATGAGAAACCTTATTTATATCTGTTTTCTGTAACTTCCTAATCATATCTGTCAATTCTCCATTTTCTTCTTGATTATACCACATAGTATAATTATTTCAATTATAAAAGCGTTAAGATTTTGTTTTCTCCAACGCTTTTTCTCATGTGTATGTAGGCTTTTTTGTTAATCTTATGTTTTTAATGTGCTTGACCGACCGATTTATATTGCTCAAATCTTAAAATAAAAGCTGAAGGCCCATTGCGATAATCCACATATATGCACAGGTTTTCGGAATCATAAGCAAGCCAATCTTTGGCTTTGTTTTGCTGAACAATGTTACAGGGATGTAGCAACCGAATGAAATGATGATTGCGGCAACCATTCTTGTCATATGAAGGTCATTTGTGTTGCCTGAAATTGCGTAAAGAATGATTACGCCGATACCTGTCACTGCAAAAACTGCGTTTCTGATTATAGAAAGCTTCATATTGCCCTCATCTGAACACCAGTTGTTTTGCGGAAGAACGCAGATTACCATTCTGATGATTGCAGAAATCCAAATCATTGCTTCAACTGCAACAGGTGCTGTCAATTCGGGGAATGTAAGTTTCCAGATATACAACAAAACAATGTAGAACGCTGTCATTGTGATTGATGAAACCTGCAAGCCGAGTCCGAGTTGCCTTTTAATTTTGTCGTTGCTTCCGTGAACTGCTCTGATAATTCTCGGAACAAGGTGAAATGCGTCACCGCCGCAAAGCGTCAATGTCAACACTCCGTACAAGATGAACAAAGGATTGCCCTTTGAAAATGCGAAGAACAAAATACCTGCGATTAAGTCGAAAATCAAGTATCCTGCGTCAAAAATTGCTTCCATAATATCGGGAATTTGCGGTTTGTATTTTCCGTTTGCCATAATTAAAACTCCTTTTTTACTCTAAATATATTAACATTCTAAATTTTATTTATTCTTTAAACAATCTTCTGCGTTATTGCAGATTTTTTCAAAAATGTTTTTGAATGTTGCGATTTCCTCGTCCGAAAATCCTTTGAGCACATCGTGGGCGAAACGCTTTTGCGTGTCGATACCCTCGTGAATTATGCTTTTTGCACTTTCGGTTACAAAAATTTCTATGTGTTTTTTATTGTTTTCGCTTTGCTTTTTTTCAATCAAGCCTTTGTTTTCAAGCGATTTGAGCGAGGTTGAAACATGCGATTTTGTTGATTTGCGAATTTTGACAATGTCTGCCGCCGTGTTGAATTCGGGGTTGCCGTGCAAAAACATCAGTATATCATATTCCATTTGGGTTAAATCGTACTTGTCGCAAATCGAACTTGTGAGCGATTCGTAATAGCCGGTAATTGTTTTGTGCCTGTCCCAAAAATGCATATTGTCACTCCTTGTTAATCGTTCTATTTAGAACCATTATAGCGTGCGGTATGTGGTTTGTCAATACATATATGTTGGCAATTTGTAAATCTGCATTTTGTGATTGTTGCTATCAGGCAAGGCAGGATAAAACGAAAGCCGACAAAGAAGCAGAAAAAGGAGATTACTATTATCCCTGCCTGACAGTAGAGAAAAGTCCTCTCTTTTCAAAATACGGACGGTTGCGGCAACGATATTTGAGGGAACACAAGCGTGTGCTATATTTTAATCTGCTGACAAGCGGAAAGATATATGAACACTTGGCTGAAATTGATACTTCGGCTTGTAATATGGCTGAATATCTGATAAAGGAAATGGCAAGAAAGCAGGGTGTGACGGAAGAACTGAAAGGAAAGGATATGATGAAATGGATAGGATTGATGAACAATATCCGAGACTGTGCAGATGAGATTGTATTGAACGATATTGTGTATTCCTAATAGCATACCAGCCGAAAAGGAACTGCTGTCTTAATTGATGGCAGTTTTCTTTTTTCGGCAAGTATTCAAGAAGTCATAAAGTTGTGAGTATAGTCGAAGTAGTTTGAAGTATTGAAAAAAATGATGACTTTTGTTATAATGTTTAATGGAAGGTTATATTTTATTAGAAATAACGAAATGAATTTGTAGGTGAGAGTATGAAGAAGAATAGAAAATACAAAAAGATAAAGATAATAATGGTTTTTACAACAGTCTTGCTTATAGCGTTTGTAGCAGTAGTTGGATTATATAAAACAGGGATTTATCGTTTTGATTTTTTTAAGGATGTGTATAAAAAAATCGATTTTCAACTGAGTACAAATGAGCTTAACATTCCTCAGGACGCTCTTTCGTTTTCTGTTTATGATATTGAACAGGGTGAATATTTATTTTACGAGGGAGATAGCCAATTGCCCACAGTAGCAAGTTTGGCAAAACTATTTGTCATTGACTATGCTTTGACAAAAGTTAACTTGGAAGATGTTATTGAAGTAAATCAAGAGGTATTGGATCTTGTGCCGGCTGGGTCATCTTTAGCAAATCTAAAAGTTGGGAAGTACACAGTAAAAGAAATAATGGAAGCTATGCTTGTTCCTTCGGGAAACGATGCTGCCTATTCGTTGGCATATTATATTGCTAAAAATGAATTAGGAGAGGGCTATACAGCAACGGAATATATAAATTATTTTACGACAGAGCTAAGTGAGTATTTAATTGAAGAAGGCTATTCTAAAACAAATTTGTATAATGATCCGAGCGGGGCATCTATGTCAGCCGATACACATTTGGATGATATTAATCGTGTAGCCTTGAAGCTTTATAATTATGATTTTGTTAAAGAATGTGTAGGGAAAAGCACTTTCTCAATTCAAACTCCACAAGGTGAATTTACTTGGAAAAATACCAATAAGTTTTTAGATAAAAAGTCACCGTACTATAATGAAAATGTAAAAGGAATAAAAACAGGAACTATGGCATCTTCCTATAATATTGTTGTTCTTTATAAAAAAGATGGCAAGGAATATTTGATTACCTGCTTGGCATCATTATCAGATGAAGGAAGATATAAAGCAGTGCAGTCCGCTATAAATACAATTATTAAATGATGTCGAAATATCTTTTAATTAAAGCGTTAAAGTGTCGTGGACAAGATAAAGATTAGTTTGGTGAAACAACAATAGTTGAAGTACGAAAAACATCGTAGAAATACGGTGTTTTTTGTTACCCCAAACCCTACAATTTTATACATAACCACAGGTTAGTACAAATACCTTGTGTGATTTTTTGAAAGGCATAAAAAGGCAAATTTGCCCGATTTTCGCCCCGAAAAGTCATGCAAAAAGGCTTGAAGTATCTTTTATGTGGTATTTATTTTCAGACAGAAAGGTGGATTGATATGTCGAGAATGAGCAAGAAACGAAAACAAGAAAATATATTTGATTTTACACTTACCGATGATGAAATTGCAGAGATTACAAACTTGGATAAATGCACAGGATATTACAACCGTGCAGATGAACAATTGGTTGCATTTGCTAACCATCAGCCAACATATGAAAAATCATTTATTTTGTTGTAATGAAGTTTTTGTGAAAAAAGAAACGATTATTTACAAAAATGAGCCGAGATGTGCGTATCTCGGCTCGTTTTTCTTATGGGTATGTAGACCTTTTTTCGTTAATTTTATGTTTTTAATGTGTTTGACCGCCCACTATACATATTTTTCGAGTCTCTAAAGTGGCTTAAATAGGGCGTTTTGAAAAATTTTAATGCAAAAAAACACCAACCTCGCTTGCAGCTTCCATCTTAAATCTGTTAAGAGCTTCTTTAGCTTCAGGTACTACATTTTTAGAACTTGCCATTGTAAAAACACCTCTCTTTTCAAAAATTCGCAAAGCGAGCAGATATTTTGAATAAAATTTTCTTCAAAATATTTATCACATAATATCAAATCGCTCTTGCAAGTATAGTTTGTGAAGACTATGCGTTTTTACAAATGAAAAATTTTTACAATTATTAGCTTGCTTAATTTTGTTGATTTGTTTTAAATTTTAATGTAAAATAAAAGTATAAAGTTTTAAAGGAGAAGAAATATGAGTTTTAGAATGATTCACGAAAACTATAATGTTTCCGATTTGGATAGGTCGATTAAGTTTTATGGCGAAGCGCTTGATTTGCACGAGGTCAGACGAAAAACGACCGACGATTTTATTATCGTTTATTTGAGCAATGATTCAAGCGATTTTGAGCTTGAACTTACTTGGCTTAAAGAACATCCGCAGCCGTACGATTTGGGTGAATGTGAGTTCCATTTGGCATTTAAGGCAGATGATTTTGACTCGGCACATAAAAAGCACGAAGAAATGGGTTGTATCTGCTTTGAAAACCCTGAAATGGGTATCTATTTCATCGATGACCCGGACGGCTATTGGCTGGAAATTTTGCCGTGATATTGAGTTAAAAAAGCGTTGGAGATTGATTTCTCCAACGCTTTTTTGTTATATCAATGATTTAAGAAGCGCTTCACAGCCTTTGTGAATATCGCTGTAGCACTTGTCAAAATCTCGTGTGTACCATGGGTCGGAAACATCGGCGCTTATGTTTGAGTATTCCATAAGTTTATGTATTTTGCCGTTTTTGTCGCCACCCAAAATTCGCTTCATATTGCGGATGTTTGCGCTGTCCATACCTATGAATAAATCGTATTCGTCGTAGTCGCTTTTCTTTAGCTGAACGGCACGCTTGCCGGTCGGGTCAATTTTGTGCTTTTCAAGCACATCCTTTGCAGGCGGATAAACAGGGTTGCCGATTCCGTTGTAAATCTCCTCCGTGCTCGTTGCACTTGAACGGATAAGGAATTTGTCCTGCAATCTCTTTTTCTTTACCATATCTTTAAGTATAAATTCAGCCATCGGCGAACGACAAATGTTGCCGTGACATACAAACATTATTTTAATCATTTTGATTACCTTTCGAGGAATTTATTGATTTAAGAGCCATTCTACCCATTTTTCATTTCTTAAAAATACGCTGGCAAGTTTGTGAGCGTATTTGTTAGGTCTGGTATATTTTACATTGCCGTTATGTACCGTTAATTTTTGATAGAATTTATCATCACTTTTTATATTGACGACATTATCGTTGACTGAATGTGCCATCCAAATCGGTACTTTTGCAATTTTTTCAAAATCAATTTCATCAATGCGTTTATACCCATAGTATTCACCCATAAGTTCAATCGCACCGGTTATCATATCGCAGTGATTGACTAACATGTTCCATGTTAAACCGCCGCCGAACGAGCAACCGTATATGTAAATTCGCTTTGAATCAATATCATTTTCACTTTGCAATTTGGTTATCAAATTTGTAACAGCATCTGTATATATTTCTCTGCAATAAGACTCGTTAATAAATTTTTGCCTTGTAAATTGCGGTACGAGAATATTGCAATCGGCTTTGATTAGTTTTAATGTTTGACCAAGTGTAAAATGTTCAAAAAACTGTTTAAAGTTGTCATGACCGATTGTACCTGCACCGCCGAAATAAACTACAAACGGCTGATTTTTTCTGCGTGCTTTTCTGAAACGATAGGGGACTGCTATGCCGGAGTATTTGTCAATATAAACATATTTATCGTATTTTGCAAAGCCGTTTCCTGTTTTGTTTATTTTTTCGGGGTTGTATTTACTGATTATATTTTGCCTGTAATCTTCATCAGCTTTAATAATCTTCGATAGTTTATAAGTGCTTTGAATGTACTTTTTAAGTGTGATTGTATTTTTAGAATTTTTGATTTGTTCAAGTCCGTCAACTGAAAGCTTGTATAAATTATTATCCTCGCCGAGTACGATAATATAGTTATCTTTTTCGGTGAAACGCTTACCTATTCCTGATTTATCTAAAAAGTCAATATAGTTGTTATCGTTAAAACTCAATGTTATAATGTCAATTTCGTTTTTCACTATGTGCTCGGATATAAACGAATCGATTTTATCAAAATCAATTACCATCATTTTATTGACACAATAATAGTACTTCATATCAGTTCTCCAAAGAAGGTTATAATGTTTTTTTAATTATATTATTCTGTGAATTTTAAGTCAAGATTTTGAATTACCGACAAAACTAAAAAGGCGCCGGAAAATATCCGACGCCCTTTGATTTTAGGGAAATGTAAATAACAGATTTAAAACTAAATCGTTACTCGATTTCAATATATTTTGTTGTGTCAATTTCTTTCTTTGGCTGAGCCTTTGGAACAGTCAATTTCAAAATGCCGTGCTTAAATTCGCCTTTGATATCACTTTCGCTGATATCGCCGACATAAAAGCTACGCTCACATTCGCCTGCGTAACGCTCACGACGGATGTATTTTGCATTTTTCTTTTCACTTTCTTCGTCAAGACCTTTTGAAGCCTTGATGGTTAAGTAACCGTCTTTAAGTGAAACTTTTACTTCGTCTTTTGAAAATCCCGGCAAATCCATTTCCATAATGTAACTGTCGTCGGTTTCCTGAACATCAGTCTTCATTAAATTCTTGCCTCTGTGACCGTAAAGCTTTTTTTCAAACTTATCCATATCACGGTCATCATAGAACGGGAAGTCAAAAAAATCATCGAACAAATCTTTACCAAATACACTAGGCATCAACATAAGTCATCGCTCCTTCCATAAAAAACAACATATATTTAACTATATGCGATTGCCTGTTTTTTATGAACTCGGGATGGGAAAACAAAGTGGAGCTTTGAGGCGCTTGCCTCATTTTCTTCTCCTTTACTTCCTTTCCTTTTGTTCTGTCTACACTATAGCACCATGAGTTAGCACTGTCAAGTGCAGAGTGCTAATGTTAACAAAATGTTCACAGATAGACTTACGCAAAATAAATAGTTGTAAAATGAAGCTTAGCCGTTGCTTCTGCTGTAGTCGAGTATGCCCTCAAAATTGTCGATGATAAAATGCTGAGCGTCCTCGTTATAAAATACAGCGTAATATTCGCCGTATTGACCCTGCTTCTTTTCACAGCTTATGCCGATTGCTTCGCCGTTTGCAGTCGGTCTTTTGTGCTTTTTTCCTTTTATTTCAATAACCGAAAGCATACCTGTGTCAACAAGCCAAGCGGTGATTTTTGTGCAGTTGAATTTTTTGCTGTTTTCATCTTTTCTAAGCTCGTTAATTCTGTTTGCAATCTCACTTATCGTGATAGGAAATTCACTGTATCTGAACTTTGCAAGTTCTTCAATGTCAATATCAAACTGCGGTACACTTTCCTTTTTCGGCTTCGTTACTCTGCCGTGTATAACATCTTCGAGCACTTCGCTAACATAAAAAAGACAGCGTGAAATTTTGATGTTGTTTATTAAATCATCATCGCCGACTTCTTCACCTGTCAAGGGGTTTATTCCCTGCGCCATTTTTTTGATGTAGTCGTTTGCGTGTTCAACAAGCTTGATGTCCATACTTTTTCTCCTAATGATTTTGATACTAATATTATATCATACCAATATAATTTTTGGCAATATGATAAATTATAGTTTATCTTACGGGTCGTCGGGGACGCCGACCCCTACAAAAGTCTAAAATAGTAAGACTATCGTATGGGCGAATATCATTCGCCCGCATATAATGTGGCAAAGATGAAACTTTTCTTATTCACACGGGGATGCAAGAAAAATTAAGACGACTGAGGTTGCGAAGAAGTAGTCAGAATTGGATTTTTAGGGAAGGGTGCTGTACGATGG
>OQVZ01000016.1_pt1 | contig 48401 bp, 42 predicted proteins | sample 1691571 | NCBI WGS metagenome assembly OQVZ01 (sample SAMN03418261, study PRJEB22391) | human gut metagenome | biome: human-gut; feature: organic feature; material: feces | host: Homo sapiens | place: Tanzania | collected 2013-01
CAGCGATAGCCCTTCTTAGGGTAGATTCGCTGATATGCGCCTCCTTCTTCACCTGTCCAGCAGTCATCATTGGGTTGAGAGCATACGGCAGATAGTTCTCACAAAGGTCTTCTATCTCATCGCTACTCATTCCGCAAGCAGTTACCTTCTCCCCTCTCTTCTCTTGCTCGTCTGCTCGAAAGCAAGAGTCAGACAACGATTTTAATAACACTCCCGCGGTGTGATAACCAAATAACTTTCCCATATCATTATAATCTAGAGATTAAACTTTGACAGCCCTTGCCTGAGAAATACTTATCAGCAAACCCATATACATAAAATATAATGGTCATTACAAGTATTACAACATTAGCTTCCAACATTTCGTTGGTAGTAAAAACATTCCAATATACAATGTGTATAGCATTAATACCGAATAGGTATATAATCATAGGAATACGCCATCTGTAGCAGAGCCAGAAGAACCTACTTGCAAGTATAAGCACAAGCGGATGGATGTAAACTGAGAAATATATAAATGCTGCCGATACCCAATTCTCCTTAAACCATACGCACATTTCTTTTTCATGAGACGCAAATGTTACCATGCATGCAATATGAAAAAGCATGATAAACAGAGGCATCACTTCACAATAATACTTGAACCAAGTGAGTAGCTTCACGCTGTAGCCTCTACCTGCAAGGATAATGACGTTAATCATTTCGCTAACGTCCATACCCTTAAACATTACTCTTGACAACTGTACTACACCGACTGATTGAACTAACCGATGGACTTCATCTTCTTCCTCTTTAGTCATAAATTCTTCTCCTTTTGTTTTTGGGTTTATTATTTGTTCTTAGTTCCTCATTCTTAATAATAAGGAAAGTGCTGCAAAAATAAACAATTCTGCACAAAAACATTCATTTTGTGCCATTTTTTATAGTTAAACTTTGCTAAAGTAACAATCCGTAAGCAGATATTAGCGGAGCTTACTAATAAACACACCATTTGATTGATTGATTGACACAGTTTTTTATGTAGTATTCAGATAGAGGTTATCTCTTCTACTATGTCGTTTCCTCTCATGTAAATTTCTACTACCTTATGCTGGCTGATGATGCGACTGATTTCACTCTCACTTGGAATTTCGTTTAATATTTTTATTTGACGTTTCTCGTAATCCATAGTAATTATCCATTAAAAATTCGAAATCTCTGCTATTTTTCTTCTTTAGCAGCTTTCGATTAATCATATCTCTCTTGTATTTATTCTTTACGCAAACACATTCATAATGACCTTTGATATAAAGATGTCTGTAAAATCTTAAATCCATTTCTAACATAACACACTTTCTGATCTCGTAGCTGTCGCAGTGTCTCATTAACCCAAGATAACTGTTGATAGAGCAAATGTAATGTTGCAACTCCTCTATGCTATAGTTTTCGGGTAATGTGTTCATGTGATGTATCAATTGCTTAAAATTACTCACCATGCGGTTACTGGCATAAATTCTATCTCGTTTCACTACCATGCCTGTAAACTTGATTCCCTTGTATACGGATTGCAGCTCTATCTTCCTTGGATGTAAGGTCACACCTATATTGGCAAGATATTTTCTTATTTTAGGCGCAGAAGCTAGTAATACTTGCTTATCCTGATGAATCAGGAAGAAATCGTCAACGTATCTACCATGATAATAGATATGCAGAATTATTTCAAGCATCCAGTCAAAATCGTTAAGCCAGAAGTTGGCATCATGCTGGCTTGTAAGATTGCCGATAGGAAGACCGTGATTCTCCTTCGCCCCTCGCAAAGTTTTGCCTAGTGGTACTTTTGCCATAGATTCTTCAGAAGAACGCTTAATACAGTTCTTTGTCGGATCGTTCATTATTGTGACACGAGATAAGTAGCGCAAGTCTTCTATATCATCACCCTTGTAATTATCTACAATAAAAGCATCCACTTTATCAGCGAGTTCTGTTCTCGGAATACTCATAAAGAAGCCTTTCATGTCGCATTTCAAATACCAGCACGGCTTGGTAAAGTTCTCGGAACATTCTTTGATGTCTGCTGCAAGTTGTTTTACTCCATAGAGTTGACCCTTACCTGTGCGACAATTATATGTTCTATCACTAAACACTCCTTCAAACAAAGGTTCTAATCTGAGCGCAATATAATGATGGATAACTCTATCACGAAAATTAGCAGCGAAAACCTCACGGTAAACAGGTCGAGAGACAACAAAGGTAATGGATGGCATCGGCTCATAAGTCCTGGAGTTTATCCTTTCAACCAAATCCGTTATATTTTCGAATAAGTACGTTTCAAACCTTATTGCATCTGGCGATGATGCCTTGCCTTTTCGGCAGTCTTCGTAGGCTGCCATTATATATTCTGCCTTTACCATTACTATTATCTCCCTAACTCTCCTAACTAGTGCTGTAACAGGACGAACCCGATTCGAATTGTCAACCTTACCGTTGTTGTTCCGATTGCCATTCGAGAAATTCAGATTCCACGCATTCGTGCCAGAATTCTCAACGCACGACCAGTAATTCGTCCGCTATTTTCTCGCTCTTTATTATACATCTTAGCTGCTTCGCTACACCGAACAAATGATGATGCGACTTGACAGCAGCGAGACCATTATTTATGGAGAATCACATTCTATAATAAGCCTTGACCTAATTATACTCTAGCTTTATTCGAAGAAGGACTAACCTTTCTTCGAATTTCCCCAAGCTGTAGCCTGTCTACCGATGGCGGTTGTCAGTCTGCAAATATCAGCAGCTTGCTTCTCTGAGAATAATTTCCTCTTGAAGCAAAGGCGAAGGACAGTTTTGAGGAGTTCGAATTTTACTCGGAATCCCATCATATACTGATGCCTGTTATCCGCATACATATTCGCTAGCTGGATGTACTCGAAAAGTTCAAGAGCAACGCTTGTCATTTTCTCACCCAAATCGTAACGATACATTCTCGGAAAGCTAACCTTCATCGCGGTGAGTTTATCGACCAATTCAAACGTATCTTTATATATTTGTAAATCCTTCGCTAATGCCATAGATATTCCAGCTTATTGCCACTAATTATTCGTGATATTGTTATTATTTATATGTTCGTATCTCTCTATCTCTTAACCTTGCTTGACCGACCTGCGGTCGGAAAGAGATAAAGAGGTGAAGAGATAAAATGATTAAAATGCTGTAACAGGACGAACCCGATACGAAGTGTCAACCTTACCGTCGTAGCTCCGATTGCCAGTCGAGAAACCCAGACCCCACGCACGCGTGCCAGAACCCTCAACGCACGACCAGTAATACGTCCGCTGCAAGAGTGATACAGACTGCTTTCCAGCATCCCTGATACGCTGTAGGGCGAGATTGATAGTCTCGAAGTGCTGATGGATGAGAGATAAATCTCCCATCGTTGGCAACCACCAGTGATGCTTGCCAATCTGGCATATCTTGCTACCTTCAGCACGCTTCGTCATATAGTTCCAGCAGTATGCAACCGCATACGTTGCAGGATCATCGTTCTTATAGTAGCTGCTCGCCATGACGCCAGCAGTACGTGTTGCACCATCGAAGGTATTCATGTCGCCTGATGTCTGATACCCGACAGAGCTGCTATTCTGCACGCTTCCCCATTTCATCGCTGCCGACGGCTCAGTCAGAGCAATACCCAGTCTGTAGCCACCATGCTGGATAACGATAGCATCAGCATCGGCAGATGAAATGCCAATTGATGTTGTCTGCCATGGTTCTATGCGCATGTACGAGCCGATATTGTCGGTATCGCCTCCGCTCTGCGTTCCCCATCCGTCATTCTGTATCTTACCGATATACACTCCATCCTGCAAAGGACGAAGGTTCTGATTAAGATAAGCCTGCATGCTTGCCTTGCTTGCGTTCGTGACCGCTTCTCCGTTCTGAGATAGCCAGTCACTCATTCTTTTTGTTTTTATTCCCATTTTACTTCTGTGTTTATATTAACTAATTTCATCACTGGCATCTACCAGAAAATTCAAATCCTTTGCACTACAAATTGATATGTCAAATTCAGCCTCTGTGCTGACGAAATTACCAGACATACCAATGTAACCACAATTAAACCGTATTTGATTTGATGTTTTGTTTATCCATATCAATCTTCCAATTCTAGGAGTAATATTAACAATAGCATCCCCAGCAGCACCATTAAACCATTGTGATGGTAATGTAAGCGTGTATTCTCCTCTATCATCATAGGTGATACTCATTTTTCGATTGTCGAATGTTAGCTGACTCATCGTTACAGTACCGGTATCTTTTATTTGCTTTCCTGTTATATGAGCATAAGCAAGAACATGTGAACTGTGTCCGTACAGGTATTGCGTCCCAATATAGGCTCTATTGAGTACTATCCATCCATAGAAGGTGTCTGGGGTTCCATATCCCAGCAATTCTACAGCTTCCCTAGATATAACTAGTTTTTTCTTCTTCACACCGTCCTCGTAGAAATAACATCCATCTGGGGCACTAATAGTTCCATACATATCGGCATATTCTCCATTCCAAAGATAGTTGACAAGTGTGACTCTACGACCACTCTGATTGGTAGTCCACTTAATGCTGAAGTTGTTGCCAAAAATATGGTTCCATCCAGATTCATCTGAAATAAGAGCAACATTGTCGCTATAATCAATATCCGTAGACGATGACGCTAAAGTGAAAGGCACTCTTGTGGATCCTGTTATCTTTACATTTTCAAAATTACCACTCTTGCACACAATTCCATCTTTATCCGCCTTGAGAAGAACATTACCATTTCCTTCACCTTGGTCTGTGATAAGGATATTGTCAACACCAAGGTTATGGATATACGCCTTCCGTGCAAGGAATAGTCCAGTTGCAAGCCGCTTGTAGTCTGTGATAGGCTTGAAATAAATCGTGTTCGTAGGTACGACACCATTTCCCTTCACGAATGATCTGATGCACTGGTAAATGTTATCTCCATACAGAACAATGTCAATCCACTGCTCATCTCCTGTACCTGATTCTATTGCGGATCCATCGGGGATGTCTTCCCAAGGGCGAGGGCGTTCTGTTGCGCCCTTCGCTCCTTTTTCTATCTCTGCAATAGATCCAGTCGTTGTTGCTAAGATATTACTTCCCATAGGCTAATCTGATGTTTGAATAATATAGGTTGCTCCACCATGACCAACAATCATTTCGCTAGTAACCTCAAAGGTTTCTGCAGGAGTTTCGAACTTCTGCAGCGAAACACCGGCATTGTCGTAAATCCACATCTTGAACTTTTGATTTTTGACGGTATTACGTACACCATTATCATTATACCAGAGAATAGGCTTGTAGTAGATGGTCTTTCCATCTCCTCGGGTAAACTGCTCCACTGTAGGGAATCCGTTTTCGTCACAAGGGTTTGCGTGAATATTATAAGGGTCGGAAGCATCATTTACAGTCTGCACGTCCTGACCATACAAGTCGTCATTCTTATATACTTCTACTTTAACCAAAGCAGATGAATTTACCTGAGACTCCAATATCGTGAATACATCAGATGTTTCTGTCTGTAGGGTCCATGCTCCACTTTCTTCAATATACCATTTAAATGTATATCCAAGACCTGCGGCAGATTTGTTATCAACCTGTGCCCGAAGTTTACAAGTTCCGTTCTTTGTGCGAATGGTAAAATAATTAGTATCACCTGCAACAATCGTTACCATCTTGGTGTTTTCTGTTCCAAGGGTAATTGATACCTGGTATGCACTTGATAGTTTAACAGAAGAGTTAACAACGGAAACATCTGCCTCACCTCTAATAAGGAAGGAATTGCATCCGTTCACCTTTACAAGGTTTTTATTTACTTGCAAAGCTTGAACTTTAATGTAGCCACTTTCAGCGTCACCAATCTGCTGCGTTGTCTTTGTGAAATGACCAGTATCCCCACCGAAGGTGTTTTTCGATACTCCCTGCGAATCAAACAGGATTTCAGTAGTACCAATAAACCAGTGCATGTTAGCATTTTCTATGGATGCGAGACCATTTCCACTACCAACCTCGGAAGAGTAGGCCAGAAAAACTAACATAGGCTTGGTTACTCCACTGGCTTCAAAGTCAGGAGCAATATTTGTGGGCGCATCAGCATCACCAAGATATGTTTGATATAAGTCACCTAATTGACATTGTATAACGGTATAGAAAGTAGTACCATTGCTTACAACGGTAATCTGTCCGGTTGTAGACGCTTTTGCATTAACCATTATTCACCTCGCTTTCCTTTTTAGCAGCATCCTCTTTTACCTCATCAGGGTCATAGCACTTTGCTGGATTTTCTGTAGTACCATCAATCTCCATACGAGCCTGCTCTGGGGTGAGGAGTGCACCACCGACTTTCTCTGCACGTTCACTAAGTGTAAGCCCAGTCACACCATTCAAGTCGCTTTGAAACAAAATAATGTTTCCATCAGCACTTTTTGTGCCAGTTACGAAAGAAGGAAGAATCCTCTTCTTCACCTCTGGCTTAACTTTTACATAATATGCCATACTGAATTATATTTAGATTAAACAATTACTGGCTTTTCAATGATTCTAGCATCTTCATCTACGAGATAGCTGCCTTCATCGTCAACCATAGCTGCGGTAGCACCACGATCACATATCTCCAGTTGAACAAACTTAGCCTTATCTGCTTCTACAGAAATTTCAGCTCCAGTACCGATGAGAGTTTTGGTTGTTGAAATGCTACCATCACTATTCCTGGCAGAAGTACAGATATACCAATTAGCGAAAGCTATGCTCTCCCAATTAGGTATCTCACCTTGCGTGTCAGAGACTATCGCTTTCAAAAGAATATTCACGTTACCGGTTACCCTTGCATTGGAATTGGTGAACATTGCTCTGATTGGAGGAAAACATCTTATGAGGGTAGTAGATGCAACAGGATCACCCGGCTCTGGTTCAGACGGAAGATTTCCATCTGTTCTGTAAGCACACTTAACTTCATAGGTGATTTCCTCTCCCATTTTATCGCGGTCTACTGTGATAGACTTAATCTGACCATTTTCCCCAGTCGTAGCAGATGTTATCTCCCAGTTTTCTTCATCATCTACGCTAGTGATTAGTTTCTTGGTCTTATCGTTCATTACTCGATACCAGAAAATCTTTACCTTTGTGCTTTCCGTCATATTATGCGAGCCTACCATTACCAATGCTTTAATTGTTCTGGTAGGCTGTTGACGGAAGGGGTTCCATTTATCGGTGTTAGGCATATCAAGAGTTATGGAAGCTCTGGCATCCGTAACATCTTCTAGTACCAAAGGAATATCCTTTGTAAACCTGTAAGAATATCCGCTAACGGAATCCTCCCATGTGCCTACAAAACGAAGCGTTCTTCTTACGCCCACAACAGCGTTGGAACTGACGGTTATCTGTCCCTTGCTATCACCTGATACGACAACCTGATAACCTTCCTTTGTACTTCCACTCTGCGTGGCAATTTCAGTCTGTCCCGATGATGTAACCTCAATCCATCTGAACGAAGCGAGGGAAGAGTTTACCATGATAGACGAGACAGGGCTATCTGGGTCTATAAGTTGGCATTCAGGGAATACCACCAGATTAGAAGTGCTGTAGTCTGGTGTATAGAGATTGGTAACCGCATCATAAGTCTGGCGGTTAACTGTATTAGTCCTTACAACCATGTTGCAGCATTGATGATAGCATACCGGCTGAATGTCTATCTTCTTTTGTTCTGACTGCGCTAAAATATTATTTGCCATAACAATAAATATTAAATATTAAAATTGAACAGAATATGTAGCTGCCTTAGCTTCCGTTGTTGTCTGGTATTCTGCCGAGCAAGTAAAATATACTTGCCCTACTCTATATTCATCTCCGCCTAGGTCTTCATAGGTAATTGGAAGAGTTAAACCAACGTTATTATGAGCCTTATTCCATGCTAAATCTAATTCTTCATTTCCCGTATCTCGCTGCCAAATTATATTTTTTAGTTTTTTAGTAACATCCAAACCATTATATCTTGCTTGCAAAGATAGCCTTGTAAAGGCCTTATAGCTGCCATCCGCATTGAGGACTCGTAACTGATAAGTCTTCCAGGTCCAGCCCATAGATGAAGACATCGCCAAAACAAAGCCTGAAGCTACAATACTTTCTGCTAAATTATTAATAGCTTCAGTAGTAGCTTTTTGACTCATTATTGAGCCAGGATTATTACCCATTTCTTGTTCTAGCTTGACCAGGTTATAAATCTCCCAATTATTGCCGAAAGTATAGATGATACTGACACCTGCGTCAGCTATTACGCCTTTACCAAAATTGGAATATTCGCCTTCTTCCTTTGCTATATAAAACATTTTTGCTCCATCAGTCTTATCAGGAATGGTGGATGTTGTCGCAATCCCCATAAAGGTTGCTCCTCGTATTTTGCTTACGATATTAACTATATTAGTAATCAATTCATCCCAATAAGAATCACGCTTAGCATTAACACACCATGTTGCCCTATCAGCATTCCAATAGTGCGCCCATCCTTCTATATCTACGAAATCACCATCCACACCGCCATTGGGGTAACGGCGTTCTACAGCGTAAATATCGGGGAAAGTCCCTTTAAAATGGGAAGAAGATGTGTCCATATTACTAGCCATAAAATATTATATTTGAGATAATTGGTTATACTTTTCTGCCAGCTCGCTCTCCTTCTTGCTTACAAGGAAGATGGAAACGGCACGATAAATGAGATATTTCTTGCATTCATCAGTTAGGGCAAGGATGATTTTCTGACCTATCACTTCGTTTTCATGCCCAGTTTCAGTAGAATGCACATCCTCCAACTTCTGATAAGGAATATAAGTGAACAGTTCAACCTCATGATCATATACAGCTCCAACAGGCGCATGGTTGGCATCATACCTACCAGCAGTCCAATACATCAGCACTCGTTTGCCTGTTATTGGTGATGTAGTAATCATACCTTTAGGCTTCTGGGGAGTTCCCCTGGTCCATCGGGATGCTTGCATCTGAGCCTCCTTGCTGCCCGGTTCCATCAGCATAGTCAGCGTACTTTGCCAACTTTTCAGTTTCAGTTCTACCAGTCTCAGCCAATCTTCAGGAATTGTCAGGCATCCATGACCATCTGTAAACTGCGTTTGGATGGCATCATAATCCTGTTTTCCACTTTCATTCAGCGACACTTCTACCCTTTGGGGGAGAATCATCTGTGCCGGTGCTTGCAGCAAAATCTGTTGTGCTGCCGTTTCAATGGCTTGCTTCATTTCCGTGTCCGAGTCATCCGTAATGATGTCATTCACCTCATCATGGATCACTTCGTCCATAGCTATGCGCATTTCCTTCACAAGGTCACTCATAAGAACTTCCATAAGCAAGAAACCTATTAACTATAAATTATAAACTATAAACTAAAACTCTATCACCACGCCCAGCTCTTTAGCCTTCTCCTTCACACTCTCAGGTGATTTCAGTTTCCTTACATCTACCTTAAAAGTCTTCTGGAGATAGTTCTTGGCCTTGGTGATATTCTCGAAACGAAGGGCATTCTCGTCCTTCACCTGCTCTTCTTTTTGTTGCTGAATCTGCACCTCTTCCGGCTGGCTCTCATCAATGATACGGCCTGCCTTCGTAAGAGGATGTTTCCTGATGCATTCTGCCACCTGCTTGTTATCCGTAATGTACGAATAGGCATCGTTGCTGCACCGTTCAAACTCAATGTTCTTGATCAGTCCGCTCGGCAGAGTCACAACAAAGATGAGCATGCTCTTAGCTACAAATCTATACATATCTATTTGTGTTTATGGTGAGAAGGGATAGTGAGGCTGTATTAGCCTCAACTATCCCCTAGATTGATATATGTAGAAAACTATCAGTTTCCTATACGATGATTACGCTGCCTCCAAAATCTGCTCATCTGTAACGCCATCACCAGTGAAGACTGGGCGGGCTACACGCGCATGAGCATCAGGGAAGGTCAGTACCCAGCAGCTATACTCCTCCATCACAACACCTGCAGTATTACGAATCAAGAGATCCTTGGCGTTAAACTCGTTTCTGCTCCATACACCAAATACGTATTTGTCAAGATAACGAGCATCCAGCAAGAACGCTCTACCATCCATACCCCAGGAGTTAAAAGCATCGTGACGATAAATCAGTATCTTTGTACCCATGCTCTCGAACTTCTCAAAATCAAGTTTCCATCCCTGATAATCCTTTTCGGTCTGTGTAATGATGCGCTTATTAGAACGAAGATTTGCAAATGCCTGATAAATCAAGTTGTCAACGAAGAGAAGTTTCGTACGGCTGGAGTTACCAGCACCCTTCAATACTGCTGCAATAAAAGCAGAAAGTTCCTTCTCGCTGATCACATACTCATATACTGTTTTTTCCTGCTCTACAGTTTCGCCATCGGAACCACCTGGCTTAGGTACTTTTACCTTTGCCTTTACAATTTCACCATTCTCATCTTTCTTGACAGCCCAATGGCCAATCTGCAAGTCCTTGCCTGCTTCCCAGTAAATACCGCCCATGGTATAGGTCAAACCAACTTTCTCGCCACCATTCGACATGCTCTTTACACCGAACAGACCACTTCGCTCCTGGCCATAACGCATATCGTCCATAGCCATTTTTTCCTGTCGTGTGAAGTCCCATTTTACCTGAGTCTTACTCATGCGGTTGATAAGAGACTCCTCAACCTGCATGATAAATCGCTGGCAATACTGGAAACTCTTATCTGGCATAGAGTAATAACTACCAGTTTCAACCTCTTTCTCGCCTGCGGCTCTTCCGAGGCGCATCAGAGTTGTACCTACCGGAATATTGTCTTCAAAGTCACGGTTGCCACGCGAAGGGTTTTTCTTTCCATTCAGAGCGTAGGCAATAGGGTTATTGTCATTATCATGGCTGATTACACGGAACTGAAGAGGAATCAAAGTGCTCTTGTTTGTACCAGTCTCGTCATAGCCATAGATGCCATCTACCATAATAACATCACCATTATCGAAAGCTGCCGGATTCTCCACGATGAAAGTTACAGAGTTACCATTGGTCTGCTTATTAACCTGAGTAGTAAGTTTTGACATGATAGGCTTCTGACCGATAGAATAGTATTCTACTCGAACAGAGTCGATAGGAGTCATCTTCTTGGATGCACGTAAAATCTGATCAATAGGACAACTCTCCAGTTTCATCTCTACGACTGTTGGGTTAACGTGAGCAACATAGTAATCCCAGTTACCCATAGCTTCCTGCTGCTCCTGGCTACCACCCTGCCACTGAGGACCAGAGCCACCTACACCGGGACCATCCAAAGGACCTGTCGCACCACCGCCACCTGCACCAGCAGGAATACCACCACCTGGTACAGGTGGAGCCGTTTCAGCCATTGCATAAGAACTTCCACCACTAAGGATCATGACGAGCACCGCCATCATGAAACCAAACCATTTCTTAAACTGTTTCATAATCTATACATTTAAAATTATTAATTATAAATTTCTTATTCTACATTCCAATCATCTTGCTGTACACCTGTTCTGTACGGCTCTTTTCCTTTGGGAGTGAAGGCGCACCACCGCCACCATCGATATTGATGTTCTTCTTGCCTCCCTGTTTGCCATCATGCAGTTGTTTCTGCTGGTCAATCTTCTCATTCTTACCACGCTTGTAGCCTCGCTCTTCTGCATCAGCCACAGCCTTGTCGAAGTCCTTGATCTGGAAGAGGCGTAAGAAGTCTTCCTTTTTCAAGCCATAACGAGCTGCACGCCATACGAAACCATCATCATCGTGATCCTCGCCATCATCGCTACGCTTGTAAAGCCATTCTATCAAATCACTAATCGCCTCAGGCTTCAATTTCGCTTCTTTAATAGCTGCGTCAAGTTCGGCATCTTCCTGCTCCATATTGGCAGCAAGTTGCTCATTGTCCTTTGCTAGTTTCTCGCTGGCTTCAAGTTTCTCTTTCTCGCTAGCTTTCAAACGTGCTTTAGCCTTCTCATCACCATTGATGGCATCAACATAGTCCTGACCCAACTCATCAATAATGAAATCGATAAAATTGAAGTCGCTGCCATCGGCATTTTTCTTGGTCACAAGACCTGTCACCAGACTTGGAGCATGAGGGTTGTCCTGCAACATTTTGTTGAAGTCATCCATTTTTTGCTTATTCTGGTCATACTGGTCGTAATCGGTCGAAAGTTGACCATAAACAGCCTCATCATCGTCCATATTCAAGTCCGGATAACGCTGAGCAAGACGCTCTCGGAAAGAATCTCGCTTTGACTTAACATTCTGATTATCAATAGTTTCTTTTGCCATAAATATTCATTTTTAATATTTGTGTGCTAAATTAAGGAAAATTTCGCATAACTTATTGATAAAATGCGCAAGTTGCTATATTAACTTTGCTAGCATGAAACATAAAAATTCTATATCCCAAATAAACCCGATACGAGACCGTGAAATGATCATCCTCTATCGCAAGGCTCTCGAAGTGGTAGAATATCCTACTACTACGGATAAGATATGCGAAGTTGTTTCATCGCTACCTACCACCTGCTACTATATCTCAGATACATCAGCATTCAGGTACGTTTCGCTGCGTCTCAAAGGTATCATTCCTAAGTTCGATTTGGCTTCCTATCGCAAACAGCAATTATATGAAGCTCTGTATGAAGAAGTGCTCAGACTTAGGGAACAGCGAAGGGAAAAATCTCCATGCTTGTATAAACTGGTAGACTTAGCCCTGGAGCGGCCTGCTCCGTGCTTGGGGCTTTCTCCTCGTACCATCAGGCAGAAACTTTCTGCCTATTTCAATCAAAATCGAAAAAACGATTCCAAATAGTAATATTCTGTCTATGCGAACATTATATATAACTCTCATCTGTATTTTTCTGATGGCTATCATCGTACCGCTACATGCCTCGCTGGCTGTGTCTCCATCATCGCCATTATACACCCATTTCGCCTATATGTTCGGTCATGCCAACTTTATACACTGGGGTATCAACGGCTGGTGCATATTGATGGTTCATCATCAGTTCCGCTTCCATCGCCTACTGGCAGCATGGCTCTGCTCGGTGTTGTTGTCGTTCATATACTATCCGGCATTACCTGTATTGGGTGCATCCGTATTGATTTCTTTCTTCATGGGATTCTCTGCGCAATGGTATTATCGGTATCACCGCATCTACTTCTGGCAGATGGTGCTCGGTATGGCTATAGGTTTCCTTCTCCCTTACATAGCTGGTATCTTCCACATAGTTCTATTCTGTTTAGGTTTCATCTATGCCAAGGCAGAGAGATTTATCCGACATGCCAATACACTTAACATTTAACATTCAACACTTACATTATTATATATAACGAATGCCAGTAGCAAAATCCTCCTTAAAGGTTCGACCTCAGCAGCAGATTTCAGAAAAGAAGCTCAAAGAGATTCTTGAAGAAGATAAGAGAAGACTCCAAAGTCTCCTCGCTACTTATCGTCCAATTACAGGAGAGAATGCCCCTGGTCTCCGCTTTGAATGTGTCATCACAGACTTCCTAAAGGGAAAGAAACTCTGGCTCCCGGTAGAAATGCTGAAGGAAAAGAAGTTCTGCGCTATCATTAAGTGCGGATCTATTGAGGCTTTCTGCGATAAGTACATGCCGGATTATGATCAGGAGAAGGCACGTGATGCTGTCTTCCGCTATCTCATCCGCCTGCGCTGTAAGCACGATTTCTACTTCTTTGCATACGCCTACGCCCGAATCAAAAATAAGGATGGTGGTGAAGATATTCCTTTTCTTCTTCGCAATGCCCAGATTAAACTAGCCAAGGTATTCGAACAGTTGCGCCTTCATAGTCAGTACCACTATATCCGTGTCATTCTCTTGAAGTGCCGCCAATGGGGTGGTTCTACCCTTACCGACATCTACATGGCATGGCTGCAGATCTTCTGGAAGACAAACTGGAATAGTAATATCGTTGGCCACCAGTCTTCATCTGCCACACAGGTATTCGATATGTACGAGAAGTTAATTAATGCCATTCCTACATGGCTCTTCTACGACATTGGTGTACCATTCAAGAACGACCCTCGCAAAATCAAGACATCAGGAACCATACAGAATATCAAGTATCTCATTCCACGCGATTGCAAGATACAGACTGGTTCTGCCCGTAACCCAGAATCTTGTCGTTCTGGTGATGCTGCTCTTGCTCATATTACTGAGGAAGCCTTCTTCCCTAACACCACAGAGTGGACTCCAGCTAAGGTTATTAAGGCTGCATCATCATCTATCCAACCGGATCCTCTAACCTTTATTGTCAGAGAGTCAACGCCAAACGGACGAGAAAACGAGTTCCACGATGCCTGGGTAGCTGCAAACTCAGTAGATAAGGATGGTAAACCTCTGTCAGCATTTACTCCTGTCTTCGTGGCATGGTTCGAAATTGAAAAATATATATTGCCATTTGCTTCCGAGGATGAACGTGCCGATTTCGCCATCTGGCTGTGGAAGAATCGCAATGACGAGCAAGGTCATGGTAAGTACTATTGGTGGCTCTACGAATGTAAAGGAGCATCTTTCGAGGGCATCCATTGGTATATTGAGAAGTCCAAGGAGTATGAGACTCTTGACGATATGCGTCAGGAGTTCCCTTCTGATGATGTAGAAGCCTTCCTCTTCTCAGGTACTACAGTCTTCGATCCATACAAGTTGAAGGAAATGGAAGAGGACTGCAAGGGTATCGAGCCTATCATGGTGGGTGACATTGAGGGAGATTCCTACGATGCAGCCGACCCTGCTTGCATGAACAACATCCGTTTCGTAGAACGTGCTGGTGGACCTCTCAAAGTTTGGGCTGGACCCGACAACTCCGAGATTGTCAAGCATCGTTATGTTGTGGCGTGCGATATTGGTGGCTCTCACAAGACTTCCGATCCCTCCGACATCGTGGTGCTCGACCGCTACGATGAAATCTATGGTGGAGTTCCCGAGGTAGTAGCCGAATGGCATGGTCACTGCGATGCCGACCAACTCGCGATGCGTTGCGCCCAGATAGCTCATTTCTATAATGATGCCTTCCTGGTTATCGAGAACAATACCGCTTACTCTCGTATGAACAATACCGAGGGCAACCAGTCAGAGCTGTTCTTCCCTATCCTCATCCCTCTCTACAGCAACCTTTATAGTGCCTCCCAGTCCAAGCTGAAGAAGGTGAAGAATATCGAAATGAAATGGGGATTCAACACCAATAAGGCAACAAAGGTGGCAGTAGTGAAGACGATGGCAAGAATCATCCGTGATAGTGGCTATATGGAGCGAGAACTTGCAGCCATTGATGAATGCACCTACTTCCTCTATTACAAACAGAACGACTGTTATGGAGCAGTAGCCGGCAAGCATGATGACCGTGTTATGGCCAGAGCCATAGCCCTCTACGTAGAGAAGGATATGCCTGCACCTGAAATAGTTCCATTCAGGTCAAAGGCAGAGATAGAGCGTGAACGTCTCCGCAACCGCCCACCAGTAGTAGCTGATTTGGCCGGAATAGGTGGGGGCAGCTAGCCTCTATCTAGCCAGCAGCATGATCCGTTCCCTGTATAGTCACCGTTCCAGGCGATTCTATCGCCTGTCAATATAAGTTAATAATTAAAAGTAATAAGAAAAATGAAACAAAGTTATTCTAACCTGCTGCGTAAGATGCTCATAGCCATCTACCAGCCTATCGTCACTCGTATCGAACTCTTCCGTGCCACACGCATGTGGCAAAAAGGAGTCAAGGCAACCATTTCCAAGTATAAAGAATGTGGTGCGCCTCGTTTCTACATGCTCTACGACCAGTCGCATAAAGATTGGGCGATTATGACCTACGATCCTAACCGCAAGTGCATGCTTGCCTATCGAAAATTAGTCCAGATGGGCAAGTGGAAAGCTACTCGCTATTTCAAAAATGTAGAAGACATCAAAGCCGCATCCTACTACTATACCCCTTCCAAGTGGGGAGCCATCGGCTGCGATGCAGACAACAAGGTGCGCACAACCAAACTAAAAAACTGGCAAGAGTATTACATGTACCGAGTTTCTACCCTTATGTTTAAGTTACGCTTATACAAGAAGAGACATGGTATTGATTAAACAAAAAGAAGAGGAGACCATCACGGCTTCCTCTTCACAATCTAACAACCTTAAAAACTAATAAACCTAAAAAAATAATTTAAGAACTGAACTACATTTCGTTCGATATTATGAATTAACTAAGAACTTTCTTCTACATAGCTGCCGAAGGAAGAGCTGCCAAATCATTCGCACCATCACCGGAATCCTTTAGGTGCGTATCTGGTTCTGCTGACAGTTGTTGCTGGCCTCCGTCTGTAGGTACCTGTCCATTGGCTGCTTGCTGTGCCTGAAGAGCCTCCAACTTTTCCAGTTGCTCCTTGAAGTATTTCCTCATTCTGCCTGTACCAGGGAAATTAGCTACCGTAAGCATCGTATATGGGTCCATCTTGCCGCTCACCATCATCTGCCAAGCCATATCTTTATTTGTATCTCTGATGAGTGGGCTGTATGCATCCAAGTCGATAGAAACATCTAGATCCATATCCCTCATGGTTTTCGAGTTGAAATGAATCTCAAATTCATCACCTGTCAGTTTTACGCTGTCTTCATCGGTACAAAATTCCTGTATCAGGTAAAGTTTCTTCTTGGCCACGCGTACCTTGAAGTTGTTGAAACTCTCCACAAAGTCCTGTATGGTGGTAGATGATGATTCTCTTTCCAACTGATATTGCTTACCGCTGGTGTTCCGGTGCTGGCCTTGTAGAGCACCCTGCACACCACTACCCTCGCTCGCCATCGTCTTGGCAAAGTTCACCATGAAGTCAACACCTGCCGGAATACTCTTGTTGACCAGTGTCTGCGGTGGCTTACCTCCATTCTTGGAGTTCCATAAGATAAAACCATCTGTCTTGGTATAGTTCACCTGCATTTCATCGATGCTCTGTTTTTCGCTCAATGCGTTCTCATCAACAAGCATCGTTCCCTTGGCACCATTCGCTACAATGAAGTTGATCATCATCATATAATGGTTCAAGGTGCGCTGGTTGTTTTCTGCTCGCATCGTGAAACTTCTTACCTCGCCATTCAAACATGGATAGGCATCGAAGGTGTATGGATGGATAGAGGTTCTGAATCCGTCCCTGAGCACATAGTATGGTGATTCCCTGGCATCCAGCAGATAGCCATTCGGTGTGATATATCTTCTGAACCAGTAGGTTTCAGCCTCATCCTTAATCTCGATGGTCTTAAGTTCAGAAGGGTCTACATAGTAGATAGGCTCACCATTCTCATCGAGCACAGGTAGGCCATTCTCATCTTTCATGATGTTGGATTCCTCTATCTTACGCTTCTTTTCCTCATAGAAGGCTCGTTGGTCGGGAGATGCATAGCCGCAATCTCCACTCTCCCAGTCATGTACCCAGATGGCAGGTCTGGTTTCTTTTGTCCAGATTTCCAATACCCGGTACTTGCCTACTACTGAAGAATGGGTGAAATCATCTATTCCGGCATACTGGGCTTCACCAGTCGGGTGATAAGTCTGTTCGGGCGCAAAATGGTGCTGCGTCTGTAGATAGATCTCACTGAGTTTATTAGCCTCTTCCTTGCTTCCATTTGTAAAGGTAGCAATAATCTCACGCCAAGTCAAATCATGAGCCTCAGCAATAAATTCCACATCGCTCAGATCATACTTAAAGAAAGGTGGTATAGCTAGCTTAAAGATGTCTACAGAATAGTCAAAGATGCCATTTTTGCCATCCCTTCTGCCATAATAGGTTTTCATGCCCACAAAGGCGAATACACAGAAGGCATAGAACATTCTCGCATCTAACTCTTGCCTTTCGTTCTGGTTGTCGTTCTGACGAAGATATTCATTGAAGAAACTGATATAGTCTTCCTCGTTTGGATCCACGGCACTACATGTAGCAGTACTGCGCTGCTGGCGCACAAGACCAACGAGCGAAAGAAGTTTGTCTCCGATTACATCGTATTCCAGTATTGGCATACCTTTCAGTTCCATATACTGCCGGATGGTAATCTTTCTTCCGTTCCATTCTATCAGCTCTTCCAACTGTCTTCCCATCACGAAGTCTTGCGCTCGCTTCCACTTCTTTCTCAGTTCTGCACCATCATAGAAGTATTGGCAAGCCCATTGCAGCAACAGAAGATTGCTTTCGCTCTGCGTAAACCGCTCTCGGCTCACTCCTTCAAGTGAGTCTGGTCCCGGCTCTGCATAGTTCGATATGTCATTTATTACATGATTGTCAACCATAATTCTTAATTTTTCGCCAAAAATACTCTTTTTTTTGCCAACCTTTGTGATAATCTGCGCAAATTATCACTCTTTATGCTCCCTTTTATTGTATTTTTGTTCCGCAATTCATTAAAACATGTTGAATTTCTAATATATTAGATATTATGGGTAAATCTATCAATGTACATGAAGCCTGCGTCATTACAAAAGATGATAAAGGCAACCTCTCCATGGTAGGCAAGGCAAAAGAAGCCCTTACCACCTTGAAGAAGAATAAGGTTTCTGTCTGCATTCTTCTCTGTGACAACAAAAAAGATGATGTAGAAAAGTTCCTTAACGATAATAATGTACCTTTCGCCTCTCTCAGTACCAAGGAGGAGACCGATAAGGATGGCAACACCAAGCATGTTGATCCACCAAAGGCAGATGTAACCATCATGCCAAGTTCCAAGGTCATCACTCTTCGAGACGATTGGCAATGGTGCTTGGATGATATTGCCCAACGTCTCTGGGGCGAGAAAAAGAAGGAGAATCCAAAGAGTGAACAACAGCGCATGGATGACAGCATGGCTGATTACATACGCTGGGCAACACCAAAGAAAAAGGAACCAGAGAATGCATCTGGTCCTTCTCTCGGATAACATCGCTCCAACATCTTCAACTTTAAACACACAAATGATTCATTAATCATAACTATTTTAAATTTATTTGGAATTAGATTTTTTATAACTATCAAAAAGGGACTCGCTGTGAAGCAAGTCCCTTTTTCTGTTTGTAGAAATATCGAACATAAAATTGAATTGGCCAAAGCCTATTTTCGGAAATATAGAACATTTCCTAGAATGAAGTAGCCCGAAGGCTACTCCATTCCGTTCAACGTTTTTAGCAGCTCCTTTCTGGTATTCCGAATCTCTACCAGTTTGGCAGCATCGTTCGTACCATCCATTTGCTTCTTAGCCTTATTCATCTTCCTTCTTGCAGCAGAGATAGCCTTTCTAGCCGCAAACAGTCGCTTGTTGGTCTTGCTGTTCTTAAAGGCATTTGCCTTCGCCTTATCAACATCCTTCAAACGCTGATACTCCTGATAAGTCTCCATGGTTCCGTTCCAGACGTTCTGTATTCTCCAGTCCTCCGTCACGTCCTCTGCCTTAGCCTTTATCAGGTACTTGCTTTCAGCCTTCTCCATTTCCTTCAAGTCTTCATCACCGTTCAGATAACCCTGCACCATGTCCAGAGCCTCCTTCTGGGTGAAAGCCTTGTAATCACTCTGCGAGAGGAATTTCTTCATCTTCTGGCGCATCTTCTTCTTTTCCGTGATACTCTTGGCAGTATCAAAGCGTTTACTAGCCTCCTGTAAGGAAGTCACTCCATCGCTCATTTCTGCACTCTCCAGTGCCTTCACCGAACCGATGGCAGCCTTAATCTGAGCCTCAGGATCAATACCATTGCGCTGGCAGCTCTGATAGGTCATCACCACGCCCTCCATGTCACCGCTCAGGATAAAGTCCTTGAAGTAACTCTGAGCCTTCCATGGAGAGAAGCCCTTAGAAGAAGGGAAGAAGAAATCAACGGCCTTGAACTCCTTATTCTCCTGACTCGGAATCAGGAAAGGTGCCCAGTACAAAGCATCCTTATAAAGCAGTCCGATGGTCTTACCATACTTGCGCTGAATCTCTTGATCCGCATGGCTGGCTTGGAAATCGCTCAGATAGTTTATATCATCCAAGGTCATTCTCACCATAGGGTTAGCCTTACCTATCATTCGCTGTACCATAGGTCCAGGGAACTCTAGTTCTCCCTTATGATTGAAAAGGTATTCCGGAACCTCACGGAATTGCTTACCATGTCTCACATACATTTCTGTACCATCTTCATATCTGCCTAAGAAGATCTTGCTCTGCTGGCCAAGGCTGTTGCCTCTCATCAGATAGTCATACCATTTTATACCCTCATCACCATAAGCCAGTTCATACATACTCTTATAGCTTGGGTTGGTCTTCCGGATCTCCTCTGCCTTCTTGCGCTCCTTCTCCTCGTCCAGGGCACGGAAAGCAGCATTGATGCCATTGGCAATACCCTCATAAAATACCATGAATCCGATACCATAACAGAGCAAAGCCGAAATCTGCCTGCTTCTTCTGCCTTCATCCTCCGGTGCAAGTTCCTTATGTTTGAGCCTCTTGTAATACTGTTTGAAGTTCTCAAAGGTTGCCTCATTCCAGATAGAACCAAATCCGGTTAATGCCAGAAAATGACGTGTAGTAGAAGCATTCCAGTCTGAAGAAAGAAGAACTCGTCCGGCATAGCGCAAGGTACGATGGCTGGCTCCCAACACATCCCAGTGCTGACCGCCAAACATATCGTTTACAAACTGTCCGTCCTCGTCCAAAGCCCGGCTCAGTTCCTCCTCAGTCCAACCCTTCTTCTTGGCACGCTCTTTGGTCTTGTCTGCCCTCATACGATAGGTAGCAAGTTTCAGTCCATCATGTAGGAAATCCCACAAAGCAACATCCATACCCTTATTGATGAGAGAAAGCATCTGCGTTGCCACCTTCAATGGCATAGAAGCCTTAGCCACCGTTCCGGAAATTTTATTTCCGTCCTTCAACTTCTTCTGCACCTTTATCATCGCATCGCGCATGTTGTCAAACATGTTCTGTACATCCGCTGCAGCATAGTCGTTGGTCGCTCCGAACTTCACCAGATGGCTAGCAGCCTCTTGGAAATCCTCAGGATTGGCGAAGCAAGGAAGTTCATGGTTCTTGGCTGTATCTGCAAAGATATACTTCATAAAGTTGGCCATAGCCTTCTTAGGTCCAAACTCCACCATATTCTGTACCATATAAACCTCCGTCAAGGCTCCGGCATGGAAACCGCTAAAGCCCAATTCCAGTTTCTTGGCACTAGAAGCAAGCGTATCAAACGTTTTCCAAAATGGGGAAGACTGATAGGTATCAAACACAACTCCAAATCTGTCACCGGCACTGGCCTCGCTATAGAGCACCTTTTCGTTGTCAGTGATAGGATTCTTCACCTTCACTTGCTTTGGAGATACATTATATACCCATACAGGGCCTACGCCCGGAATCTCAAAGTACTTATATTGCTCCAAATTGAATGGAGCAGAAGAAGAAAGTAGTGGATCAGTTGAAATCACCTCTCCTTTTTCATTCCTCTCAATTACGTTCAGTCCGGTCAACTCCTGTAACATGGTCTTGTTCGCCCATGCCTCAATATTACTTCTGCTGTAATATGCCATCATCTTCGTAATGTCAGTAGTTTTTGGCACAAGTCCGGCATAAACACCTTCCATCAAAGTGCTGATGGTTCGCTTCTTCTCATTAGGGCTCTTCGTGCGCTGCCTATTCTCCACAAAGGTAGCATACGCCTCAGGATCAGATTTCTCTTTATCCCAAATATGATTTACGTAGTCAACATTATAACCAGTGCCAGCTTTCAAAGTATGATTATCCATCAACCAGTCGTAGGTATAGTTATACCAGTCACGGATGGAATCAATGGCAGCCTGCATTTCAGGAGAAAGTTCCTTATAATTGATACGTCCAGGCACTACCCTCTCTTTTACGAGTTTCAAAACATGCTTACTGAGGATGTCTGTTCCATCACATGGTACAAAACCTTCCTCGCCCTGGTGATTGGCATTAATTGCCTGAGCCATTTTGCTTGCCACCTCGCTCACAGCCTTAGGATCATCGTATACCTCTATCTCCTTGCCTTTTTTAATCTCTGTATGCTTCTTTGCTGTCTCGGTAATCAAGTCTGTCACGTATGGCTGGATAGCCTCAACATCAGCTGGCTGAATATGGATATGTCCCTTATCAAAGACACCAGTGGCATTTAAGTTCTGAGCCATGTCACGCAAACGTCTAGGAGCCTCTATTATATAAGGTATAGTCTCGGCAAGTTTTTCTGCCCTGTTTTTCTTTCCCTTGTAATCAGAAAGCAACTTGTCAAAAACACCGCTATCAGCCATCTTCTCGATTCTGTTCTTCACATCATTGATATAGATGGCATCATCAGCACTAGCCTCTTCCATGTTCTTTCTACGATGGATAACGGCATGCTTAACGGTCTTTGCTGCACCTTCCTTGCTCACGTCAGTACTGGTCACTTCTGCCAAATCCTGCATCACTTGCTGCTCCAGTGCATCAGCCTTCGGATTGGTCTCTGCTGGGTAAATCTTACCCTCATACAAGTCCAGATCGGCTTGTTGCTGCTCCAGCAAATCATGTTTGGCCAGCCAGTCCTCATACTTGCGTTTCACCTCCTCCTGCTTCTTCTTTTCGAAGGCAAACATATCTGGCAAAGGGTCTTCCTGGTCCTTCATGGCTGACTGCCATTTCTCATATTCATGAATACGATTCATGTAGGCAGCATCCTCTTCACCTTCCATTCGGATAGGCATACCAGTAGGTTCCTCGCCAACAAGGTGGTGGCGTTCACGCCAGTCTTTATTGAGTTTTGCCCATTCCTTCTTGCCTACTTCATCCTTATCAATGTCGTAGAACATAGGAGGCTCTGGGTTCTCTTTATCCTCGCGCGCATTCTGCCACTTGCGCCATTCCTGTACACGTTTCATGTACTGAATAGTGCTTTCGCCCTTCTTCTGGCGTGGTTTACCCTTACCTGCACCATCACCCAGCGCATCCTTGATTTCAGCATTGCTAGCCTGCTTCATCATGGCTTCCTGCTTCTCCTGAGGCATTTCGTCCCAAACGTGCAGAGCCTTGCCAGCCTTCATTAGGTAGTATCTCAAATCCTTGTCATTGAGAAGTCCCGGCACACGAACACCCAGCTTCTTAAGCACCTTGATAAGATAATGCTTAATCTTGGTCCAAAGAGAAAAGTCCTCAGCAGTCTTAGGACCCTCCTCGGCCAAATGAGCGATATACTCCTGCGTTCCCACATTCATGCGGTCAGGGTTCTTCCAGTCCGGATCATATTTGTTGGCAAAGTCAATAATCTTGCCTCGAACATCCTTACCTACGGAACGATAAACGAAGTTGGCGAACTTTCTCACGCCATCTTCGCCACCAAGAAGTACTTCCATACCCTCATGGCCTATCTTTTCATGCAGCACCGTTCTCTCAGCCTCGTTGGCATCAGCACAGTTAGGCAGATAAACATGCACCGTGTGTGTAGTAGGGTCATACCATCCGGTAGCCCCATTCTTCACATCACTCAGATAAGCATCAGGAACCTCATCCACAGAAGTGTAAACTGTAGCCTCAGCACCACCCAGTTTGTTGGCAGTGTTCACTACCCGGTCGCTCACTTGTTTCTGCTTGTCTGCATCCCAGTTGTTCTTGAAGATAGAGCTGCCAAGTCGTGCCAATACATTTCTGCCCGACAAGTCATCCTTATTCAGCAGAGGAGCAATCACGCCCTGAGTCAACTGCACCGGAATACCATTACCAATGATGGTATGTGCCAAAGATTCCGTCTTAGGCAATTTATAGTCATCGCCCAGTCCGGTAATCCTAGCCAATACCCTGCCATCTGCACGCAATACCTTTCCACCCGGCATGATGATCACATCACCACTCTTGGTTCTCAGCGTAGGCAGAATTTCATCCCCATAGGCATGAGGAATCTTGCCATCGGCATAAGCACTACCCATTACATAAAGAGGCTTCTCCACCTTCTGCCAGTCGATACCATCAACCTTCAGTCTGGCATCCATCCATGGAGCCACACCGCTTTCTTTCACCGTCAGAGTAGGAAGAATATCCTCCACAGCCTCTAGCCATCCACCCTTGCGTGGTTGCTTCTTAGGCTTTTCAGGCAGTTCTCCATCCTTCACGGCTCTGACAATTAGTCGCTCCCTGCTGGTATAGCCTCCAAAATCTGCGGCATTATACACGTCTACATCCCATTTGTAGCCGTTCTTATCCAGCGCCTGGGTGATAATCTTCATCGCCTCAGAGTCCTTGTAACCCTTCACGTTCTCGATAGTCACCACTCGCGGTTTCACGGCATCAATGAAGTCGGCAGTGCTCTTGGCAGTCTCCTTGTCAAGCTCCACCTCTCCACTATTACTCTTTGCCTGCGAGTAGTTCTTGCATACAGGAGAAGCGTGAAAATACTCTACCTCACCATCAATCTGCTTCACCAGTTCCTTAGGATCCACATCCCTCACATCAGCCGTAACAATATGCTGCCCGAAGTTATTGCGATATACACCGCTTATCTTCCGGTCATACTCTACAGCCACCACTGGGTCGATAATGCCCTTCAATCCCTCTTCAACCAGTCCACCACCGCTAAAGTAGGTACCTGCCTTCATCAGAGAATCAGGATGCTTCTTCAACTTCTGCTCCAAGATAGGAGATTGCGCATTTTTACCGTACACCTTGGAATAATGCACACCATCATTCTCACCTCCTACGATTCTGCCTCTGTTATCGGTCTCCACAAACGGCACACCTCGCTTCTCCAACTCTTTTCTGAGACTTGGAGTAACCACATTCGAAGGCATAGTGATATTCTTGCCCTTGAACATATCATTGACGATAACATCAGCCACCTCGCTGTCAGGCACGATACGCACAGGCTTATCCCAACGAGAAAGCACCACTTTGCGCTTGCCTGTCAACTGTCCTTGGATGATACCAGCCTTCCACTCTACTTCGCCCACGGCATCCTTGGCTTTATCAGCCTTGTAGCCACTGGTCAGCTCGCTCTTTGGCACCTCAACCTCTACGGTCACGATATTAGGGCGATTCTGAGCCTCGCTAAACTGGTCGTTCAGTGGAGTGCGAGAAGTATGAAGGTAAGGATTGTAAGCAGCCTTAAGCGATTTACCATTACCCTTGTTTAGGGTAAACATACCCTTATCATCAGCAAGTTCTGGTCGCTCATCTGCCTGTTCCCACTTACCGAGTTCGATAGGTTCCACAAACTTGCCCTTCACCTTTGCAGCCATCGGTGGATAGAGTTTTCCATCTTCGCCTACCTGCATGGCACGATAAACCTTCACCGTGTCTTCTTTATCCAGCTTCTTGATGGTCTCAGGGTCTTTCACGATGCTATAGCTAGCATCATTCCCATTCATCACAATCTGCTCGTCACGGTTCACGTCCTCAGTTTCAGATGCCAAGGAGTTTCTGCGCTCCTCGTCCGTCATACCCAAACGCTTCTCCACATTTCGAGATTCAACTTCACCAGCCAACTTTCTATATTCTTGGTAAGAATCAAAGTCTGTACGCTGGAACCTATCCAAACGGAAACGCTTAATGGCATCATCCATACTTCTGTCTGCATAGCCACGTGCGAAGTAGTTGAATCCCTTAATTCGGGTTTCCTTGTCAGGAATGAACTCAGGCATATCCATGTCCTTATATTCCTGAATAAGGGCTTTCTCTACAGCAGATTGGTTATACTCACCACCCATTTCCTTGGCTTTCTCTTCCAATTCAAAGGCATAGGAACGTGCCTTCCATTCAACCTTAGCAGCATTGAAATCCCTCTCCACCTGCTCGGGTGTGCCACCATGCGCAAACCCCTCTTCACGCTGAATTACGTGCTGAATTTCATGATTCAGAATGCTATTCAGATACTTTAATTCATCCGCATGAATGGTAATAGTCTTTGTTTGTGGATTGTATTCCCCATTTGAAGGCATGTCATTCATTACTGCATCAGTATGGATTTTAATATTTTTCAACTGAGGATAAGCCTCAAAAAGCTTTGGTGCATCCACAGCATCTTCCAACTTACCATCAGTCCATAGCATATCCTCTTCGAAACGTTTAACGATGTTTCCACCACCTACATCGATGGTGTCCTTTATCTTGGCATCAGGCATTTCGTATCTCCACTTGCCATCCACGCCTTTCTCCCAACCTGTAGCCATCTTGATAACCTTGGCATCCTTCTTTGCCTCTTCCATCTGCTTAGCAACATCCAGATTATCCATGCGGATAGTTCGCTCATCAGCCTTATCAGCCTCAGCAGCTCCCTTTTCTCCAGCAAACATGAAGCGAATATCGCTCTTGCGAGAATTGAAACGCTTAGAAGGAGGAATAACGTCACCCTCATCATCATAGGTAACAAGGTCGTTCAACTTTCTATTATTCTTGGCATTCTTGTATTTATACTCCTTGCCATCATCAAAGCCAAACTCGTTTGCGTCATTACCATCCCACCACAGTTGAGTAGCCGGAACTTCGTCTTCAATGATACGATATTTGCCTTCCAGTCGGTTCGTTCCGTGCATTTCGGCATATTTCTTAGAAGGAGTAACCCAGTCACCATTACGCAACTTTCCTTCCTTCACAGAAGTAGGAACAGCACGATAAACCTTTACCTTAACATCCTTCTCGCCATTCTTAATGGCATCAATAGCCGTATTGATGGCTTTCACAGATTCCAATCCATGAGGAGTGTTCTGCGAATAACGCTCAGGGTGAGAGAAGTAATCATCAGGCTGAGGAGTGTACCCCAAAGCCATATCCTCCAGGTTTACATCTGAGCCACTGGATTCCCAATCGTCACGTCTCGCCTTGTCGCTTTCATATCCAGGGTTTCTCGGTGCAGCCCATGCACCTACGCCCTGATATGCGCTTTCGGTATCGTCATATCCCTTGCGTCTGGCAGCCTCATCAAGCATTTCCCTGGCTGTAGCATCATCACCCTTAGAAAGAGCATCCATATACTGCTTGTCAAGTTTATCATCAGGAATCAAAGAAAGTTCCTCCAAGTGCTTTTTGCGTTTGGCTTCCTCTTCCTCTGCTCTCTTTCTAGCAGCTTCCATAGCATTACGCTCTGCTTCAACCTGCTTTATTCGTTCCTCTATCATTGCATCAAGGTCACCAAAATTCTCCTTCAAGGCTTCATTTATAGGTTTGGTGTACTTAACAACATCCTTAAATGAGAAAATGTTACCTTCATTTACCTGCATCAAGTGACGCTTAATATTGGCTCTGGCACGTGCAGCCTCAGCAGTAGAACCCTTCTTAACAGCATTGGCATACATTGCCACATCTGCCTCATCTACCCCAAATTGCTGAGATACAGCCTTAATTTTATCCTCCACAGATAAATTTCCACCATTTTCCTTGGTGATTTCAAAGGAATTGCGTATCTTTGCATCGCTATGAGGATTCAGGACGCTATCCTTTCCGCTTGGGTTATTTGCGGATGGAGTTAATGCCGAACCTTGATTCTCGCCCAAGGAATTAGAATCGCCTCTGAAACGATTCCATAGCATTTTTGATTCCGTTAATTCTTTCAACAATTTTGAAGGCTCTATTTGATGGGCACTGATTGAAACTTCATCCTCGCCTTGCTTTACGGTGATTGATTCAAAATTCAGAATCTTTGTTCCGTCTACTTTCTTGAAAGACTTTACAAACAGATACTTGGTCTGTCTTTCTGCACCTTCTTTAGGAGCAGGCTTCTCTAAGATAACATCTGGACGCTCCAAGGTAGGTTTCAATAGACCAAATCGTTTGATTCTGTCTTCTCTACCAGCCTTTTTATATTGGTTTTCACCTAACTTGATGCTACCTATTGGTGTATTGACACGACCATCCTTGCCGAAATCCTGTAACCAGTTATCCTCTGTATGTTCGAGGATTCTTTCAGGCTCGGCATTATCAGCCATCTGCTGGCGTAAAGACACAGCTTCGTCCTTGGTCATTTGACCTTTCAGCACGTTACGTGGGTCCACACCATTAGCCAAGTCTCTCAGCACAAGGTTACGAATATCCTCCAAGGTCATTTTCTTGATGTCCTCAGGCTTCCACTTGGTGAAGGTCTCCAAAGTCCAATACCAGAACTTCTTCAACCACTCCTTCAACTTATTGATAACACTCAGTTCCTTAGCTGTATCAAGCGGATTCTCCTTGATGGCATCCTTAGCCATCTGTTCAAGTATTGCTTCACCATCCTCACCAGTCAAACGAGCAAAAGCCTCATCGCAAATCTCGTCATCGCTCAGATGCTTATAGTTAGGATCCTTCTTCAAATCGGCAAATAGCTGGGTCTGCATGATGAGTTTATCACCATGCTCTATAAGTTCCGGATTCATGTTTTTGGCAGCAGTACGCCAAAGATGTTGATACTCATGAATAGGAGTATTAGGATTCAGATGCTCCGCGTTCAGCACAATCTGCTTGCCATCAGTGTAGCCATAAACCACACCCTTTCCCTTCAAATACTGCACTCCAGGCTCAGCAACAGCCTTCAACTGATTATCTAACTCAACATACTTATGGAACAAGTCATCAAGTGTATCTTGATACTTTTCAAAGGATTTATCCCTGTAGTCAGTCCAAACATCATCTGGAATATCGTTCTCAGAAGATAAACCGTGTTGGTCCATATAGTCCTGCATTAACTGATTTTGATACTCTGCTCGCTCTTTCTTCTTGGCATTATAGGAATCCTCGGTTTCTTTAATCTGCTTCTCTAACTCGATTCTCTTATTGAGCAGAGATTCAGCCTTGTAAGGGTCAAACTCACTAGGAACATCACCCTTCACGTCCTTGATCTGCTCCTCAAAAGGCTTATTCAGATTAAATGCCTTGTAGTTTCCTATCTTCCAGGCATTGGTATAGTACTTGCGCCACTTCTCCGCTAAGTCCTTCTTTTCAAAGTACTGAGGAGGTTGGTTCGGATTATCCATATTGACGATGGCATACTGCTTAAATTTGTCCGGTCTGTTCTTTGCAGCCCAGTCATAAGCTGCCTTGGCCGCCTCCTTCTGCTCAGGAGTCTTGATATAGAAGCGCAAACGAGGATCATTCAAAAGCATTTCGACTGCCAAATTATCCTGCGCCTCAGCCACCTTCTCCATATCCTCATTGCTAACAACCTTCACAGGGATGCCAGCCTTCTTAAGCATAGTAGATACAGTATCATAAGCCACCTTCTGCGCCTCCGTCATTTCCGAAGGCTTCACCTCCTTCACATCGCGGTCAAATTTCGCCTGTTCCTTCTGTACCATAGCATACTCCGCAAAAGGCTTAGTCTTGCGGTCAGAAGACTCCAGCCACTTATCAAAGGTAGTCTTAGGTACAGAAGTAACCTTACCAAGTCCCTTCCAGCCCTTGGAGTAGTTGGCAAGATAAGCCTCTGTAGCTGCCTCTTCAGAAGGATAGCCATACATCACCTTATGCTCGTCAAACTCACCAGTCTCTGGGTTCACTTGGTCAACAACATAAACGTTACCATCAAAAGTATCAAGGTCAGCTGCATCATTGATGAACATATCAATATGATCACCATCAACGCCAATTTTACCAAGGATATAGCCGTAAGTATCGTGCATGGTCACACTCCAAGGCTTGCCCTGCTCGTCCTTACCGCTTCGAGTCACGCCCTTTGGTGTTTCTACGGTATAATCGTAGCCACCAAAGGACAAATGACCCTTTTTGTAGTTACCAGCCTTCTTCTGAGCCTCTGTAGGTTCGGTCTCAGTTTCGGCAATGGCACTCTTTAAACGTTCTCCGAAGGATGCTTCTTGCGGTAGATGTGAGCCTCGAACAGCTGAGCCTTCGCCAGGTTCCATGCTGCCAGTCTCTTGTCGCCCTTTGCGTCCGCTATCAGAGCCTTCTCCAATCTCGGACTCAGAAGATGCTTCTCCGTTACCAACTTCTTCGCCTTGGCTATTTCCTTCATCAACTCCTCTCCGTGAAGAGTCGCTACCCAGGCTACTGCCTCCTCCATATCCTTCTTCATTGCTTCTGTCATCATAATCTGCTAATTCTGGTAAAATTGATTTGACATATTGTTTGTACTCTCGTTCACGATCCTCAATCTCCATCATACGGTCAAATTCAAGTCCATTGATGTGATCAAGTTCGCTTTCAGGCGGCAAAGATAACTCTTTTTCGTGAATATACGATTTATATTTCTCAATTTCTGCCTGTCTTTCGATAATTTCTCGCTCTTTCTGTGCTTCGTAATACTCTTCCTCGCTTGAAAGTTCATCTTCTGCAGCTGCTATGCGGTTCATCAGAGCCACATTTCTCATTTCCTTCACACAGTCATAAGACTTGAACATATCAAGAAGGGTATTACGAACATCTTGATCGGTATATCCCATATCCTGCAAGTTTACAGGAAGGTCATTATATACTCTCACAGCAAATTCGTTAACCGACATACCGGTTCCTTTCTTTGCAATAAGATAATTGAACTTATTAGAATCATACCCCTTGCCAATACCAAACTTAAAATTGCTCTTGCCCAACTCATATTGAAGAGATTCTGGATTCAAGCTATGAGGAAGCAAAGACTCTGATACAGCCTCTTCGAGAGTCTGAGGAGTTAAGTCCATCACATCAACGGAAGCATCCTTATATATTTCATGGATAGCTTTCATATCGTTCTTCTTCAGCGCATCAGCCACCAATGCCTTGCGTTGCTCTGAAGGTGTCATGCCCAGTTTCTCCATTTCCTGCTTGCTAACTTCCGTTTTGTAGAGTCTGCTGAGTTTATTAGCCTGAGCCTTCAAACCCTTGGCAGCAACAGACAAATTAGTCTGCAGGGCCTCCAGTTGAGCCTTTGTAGTATTCAATTCCATAAGTTGGCTAGGGTCCAGCTCTGTTTCACCATTGATATACTGATCCAGCATATCATTCACACCATTTATCTTGCGCTCCACATCCTCCTGGGTATGATAGATGTCCTTGCGCTGAGAGGTAATATAGTCGGTAGCCTCATCCATAGTTGGATATTGCTTCTTCAATTCTTTATCATCAAGTACGAGCACATGGAAATCATCAGATGGCACGATGGCTGATTCATCAACACCAGCCTTCTCTACCTCAGCCTTGCGCTCCTCCTTCATAGCTTTCACCTCATCAGGAGTCATCACACTGTTGCGGATAGTATTCCAGTTCTTGAAACGAGCATCAAGATCTGCAATCTGCTCATTAACCAGACTCAACTCATCCTCCACCTTCTTAGCTTTTTCCGGGTCAAGATCGGAATTGGTATCAAGCCAGTTCTGATATTCAATAGCAGCCTTTCTCTTGTTGGCAAGTTGCGTTTTGATGTCATCACGGCTGCCATTAACCAGATTCAAAAGTTTGCCATGGTCTTCCCCAAACTGCTCCTGAAGATACTCAGCCGCCACATTTGGATCTGTATCTTTAGAAGAATAGTCCGGCTGGCCCTCGCTCAGTCCCACGATGCCATTGGCATAACGCTGTTTCTTATCAGCCTCAGCCTGAGAAACTGCTTTCTGCTCACGTTCATCGTCCTCGGCATCCAAATGCTCATTGATTGTGTTGTCGAGCGCATTCTTGCGCCATGCTGCAAACTCTTCTTTAGATAGGGGAAGATAATCTTTGCCATCAGTAAGTACAATCTTTCCGTCCTTGCTATATCCGGCAAAGGTCATATTGATATTAGCATCACCCTCCTCCATGGCAACTGTAACCTGGTCATTCGGCTTCAAACCGCTGCCATCAAACTGACTAATAAACTGCTGCGCTCTTGCATCCTTCTGCTGAGCCACCGCATTTTCGATGTATTCATCAAGAGAAACAGGAGTGCCTACCTCTTTAATCTCGGCATTAGATACCTGCTTAATCATAGGCTGTCCCTGCTCATCAGGAACGACAACAAAGGCTCCACCATATTCGTTAGCCTTCTTCAGGAAGACCTGTTTTCCGCTATCCAGAGTAGCTGACACGATGTTTCCGTCTTCCGTCTGGTATGGCCAGAGTTGCTGCTTCAACGCCTCACCATAGCCATCATCAGCATGCTGCAGAGCATCAATAGCACCCTTCTTGGCATCCATAGCCTCCACATACTTACTGATAGCCTCTTTCTGTGCCGGGGTCAGACTGGCACGCTGAGCCACAAACTGCTCCATATCTCTACCCTCATTATAGGCATTGGCTACAATATCAGGCATCTTCTCGTTATCAGCAAACGCTCGCTTCAAACGTCCTGTAGCTAAATCACTATTATAGTCGATAGCCTGCAAAGCCTCAGAATCCCCATTCTTATAGGCATTCTGTCCCATAACAAAAGCATCAGAGCTTGCAACCTTAGGCTCATTTCCTGCACCCTCAGCAGCAGAGTTTGCAGGGTTTGCAGCAACTTCTGCATCACTCGGAGTTGGTACGGAGTTGGTACGGTCTTGATATGGAGCAGGTTCCTCTGAAACTGGAGGCTCCTGACCACTAGCAGAACCCTCTACAGAAGCAGGTCCCTCAACAGGAGTAGGTGGTTTTGCGCCATCAACATCGCCCTGCTCTATACGTTTTTTATCATCCTCTATCTGCTTCATTTCACGTTTCAGTTCAATGGAATTGTAAAGCTCCTTAAGATAAGACTCAACCAAAGGCGCATATTTCTTATCTTTCGACTCCAAAGCCTTACGAAGTGTACCGCGCGCCACGCCATGGGAATCCTCAAACGTGTTGACAAACTCCCTCATCACAGAACTATTCTCCAGAGCACTGTCATAATAATGACGGTAGGCGTTAACCTGCTTCTGCTCCTCATCAGTAAGGATTACACCCTTCTGCTGCTTATCCATGATCTCCTTGATGGCACCAGCATTCTGATGAAGATAAACCGCTGCCTTATCCTCATCTGTCAATTTCTCACCCATATTATATTTCTGGGCTGCCTTGTTGTATAAGCCATCAAGATGCTCCTGCGTAAACTCATTGTGGAACTCACCTTCCAGCACAGAAGCCAAACCAAGAGTCTTATCATACTCCAGTTTCTTATCTGCTTTCTGAGCCTCATCAAGAGAAGAATACTCCTTTCTGTCAACAACACCGCCATCCTTGTTCAAAGTTTCGAGATAAACCTTGCCACCATTATCCATTGGTTGCACGATGATGGAATCTACAATAGGCGAGAAAGAAGAAGGTCGTTTGCCTTCTACAACTGCCATCATCTTAGCCTTCAACACCTCCGGAACACTCTTGTCGTTCATCAGGTCCATATACTTCTGGGTTAACTGCCCATCAAGTCGCTGAGCATTCTCACCAACCATAGCATACTCCCCGATGCCCATCTTCTCAAAAGCATCACGAAGACCATCATAGCCGAATCTCTTCAACTCGGCAATATCCTGATCAGTGAAATCAAACTTCTTGTTAAACTCCCTTGCATCCTTGAATCGGGCATACTTGCCCACAAAACCAGGGAAACCAATAGACAAAAGATTAGCACCACTCTCCAAGAAAGTTTCAGCAGCATCCTTGCCAGTAGGCTTGAAATTCGGGTCGTGCGCCATACGCTCCAACAACTGCTGACCGGTCATAATACCGGAATCCACAACCTTACCACCAATATCAGCCAGAATATTGGTAGCTAAGCCTCTGCCTTTACCTACCATGTTAGCGATTGTTCCACCCTGCATGATAGCACCTACGGCACTCTGTTTAGCCACTTCGCCCAAAGTGTTGGCAATAACCTTACCCACGGAAGGATTGTAAATCTTGCCATTCTCATCGAACTGACCTGTACGATAAATCTCATCAATAGGCTTCGAGATTGCAGACTGACCACCAAAGGTAACAGCACCATGCGCGGCTCCACCCTTCAAAGCCGCGGCCTTGCTCTTGCCGATAAGCACCTTGGCAGCTCGCTCAGCCATCTTGCGCTCCATACCCTTAGCCATGAGGTCACCAGCCAGTTTACCCTCTGCCTTGGCTACCATGCTCTTAGTCAACTTGCCACCTGCGGCTCCCGGCAGCCAATAACTCCAGGCATCACCTGCAAAGGTCAGAGCACCACTAGCTACGTTTTCCCAGAAGCCCGGCTGATACTGCTGATTGGCAATATCCTCCAGCCAGTTCTGGTAGTCCGTCTGAACAGCCTTGCGAGTAATCTTACCCACAATAGTGTTACCCAAGCCATTCTTCCAGATGTACTCAGCACTACCCTTAGGCATCATACCCTTAATCTCCAACTGATCGAGTTCATTTTTAAGAACAGAATTGATCATCGGCTTGAACTGCTTAGGATCACTACTCTGAGTGCCATTCAAGCCATATCGCTGCATCACCTTAAATGCCGCATTGCTCATATCATTCAGGAACTCCGGATTCCGGTAGAGCCTGCCAAACTTCTTCTGCAAACTAGAAAGCACCTTTGCAGGATCCTTGGCCTCGTTTGCCTCATACTGAGCACCAAGTGCTGTACCCAGACGAAGATTAGCCGGAATAAACTGGCTTCCTTCCATTCCCTCCGTAAATGCCTTACTGCCTGCCTCCTGAGCCTTGTTGTACTCATCCACTACAGATGGATTCACATACTTACTGATAACGCTAGAAAGCGCATCATTGATGTCCTGATTCATCAGTCTGTCCTGCACATGCTCATCATGAGAATAGAGGCGTGTAGCAATACCCTCAGCGATGTCACGATAGTTCGGGCCATACTTGTTAACCAAACTCTGCACCATAGCTGGTTTCAAGAATTGTCCCACATAGTCATCATAGCTGATACCCATGCTGTCAGCCTCCTGCTTCAACTTATCCTGCACACCATGGCTATACCATTGTGCTTCGATACTCTTCTCAGCATCCTGCACAGTATCATCAGGCAAAGAAGAAACAACCTGGTTAGTTACGTCCATGGCTGAACGGTTGGCATATCTGCCCAGAGCAGACTGCACCATCTTAACAGCCTCCTCATTGTTATTGGCAGTACCATCAGCTAACAAGTCGGCAACCATATTTTCGAAGTAAGTACCCTGCTTATCCGGTCTCTGCTTCCAGTTCTCCAGATAGTTGGCAAACTTGGCATCCATCATGCCTTCATTATTCACCACACCAGTTGGAGTTGTAACAGGAGCCACTTCCTTAGATTCAGGAGAAGCGTGCTGCACAGTACTTTGCGGTTGATTATTGTTCACACTTGGCTGGTTAGCCTCTTGTGGCTGATTGTCTCCACCAAACAAGCCTGAAACAGTAGAAATCATCTTTCCTGGCATTTCCTTCAATTTATCCACAAAGTCATTACCAAAGTCTTTCACTGCTTCGGGAACCCTGTCTTTTCCTTCATTAGAAGAAGACGGATGCGCTGAAGGTTGCGCCACCTGCTGTTTTGTCTCAGTAGAAGCACTCTGATTCGTAGCAGAAGTAGATGGAGCTGGCTCCAACACCATCTTATCAAAGTCTGCCTGTGTTCCTACATCATAACCCATGTTCTTGGCCTCATTGTAGTACCAGTCACGATCTTCCTTGTTGTTCAAGTCCTTTTTAAAGTCATCATAGCTACCTACTTCATAGCCATTGTTCTTGAACTCATTATAAAAATATTGTCTGTCTTGCTCGTCAAACATACTTTATCTGATTTTTGATTAATATTCCGTTACTTTCTTCTCGATGGTGGAACCTTGCTTCCACCGCCCCTACGTGAAGGAGGAACCTTACTGCCACCTCTGCCTCTACGAGAAGGAGGAGTTCGGTCAAACTTCATCTGAGCCTTTGCCCATCTTGAAGCCTGCTGGCGGTTCTTCTCGTTAGCCCAGGTTCCACCCCTGCCATCATTTCCACCGATAGACATACCATTATTCTCTGCCCACTTGTTTACAAGTTTCTTAAACTTCGGGTCATTAACATACTGGGTGTTGAAATCGTCAGCCTCTTTCTGGTTGGCATTTTTCTGATTCTGTCCCTCGGTTTGCGAATTGATATGCCTTACTTGCGCTCCCTTAACGACAACGCTAGCATTATGGTCGGCTGCTCCGGCATTGGCATTGTTTGCTTGAGCATCAAGTAATTTTCCCTTCTTGCCTCTCAAAGCATCCTCAGTCTCCTTCTTAGAAGTACTAAGTGCAGCCTGTGCGGCAGCAGCATTGCCTCTCTCTTTCTCCGTCTGAACCTTAACAGGAGTAAGAGCATCCTCTTGTGCTTTCTGTGAGCCACGATAAGCAGCCAGAGCCTCATTAGCCTTTACAGCAGCCTCTGCTTGCATCTGTGCTTGCTTGTTTTGTCTATCCTTCCAGATATTCACCATCATCTGTTTATATCCCTTGGCACGAAGAGCATCAGTAGCCTCTCTTATCTTGCGCTGGCGATCAGTAAGGTCTTGCGCTGATTCTATCTTCTGCGATGGAGCACCTTGAACTGTACCAAAGAAATTACCCAAGTGCATGAAAAGGTTACCCCATTGTTCCCATTTGGCTTGCTTTTCTGCCTTCTTTTGCAGAGCTGCATTTGACGCCACGGTTTTATCCGCATCACCAAGTGAAGAGAGCCAAGGCATGAAGGCAGACCAGTTTCCATCACCATTCTTCTGGTAGTCCCTCATGATGTCATACGGCTTCATCTGCTGCAAGATAGGATTCTGCTCTATCTCGGCATAAGGCCTGCTCCAGTCGATTGTGATACCTGTATTAGGCGTTACTTTAGTAACAGCTTCTGCTGGCTGTTCTGCGAAAGATTCATGACCGGCATTCCCAGTAATACCAGTAGTATCAATAGCTGTATTCTTAACTGGTTCTGTAGGTGTAGTATCAATAGCCGTATTATTCACCTGCTCAGTAGTCGTATTCTGAACAGGTGTTTCTTCCGGCTGATCCACATTATCAGAAGAAAAATCAGTAAAAGGAGTTGTTGCTGTTGCCGGGCGTTTAGGAGTTAAATCATCAAAAGTAAATCCCATAATAACCTCCTTTTTTAAATTGGTAACTTACTTGCTGCTCCAGCCAATCCACCAGCAGCATCTGTGATACCCTGTGCAGTAGAAAGAGCTTTCTCCTTCTTGGCAGTGGCGATGTAGTTAGTCATCTGGTCTATCTGCGAATCAGCAGTATTCCAGACATTTTCTTTCGTTTGAGCACCTTGCACGGCAGCCTCTTGCATCATCTTGCCAACCTGTTCTTGGGCAGCCTGCTTACTCAGCGCAACAGATTCATCTGAGCCGCCACTAACAATATTGGTATTCTTTGCTGTCTGCGTAGCATTATCCAATACCTTCTGGGCATTGGTCACGGCAACCTGATTCTCAGCAGACTGAGTAGGATCCTGGTAATACAAATTGTCCCGATGATCCTTCACCTGTTGCATACGGTCTTGAAACATTTTGATATATTCATTATATCCCTTGTTTCTTGCTTTGGCTGCTAGAGCACCACCTACAGCAGAGGTTACTCCACCAGCAATACTTCCTATTAATCCCATAAAATTCGAATTTTAATGTTTAAACTGTTCAAAAGTAATGCGTTTTTTGCAAAGGTTATTGATAAATTGCGCAACTCAAACACCCATATATGATATTTTTCTGTATATTTGCACCCGAAAACTATCAGTAAACATTAAAAATCAATAGAATATGGCAGTAAAACAAGAAAATAATAATGAGCCAAAGCCAAAAAGGAAGAAGACTGGCGGACGCAAGGCAGGCACACCTAATAAGGTTACCAAAAGTGTTCGTGAAAGTCTACGTGATGCCCTTACTGGCTACATCAATGGTATCAATGAGAAGAACTATTCTCTTTTCACGGATCTCATGCAGATTCAAGAGCCTGCCGGACGTCTGGCGATGGTGGCAAAGTTCCTTCCATACGTGGCTCCTAAACTCCAGTCTGTATCGTTCAATAATGATGAATCCAGAAACTTATCTGTGGAGGAATCTTTCATGCAGTTGGAAGAGAAATTTGAGAAACAAGAAACCACTATCAACATCAAAAATCTCAAAATTGTTAATAATGGCTAATTATAAAAAATGGGTAGCCCTCTCTAAATTTTCTTCAACTTTAGAGAAGACTACCCTTGACTTGGTTATCGAGCAAAAACGCTCTATTTTAACTTATATTGGGTCAATTTTAATCTGTATTAACACAAAATAGCTATTTTATGTCCCTGACTCGTTCAAAGTACTTCGTCTGGTCCTTGGTGATATTCTTCACCTTGATCTGTATCGTGCAGTTCTTAGGCACAGTATCATTTATGCTGGCCATGAGCTGCTCTATTATCTCATCTGTGTTCTTGTAGCCCTTGCCATCCACATGAGCCACAACCTCGCCCATGAAGTAGGCATCAGCACAAAGTTCAAACGTCTCCTCGACCTTATCAAATTCAGGCACATGATACTCCTGCATTCGCCTGCTTGGATCATTGGTAAAGAAGACCTTCTCCACCACCTTCTCATTTAGTTCCCAAGCCCTAGAGAAATCTGGCTTCACATATCCGCTTGTTATCCTATGAGCTGTTGCATGATTCATAGCAAAGCCAATCTCTGCATAGTTGGCACCAATATCATTCTGGGCTACTGTGGCCCAAGTGTGCCGGAATGTATAAGGAGTATAAAAATTATCATCAGGCATACCCAAATAGTTCTTACAGATAGCTTTAATGAAATGTACCAAATTCGTATCCATAGAACGATTAGTGGAATACATTTTATGAAAAATAAATAGATAAGGGTCACTTTCCTCAGAAAAATATTTCTCCAAGGTTGGTAAAAGCATATCCGGCACCCTCATTTCTATATACGCTTTATCATAACGACGCGTACTTGTTTTCTTTCTCTCATAGTGCAAGATTCCATCATAATAGTCCACCTTTTTCATTTTCATGAGGTCAGCTACATTGATGCCAGCCAAGCACAATATCATCTTGCAAACATCCAGAGCCAACTGCTGCCGTGGATATTCAGGAGTAACGGCAAAAAACTTTCTACACTCCTCCAGCGATATGGCACGCTTGTGTGGACCTGCTTTTTTCTCTATCTTTATCTTATTCCAAGGATTGAATTTTATTGGCATAAGACCTGCCTCCTCATCATTAAATTTCTTGATACCTTCCAAATAAATACGCTTAACCAAAGAAGGATAATAATTTCTGCTACTAGGCTTATTCTCCATGGTTTTCATCCATGCTGTCAGAAAACGTACAGTTAAGTGCGAAAACATTACCTTATCAGTACCAGCAAAGTTTTCCAAATGTTTCAAAGCACTTTCATAAATTTGGCGTGATGAAGGCTGCAAAGAAAGTGATTGAAGATAAGAACGAGCAAATTCAGAAAAACAAATATCCTGGGCAGAAGTCAAAAGGTAATCTCTAACCTTATAAACAGACCAGTCAGTTATATCAAGTCTGTTCAATTTGTCAACCCAGCCATTTATTTGGCTCATACAGGCTGCGAGCACGAATGAGTCCTTCACCTCTTTCGTGCCCTTAACCAATCCTTTGTCTGTTACAAACTTATCGGTCTTAACTACCAACTTTTGACGGTTATGCAGTATTCTAATGTAAACTGGATAATAACCATCAGAACGTTTCTTTGAAACTACCACTTTAAATGTTGCCATATTACCATATTTTTTTGCAACTGTTTTGCAACATTGCATTGCACATGTCCTATTTAACGTGTCAAACGTAAAATTTTAGCACGAAGATAAGTGCTTATACATCAATACATTAGATATATATAGCTGATATTCAGATAATTATCAAAAACCATGATATAAAATCACAGTTTTAATCATATTACCCTTTATTTACTAATACCCTATAATGTAGTGCGCAACTATCTTGCAACACATTGCGATTTATTATTTACTAAATTATTTTTCTATTTTCCACACCAGCCACACAAGGTTTTGACTTGATCAATGGCACTAGCCTCATCTGTAAAAGTTATCTTGCCTGTACTTCTCTTAAGAGCTGGGCAATTTCTGTCCTTGTGGTACCGCTTAGAACCTGGACTGTCTGATACATAGTCTGCAAGCGTGTGAGGTCTCATTCTTTCAGCTAACGGTTCACTCATAGTAATATCCTATAATCACTATAGTTTTGAAGCATTTCTCTAAACTATCTCTATTCTTTTGATAAATCAAAGATATAAATGTTTCCATTAACAGGAACCTTCACTATCAAGTTCTGAGCCTTTGGATTCTTCGCCACAACCATACCATAGCGCATTTGACCGGCATTGATAGTTACACGCTTGAAGTATCTGCTATTGATACTTGCCTCTGCTTGTGCCCTAGCCTCATCATTAGCGTTAGTTACAATCTGTGCTTTAGTCTCGATGGTCGTAGTCTTGCCATCAGCTCCTTTAACATTAGTGCTTACAGACTGCTCCTCTACATTATTTGGACCCCATAACAGAATCCTTGTCTTTTCTTTCTTTACCCATTCATCACAAGTGTACACTTCGCAAGACTCAGTCTTATTCTTGTTAATAGCCTCAACTTGTATTTTTGATGGGTCAAAGTTAAATCTATTCTTACTCTGGTTAATAATCGAAACATAAAACTCCTGATGTTTGGTTATCTTCCGATCATCTTTTTTAGAGACAACAACTATTACACCATCATCACCATCAACCTGTATACCTTTATTACCTGATTCATAGCCGACAGTATACTTCTCAAATGTTTTCTGTGCCATTACAGGAACACTCAAAAGAAACATTGAAAGAGCAAATAAAATCTTCTTCATATCTTAATCCTTTTGAAATTTAACTATATATCATTTACCGCACCAGCCTATTTTAAAAGAGAAGCATCAAATACTTTCTTTGGAGGAAAGGATGTGCTAATATGATAAACCTTACCTGTCTCATTGTCTAAAACATACCTATCCTGTAAAGTATATCTTTTGTTACTATCCATGATAGTTTTATTATTCAACAAAAAGATGCAGCAACAATATATAAATACAGAAGCTACAATCATACTTAGCACCATATAGTAATATTTGAGCCAATTTTGCCCAGAATGTGTATCAATTTTATAAAGATGAAAAATTCTATTCATAACACTTTTAGAGTTTAATTTATTACCGAAGCACTCCCAATACCTACTAGTTATATGCATAACTGCAGTCATTTTCCGATAATCGGGATTGAAGTGGGTAAAAATAGATATACTCAACAAAGGGTTCAAATATCCATATTTTATTGCATCATGATTCGATGAAGAATTGTTAATAACAAACAAATTGGAATCCAGCATCCCCATTAATACATTTACCGCATCCCATACATTTGCAGTTCTGTCTGTGCAACTTTCAATTGTTATATCGACACATTTATTATTGTCGAATTTATATAATATTGAAACATACAGATTGGCATTTATCTTGTAACTAGGGATAATAATTTCAATCATATCAGTTTTGCCATCATATAAAGAAGCGATTTCCATTACGTGCTGAAAATCGTCACCTATCGTGATTCCTAAAACTGTTACATTGCCATTAGAATAGCAATTTATAAAATTCTTCATTCCTTTCTCATTTTAATTATCCTACATGTACCTGGCTTCTAGCCGAAAGACCCTGAATCTCCCTCAGCACCTTATTTTCCGCTCTTAGAGCTATTACTTCTCGTTCCAATTCATTCATATCTACTACACTTCTATTGGACAAAGAAGGCGTTTTCTTATCTGAACTAAAAAACTCAGCAACATCTACACCAAGGACTTCAGCAAGGTTTTCAACTGTACTAACCTTCACATCAGCACCGTTCAGAAGGTTATCCAACGTAGTTCGACTAACCTTCATCCTAGAAGCAATATCAATTTTGCTAAGTTTGTTGGACGTTATGATGTCCACTATTCTTTGCACATTCATATTAAAATCCTTTAAATGTTCAACAAAGTGGGTTAATATATACTAATAATGCCCACCAAACCATACACTTTCAAAAAGTTTATTGTACTTTTGCACCGTAAAGTTAGTAAATAAATAAATAAGTACCAAATAAATTTGAAGAAAAATGAAGAATGAAGATAAAAAAGTTCCAGATGCGCCTAAAAGGTTATGGGTTTTTCCATATCATTTAAATCGGTTAGGAGGCCTAGTATATGCATATGGGCATTCCTATAAAGAATATTGGGAAGGGCATGAATATCCAAAGAATTTGGATAAAGATGTGGAATACGTCAGCCTCAGCCAATCTTGGCATAAGGCAAAGGAAGTTCCAAAAGATTTGCACACCTATATCATTGGTGTTTCCAAAAACTTCACTCATCCGGTTCTTATTGACTTAGAAAAGAAATGCCTGCATAAGTTTTATGATGCTGTCAAAATAAGCGATAAGATGAAGTGGAACGGAATCATCCGGAAAGATTTTCGCTTCGCTTACTGGGCTTACATTAGGGACTTAGTTCCTACTATTGAGGAAGGAGGCACAAAATGAAAAAGAATAAAGCTCTATTCCTCGATATTATGCTCAATAACAGATTTGTATGCACACTGAAATACATGTATTGTCCATTGTTCGTGATAAGATACGAGGAGTTATTAAAGTTTGTTCTCGATAAGAGGCCATCTTTGAAAGGCAAACCATTCAGAATAATGTTTTGAAACAACAAACGAAATCAGGCGTATGAAAAAGATAATGTTCAATGACCAGTACGGTCTCACCGAAGCCGTTCTAGATGGTCGCAAGACTCAAACCAGAAGAATCGCTTACGAAAAGCCTTTCAAGTATTACTGCAATTGCGGTTTCTATATGGAAGGAAAAGACAAAGGCAAACTCGCCATCAATGATGGAAATGAGATTGTAGCAAAGTCCACTTATAAAATAGGTGAAGTCGTAGCAGTCGCACAAAGATACAGCGATATTCCGTATATCAAAGAACTACACCCAAGGATAAATACTTCCGAAGGATGGGGAAACAAGATGTTTGTGAAGTCTGATTTGATGCCTCATCAAATCAAAATTACCAAAATTTGGTGTGAAAGACTTCAGTACATCAGCACCGATGACTGCATGAAGGAAGGAATCTTATGTTGTCACATGGAATGGTATCATGATACCTATTCATACGATGCCACTAACGATAGCAAACGTAAGAAATGGTGGTACAATACTCCTATCGAAGCATACAAAATGCTTAGCTGTAAACTTCACCTCCATTGGGATGCCAATCCTCTCGTTTTCGTTTACGATTTCAAACTAGTAAAATAATAATTAAAATCAAGCAATATGTCAGAAGAAAAAGTACCACTCAGACCTCAGATCAGAGAACTGGAGCTGGGTAAATCAATTTCATTCCCTATCAGAAGAATGAGAACGATCAAAACAACCTGCTCGGAATTAGGTGTAATTTACTGTCGTAAGTTCAGAACCAAAATCAACCGGGAGAAAGAGATCATCACAGTTACAAGAACAAAATAAAAACAATAGTCATGAACGAAGTAGTACAAATCCAGTTTGCAGATAAGATGCTATCCTTTGATACATTCCTGTCAGCCATACGTAACGTTGTGAAAGAAGAAGTCTGCAAGGCTGTGGGTAAACGTCCGTTCCTCACACAAGCCAAGGCATACGACATCTACGGAAGAAAAAACGTAGAGCGATGGAAACGTGAAGGAAAGGTGAAGGATTTTGCTAGAGGCAGAAATGGCAAAATTACTCGCCACGAATACAAAGTATCAGAGCTGGAAGCTTGTGCCTGCCAAGTTCAAGATTATCTGTGTCCCAAATAAGATTTTACTTTTAGGATAGATATAAGGCTGATATTGATTAGTACAAATTATGCGAAACTATGGTAGGTAACAGTTGCTTTGCCCATTGGGGGCGATGTTCAAGTTATAACGTTTAAATTACTTCTATGGGTGTTAATCAAAAAAGACTGCGAAAAAGGACTAAGCAGCCGGGCACGGGGTTCGAATCCCTTTACCTACCGCAAATATAAACAATATAAAAAGATAAAGTTATGAAAACAATTAAGATCTTCTTCTGCATTGCCATCTGGCTAGTCCTTGGATGGCTCTGCCTCAGTAAACTCTCTCAGGGCATTCATGATGAGAACCTCATTTCACAGATGCCTCAGAGCACCTATGATGAGATAGTAGATACTCTTACCACTCGTAATGGCTTTCAGCCTACTGAACATCAGATAGTAACTTACTATTATGAGCGATTCCAGAAGTAAGAGCTATGCAGCTCGCAAGTGCCTCCTCTGCCCTGATGTGCGTAATTGCATCAATGGCAAGTATTGCCTAAAGTACAAAAGGTACGTGCAGCATCAGGAGAAACTGCCGTGTGAATGAAAAGTAGATTAACTAATAAACAGTTAGCAATATGGATAAACAAAAATTAGAAAGAGCAAAAGATATTGAATCTTTATTGTCCAAATTAAATAGTGTAGATTTTTGGTCGAGAAATAAAAACACTACTGACATTCTAGGAAATTATCTTTATCATTTATGCTACAGAGATAAAGAATTCGGTGGCAAGTTACACCAGCTTATTTCTGAAACTATAAATAGATTAAAAAAAGAGCTTGATGAACTTTAGTAGTAACCACCCTATCCTGCAATAGGGAGAGGGTAAAAAGAAGATAATATGGCAAAAATGAATGTAACAGAAAAGGACTTTGAAGCTTTCTTACAAGCTACAGAATCCCTTATGTCTATGTCTGGTACTTTAGATGAAGGATTCGATGAAGAAGTTCATGCTATAAACAGGCAGTTCAAAAGTTTTGAACGAAGATACTTAAAGGCAAAGGAGAATAAGAAATGAGCAAAGAAAAAGCTATTGAGAAAATCGATAAAAGTATTGACATACTTAAATGGTATCGCGTATCAAAGAATGAGAAAAATAAAGCTATTTGTTTTTTGCGTGAGGCACTTGAAGAGTTGGAGGACAATATGGAACAGAACAACAAACAGACGATGCCATGTTTCGAACTTGGCAACCTCTACGTCTTCAAAGAAGAAGACGAGGATGGTGAATTGACCATTATCGGCAAACTCATCGCCAAGAACGAGAGCCAAGACACATTGACATTTGGCAATCAGTATGAGATTGAGACCGAGAACTTTGTTACCGATCAGGCATTTGACCTTCGCATTAGTGTAAACAAGGATCTGCGAGAAGCTACAGAGGATGAAGCCAGTTTGTTCCAAGAGGCTTACACTCTCTGGAAAAAGAGCAAAGAACAGCCCTCGTTCAAACCTTTCGACAAGGTGCTGGTACGTAACAGCGGTTTTCACAAATGGAGACCAGCTATCTTCGTACAAACACGTATAGGTGAATCCCCATATAAATACAATGCTTTGCTATTATCTACGGGGCACGTAGGTGACTTTACCCAATGCATTCCATACGAAGGAAATGAGAAAATGGCATTCACTCCTGTCCCATTCTAGCTAAACAGAAATGTGGTTTTTATATAATATCAATCATCATGGAATCAGAAGAAGCAAAGTCCAAACAAAAAGAAAGGCAGCGAGAATACTATCTTAAGCATCGTGAAAAGTTGCTCGCCTATTCTCGCAAATACATCCAGGAGCATCCCGAAAAGATGAAGCTGTATAAGGAAAATGCTGCCAAGAAACGAGCCAACGGCACTGGATATTATCAGAGATACTATCAGCGCAACAAAGAAAAATTGCTGGAAAAATCTAAGAGCTGGAGACAGAATCACCCCGAAAAGGTGAAGGAGTACCAGCGCAGATACTATCAGAAGAAAAGAGCAGCAGCAAAGAAAGAGAAGAAGATAATGCTGAATCCAGATATAGATAAGGCAAAATCCCTCTTCCGTGATCCTTCCAAGGCTGTTCATCTACAGTGGCTCCTGGAGCACAACAAAATTAAGCAATATGAATCATGCTAGTTTATTCAGCGGAATCGGTGGTGCAGAGGTCGCGGCATCCATGATGGGATGGCAGAACCTCTTCCATTGCGAGATACAAGAGTCCCCTCGCAAGGTGCTCCAATACTGGTTCCCAAATTCAGAAAGTTATGAAGACATTACCAAAACAGACTTCCATCAGTGGCAGGGAAAAGTCGATATTCTCACCGGAGGATTCCCATGCCAGCCTTTTAGCGTTGCAGGCAGAAGAAAGGGAGAAGACGATCACCGCTATCTCTGGCCACAGATGCTACGAGCGATTCGGGAGATTAAGCCCACTTGGGTCGTTGGTGAAAACGTTATTGGAATCAGAACTATGGTGGAGCCCGGTCAAGAGATTAAAATGGGACGCACAGACGATTTCTTCGAAGAGAATTACATATATCGAGAGGAAAGCAGGTTCACACTCGAAAAAATCTGCCAAGAACTTGAAGCAGCAGGATATTCCGTCCAACCGCTTAATATTCCAGCTTGCAGTGTCGGAGCACCCCACAGAAGAGAACGCGTCTGGATTGTTGCCCACCGTACAGACTCAGGGGCTGAAACGCTGCAACAAGAAAGGAAAAACAGAGTTCATGCCTCTAGATCTCCTTCCTACGCCAACAGCAACAGACAAAGGAAGTGGAAGAATAAACAGAAGTCCTTCTCCCGGTGCTGCAGAACGTCCAACACTGGCCCTTGCCGCAAAACAAGGACTCTTGCCGACTCCTTGCGCCATAGAAGCAACAAAGTTCACCAAGACCTTCAACCCAAATTCTCAGATGGGGAAAAGTCTTACGGCATTGGCAAACAGCGGAATATTACCTTCTCGGTCCCAAAAGAAGATTTCTGGAAAGACTTCCCAACTCAATCCCCTCTATGTCGAAGAAATGATGGGATTCCCTTTGATGTGGACCGCCTTACCATTTCTTTCGCAAGGTGGAGAAAGGAATCCATAAAAGCCTACGGCAACGCTTGGGTTCCACAGATAGCCTTCGAAATTTTCAAGGCAATAGAAAAAGTACATTTAAATTAATAAAAATATTGAAACATGACGAAAGAAGAATTAAAAGCAAAGTTTGCAGAACAGCAAAACATTATTGAAAATGCCAACAATCAGATTCGTTCTGATATGATGGAATATATCAAAAGCTTGCCATTCAAGGTAGGCGACAAAATTAGCTGTGAATGGTATGACGCTGGTTTTATTTCAAGTATTTGTCCTGAAACAGATCATGACAAGTACACTGGCAACATTGATTTAAGAATAAATCTGGTAAAGAAAGATGGAACTCCCTCTAAAATAGAAAGAAAAATATGGGGTCATGTTTTTGAAACCATTAGGAAAATTGATTAATAACATTAAAGAACAGATATGGAAATATTGAAAGATATAACGCAATTATCGAAAGGGTGTTCAGTAACGTTCATCAAGAATGATGAAGTTCAAAACTATGAATATCTCATGATACACCCACATTGTGAAACCTATTTTCTTTTTCTAGAAAATTGGTCACAGGAAGTCGTAAGAATACACGTAAACAAACTGTTAGGTGGAGATTATTACGTTGGTAAGTATGACTCGATTTTTGTTCTGGAGAAGAAAAAGGACTTCTTTATGCGCAAGATAAAGAACTGTGATAAAAGAATTGAAGAACTTAAGGAGAAATAATTATGGCAAGAACATGGTTAGCCGTAGATAAAAACGGTGCAGAGAAAATCTTTAATGTAAAACCGTTCAGAGGCAATACACAAAAAGATAGAAATCATATATGGGGTACAACATACGTCGGTGAAAACTACGGAAAATGGTATCCTAAACATGATGGGCGCAATGAAGATACAGGTAATGCTTATTATAAAGGGCATTCAATAGATTTGCCTAAAGGTACAATAGTAAAGCTTATTGGGCGGAATTTGACCTGGAAGGATGAATGTGTTGAATTTAAAAAGAACAAGTAATGTTTGAAATATACGTTAAAAAGAAGTATAATAGATGTTGGGAGCTTGCTATTGAAGTTCCCAATGCCTGGGGTGGTATGCCTCACCTTTGGATGTTTCTTGAAAAGAAATACCTTCCTTCTTATGTTCCGGTCGATGAGGATGGCAAACCGTTGAATCTGGAATGGGTTAAGGAAGCAAATAGCAGGGGTGAATATGTTAGTCGTTGGGTTGCTTCTGAATATGATGAGATAAGAAAATTGGAATATGATTCCCGATTGACTTATGAGGAAATGATGGTCTTCCGTTCTACATTTGATTTTGCAAAGGTTCTCGGCGAAGATATACCGGTTTATCTTGAATGCCTTAAAGCTGTCGCTGATGAGTGCGGAGGTAATTATCCACTGCAGTATCAGGCATTGAGTGGTTATGTTAAAACTCATAGCATAAGAAATATAGAGGCAATTGCATTTAACCAGACCAGTGTAAATTGTGCTTCTGGTTTCTTTGGAGAAAAATATGATGCTCCCATATCAAAATTCTGGGACTGTATGTTTTTCAAAGATATTTATTCTAAGATTAGAAATCAGAAAATGTCAAAGCTTAATGAGA
>OQVZ01000017.1_pt1 | contig 48332 bp, 68 predicted proteins | sample 1691571 | NCBI WGS metagenome assembly OQVZ01 (sample SAMN03418261, study PRJEB22391) | human gut metagenome | biome: human-gut; feature: organic feature; material: feces | host: Homo sapiens | place: Tanzania | collected 2013-01
CAGAAGAAAAGTTGCAAAGTACCACACAAGAGCGACTTATTAATGATGTTCCTCTCTCACAGAAGGATTTTAATACAAAGCTCGAAGAACTCTGTCCTCTTAATAAGTGGTTAGTTCTATCTAATATCAATATCTTTATGACATATAAGGTTGACGACCGTAGGAAGATGCTTATGTCTTTAGCTGGTGAGTTAAACGAAGAGGAACTTATGAAATCTTACCCTTTGGTATATAAAGGTATTATTGAAGATAAAAAACAGTTGAATGATTTGCTTCTTCAACAAAATACGACAAAAAAGAAAGCTGACGAAGAATTAAAATTGATACCTGCAAAAGTTCAAGCACAAGAAGTTTTGAGGGTAGATGCGAATTTTGAAGAATTAAAAACACAAAAAATAAAGCTCGATACTGATATTGCTGCTATCGATGCGGCTTTAGAGGGAGTTTCTGAGAAAGACCCTGAAATGGAAGAATATCTTAAGAAATTACAAGCTTTTAATGAAAAGGTTTCTAAAGCACAAAAAGCGTGGCAAGATACTAAGATAAAAGCTATTGATAATTTAACAAAGCTTATATCCTCAGCTTCTACTGCGCTTTTGGAAGCCGAAAACCTATATACAACTAACAGTAAAGCTTATAATAACAATAAAACTTCTTTAGCAGAGGTCTCTATTAAGTTCGACAATAAGATTAAAGAATGGAACAATGCTAACGAGAAGGAATTTGACTATAAGCAAACAGATGTTTGTCCAGTTTGTGGTCGTCCTTATACGGACGATATGAAAGCAACAGAATATGAACATGCGGTTGCGGAATATAATGAGAATAAATCTAATATACTCATAAAAATACAAAATGAAGCTGCTGAATTAAAGCAACGGATGTTAGTGCTTAAAGGCAATATCAATACATATGAGCAGATTACAAAGGTTCAAGATGAAGAATGGGTAGAAAAAGCACAACTGCGATATAACGGGCTGATAAATCAGCGCAACGAAGCTTATAACCAAACATGGGAATCAACCTCAGAAAAAGTTAGCTTTGATAATGAATTAGCAGAAATAGAAGCAAGTAAGCCTACTATAAAGATAGATGCAACAATTGAAGAGAATAAGGAAAAAAAGAAAACCCTTACTTCTCTGCGTGATAAGTTGGTTAACCAAATCGCAGGTGAAGAGACTAACAAGCGAATTGATGCTGAAAAAGAGAAGCTTAATAATCGCTCTATTGAGTTATCTCAGATTATTGCTGATTGTAGTGAAGTTATCCGTCAAATCAAAGCATACAAGAAAGAAAAGATTAACCTCGTTGAGGAGAAAGTTAATTCTTATTTTTCTCTCATTCGTTGGAAGTTCTATGAACAAAATAAGACTAATGACGATGAAAAGGAAATATGCACCGCTATTGATAAGGATGGTATTGATTACGATAATACAAATGACGGAACAGTTATTGATATGGGTGTTGATATAATCAGTGGTATATCTAAGGCTTCAAACATCTTCGTTCCTCTGTTCGTTGACCGCAAGGAATCGGCTGAATATATCGTACATACCGAGCAGCAGACAATATGCTTACAATGTATTTATGGGCAACCTTTAGAAATAAAATCAGTTTAATAAAACTCTTAAATATACAAACATTATGGAAGAAACAAAAGACTTGGCTGTAATTCAGCCACAAAAAGGACTTAATATCTTTGGTTCTATCGAAGGATTTGAAGCAGGACAAAGAATAGCAAAGGTTTTCGCCTCTTCTTCTTTCGTACCTGATGCATACAAGAATAACATTGGTAATTGTATGATTGGTTTAAACATGGCGATTCGTATGAATGCTGACCCTTTAATGGTGTTACAGAACCTTGTTGCTGTACACGGCACACCGACTTTTGAAGCAAAATTTGCTATCGCTTGTTTTAACGCAACGGGCAAATATTCTACTCTTAGCTATTCCGAAATTGGTGAAAGAGGCAAAGATAGTTGGGGTATGTATGCCTATGCTATTGAGCTAAAAACAGGTGATTTAAAAAAAGGACCTGCAGTTACAATACAGATAGCTAAAGATGAAGGTTGGTACGCTCGTAATCCTAAATGGAAGAATATTCCTGAATTGATGCTACGTTATCGTTCGGCATCTTGGTTTATCAGAACAACCGACCCTGGTATTATGATGGGATTCCAAACTAAAGAAGAAGCGGAAGATGCTGAGTATGTTGAAATTTCTTCTGTTACACCTTCTGTTTCACAATTATCCGAAGAAGAGAAGCTCGCACAAGCTCAGCAGCAAGAGGAACAGCAAGCTAATTCTCAGTCGCTTGATATGGATAATGGCGAGAATAAGGAAGAAAATAAGGCTGCTAATAATTCCTCAAACGAAGAGCAGAAAACCGCTCAGACCGCAGAAAATGCGGCTCAAACCAAGCCTAAGGCAAAACCGATGGGTAAGCAGGAAATGCCTGATATGTTTAAGCAGCAGTAAATTGACGGATAGGAGAGAGAGAAATCTCTCTCCTATATATAAAAAAGGTATAGTATATGCAATTAATTACATTAGGTAGTGGAAGCTCTGGTAATGGGTATATCTTACAGAATGATGATGAAGCACTTATCATCGAATGCGGCATGCCGTTAAAAGATGCCGTAGAGGCACTTGGAGGAAATCTTAAAAAGGTTGTCGGTTGCTTGATTACTCATAGCCACGGCGACCACGCAGGGTTTATTCATCAGTATGCACGACCTTTCAATATCTTTGCGACCAAAGGTACTTTAGAAGAGAAGAAGGTAAAGGAAGGCGATTTTCATTACAATGTTATACCGATGTTGAAAGAATTTCGTATTGGTAATTTTGTTATAAAGGCTTTCGATACAGTTCACGACACAAAAGAGCCTTGCGGCTTTATTATTTATCATCCCGATATGGGAGATATGCTTTTCCTTACGGATAGTCATCATATAAAGTATAAGCTATCTTTTCCGCTTGATTATATCCTCATAGAATGTAATCATACAGATTCTTTGGTTGATAAGAGTGTAAAAGAAGGCATTATCCCTAAGAAAATTGGTATCAGAGCAAAAGCTACTCATATGAGCTTAAATAGATGTTTAGAGCTTCTAAAGACAAGTAATCTACAAGGAACAAAAGCAATAGTACTTATACATATGAGTGCAACAAACGCAGACTCTAAACTATTTACTTCTGAGGTCGCTAAATGTACAGGAAAAGCAGTATTTGTTGCTAAAACAGGTTTAATAGTAGAATTACTAAAATGACAGATAAGAATAAAACTTACCACCAATTGGTAAAAGAAGTCGAAAAAGAAATAAGAATGTTTACTAAAGATATTCTGCGCTTTAAAGAAGTAGCTCGACAATATCATAAATAAATTAAGGCGATTGCTCTCACGAGTAACCGCCTTTTTTAACCTATAATTAACCATAGATACAAACAACTATTTTATGATAAGAAATATTCTCTGATGTCGTATACTCCATCCTTATCTTTCAGCAGGTCGAGCGCAAGGTTATAGGCATACTTTACCAAGTTATCGGTATCAATGTCTTTAACGCTTTCTTTGCCAAGAATCTTTGCTATAGTACAGCCGTGGTCGCTAACAACCTGATTCATTGCTACGTACAAAGCATAATCGTTATAATAAGGTTTATCTTCCATTGCAAGACCAAGGTTTTCTAAAGCATCAAGCCATGTCTGCATATCCCAAGTCACAGGTGGATTCATACCGCTTACAATCTCAGAAGCCTCCTTCTTGGTGAGATAGTTTTTCCACTTGATTGCGCAAAGCTTTTCAATATATTCTTGCGCCAGTTCTGGGTGCTTGGATGCCATATCCTGCATCATGCAACGCATCGTGTCTCCAAATGTGTGCATGTACTTTACGTTTGCTGATGTTGCCATTATACTGTAAAGCTCATCAAACTTATTCATAATGTCTTTTGTTTCCATATCATTTCTCTTTTTTTATTCTGTTGTAATTAAACTTTTCAATTCTTCAAAGTCGCTCTTTGCAAAGCTGATACTCTTTTTGCTTCCAAAAAGTATTGTGGTTATTATATTGTCGGGTAGGTCAATAGAAACAGCTCCGCCATCAATGCGACCTTTGATAAAACCAAGGTCAAACTCATAGTTGCTTATATTCTCCAACATCTGCATGAGGTCTGAGAATATGGTATCAGCATCAATGTTTCCGTCCTCATCGGCAATGAATAGAGTAGCGTTGTCAATGCTTTTGCCCCAACTGTCCTTGTGCTTGGCGATGATGTTGTGTGCAGCTCGCTTCATATACACGGAAGGTATAGCCAAAGCAGGATTCTCTTTCACCATATCACTAATTCTTGCGTCTGCCCACAAATCAAGCGATGTAAGCAGTTTCTCTTTCAATTCAGGTATGTTCATTTCTTCGCTCCTTTCTTATCAGTCCCTTGAACCATAGCAAGGTATTCTTGCCAAGTTTTATCACTATGATTTGTCATATAGTCGTTGAGCATAGCAGTTTTCTGTTCTTCTGCCTGCGCTACTTCTTTTCTTAGTTTTTGCATCAAGGATAGGTGTTTCTTCAATGCTTCCTGTCCTTGTTGAGAGCTTTCGATACGAGGGCGAATGATACGCAACTGCTCGTCCTGTACGAGCTTGGTTACATACTGCAAGCTCTCAACGTATTCTTGATTTTGCATCAAGTATTGTTTTTGCGCTCCCGTAAGATTGTCCTCTATCTTGTCAATTTCATCCCAAAGTGGAGTAGAGGACTGCTGCGCTTGCATATTGATAGATGCTCGCTTCTGTTGTATTGCTTCATACATTTTCTGTAGCTCTGCATCCATCATCTGCGGTTGTTGCTGACTTGTGCCCATATCAAGCAAAGGGCTGTTTCCGAAATTCATCATAATCAATATCTTTAAGTTGGTGATATATTATAGAGAGGTGAGAGGGCATCCACCAACGAGGGCAAACGCCCCTCACCAACTCATTTTTTCTTAGTCTTTTTTACAGACTTCCTTACTGCTTTGTTACGCTCCTGTAGTGGGAGTTGAAGCAGCTTGGCAGTTACAGCCGTAGCTACCGTAACCCGAAACTACTGGTGTAGATGGGAGAACCAACTGACCACGCAAGCAAGTGCAGGTCTTTTCGTTCACGTAAGCCATCATCAGCTTCTCCTTGTAAGGAGTGAGAGCTTCCATTACGGCAACCTTCTTGTCGAGGTCGCAATACTTAGCTTGCAACGCATCGAACTGGTCTCGCTGATTCTTGTACAGACCGAAGTCCGCATCAATCTGAGACTTGTAAAGACCGAACTCAGCATTCATCGCTCTGCGGTTCTCTGCATTGATAGCGTCTGTAGCACCCTTATACATAGAGAACTTCTCTGCGATGTCAGTCTCACGCATAGCGTAGAACTTGTTAGCGGTGTCAAGCTTCAAGCCGAACATGTCGGTAAGCAACTTAACTTCGTCAGCACATTCCTTCTCCATTACCTGCAAAGCGGTTGGCTGATTAGAACTTGCGCTAACACCGTATGTGTTGATGTTCACGTTCTCAGGCATAGTGCCACCGAGAGAACCAAACACATTGCGATTACCACCAAACAACCACGCACCAAGACCGAGTGCAGTACCAGCTATTCCAAGACCCAAGCCAGTTCCTGCGATACCTTTAGAAGCGTACTCATCATGCTTCTTTCCCTCTTCGTAGATTTTCTTCTCTACTACTTTAGCATCTGTCATTTCCATGATACAATCTTTTTAATCCTTAAATGTTAACTAACTCTTGTAACGTTACACGGCAAAATTAGTTGTTATTATTCAGACTTAAAATAACTCTATCACACTTTGTTTTAATAGCTGATAATCAGTAAGTTAAGCTGATAGGAGGTAATGTCATATTAAACAAAAAAAGTGGTATGTCGGAAATTCCGAACAACCACTTTTAGGCAATTTCCATTTTGGAAACAACCACTCTCAGTTATTAAGCATTACTTAACAACTGAAACAAAAAAAGAGAAGCAATCACTTGCCTCTCTTACTCTTATTCTTTAAAAAATGCAGAATGTCCCACTTCTTCCAATATCTCGTATGCCCTCGCTTCTTACACTCACCGTTCGGTATATCACCACGCTCGACCATACGATTTAGCGTAGAGTCGCTAACACGTAGCTTCTCTTTAACTTCCTCTGTACTCATCATCGGGTTAAGCATATCGGGGATGATGTCACAAAGTCTATCTAAGTCATCATCGCTCATTCCGCAGGCTGTTACCTTTTCGCCATTTCTCTGCTGTTCGTCTGCCTTAAAGCAAGCATCACTTAGTGACTTCAAAGCAGTCCCGAGTAACTTATAACTCAATATCTTCGCCATATTACCTTTGTTTTTGTGATATTTTCGTAAAAATTGCCCTTATGAGCATATCTTTCTGCCTATTCTCGTTCCATTACAGAATAAATCCGTAAAAGAGTATACGTAGATAATTGCAGTCATTACCATCAGTGCGTAATGACTCATTATCATAGCATTGGTAGTAAAGATGCTGTTATGTACGATATGTATAGAATTGACTCCGAAGTAATAGAAGAATGGAATACGATACCTCCAACAAAGCCAAAAGAATCTGCTTGCAAGGATTATCACCATCGGAAACATATACACCATAAAATAGATGAATAGGTAGCATGGTTCGTTGCCTGGTAGCTTTATAAGCATTTCACGAGGATGCGTGCTGAAGTTTATCATTCCGTAGCTATGCACAAGCATGATAGCTATTGGCATCCACTTACAAAACCACTTAAAGAACTTTAGAATCCTTCTGTTATACCTATTGCCGCTCTTCATCAGCAGTTGCATAATCTCACTTACATCCATTCCCTGCATTAATCGCAGGATTTCTTTTTCCCTATCATTCTGTTCCATAATCCCTAATTTAGTTCGAGCATTTTTGCAAAAATAAACATTTTCTCCATTCGCTCTCATTTTATTAACATAATTAACTTTGCAAACGTATAATTAATTGATATTCATGCGCTTATAGGTGTTTTTTAAATATCTATTTAGCGATAAATAAAAACCTTGCCTATCTTCACAGACAAGCAAGGCAATGTTATCCAAAAACAAATCTACCTTAAAAAACTAATTTATATTTTTGTGTATCTATGGCGTAAGTCTGTATGATAAACCTACTCCGACATAAGGCTGCATACCTTTAGGCGTTAAGCCATATCCTGCTTGTAACCCGATTCTAAACCGTGACTCTTTGTCACGTATTGTGTGAGTGATATAGGTCGTTTTCTGTTTAATGGTGATACTATCAAGGTTAGGCTCGTACCCACTAACATAAGCTCTATACAGCGTATCTTCATAGACCTTCTGAGAGATTGGTATCTGAACCTTTACACTATCGCTTACGAACTGTTTAGTAGCACTATCGCTTGCTATTGGTAACGACCTTGTGATGTATCTAACAACAAAGCTATCTACTGGCACAGGGAATGACTTCTTAACAGAATCAACAACCGTTACCTTTGTTGTATCACACACCTTTTCGCTTTTATTCCTGCCATGCTCTATATATAGGACTATATTCAGAACTATCGATATGCATAACAGCACTCCAAGAACCTTTTTCATAAGCTTTTATTATTTAGGTTTAAAATATAATAGGTTCTTTATTGCAATATTCCCATTTATATCCATTTGTGCTAATTCTATAGCCTCTACAACATCGTCCAATAAGGCTTATATTTGAATTGGTCATTTCACCTGCCTCTTTTATAGAATTGTACGTATTCAGTATTTTACCATTCATATCTTTTTGAACAACCTTCCTTTTGAGAACTCTTGTATGTTTTATCTTAGGTCTTCCGTCTGCGTAATTCCACAAAAAGCCTTTCACAGAGCCAATTTTTCCCATACAACAATATGATATACAATAAGGCATAACACCAATAGCAGCACCAGCATCATAAGAAGATTCATATTCCTTTATAAACTCGCCTTCTAAAGAATACTGTCTAACAGGTATACAATTCTTTTTTCGAGCTTTTTCAAATACGTTACTATAAGCCATATTATAAGTTTCTGTACACCATTCAAGATTCTCGAAATTATTGTTTGTTTTGTTTTCGTCCTTATGATTTACTAATTTGTAATGATGTGGGTTAGGAACGAAAGCCTCTGCTACCAATCTATGTATATAAACCTCCTTATTCACACGTTCTTTTGATAGAATTAAAGTTTCATAACCTAAGCCAACGCAAACGTGGGATTTTCGTATAGAACCTTTCACAAAACGTTTCCCATAAGCTGCATTGACATATCGGTCAAGACTTTTTACTCTTCCTAAATTGCTGATTTGATAGTAACCTTCGTACCCTTTAATGTCTTTCCAAATTTCTACAGAATTATTCATATCTCAGTGCTATTTGTTTACCCCAGTGATTTAAAAATAAAAGGGAAAGCCCACTGAGTTAGCCTTTTCAACAGTCCATGACCCCTGTCTATCCCTTCTGTAAAATTACGAAAAATAATTGAAACTACAAAAACATCAATTAAGAAAATTAGTCAGTTTCTTTCTTGCCGTAATCCCTTGGTGGTTGACGTTTTAAACATCCGTTAACCCTACACTCATTCCACTCTAATTCGTGAGTAATCAGAACTAAGTTATTCTTCTCGTCTTTTAGCTGTCTAATCTGCGTTCTTTGCTTTCCTAAGTCGTCAAACAGCGAATCTATCTTGTCATTTAATTTCTTGCGTTCTGCCATGTGTTCATTGTGCTCATGCTCGTAGAGCTTTTTCCACTCTTGTGCATAAGCCATAGCATTAGCATCTTCTTCTTTTTGTGCAACAGCAGCCTCTTTTCGTTTCCTTGAATTATAGTAGAGTAATTGCCCAACAATACCACTACTTACTAATAATGTTAATATTGAAATCACGTTTTCCATTTTCATTATCCTCCTTTTTATTCAGTCCAACAATCACATTCCCACACTCTTCGCTTCTTTAGACCCTCCAAAGGCTTACCTTTAGAATATATCCACCGCTTAAACTGGTTGGTTATATCTTCATCAGACGCTGACTGAAGGATTAGGCGATAGAGGGTTGACTGCTTAAAGGTGGCTATGCCAAGATTAAAACAGAAGTCTGCACAGGCATCGAAACGTCCTTGTGTCTTCGTGAAGTGTGGTGAGGCAGAAAGGAATATTTCAATTGGTGCAAGGTCGTCAAGAAGCCACTCTTCAGCTTTGGCAGGTGTGCAAGAAGTGTGTGCCGTAACTTTGCGTGTATGACCATATCCGCAAGTCCACACTCCTGCAGGACAACGATAGGCTTTAGAGTGGAAGCCCTCGAACTCTTTGATTTTTTCAATTAATCTAATACTTGCTTTCATATTTCTTAATGTTTAATTAATCCAACTCTTGATTATCCAATCAAGGGGTTATTTTTATTGTTCATATATCATATAATTATTTTTTAATATTATTTATAGGTATAAAATTTGGTATTTAAATAAATAATGGTAACTTTGCAAATGAGGATACCGCTCGTGCCATGGTTACATTTTGGTTACAAATGTGCCAATTGAGGGTATCCATTTTTATTTTATGATAAAACGTGTGCGGACTTTATCAGCACTCATTATATTTATAGTATGCCATTGAGTTTTTTTCCCATTTCGCACTATCCTATATCTGTATACTCCATAGTGTTTAATCGGTCTTCTGTCAAATCTTCCTCTATAATTGGTGTATGAAAAATATGAGCGGTTAGTCCCAGAGAACTTAGAACCTTGTTGTCTTGTATAGAGCTTTTGTAGTCGAATATTCTTTGATTTAAATAGGTCAATATAAAACATATTGTCTATAAACGGATAACCTATAAAAGGCTCCCAAATTCTTTGACCATCACGATAATGAAGTGTTTCTGAAGTAACCTTAACGCCTTGCAGACCTTCTGTAACAGTCTTTAGATAAATATACATGTCAGAACTTAAATCACCACTATTATTCGCAGTATTATCTAACATATAAAAGCCATTCAGTTCAACATTCGTTCGTAATATATCTCCATTACATTCCGTAGAAGCCAAATTTTTTTCCCGTTCGTTACCATCAATAAATACGTGCCAAGTAACGTTTTTCAAAAGAGTGTCTACCTCGTCCCCAGTATGGTCACGACGGATAATGCTGCCCAATTGTGGTACTCTCGACAATTTAAATCTTAGATAACCATTAACAGCATAAGCATTAAGACGTGCTCCCCCATTAAGTTTACCAATAGGGATAGCCTTACCAATTATATACTGAGTCTTGGACTTTTATTTCTTTTTTGCTTCTAATATTGCTATTCGACTCAATATGTCACTAATTACTTCTTGTATACTTTTCATACCTTCGGTAATAGTCTGACCTTTATATCCACCAACGCCAAGTAGATATTTATATCCATTTTTAGGGTCAGAGGAATCTGGTAGACCATCAGGACCAGTTTCTTTCGCATAGACAACTTCTGCATTAATTCTTTTAGTATACGAAGTGCCAACGCCGAGTGTCCTTATAAAATAACTATCATTGTAATTAAAAACTCCTTCGCTATGACCATATTTGCGTGTTACTGTTACATGTTTACCTTCTGCATGTGAACATTCACCAATAGCTTCAGTATCTATACCTTCGGCAACTGCTCCATCTACAATCGTCACTCCATCCCTTGTACGTCCTGCTTTAACAGGAATCCATGTACCATTTATAACTTGTTGAGCCACATGTTTGTAAATAGCATCAGTATCAGTGATATTAGTATCAGCTGTGAGGTCTATCCAATCTCCGAATGTATATGCACCACTCTTTTGCGTATTTTTACGGATATACACTTTACCAATAGCCGTTCCTGTTGTTCCTATAGCTATTTGCGTAGATACATATTGATTATAAACGGCTGTTGTCGTTCTCAAAGTTTGTATGGTAAACGTTTCCCCTGTGATAGGAATGTTTGCAGTTACGTTTGGATATATGCCGCTCGTTAAGGCTTTATTAGCATCGTTGAATGCTATACCTTTGAAAGACAATAACGTTTTTGTATCATATTCTGTTACTTCCTTAATCTGTTGCACCCATTCCGAATATGTACCTTCGAAGCCTTGGCTTAGTGCTGCTTCGTATGCAGACTCGCCTCGGAAGTCGAAGCCTTTGATTTGGAAACATTGCTTGCCGTTGTCTGTATTTCGGATTAGCAATATCACATCCTCGTTCTGTAATTTGTCTACAACTCCAAGCTGCGTGACATTTAATATTTTCTCTTCTTCCATAATATTTTTTGTTTTAAATTAATATACATTGAACTCAAATGGAACTTTCGATACGCTATTTGTACCTGATGCTTCTGTTGTCAGTTTTTCGGGATAGGTTGCAGATAGCTGAGGAGGAGCAAGTAATACATCTTCGTATCTATACCCAACCGAGCCATTCAACCTGTCATCAGGGAATGATTTATCCCAATCTGCGCCACCCCAGGCATAACCATCGCTGGCATTTATATATTGAGCATAGATGGTAACAGTCTTAGAGATTGGTGCAAAATCGTTGCTGTTATCAATATACCAAACGACTACATCGCTATTACCTATACGCTCAATCGAAGATGTAAGATGTAAGCACTGTCCTGGCATAAGGAATAGCATTCTACTGCGTCTGCCGTTACAGATAAAGCAACCTCCATCATACTTTGCATCACCAAAGAATGGTGGCACACCTCCTCCTTGCGGATGGATTCTTCCAGTATTGCCTGTATTATAGTTATTCACGGAAGCTAAGCGAGGATCGGCAAAGACAACCACAACTGCTCTGTGTAGAAATTCGTATGGTTTACCTGTTTGGTTCTCCATAGAATATCTGTCGTTGTATTGATACCTTTTACCAGTTGCCCATTTTGCTACGAGTGGATTATATTGCGAAGATATTGTTAGCTTCATACCAGACTCCTTTATTCCGTGTACTGTCAGTTCGCCATGTTGGTCTGTTGCCGACAAGACAACATCATTAATCATTGGCAGTACAACGTAAGGATTGATATTTATCCCACTCAACCATGTTGCTTGATTGTTTTCTTTCGCCCAAGTTCTAAACGTTACGGACTTATGATGTACCATATCACAGATGATTGGCTGGTAAAGATTATAGGTAATCTCTGCGCTATTCTCTATCAACACGCCTTTCAGGTGTAAGTCTCCTGTGATGACAGTGTTATCCGCATCAAGTGTAATCTTACCCTTTTCTATGTCAATACCTGTACGCTTCAACACATCCTTATTAGCAACATCTTCCGTTGCCTCCGTCCAAGGTGTGTTCATTAATCCTGTTTCGAGTTTAGGCTGGCATACTTGCAATGAGCCTGCTCCGTTGCGTCCATATACCTGTATAGCGATAGCCTGATTGGTGACAGTAGTCTTAGGGCTAAAATGATACCAAACCTTTGTCCACTCAGTAGGAATGTTGTCAAGCTGGATATATCCCGATGTCGTACTATTACCGTTAGCCGAAGTAAAATTTGACACGCTACCATTGCTGCACTCTGCGAACTTGACGTTAGTTAAGAGGTTTAGAGTACACTCCACATTGGTTTTGCTCGAACTGATATAACTTCTGACGAGGAATGATAGAGTGTAGTCTTTGTCTGCTTTTACACTAACGTTACCAAATCTCACCAATGTTACAGACGCACCCTGCTTAACATTCCCTTCACTCATACTACATCCGTCTATTGCGTTGCTTGTAACATTGCCAACTTGTGCAAGATTGCCACCTGTATTAAGGTAACGAGTATTGTCGAGCATATTGCCACCTCTGTAGTCGTAATCTTCCTCCGAAAGCGTCCAGCCATTGTAAGAATCTGACTGCTCAAACATAGGTCGGCATACGTAGCCATCAATGCGACCATTCGTCTCGAGACTGTAGAATAGTCGTACAGAGCAATACGAGTAGCCGCCCGAAGCCACGAAAGTAAACGACACGAGTTGCCATGTGTTTGCAGAGTTCAGAGTCACAGGTTCATCGAGCAATGTGCCTGTGGCTGTGGTTGAGCTCTCGATATTGCCTGTTATAGCAGTTTGCCCAAATACCTTTATGTACAGCTTCGCTGTCGTATCAGAAACCTTTGCCCAACATGATATTGTATATTTCTTGCCTGCGACTATAGGGATATTGTTGCAGGAGTTGTTAGCTCCTTCCCATCGCAGCAAAGGGCATAGTGCTATACTTTTACTTGTAGGCATAAAATGTAAGCAATTGCTATTCTTATATCCGCTTAGCCGCTCCATTGTAGCCTTAGTAGCAAAAGATATATAAAAACCTCCATTTCTTGTGAAGTCAGAGTTCACAAGCAAGTTTCGTCTGCTTACTGCTTGCTCCGTAAGACTAAGAGATATTTCTCTTGCTGACTGCTTTATTGCGCTGTTATATTCGGTAAAGCTCGCCTTGTCCCTGATTTCTTCTGGCAGAGCGTCATATTTGTTACTAACTTCTGTGTATTTCCGCTCGTAGAGCTTAGCTGTTTGTATAACAGAGCTATTGAATTTCGAAACATTAACGCTAAAGGCAATCTGACGATAGAACATTTTTGCGCCATCATTGAACGACACAACCACATATCCGCTGGTCTTGCTAACATCGCTACCATTAACGTTTTCTTTAGCTACACCAATACCCTTTAAGACAATCTGCAAGCACTCCGAAGTCTTGCGGATAACTGCATTGTTGCTTTCGACATTAAAGTTCAAACTGCCTGTTATGCTTGGCTTCTTGATGTCGTCAATAACATTCTTTCCATCTCTTGTAAGCCATATCTCTGCAGTTTGTGTTGCCGATGAATTAACAACTCCATTATCTTCAGTATCAAAAACCAAAGGAGCATTCTTAATAGTGACTTCATGTGCATCCAAGCCATCCTTACCATCTGCTCCTGGCGCACCGTCCTTTATCGCCACTATCGTAATCTGCCCCCTCGCCAATAATATTGCCATACACTTTCATTTTTAGTTTACAGAAAAGATAAGGGTGAGGTGCCCTTATTTAGACACCTCACAAGTAAATGTACCTCTGCCGCTCACGTCTGCGTTAGCAACGGTGACGTAAGGCTTGGTCGAAGCGTTTACTGGACTTGACGTACCGTTCCAGTTTGTAGCCACACCACTGGCATTGTACTTTGTCCACTTGTACGTGAAGTTTGAAGCATGGCTGGTATCTGCCTTTACAACAGCGCCATCCTCCACCACCTTGCCATCTTTCCACACACGGGCGAAAAGCTCAGTCGACTGGGCACCGTTCACAATCTTGTCGCCCGTCAGCGAGTACACCTCCACAACGTATGGGTCGCTCGCATCGAAGAACGTGACGATAGCGCTGGCAGTATCACCACCATCCTTGACAGTACAGCGGAAGGTCTGGAAGTTAAGCACGTCATTGGCTCTCACGTTCAGAGTGCTCACGCCACCCGAAGTGCTCACGCTGCCCGAAGCCACAGCACTCCATGTGCCAGCACTGATATTCAGCACCTCCCAAGTCATAGAAGTCAGAGAAGTGTCCTGAACGTTGCCACGGAAGAACTTCGCCACGGCACGCAGCGTCTTTGTGCTGTTGGTCGAGTCGAACGTGTTGCCATCGGGAGTCTCAATCTGAACCATTTGGAGCGCACCGCCACTCTTCGCAAGCGAAATCGTCTTGTAGCCGATGCACGTAGTCGTAGCCTTAGTCTCTGAGTCAGTGAATTTGCACGACCATTCGATGTTTTTCACGCTGCCGTTATGAGCGATGTTGCTTGTGAGGTTAAGCTGATACGACTTGCCGCTTACTGGGGTAGCAGCCACACCATCCACCTTCCACGACCACTCAGTACAAGCAGCTGTCGGAGCTTGGTCTGAAGCATTGCCAGTCACGTAGACACGGGCAGTGATAACGTTAGGGCTACTTGCCGAATAGTTCGGAGTGTACACACCCGTGTCGGGAGTATAAATCTGAGTCTCGCCCTTAGAGCATTGAGTGAAACACTGAACGGCTTTGCCGTCATTGAGGTCGACGATAGTAATCTGACCATTAGCCAATACTTTTGCCATAATCTTATTTTTGAATTAAAGTTATATTATTTACTATTAATACTCTTCGTGTCTGATATGTACACACGACACCCGAATTGCGCCTGTCTGTCCACATCATCACGTGTGATAAGACACGAGCGCCCCACGCCCTCATGCAGCCTATTCCACACAGCATCATCTTCAGCGTCAGCCGACTGTCGCCACCATGACCATGCACTATTGCCAACAGTGTCACTGATGTCTTCACCGTTACACAGAAGCGTAGCATTGAGCGTCATTTTTCCCGAACCGTTTATCATCACCATGCCAGTGTCGCTCGTTATCATCACCTGATAAGCCACACCTTGGTCGCCCTTAACTCCGTCTGTAAGCACAGGCAGGTCGTAGGTAACTACAACATCTTCATGGTCTGCCTCCTTGATGGTAGATTTTAACTTAACAGATGTAATCTGATATAGATTGCCTATATCAGACAGAGCCTTGTTAGGCAACAGCTTTGTATTGCTACTGCCATCTAAGAGAGTATATTCTGCATATATCAGAGCATCTGTCAGAGTCTCAACCTTGTTGCCAGTACGCTTGTGTACCTTAAAGGTAATATCTGCAGGTGTCGTTGTCTGAGTTGACGGATGGCGAGTATAGTAGGCAACTGAAGGCACAATATCGTACATTATCGTAATAGGGTCGATGATATTGTCAGGAGTGCCTTGGAATAGCTGGAAGTTGTCGGTGTTGTGCATCACCTTTTCTGGGGAAATAATCGTTGTGATTATCTTCCACTGATAAGGGTTCACAATCTTGTTGTCGTTTGTGTCCAAGCTACCTGTGTAGTGAGGTGCACCGAGCTTATGGTACATGGTGATTGCAGGAGCGTTATCATTATCAGTTGCGCTATCCTCTGTAGAGGTAGACAGCTTAATCACGTTGCCGTACTTCTTCCACTGAATTTGGTCGCCAACTTGTACAATCACGTCGTAAGGCGCAGGAGCATCAGGCTTTTCGCCATCATAGCCATAGAATATTCTGTCTGCTATCTTAGTGCCGTTGTCGTCTACATCCGTGCCTTCTTGCTCTGCAAACAATGACGCGAGAGTCTGCATGCCCTCGTCCATAGTAACCTCGACCATTACGTTGCCCCAAACGAGCTTTTTTTTCTGTTCGTTGGCAAGTGTCTTGTCGGAATAAGTAGGAATAGTGAGCAAGTTACCTTGGAACTCCTTTATGTTACTAAGAATAACATAATCGTAGAGCTTACCATCCAACTTCTCTTGACCCACACCTACAACCATACGCCAGTAGTATCTGTTAGATAGTTTCTCTAATTCTCCTGCCTTCACATTAAAGGTCTGACAAAGAGCCATCATGCCAACGTGCCACCAGTTCATGGTCTTGGTAGTACCATCGTCTGCAACGGCATAGCACTTATAAGCGATTACCTTCTCTTTAGCAGCGTCATATATATAGCTAACCTTTGCTATCTGAGAGCCTGCGTTACTGAAGATAGTCGTACCGCCCGAATAGCTAACCTTGCGTATCTCTACGCTCGATGCAAACATTCTCGTTCTCGCTATAAGATAGTCTACAAAGAGGTGACTCTTACCGTCATCGCCCATATACAGGTCAAAGCCTTGCGCTCCGATGATAGCTCTATCCGAAGGAGTACTGTTTTTATCGTGTATTCTGTCAACAACGACATCTGCCAACTTAGCATCGCCATTGCCATTCACGTAGCTCTCGCCATTGCCTAAGCTCATTCCGTTTATCGCCTTGATAACATCCTGTGCTTTTAGTCCCTTTAGGAATGTTATAAGACCTTGCGCTGTGTCATCAAACTGCTTAGATATAAAGTTATCACTACCATATTTTGCAATTAAGTTTCTCAACTGACTAACGGTATATCCTCCACCATTACCATTGCTTCCTCCGCTTGCAATAATTGATTGTACATCTTCTTTTAGCTGAGTAATAGTACCTTTTATCGCTTGATTACCTAATGTAATTGTTTGAATAAAATCGAAATCAATATTGTTCGACAGCTTCAATACTCTTGTAGCAAGCTCATATCCGTGTCCATCCTTGTACGTTACTCTCTGTCCTATTTGTAATTGAGGATTATTCTCTAAGAACACATCTGAATATGACTTAACCTCATAGTTATTCAAATCAGACAATAATCGCACAATCTCTTCTTTTGCTTTTTCTAACAACCTATTCTGAGCATCCTCATAATAGATAGTATCAGCCATTGCAATATTGTAGAGAACAGTAATATTACATTTTAAAGAAGGTTTACTCTCTCCACGGGGAATAAGCTTTTCTGCAGCATTTGTAGGTATTATTATATCATTATCTTCTTGATATATTATCTCGTAATCTCCTTTTTTTATAGAGAAAGGATTTTTGTCTACATCATCCGAGGTGTGTGAAGAAATAGCGTCTTTATGATATGTAAGCTCAAAACCTACATAATCACCATTAGAACCACGACCTGCAAGCGGAGTAGAAAGCGCACCCGTATTAAAGTTTGCTTCAAACGAACATCCGATATTCTTACCATTGATAAGCAAATCATCGGTAACCTCAAAATCATACCAATAGTGTGTAACACCATCATCAACTGTTGTATTGATAATTGTCTTTCCTTCTACTTTTTCTGTAGTAGGGTAAGCTAATCGCATATACCATACGGTGAAGGTCTTATATTCTTTGACAGACCCATCAGTATTCGAGATAGGTATTTTCTTTTTATTTTCGTCAAGAACATACTTAACCCTACCACGCACATCGTATACATATGTATTAAGTGACGGGAAAATATCAGAAAAGTCGAGAACTTTCGTAAAAAGCGGCTCTTTTGTTTTATCTTTTCTGAGGTCAAGAGTTGAATATTTATCAATAGAGTAAGGGCATTCTTCTCCATCAATAGTAATTATTCCGTTTCCTTCTCCTAATTGTAATCTTATATCGCTTGACGATATATTTTCTCCTTGACTATTTACTTGTGTAATATTTCTTGTGCCGCCGAAGATGGAGAAGGCGTTGTAATAGCTTTCTTTGCTATTACTAATACTTGGCACACCTACATTCTTTCCAACTTCCAAAACTACAGGAGTTGCACCGACTAAGACTTTACCAATATAGATTATCTCATCATCATAATCAATATGCCATTCACAATTATCGTCAAGAGCATTTGTTATTGCTGTAAGTGCAGATATAAAATCATTGTCATTAAATGATACATTTATAGTGTTAGATGTAACTTGCGTAAAGATAACTTTCCATCCGCATTTGCCAAACATCAAATCCTTGTTAAGAAAATCTGCTATTTTGCCACTAAGTACAGAAGTAGTACCCACAAAAGACCATACATTTTGCTTAATTTCTTCATTTTGCGAATTGCGAATATAGATATAGAACGGAGTCTTAGACAGAATCATTTTCGGATGCTGAAACTCTGGAGTGTATTTCCAAGACATTTCATCCGTCTGTGTTGGTTCATAAGCTTCTAAGAGAAGAAACTTACGGGTTACTTCTCTTACTTTATCTATTTTGTATGTATAGTTAATGTATGCTCCAACAGGCAAAACAACTTTCTCAGCAGTAGAGAAAGAAAGAGATATATAGTCTGATTTAGACATCTCTTGCTCTCTCTTTGCTGCTGACGTTATTTCTGCTTGCAACAGTATTTTATCCTCTATATCATATATCTGAATCATAGCTTAATTCTGTCGTCAGGGTTGTACTCTGTTAATTTGAGTACGAATTTACCTTTTTTTAAGCCATAATCACCAAACTGAGAACATTGGGAATAAACAAGTTTAAAAATCCTCTTTAATTGTGGTATTTTAAGGCAAAATTCTCCCGAATAAGCTATCTTAGTAAGAAAATCTTCATACCTCTGTAAATATTCCTCTACTGTTTCTCCTTCAAGAAAAAAAGAAATGCTTACATCACGTTTATCTTTCTTTGCATACTTTGGCGTAGCGATAACCGATTGCCCGTGTTGTAATCGACTATCATTTATCACATATTCTTTAACAGGTGAAGGAGTTAGCAAAGCTTCTCGCCACCCTTTAACTAATGTAATACCGAAAGTATCAAGGTCTACATAAGAAGAATCATCTTCGTTTACCAATTTTATAAATGCAATATTCTTCATAACTTAATATCTATCTTTCATTAATTTATACATATTTGCGATGTCCTCACGTATCAATATAATAGGTGCAGTATTCTTATTAATAGCTTCCAACTGCTCTAATCCTTGATACTGAATATCTCTCATCTCAGAAACATTGCTTGCCGTTTGTTCAGCATAGAATTTTAACGAAGTTACATCAACAGCTATTGCTTTACGGACTTCGTTCCCTTGCTCTTGTGCTATCTGTATAGCATAACCAATACCGATAAGACTACTGGCTTGGTCTGCGGTGATAGCTTCTATACCTTTTCCTGTTGCTGTTTGTTCTGATTGAGCATCTGCATAACCTGTAACCTTTGCCGTTTCATCACGGATAGTTAATCCTTTCTCTGTAAGCTCTCTATACATATTTTTTAGAAACTCAATATCATCTTCTGTTAATTTACCTCCATTGGCATTCGCACGTTTGCCCCATTCATCATAAAACTTTTGTAAATCGTCTCCTAATTCATTACTAATTCGTGAGGATAACACTCCTTGCATCAGCATCTTTGAGAAATCATTAGAGAAATCTTGTGCATCTTTTGTCATATCCATCAAAGAACTAACAAAATCATCACGCATAGAATCAAAAGAAATCTGAGTTAAGGTCTCATACAGATTTGCTGTGAGTTCATCAAGCGTTTCTGCTTCGGCTGCCCAATCGGATAGTCTTTCATATACAGCTTTTCCATAACCGCCTTTACCTGTATTCTTAATTTCATCACCTGCATAGGTAAGAATAATTTTTGCTTCTTTAGCGTCACGAATATCGCTCATGTCGCCATTCCAATCACGACCTAATTCTTCAGAAATCTTATTTTTCTTTTCTTGTGATATTCTGTTAGAATTCCAATAATAGTTAAAGCTTTTGTGTCCACTCCAATATCCTCTTCGTGCATTGTACATCTCTTTCAGATTCGCTTCTTTCTCTTTTTGAAGCTTCTGTGTATCTTCATATTTCTGAATGGATTTCCATCCACCGCTTTTACTTATTTCTCGTGTAAGATTTTCTATTGCTTCTGTCAATGTTTCATTTTTTTCGGTAAGTCTCTGAATTAGCTTATTTACCTTCTCCTCATTACCTCCTCCAATACCTAACATATGACCGAAACCTTGAAAACCGTTAACAACACCATCAACAAAACCCATTAAATCACCCGATGCTAATGACATTATCGCACTCTGGAATCCACCAACTCCTTCTGCGAAATGTCCTACAGCTTCTCCAAACTCTGTATTACCAAGTCCAATATCTTTAACGAGGTTGTTCATGCTCTGAGCATTTTGATTGATTAATGACATAACATCAGTCAATCCCATACCCTTAGTATTGAAAACGGCATCTGTAATGCCTTTTAATCCTTTCTTATCTTTAATCGCATTATTAAAGTTAGCAAGCTTTATTTGTGCGGCTGCAAGATTCTCTTGTGCCTTACCAAGATTTGTAGAGGATACAATAAGTTTATCGAACTCTTTTGCTGCATCTTTTCCTGCTTCCGATAAAGGGTCAAGATTTAACATTTTTAGATAATCATCTTTCGACATAGATGTTATCTCTTTCAAGCTTATATCTTTACCTGTTTTATCTTTAACGCTCTTTTGAATAGTATTTTCAGCTTCTGAGAGCTTCATTCTCATATTGACCTGTTCTTCAAGAGCTTTATTGTACTCCATTTGTACTTCATAAGATTCTTCGGTAAGCCTTTTCTGCTCACGTAGACCAGGCAAAATCTGAGCAAAAACATCCGTTCTCTCGCTGATTTTATCTTCTATCTCTCGTATCTTTTCAGCAAGAGTCTTTGCATCTTCTGCAGATATATCATTTGCATTGATTGCAACTTTAAGTTTTATCTTTAGGTCTTTGAGAGCAGATGTTGTTTGGTTATTTATATCGTTAAAGACCGTTTCCCAATCAATAGACCTTTTAATCTTTTCAAAATCTAATTCTTGGCTCTTTTGCTTCTTTTCTTCTTCAAATGCAGCTGCTTCATACTCATTACCTTTACTTCTTGCTTCTTTGATTTTTTGATTATATTCTTCTATGATAGCAAGTTTCTGACTTTCGAGGTCTCCATACTTTTTTAGATATGCTCTATAATCTTCAATAGATTTCAACCTCTGTTGATATTCATACTCTGCTTGTTGTGCGGTTAACAGATTTGTCTTGGAATCTATAAGCTTCCTCTGTTCACTATTAAGCGTTATATTCTTATCAAGACCACTTGCATAGAAACCTTCTTTTTTCTCATTTTTAGGATTTCTATCATAGTTAGCTTTCGCTAATTGTATATTCTTTTGTCGCAAAGTCTCTGCTTCTTCTTCAATCTGATGCTTTTTTTTCTCGAAGTCGAGTTTACGTTGCTTAGTTTCTTTCTCGCTTGCTTCATGAGTCTTTGCGATTGCAGTTTCTTGCTCCGCTACATACAATTCCCATTCAAGCTTTTTCTTTTCGGCAAGTTCTTTTGCTTGCTGTTCTGCTTGTTGCTCTCTGTAATTGCGAGCTTTCTTTTCTTTATCTGTTTCTTCTGGTATAAATTTACCTCCATCATCTATACTTGTATGATTTGTTTTTTGGTTCAACGCCTTCTGATTTGCTCTTCGGCTTCTTAACCAAGCATTGTATTTAGTTGCATCATATTCTGTTAGCTTATCTTTGTTTTTCCCCCAATATCCTACCATCGCATTCTGAGTTGCATTCAGCAATGCTTCTTCGGAAAATTTAGGAAAATTTTTCTTGTAGTACTCGTATTGCTTCTTATATAGACCATTAAGTTTATCCCTCTGTTTCTTATAGTTATTCAATCCTATATTTTTATCGCTATTTTTTTTGACTTTTTCAGATGATGATATGGCGAAAGCGTCTACAGGGTCAACAAATGATGGAATATCGTAACTATTTGTTGTTTTGTTTTGTCCCTTATGTATTCTATCATAATTCTTTAGATAATCAAGTTCATCTGCTGTTTTTTGCGCACCACCAATAATCTTGTTAAAGAAGTTTAGTACACCTGTAAGTATAGGAGTAAGATTAGCATTAAATGATGTCAAAAGACCATCCCAAGCGTTTTTTAGTTTAGCGACATTGGTAGATGCTCTCTTGTTAGCATCGGCAAGTAGCTCAGTTTTAGCTTTCGGGTCGTCAATACTCTTACCATATGTAGCAATAGCATCAGCATTGTTTATAAAGTATAATGCCGTTTGTCTTATTCTTCCTTGAAAAGTCTTCTCGGAGAGTTCGCCATTATTTAATGCAACTTTAAGATTTTGCAAAGCTTGTATCATACCAACAACTGATGGTTTATACTTATCGTTTTGCAATCTCTCCATATTCATAAGCATCATAGACATCTTAGATGCAGCTTTCTGTGCTCCTCCAAACTGTGTGCTTGAATAGCCTATAAGGGAAGCCATATCTTTGAATGATACCTTATACATAGAGGCTGTGCTACCTGCTGACATTAAAGCATCTGCCATACCTTCGAACGAATCAGTAGAATTTCGTGCAGCCGTTGCAATTATTGCTGATGCTTGGGTTGCTTCTTCTGCTGTCATATGGTATTCAGAAGCAAGATTAGACAGATACTTAGCACTTTCTTTAGAAGTTTTTCCGCTTAAAGCTCCGAACTCGTTAGAGCTTTTTACCATCGTAACAAGAGCTTCTGATGAACCATACAAGCTATCCCAAACTTTTACGAACTGTGTGGCAGCTTCTGCCATATCTGCAGCAGATTTAGTCGTTGTACTTGTTAGAGCAAGAATATCTTGTCTTACTTCGCTTAGTTTATTGCTATCAATATAGTGTGATAAAGGTTGTAGAGCTGCTCGGAATTGTTCAGCATGAATTGTTAGCTCGTATAGTGCTTTACCGACAGTTCCAAGAGCTGCACCCCATGCTCCAATTTTTCCAACAAATGAGAATAAGCCTGAGAAGTCTCCTTTTAGTGCACTGCTAAAAGATTTCTTTATTGAAGAAAATATACCGCCTACTTTCTTTGCTGACTTTTCTCCTTCTTTACCAATCTCTTTAGTCTCTTTTTTTACCTCTTTAGCTTTTTTGCTTGCATCTTCATAAGTAGTACCAAGCTGCTTTAGAACGTCTCGACCCTTAACAATATGCTCGTTAAGGTCTTGTTGGTCTTTAAGGTTTTGTTTTGCTTCATCGCTATTTTCTAATTTTGCAGCTTTAAACGAAGCATATTCTGCCTTTAACCTCTTTAATTCTTCGTAATCAAGCCTTAGAACTTCTGTAACGCCTTCTATAGTAGCTTTTTCTTCTCCAAACATTATTTCAGCATCCTTAGCCGAAGAATTTAGTTTTTGAGTAGCTTCAGATTGCTCAACAATACCACGAGAAGCTGCATGATGCGCAGCATTAAGCTCATCTAAAGATTTATTAAGTATCGTTAGTTCTTGACGATACTCTTTAATTTGAGCTTGTGCTTCTTTAACTCCTTGCGTGTATGCTTCTTTATCATCAATGGTAACTGTGCCATTATCAACCTTTGATTGGTATGTATCAGAAAGTGATGCTATCTTCTGTTTTTCTTCTTCTATTTGCGCTACTAAAGATTTTGCAAACTCTAAACCACTTTCTTTACTCTTTATGTACTCTTCTTGTGAAGATTGCCCTTCTCGCAAACGTTTAGAAACAGCATCAATGGCTTCTGCTTCCATCTTTGCGGTATAGACATAATTATCTGCATTTTCGGTAAGTCGTAACTTTTGCTGAGTATTTTCTTTTGTGGCTTCGGTTTCTTCTACAATCTTTGAAGAGTTCTCTGCATGAGCTACAGCTTCTGTTCCAACGGCTGCTGCAGCACCAATATGAGCTGTAGCCGATGCTCCTGTTGCTGCTGTTGATATAGAACGACCAGCGTTCATTGTTTCAATGGCTGCGTTTAGTGAACCAACATATTGTTGGGTATTGCTAAATGTACCCAACATTGACGAATACTCACCGTTAAGCTTTTCTACCAAACTCTGTTGAGATTTTAACTGCTCATTTATTTCATTCCATTTCGATGAACCTTCGGTCGCTTCTAACAATCTTTTTTTGAGCTTATCTACTGTTACTTCTGCAGTTGATGCTTCCGAAGCAAGTTTTTTTATTGCTTCTGGAGTCGTTTCTAAAGATTTATTTATCTCAGCGATAGCTTGTTTGTAAGCTTCAATAGACTTCGTTGTTTTATCACTTTCAGAAGCTGCACTCTGAGAAATATCATTCAAAGCCTTAGTCATTTTAGAGCTAACTTCATTAGTTTTTACTCCAAGCTGATTAAGGTTATTTATCAAATTATCAAAAGACTGCTGAATATCTGAAATATCCATTTGTCCACTGATACCAAGAATTTCGTCTGCTGCCATATTGTTTGCTTATTTATCTGTTATTACATCATGCCCATAAAGAAATCATTTGCAGAGATTGGTTTATCTATCTTATGATACTCTTTTTGTGGTCTTTTTTGCTTTCTATTGCCCTCTCTTTGCTCATTCTTAGATTTTGTACTTAACGAAGGTGCTGAGCGATTGAGCAAGATAATATTAATGTATGAGCGATTAAATACGACCTCTTCGTAACTCATACGGTAGTACTTCATTACTGAACCGATGATTGCCCATGGGGAGTCGTTTTCGGCTCCGTCATTATCTTCATCTGTGTCAGGAAAGTTATAGAGGTTAAGAAAAAATTTGCATTAAACGAACCACTAATAAATTGTATAAGTTCATTAAATGATATTTGTGTTAGATGCTTGCGTATATAGTTTCCCCATAGCTTTCTTGCCCATTGCTTACGAAAAGCACACACGATAAAGATTTCACTCATTAAGTGAGCCGTTTCTGAGTGTTCAAATAAAATAGGGATAATATTTACCTTATCGCCTTCTTTCCATGTCGGTTTTTTAACAGTATTGCCAAATACACCCATTTCTTGAATTTGCATGAATGTTAGTGGTTTAATCTTAAAGCGAAAACTTCCGACTTTTATTTTTACGGATGCTTCGGCAAGCGTCTTGACGACTTTTTCTTTATCTTTTGTATTCATAATTATATAGGAATAAAAAAGCGGTGCGGCTTGGGAAAGTTCCCTTACCTCACCGCTTCATAACGTATTATTTTTTTATGGTTCTAAAGTCCTTTACTAGACTTTACCTCATTAGCTGTTACATCCGAAGTAAACGCCCATCGGTGTCCGCTTACCTTCTCTCCTTTCGCATCAAATACCGCCATCTGACGACACTCGATATTAAGGTTAGGAAGACCAGACTTTCCGATAGAACCACTACGTGTAACAGTAAGCTTCATCTTAGACCACTGGAAAGTTCTTGATGGAATATCATCCAAATCTTTCGTTACAATCTGAATTGCTTTAAAAATTGTATTTTCTGTAGGAGCTTCGTTAGACCATTTCTTTTCATCAGTAGTATAACCAAGCAACTCTTCATAGTTTTCCTTAGAAAGGTCATAAGTCTGAACAGTAAAACCTTTAGTAGCTGCTGATGTAGTCAGCACTGCGTATGGGTCTTCTGTATCCTCTACCTCAACATCCTCTGTCTGAGCTGCTTGGTCGTTGAATGTCAAGCTGCCTGTTACGATAGCTTTAAGCAACTTATCGAATGCTGTAGGATAACCACCATTCGCTGCGCAATCGGCATAACCGAAGCTTTTTACGCCATATACACCATTCTTTGCCATAATTTTATTCTTTTAAATTGTTATACATTACTTTGAATTTTATATTGACATAATAAGTATCATCATTATCTTTTGTAGGGCGAGAGATTGAATATAGATTAAAGTAGCAACCACCAAGATAATCTTCTTTTTCGCACAAGTCAATTATCTTCTGTGCATAGTTATATAGCTTCTTTGAGTTTGGCAAATTAGTTGCTGTTTTTGGGCAATGTACATTCACATTCACTATGCCCTCATTAACAACATCGCTATATACAAATGGAAGGTGATTGATGGCAATATAATCGCCAACAGATAGCTTTTCAGGTATTTCGTATTTAAAGATACGCTTTTTACCGATACCTATGCTCTCAACGTTATCGTTAAGATATTTGTACAATGCAGATACTGCTTCATCACCAAGAATCATATCTAACTATCACTTTTAATTATGTCAGTTACTTCTTTAAATATCCCCCTCATTTCGTCACGCAAAAAATACTTTGTAAGATGCAAGACATTGTAGCCTTTGTCTTCTACATTCTTGCCGTATCTCATTCCTGCCACGATAATGAGAGAATAACCTTTAGGAGCGACTACGCCTTCTTGCTGTGCATATTCACTAAGTGCAGCACTTACTCCTTCTTGCCCTTCTTCTGTTTCTTCTGCTTTCGGTATCTTTCCAACAACAGAAGTTACAAGTTCTCCATCAAGATATAGAGCGAAAGATATTGAGTTCTTTAAATTTGCAGTTCGGTCTTGGTAGCCTTTATTCTCTTTAGAATAGGTGACCGCTTCTTCGGCAAGTTGCATCAAACGCATATTAAGGTAGCTAATAATCTGCTGCCTCTTTTCGTTCAACCTTTTCTGTAAGGCTTCACGACCTTTGATTTGTAACTCAACCTTTGCCATATTACCGCCTATTAAAGCCAAATTCTAAGATAGCGTTTCTTTAAGGTCACGAAGCCTTTAACCTCCATTTCCTTATCAATCGTGCCATCTTTTTTGGTTATCCAAACCTTTTCGCCTTCCTTCGGTATGAGAGAGTATTTTTCCTTGGATAGCGGAGCATAGATTTCGTGCGAATACACGTACTGCTGCCCGTCTACCAGAGTGATAATCTTCGCCTGCGAATTAGGCAAGATAACGCACTTACCAAAGGTTTGCCATTCTCCTTCGGACTGTTCGATAGGATTTCCGTCCTCATCAAAGCTTTCTTGTGGAGCACCTTTAACTTTAAGTATATCTTCAAAGTTCATACGCTATCTATTTGATTACCATACCTTCACACTTGTAACCCAATAATCGTCAGAAGTGCTATCAATAACAAGGTTAGCATCCAATCCAGCATCCTTTGCAATAGATTTAATCATCTTATCAATAAGATCCTTATCGTTCTTGTAACTCTGAGAGATACCGCCGATATTCTCACTTGATAATGGATTCATCTTGTAGAGGATACGCATAGCCGCATAGGCTACGGGTTTCTTTACCGCTACAGAGTATTCGTCAGCCACAGATGCTGTGATGCTGAATTTATCTGCAGCATCAATAAACATCTTCTCCAAAGTCTCATCTGAGGTAGAGAAAGGCTGAATCTCACTTGCTATGGCTTCTGAATTTGTCATGCTATCCTTGTTATATTATGATACTTACTATGTCAACATTTATATTAGAAGGTGGCGAATTAATCGCCTACCTTCAAGATAATAAAGTCGTCAATACCATCAAAGACAGGCTGCATCCACATTTCGTTGGTAAGGTGGTAACCTGTCTTATCACGCCAGTAGCCAATGAGGTTGTCATCATAAGTTGAGTATGACACACCATCGATTGGGTCAACAGCCTCCAATGCCTGTGCACACTTAGGGACTGCGACCTTCTCTGCGCACATTGCGACAACTCGATTATCAGGAATAAGGTTGTAATTTGTACCGTTAGGTAACTCCACGAACTTATCCTCATCAATCTGAATAGTTGGCAAAAGAACAGAGCGCAAATAGATGTTTACCTGCTCTACCGACAACATAGGCGCAGTTGGATTTACCTGTATTGTACCAAGATTAAGCTTAAAGGTATCTTTAATCTCTTGCGCCTGACACATAGCATAGAAGGTGTTCTCCGACATACGAATGCGCAATATCTTGCGACCTTTCTTCTTAGCCTCGTCTTTGAGCTTCTTAATATCCTTGATAGGAGTAGCGTTAGCCAGTCCCCAATTAATTGTTGCGCTAATCTGATTTACTCCAAGATTGAATGTATAAGACACATTCGCTTTCGCATTATTAGCGCGAGAAACGGTCTGTGTACCCTTAAACAGACCCTCAAAATAAAGCATATCAATACGCTTATGAGGTGCGATAACAGCTCGCTCAAAAGGACGGAACGAGTAAGTAATGAGCTTATCGTAAGCAGCGTTAAGAACAGACTGGGTGTAATTACTACCACTCATATCCTTAAACTTACCCTCGAGGTAATGCATCTGCTCCAAATAGTCGTTATCAAGCTCCCATTCGTCAGCGATACGACCGATAGAACCTGTAATCTGTCCCCAGTCTGGCATGGTATGCAATGGACGCTCACCGTTCTTAGCAACAACAGAACCAACCATAGCAGCAGCATACTTCGCCATATTTGCTTGATAAACCTTAGCAGCACAATACTCCACAGGCTTCATTTCTTTCTTCCACTCTGCTGTATAAGTGGAAGTCTTCATGTATTCGTCTATATAAGTCTGAAAAGACTTAGGGTCTTGCAATTGTTTTAGAATTGAATTCATAGTCTTAAATCTCCACTTTTAAAATTACTGAATCTTAAACAAAGCGATACCAACAGCATTAAGAGCTGTCTTAATATCATCGTTGATTGGGTAAGGGAGTGAATCTTCCTCAACTTCCATTACTTGTAGTGTTGGTGTACATGGAATTTCACTCTCAGGGTCACGAAGGTCAAGTGTGTCATAAGAAAAACCAAGAACAGTATCTTTAGTCTTGTCAAAATCTGACACAACGGCACCTTTAGCTGCTTCATTAGCAAGTGCAGAAACAGTTAATGTATCAACACCATCGGCTGATGCAATTGCCGAGATAGTAGCTCCTGCAATCTTATCGCCGACCTTAAACAGCGAACCGCTTGCAATCTTCAATGTTGTAGCCTGTTTCTCTGCTTTTTCGGCAACTTTTGCAGTCTTTACTACGATAGCGTTACCCTTACCATCACCCGATAGTTTCAAAGTTGCACCCTTAGGAAGCCACTTCAAAGAGCTTGGCAAATTGGTACGGTCAAGCATGTAACCTCCTTGTCTACGCAGACACTGCTCTTCAAGCCATACAGCCTCTTGAATATCTTCGGGCTTAGTCTTGTGCAAGAAATAACCTGAATTTGTCATAATCTTTTCTTTTAATAGTTAAACAATCTTTTACCTTACAATGTTTTTACTTCTGTGGAGTTGGTGTGTTACGCTCGGAGAAGCCTTGCATTGCTTTAACAAAATCATTTTGCTCGTCAGCCTCGGTAGATACTTTAGGAGCAGCTACAAAAAGTCCACTTGAAACCATTGTCTGTTTAAGAGCAGTCCAATCATCGGCACATTGCTGTGCGAGAGTTTCAAGGTTCTCCTCCTTGTCGAGCTGATAACGTGAACGGAACTGTTCTGGAATATCCTTCAACTTTTCACTCTTGCCGAAAAGGTCGTTGAGACGTGCTCTTTCTTCCTTCTCTTTATATGGAGCGATAGCGGCAGCTACAGCATCGTTAATAGCTTGCTGATTACCTTTTGTTGCCTCGGCAATCATCTGCTGAACTTGCTCTTGCGTAAGCCCTGTTGGAGGAACTGGAGGAATAGGAGGAACTGGAGGAGTTGGCTTATTGTTAGGGTCGTTAGGGTCAATCCATCCATCGAATTTCTTCGTTGTTTCGCTGACCGCACGATTGAATGATGATTGCATCATGCCAACAAAAGGTTCAACTGCTGTAATAGCACTCGTTACATCCTCGTCCTTTGACTCATCTGTTAGACCACGACTTGCAACTATCTGGTCAACCAGCTTGGAAAGTTCATCCTTCTTCAAACCATACTTTGCAAATGATGTTTTGGCAGAAGCAAGCACTTTTTCTTTAATTGTCATAGTAATTCTGTTTTAAACGTTAATAAATAAATAATTTCCGATTGCAAAATTACTATTTCTATTAATAAAATAATAATAAATAATAGAAGCTGTGTAAACAAATGCTATTTTTGGCGATTTTCTTGCGGTCTAAGCGGCTTTCTTTTAGTTTATGTATAGTTATTAAGAAACAAAAATAAAAGGCAAGATAGCCAATATTCTTGGTTACTTTGCCTTGCGTTGTATCAAATCTAACTTTGCCTTAACCTTCTTCGGATTCCTAGCATCGTGATTACTCAATCTTACCACATGATACCCGAGCCGCCATATACCCGAAGAGCGGTTAGCATCCTTGCGCTTTTGGTCTTTAGTAAAATGATAACCACCATCGAGCTCAATAATCGTTTTTATCTCGGGCAGATATATATCAGCGAAGTATAGCTTTCTGCCCGTGACTATCGGTTGCTGTGGTATCACCTTATATCCTAACAGAGTGCAGATTTTCGCCGCAGCCTTCTCCGCATCGGTTGTATGTGAAAGTAGGTCGCAGCGAATCTGATATATGAGTTTCTTGGATAGCATTATTTATAATACTTTTTGAAATTCTCTTCGTTTGCGAAGTATTTTCCTGTAGTAGATGTTACTTCTTGCTTGAATTTTTTAACGCCATTAGCTAGTTTATTAAACTTATCTTTTGGCATAGCACTCTTAATAATAGATACGAATGCTTCGTGCGCTTTATCTGTTACATTCGGCTTTAATATGGCATTAAAAATGCTTCTATCATCGCTGAAATTTATATTTCCAGAGATATTTTCTCCATGATTTATCGCACTCATAATTTTCGTTACATCGTACGTTGCATTTTTGAGGAGTTGATGTAAATCTTGTTTATCATATTCACTCAAATTGCTTATAGCACTATTTGGCGAGTTTGTCTTCAAGACTATATTTTCATTTGTCCCTCCCCCGATTGCGCTCTGCGCAAAGGTTCTGCTTGCGGCAGCATTTGCGCTGCTCACGGTTCTTGTACCGCCACTTGCCTTACTCATAATCTTTATATTTTTAAATGTTAAACTTATTTTTTCGATGCAAAGATACTATTTATATACCAGATATTGAGTACCTTTGAAACTTCCCGTCTAAACTATTTACCCATCTTCTCCGCTCTTTTTCTTTCCAATCTTTAAAGATGCTTGATATGTCGCTTCTTCTTTTGCTCTCGCTGCGCAGGTGTTAGCATAAAGTAAGCCTGCGTCTTAGTCATTACCTTAATGATAACGTCTTGCACCTTCGAGTATTTCATTTGCTCTTCTTTATCATATCTATCTCATCCTGTAGATAGAAGATTGCTTTGCTCAAATCTTGCACTCTCTGTTCTCGCTCTGAAAGGTTCATTTCCTTCTTTCCCTTGCGTAAAAGATACTTTACTGCCGAGCCGCAGTTAAAATCAAGGTGTCGGCAAATATCAATCGGCTCTATGCCGCAGAGTTCCTTTAGCCAAGCATAATGGTTAGGGTGATTAACCATTTCTTCCTTTTCCTCTGTGACAATAGTGCCATTTTTTGCAATCTCTTCAAACTGAATAGGAATATTCTTTCTATATACAAGATTGTATTCGTCTGGTATAATATTGCATTCTACAATAGCTCTACCTACCTTGATAACTTTCAATCTGAGAGGGCAAATATTGGCTAACGAATATCTTTTTTCTCCGATGTTATAAACGTAAACTTCTAGTCTATCATTTACATGGACTACCATACTAGGCTCTATTGGTAAGGTAAATACCAACCCTTCACGTATCTTCATTGATTCTATCATAATTCTTACTTTTTAAAAAGTTTATCAACTGCTAATTCCTGTAATTACGGATGCATACATCTTACAACCCTTGCTTCTGTATTATTTTTCTTCTGATACCTACAAAGATTGCATTCAATAGCACCGACTTTATTTAGAGCGTGCGTATATCGCCCACATTCACCGAAAGGGCAATCTGTTGCATATTCAATACCGCCGTGAATAAACTCACGTACCTCATACTTAATTGCCGTATTCGGCTTCTTTTCTTTCTTTTGGTATAACATATTATCTTATCTCAATTTTGATTTTATAAATCGACTTCTGCTTCAAGTTTTCCGTGCCATCAAGCAAAAGATGAGCAATGATGTCATCTACGGATTCGCTGATAGCTCTCTTCGTATATTCGTGATAACTGCCGTCTTCTTTTTCTTGATAGACGTTTACAGAGCCAGAGCTATCATCTGTGACAATAACCCCATTATCGGCGAACTCTAGCTTAAAATTAAGTTTTTCCATATAATTATTTTTTTTGTTCCATAAAATGTTTCTGTTGTATTAACATCATTCTTGTAATCAGATTCTGCATCTTTTCGATAATAAACTTCGGGGTCTCCGAAGTTCTGATAAAGAAAGGATGCTTCCCTCTCTTATGCTTATTAAAGAATAAAGCATCATCTTCACCCTCTATCTTTACAGCAATCATGTACTGACCGATGAAGAGGTGGGCACTTCCCTCTTTTCTCTTTCGAGGTGTGGTGTATTTGATGCCGTTCTCGTCTAAGAAAGACATCAGCTTCTTTAATTTCGTTTCATTTTTCATCTTGCATATCTCCTATGGTTTAGTTATCGCTTAACATTTTCTCAACCTCATTATCGTATTTATTTCTTTTGCACCAAGTAGTGAGGTCAAAGATTACTTCCGCATCCTTTCTAAAGCTCTTGTATAAGCTCAGATAGTTTTTCTTTGTTTGTGCGTTAGCCTTTCTCGCCTCGTGGAAAAAGGTAAAGTAATTCTTAAAATATTCCGAATGTATTGTGATAATATCGGCATCTTCGCATTTTTGCATCATAAACAGCGTTGCTTCTACCATAACGACTGCCTTTGAAGCGCAATAGATGTGATTCTTTTCTTTTGCTACAACTTCTCCGTTCCTTATGATGATAACTGAAAATTTTCCTGTTGCGAACTTATCTTCATAATCACAACTTACGTAGCACTCATATCCAACAAGTTCTTTTGCTGGTGTGAGGTAAGTATCGAGCCAATTTTTCTTTTTCTCCATTTTGTATCTCCTGTGTTATTATATAATCGGGTGGGAGCGTATGTGCGCCCGTTAGTTAATTATTTCTTGGGGCTGTCGCCCCTATAAGGGACTAAATTAAATTAAAGCCCTCATCCCTTATTTTATTATTTTTGATTTTACATAAACTACATTTTTGCCTCCTTCCTTCTCATACCATGACGAGATATTGATATAGCATCGTCCATCTGCATACGATAAATATTCGATTCAATGGAAAATGCACTTCTATTTTTTGCGCTTATCACTATCATAGAACCTTCAAAATCCGTAATAGCCATATTATTTGTACATACCTTTGCATCGCACCTTACTTCCTTGATTCTTGTGCGCTTATTGATGATACCCTTGTTTACAAGCTGATTTGTAACTTTGAACGCTTGGTACATCGTACCATAGATAACATCCTTGATTCTGTCATAAGATAAACCTTTGTTATCGCTAAACTTCTTCCTCAACATACGACTTTCACGTTTGAGAGCCTTGCGAATAGTCTTTGCATTTCTCCCATTCGTCCCCTTATTGTGCGTATTGATTACGTCCTCTTGCATTCTAACTTGGTTCTCCATGACAATCCTTCTCAAAAGGTTTTTGATGGCTGGAAATGTCATCTTCGTTAAATCATCCTTGCGAAGCTTATAACTATATCCATTATTTGAATGTATGCTACGAGCAATGAATCTCTTCTTTCCATTTTTCTCTTCAAAACGGAAATACCCTATCTTGCAACCATATTCAAGTAGTCTCTTTAATTTATTATTGTCAATATGCAAAAGCTTGGCGCAATGATTGTATGACACAAGATTAAGGTCTGATGAGCGGAATAAGAGCTTTATTTTAAGAAGCAAACAGAAGGCATCCAAGCGATTCTTGTCGCTCAGAGCAAACTTAGCTTCCTGTATTCCTATTCTTATTCTTTTCATCATTATATATATATTAATGTAAAAACCAAACAGATGAAAGGTGCTATCAATCATTCCGTTTGGTTTATTATATTGAACCCTTTCACTTGTGTTGATTGGGCATATATGATTCTTTTCTTAGCTTGGAAAATAGCACTTTCCTTTTACGCCGCAAAATTATAAAGAAAAAATGAGACATTCACTTAAAATCTATTAAAAAACTAATAGTATGTATTAATAAACTAAAAATAGCTATTAGGAAATTTGGTAGTCTGAGAGAAAGTTATTAATTTTGCGGTATCAAAGTTAATAAAATAGCTTTTGGTACATATAATTAATGTAGAAATTATTAATAAATTAAAAATAGGAGATACGAAAAATGAAAAAAGAAAAAGACATAATGAATCCATGTAATTGGAGAACCGAAGATGTAAAAGATGCGGTACAAGCAGCAATGCTCGCCGCTAGTGGAATTATCTTAGCGTATGCTGTTATCTGGCTCGCTTACTAAAAAAGGAGGTAATATGGAGATAGTAACAACATTAGTTAAGTTCCGTTGTCGCAAGGATAAAATGATGGAGCAGTCAAAGAATGCTCAGATTTTTCTCTTTGAAGGCAAAGAAGGTAAGACTAAGGTATTCGTACCTAAGTCTAAATTAATTATCAAGGATGATGCTTTAGATAGCAACTATAATCTTTGCATCATACCTAAATGGGTATTTCTTAGCACAAAGAACCTTTCGCAGAATGTTGAGTTGGTAGGAGAAACGCAACACATGGAGGTTCTCAATGATATTGAAGATTAATAGTATATATAGTAATAATTATTTTGTTTAATGTATTAAAAATAGGAGATACAACAATGAACACAATGGCAATGAATTTGATGGCACAGCCAAAGGTAGCAGAAGTAGCGGTTGCAAAGCAGCCAGAGTTGAAGAGTGATAACATGAATCAGTTCTTGGATTTCGAAACATCTAAGGTACAGATTCTGACAATCGACCAGCTTGAACGCACCGAGAAAGAGAATGATGTGTACGGAAAGCCTTTGAAGGGTATCTATCACTTTGACCTCATTCATCAGGTGGAAGACTTGTGCGAGAAGCACGGCTACAAGGCTGAGATTTACGACCTCTTTGCGGCGAACAACAAAGACCGCAATACTCCAGGTGTTACCCGTTTGCCTGAGAAGGAGGCTTTGATGGGTGATAGAGCTGTAGAGGCTCATATCCTTCGCCGAGTATTCTGTAATATTCGCTTGCGTGACTTTGATAAAGGAGAGGGCAATGATGAGATTACAACCAATATGGCGGTATCATTCCATCAGAAGGGTATTCAGTTAGGTATCGGTAGAAACGTAGTTATCTGTCACAATCAATGTATGCTTAGTGCTGAACATTACGCTGCTACCTACTCAGATATCAATAGCGGAAGAGGAGCTTTCAAGCTCGATGAGCTTCTTCAACGTGCTGATGCTTGGCTCGCTAATCTAAGAGGCATCATTGATGTCAATGATGAAATGATTGAGCGTATGAAAAATCGTGAGATTAAAGCACAGGAAATGTTTACCATCATCGGTATGCTGACCTCACTCCGTGTTGCTGCTGAAACGAAATACAAAGGCATTCGCAACCATCAGGTCATTCCTCTCAATCAAGCACAGATTGGTCGCTTGACCGAGAAAATGATGATTGCCTACTACGAGCGCAATATTGTTACCGCTTGGGATTTGTACAATGCGGCTACCGATATGTATAAGTCAACTCAGCTCGACCAGCCAATGATTCTTTCACAGAACTTGGCAATGAGTAACTTCATTCAGAATAAGTTGATTTAAAATATAACTACATAAGATTGAATATTAAAGTCATAAGAAAGTCGTTTTTTGAAGAGCCATAAAGCCGCCGTGAGGTGTCGGCTCTTTCTCTTAGAAGAATTATTTTATTCAGATAAATCTTGCCGTGAGGTAAGTTTTGAGACGTTATTTTTGAAAAATTTCATCTTTTAGCCCTACAGCGGTAGGGCATTTATATCCCGAGAAAAACCAATCGCACGGTGTGCGTGAGCTGTAGAATAGTGGTTCCGACTTCTTTTAGTTAGAATAGATGTATGTATTATTTTCCATGTTTTTAAAGTATATGCGAAGATACTCCGTAATAAGCAGCTCTTAATAAGCGGAGGTTGGCGAGGGTTCGATTCCCTCTCTTGGGGCTATGTTTTTTAAATATATATAATATGACAGATTTTAACGGAAAATTGAACTTGCTGCTCAAAAGAGCTGGCATAATGCAAATCCAAGGTCGAACCGGAGTACTTCGTTGTTTGGTTATTCCTGTTGAAGATAATAATATCTTCGTTACCACAGATGAAAATAATCATCCGAAGGCTGCTTATATCGACCTTACTGCTTGGGAGCTAAAGAACCCTAAGTATGACGAGACCCACATAATTAAGCAGTCGTTGCCTAAGGAGGTTCGTGAGAAAATGACAGATGAGGAGAAAAAGGCGATACCTATCCTTGGTGGTTTAAAGCCTGTAATTTTTGAAAGTCAGAATGCGGCTTCTTCTTGCGCTGCACCTATTGCACAAACGCAGAATTCGGATGATTTACCATTCTGAGCAAGAACTCTCTTAGAGAATGGTTTTAAATTAGTTTTAGATTATTAGATATGAGAAGTAGAACGAGTAATTGGTTTGAGGTAGGAATCCGCTATCAAAAGACCCAAGAAGATGGTTCAGAGAAATCTGTGACCGAAAAGTATGCGATTGATGCCTTATCCTTCACGGAAGGTGAGAGCGCAATCACAGAGGAAATGGCTGCTTATATTAGCGGCGAGTTTAAGGTTAAGTCAATGCAAGAGGCTTCGTACAGAGAGGTATTCTTTTCTGATAAGGATGATGATGATTACTGGTATAAAGCCAAGTTACAATTCATCCTCATTGATGAAAAGTCTAATAAGGAGAAGCGTAGCAATGTGACTTACCTCGTACAAGCAAAGTCTATGCACCGAGCAATCAATAACATTGATGAGGTAATGGGCAAGACCATGATAGATTACGAAATCATCGGTCTCAGTAAAACCAACGTGTACGATGTCTTCGAGCATAAGACAAAGGAGGAGAAGAAACAGAAGTCTAACGAAGAAAAGAGGGAGGAGTAAATTATGGCAAGACCTAAGAAAAATGGCGTAGAACAGCCTTTGAATTTGGATGGCAATAATATGCCTATGGAGAATGAGAACGCTCCGCAGAACCAAGAAAATGCGGCTCAGCAGCAAAATGAGGAGCAAGTTAAGGAACACGAGGAAAAAGACGAACTCCCTTTTGGGATTGAGGATGGAGTTCCTTCTCCTATTGATAATGATAGTAATTCATTTGTTATCTATGCTCCAAATGATATTGAAACTCGTAATGGGCGAATGGAGGTGTTAACGGGCATTACTCTTAAAGAGGGTTATCGTGGCTTGATTGTTCCAATCAAAGCTAATGCACTTTGCGGTCTCCCTACTGAATCAGACTATCGCTTACAGCACTCTGATGTAATTCCTATACATGTGGAAGAGAAAGGAGAGGTAATGCTCGTACTCTCTATCAATGATGAGACAATGATTCAAGAGCAGACAAACTTTGGTTCTCGCTCTCGTAACCTTATTATTCCGAAGGGTGCTCCGCTTGCCATTCTTATGATTTTTAAGCTGTGAAATATATAATTGCGGATGGAGGTCTATTATATAGTATCTCCTTCCGCTCTATTAAGTAACTATGACAGAAGTTGAACGAAAAATGCGTAGAAGCAAATACGGCAAAACCTACTATCAGAAGCATCGTGAAGCTTGTATCGAAAGAGCAAAGGCTTGGTATAATGCTCATAAAGAATATCGTAGGCTGTATATGCTTGCATATAATAGTAAATAGTGTATATATGGATGAGTTGGATAAAATTAAAGAGTTGAATACTCAATATAAACTGCTGCGAAATAATGGGATGGTGGTTAAAGTAGACCTCGTGACCAATGTTGGGACTTATGTAGTTAAGAACCCCAATATTATCAGCAAGGTGCTCGACTTGCTTATCCGTGAATCGCAGAAGCAGATAGAAAGTGAGGTGAATACATGATAGGATTGAATGGTAGACCTACAAGAGCAAAAAGGGTTGTTGTGGTTCAGCTTAAAGACAAGAAGCCCGAACCTTTCCTTACTTGCCCAGAGATTTATCTGAAATATGATAAGGCAAAGATTGGTATCGGTCTTAATGCACTTTGGAACGCCCTTGCTAAAGAAGGTTGCTACGAGAATAAGAAATGCAAAATCTCTTATCAGAATATAGAACAATTAAAAACATTGTCATGGGAGTAAGAAATAGAGGGAGCTTCCCTTTAAAATATCCGCATTCTATAGATAAGGATTTGTTAGCTTTGTATGCACAAGGGCTTACAATACCTGAGATTAGTAGAAAGGTTGGAATACCTTATGAAACGATACGGCGGCGGTTAAAACAGAATGGAGCAAAACCTGCATCGCCACGATTTATCGCTAGGTATGGTGAAATTCGTTATTGTGGTCATTGTCGCCATTGGAGCGAGGATGAGAAACGGAAATTCATTGAGTTGTTTCCTTTTCATACAAATAAAGAGATTGCCGAAATTTTCTGCTGTAAAGTTAAGACAGTGAAGAATAAGGCAATTTCTCTTGGATTGAAGAAAGATGCCGTATGGTTGCATGAGTATAGATTATCTTCTATGAAGATAGCTACTACTATATCCAAATCAAGCTCTAAAAAGTTTAGATTTGAGAAAGGTAATACTATCGGGCATAGATTTAAGAAAGGGTTTAGATACGATAAAACATTTTGGGAGAAATACAAGAGAGGCGAAGTTGCTTTGCCTTGATATTGAAAGAGAATACGGTGTTTATGATAAAATCAAAAAGTATCATTAATTATGGAAGATATTATAATTAAGAAAGATGGTAATTTCGGTTTTGATGTATGGCAAGGAGACAGACATAGTAATCATCTTGGATATGATGAAATGTTGGGACTTGTTTCAGCCTTAACAATGCCAAAAAATAGACCTTGCCTTCAATGGATGAAAACTAACGAAGAATGGGAAAGACAGGATGGTATTCTTGCAATGGTTATAAAGCAGCCTCTATTTGAAGGAATACGTAAATGCGAGATATGTGGTTGCGAGAAGCCGATAAGTGAATTTTCTAAGTCTTACAAGCATCGTTGCAAAGCTTGCCAAGCCGAGGTGGTGCGTAATAAAAGAAAGGAAAATAAGAATGCAAGAAACTAAGTATAATAATGATGTACCTTACGAAAGAGTAGTGCTTAGAGTGTTAGAAAACTACTCGAAGATGCAAATCAAGCTAACTCGTTACCAGAAGAAGGTCAAAGAGCAAGGTGAGTTGCTTAATAAATTAAACAACAAACACAATGATTACGAGGAGGTCGTTGCTGAGCGTGATGAGCTTCTCCAAAAGAACAAAGAACTTGCTCGTCAGTTGAAGATTTATAATGGTGTGCGTAAGTATTTCAATAGTCAAGTCTCATTAATAGAGACAGATAAATAATATATCAATATGAAGAAGATTTTGTCTTGGTGCGACTCTCATACAGAGCTGCTGTGTGCATTCTTTCTGTTAGGATGCTGTATCAATGGTGCGGTAAAAGATAGTTGGTCTGTGACGATATTATTCTTGCCGTTTATCGCTATGTGGATATTTGTCTATCGCTTACAGAAAGAAATTCTTCGCTATACCCAAAAGAATGAAGAGCTAAAAGAAACCAATAAGCAGCTTGAAAAGGCTTACGAGGAAAAGACCTTGGCGTTTATCAGAACTGATGATTTGAAGATGCTCTACATCTATAAGTATTTGTTGGCTCAAAATAATGTGGATTTATGTAAGCGAAAGATTAACTGTACGAAGTATCTTGAAAGAAGAGAATATTATGAACGTATGATTGAATTTTTCGTTAAGGATATTAAGGCTAAAGAAATGCAATAATGAAGTACGATGAATTTTTAAAGAAGGAGAGCCAGAAGAAAGGCAGAAGCAAACCACGGCATATAGAATCGCAGATTCAGATTCAGATGGTGAAGTGGTTTCGCTTGCAATATCCCCATTACATCATTGCTGCCATCCCTAACGGAGGACAACGAAGTGCGCTTGAAGCGAAGATTATGAAGGGTGAAGGCGTTTTGGCTGGCTTCTCCGACCTTATCATCATAGCAAAGGGAAATGTCCTATTTGTGGAAGTTAAAACGAAGGGCGGATGTCAATCTGATTTGCAAGCCAAATTTCAGTCTGACGTTGAGCGGTTAGGCTTTCAGTACAGCATTTGCCGCTCTTTGGACGACTTTATCTTAACCATTGAAAAATGGATAAAAGATAAGTTTTCTGTGTAAAAATATCGGATTTCTTTGGGTTTGTATTAATAACTATTAAAATATTAATAAAAGCACCGAGAAAATTTGGTAATTTCAAAAGAAATTATTAATTTTGCGGTGTAAATAATTAATAAATAGGTTTAACAATTAAAAGATATGACAATAGGAACAAAGACTATTACAATGAAGGAGGTCGCAAAAAGTCTTGCACTTTACAAGCTTAATAGCGCAGAAGCTTTATATGAGGCATATTTGCATTTTGCAAGAGGGCTTTTTATGAATGACCTTTCAGAGTTTGATGAGGTTTTGAAAGCAGAGTTTGAATCTTTTGGAATTAAATAAGGAGATACGACAATGATTACAATTATCAATAAATACACGGGCGAGGTTATCACCAAGTACTCAGGTGCTTTGGTAGGTGAATCTACAGAGGATTCTTTTATCGCCAACGCAAAGGGTTCGGGCACGTTCAGAGGACGTTGGAATGCTGTAGTGGAGTTCTTTATTCCTCTGAAAGGCTTGAACGCCACACAATGCCTTCTTAAAAGCCAATACGCTGTGAAGGAATGTATGAAGAAGAAATAATTAACGTTTAAATATAGGAGATACAATAAATGGGAAATGTAGTAAAATTTGGTTTGTGTAGCAATGAAGATGTAAGAAAAGAAGTAGCCAATCATCCAGATTACAAGGTTCATTGGTTGGCTGGCTTCGCTTGGAAAGGTGCTTGCGGTGGCAGAGAGCTCAAACGTGAGGGTATGCGCAAGATTTGGCAACCTGGCGGTTCGTTTATGGGAACTTTCGAGGATGAGCTGAATAAATGCTTGAATTGGGCTTGCGCTCAGGATATGGAGATAGACCATGATAAGAAACTAATCTTTATCAATGGTTTTAGTGAAAACGATATGTATTAAAACGTAGGATTATGTTCATAGAATTTAAGAATTTAAACGTAGCATTCAGAAAGGAATTTCCTTTAGCTGTTGTGTACTTCGATAAGTGCGATGGTGAGCGTTTTTTAAGAGAACAGGGAATAGCTTTATCTGGCTCTTTTAGCAGCTTTATTCCGCTTATTGCAATCGTTGATAACGTACCGCAGAAAGCGAGCAATAAGATTATCTTTACAAAGTATCGCATTCTTGATAAAGAAGAAGAGAAAGAAGCCTTAGATACTCTTAAACGAAGCAACCTTACCATTAATGACAAAGGATTTATTTCCTTCCTTGATTATAAGCAGATTTGCTTTGAGGTCGATGGAAATATCCTTTCTTATGATGATTTCTGTAAGTATGAATTACCTAAGGGTAAAGTGTTTAAAACAGTCTTCGATAATGGTTATTCTTACTACGGCTCTCATCCTTTTAAGGGTGATGCAAAGAAATATGCCGACACAGCTATCAAAGTTGCCGAGGAACTAAAGTATCTTTGGTTTAGTTGGACTATGGGTTTCAGACTTAACAACCTTCTTAACGTAGATGTGGCTTATGGCAAAGACGAGACCTATTCAGTAGTATCTAATACATAATAATATGGAAGAGATTAAGGAAAAGAAGTTTATCATAGAAGCAGAGGGCGAAGTGCCCTTTGCACAACGCACGGGTGATGGTTACGAGTTATTCAATAATGACCGAACAATGAAGTTTTGTGCGAGAAGACAACAGATACGGGATAATGAAACGGGTGAACAAAAATCTTGTTTTGCTATTTTCTGTTTCGTTAAAGAAGATGATGGATGGGTGCAAGGTGATAATTATCATCAAACGGAATCCATTACCTCTTTCGTTAAGGATTTGAATATCTCTCCTTACTTTACCAATGCGGTGAAGGAATATCGTGAGCAGATGGAAATCACAGAAATATGGGAGGTCAAAAAATGGGAATAGGAGCGATTTTAATCATCATAGGCGCATCAGTTATCGCATTAAGCAGCGTTGTTGCTGTTGGCGCAATGAACGGAAAATTAGAAGGTGTGATAACTATAAAAGAGAAATTCTTGGTTACTATATTCTTATTCATCTTACTCATAACGGGTTGGGTGTTATTGTATAACGGAATATTAATAATTAATCTGTAATAGAATGGGAAAGAGATTAAGTTTAGAAGATAAAGCTAAAATAGCTAACGGCAATGAACGTCATTGTAGGCAATGCAATCATCGTGTTTGCCCAGATGGTTTACTTGATGTATGCTCGGAGGCTTTTATTCGAGGGTATAAGAAAGGCTATAAGCAAAATCAGAAAGAACAGAAAGAACGTATTGATAAGATACTCCACCCTGTTACTGAGCCTTGTGGTAGTAATGCTATCTTTGTCTTTTTCAGAGACGTAAGAAGTGGTGAGTTACAACCTTATATTGAGGATATGAGAATGCCTGATGCAAAACGTTACCAAGATATAGGTTCAATAAGGTTTTCGCCAGAAAAAGACGAACCGCAGAAACTACAGATTGCATGGTGTTATCCGAAGGATTTGGTTGAGCTTCTTGGATATGACAAGAAGTATGTCGATTTTGAGCGTATAGCTCTTTCTGAAGGCGCATTCTCTTATCCTCGTGAGGAGTATGAGGAAAATCTTCAAAAGTACTCTGCCGTGCGCTATGAACACAAAAAATATTATCATTATCGGAAATTAAAAAAATAGCTTTGTTATGGATAAAAAAGATATTAATCTAAAAGTTATACTTGAAATCGGTGGTAACCTTTGCGGTATGACCATAAAGGATAAGGATGATAAAGTTGTGCTATTCGAGCATTTGTCATTTAATGAGCAAATTAAGATTCTCAATAGCCTTAGTCAGAATTATAACTGCCTTGTGCGGTTCTTAAAAGAAAAGGAGGGATAAGGTATGAATTTGGTTCTATTTGTATTGATTATCATATCTGTTGGGGTTACTTTCGGATGTCTTGTGCAAGGTAATAATAATAAGGAGAAGTAAAGTATGGAAGCAACTATTTTATTAGGCAATTATAATGATTGTAAGATTGATACGGGAAGATATGTAGAAACGGACGTTATGGGTTGGAAAGCCACTATCTATGTACCGAGTGGTATTGATAATGAGCAGATTCAGAAAGCCCTTGATTACGCTTATTCTACTCTCTGTCAGAGTTGCTATATGGAGTTTATCTTGGCAGACAACTTCCTTCTTATCTCTAAGGAGGTCTTTGATAAGAAGAAGGTGTTTAAGTTCAATCTTAAAAAGCACTTTACTGAATGCCAAACATCTATTCGTGATACGATGAAGTTGTATGAGCGAAATATGGATGAAGACTACTATAATGAGTATTCTACCTATCTTTGGGATTTGATTAAGGATAAGGTTGAGAAGTTACGAAAGATGATTGAGGATAAGCTTCGCAATCTGAAATGTAAGTATAACCCTTATCTCTGCTCGTATGTCATTATGATTCAGAACCTCGTACAGCAGATTAATGATACCCATATACACGTTATGGAGATTACCGAAAGGGAGTATGGAGTTGATATTGCTCCAAGCTACGAAAATTATCGGGCTAAAATGGCATTCACGCAAGCGGATAATTGTCTGTACGACATCATGCACGATGAAGCAGAGAAATTCCGTGATAATATCGTTAAGGATAAGAAGGTTATCGCCGTATGGTCTGATATAACAAGAACTCTCTATGACCCTATCAACGCAAAGAAGGCTCGTTTCTCGGCTTTCTATAGCATGTCTGAGGAAACGCAAGCTCTCTATAATTTGAGAGAGGAGGATGGCTTCTGCGAGCCTAAAGAAGGTACTAAGAAATTAAAGAAAGGAGCGTAGGGTATGGAGTTAGATAATATTTACTTTGGAGATTGCATTAACCTTATGCGTGATATTCCTGATAAAAGCATAGATTTATGTGTTACGGATGCACCATATCTCCACAATAAATCGCCACTTAGTCCTACGTATGATGGGAGTGAATGGAATCAGAAAAGTTCCTTTGGAAAATCGGAGCTTTATAAATATGGTGGTGATATGATGGGAGGGATGAGTTGTTTCGGCGAAGAAGAAATAGATAAGTTTCTGAACGCATTAAAGCCGAAGATGAAGATAATGAATGCTTATATGTTCTGCTCGGAAGAACAGGTACCGTATTATTGTAACTGGGCAAATAAGAATAGCCTGATGTTTACAATACTCGTTTGGGAGAAGCCGTTATCTATCATTAACAAAAATCGTTTTTCGCAGAACCTGGAGTACATAGTACGAGTATATGATTACGGTACTGCTCTTAATCGGTTAAATAATAACTTGTATTATAATCGGGTAAAGAAAGAAAAACCGATTAACGGGAAAAGTAAGAATCATCCAACAGAAAAACCTGTCTCTATTATGCAAGAGTTCGTTGAACTGAGCAGTAATGAGGGTGATGTGGTCTTGGATGCGTTCTGTGGCTCTGGTACGCTTGCGATAGCGTGCATTAATACTAACAGACATTTCATTTGCTTTGAGAAGAATAAAAAATTCTTTGATATTGCTAAGAAACGGGTTAAAGAACGGAAGCAACAACAAACAATTTGGTAATTAGTTTTAGGTATGGATAAGAAGGATATGCGTAAGCTGATGCACTATGCACGTATTCGTGCTAAGTACAGAAGGTTGAAATTATCGCAAATCACAGTTGAAGAGTGTATTAAGGATATGCGCTTTTGGGAAAAAGAGATTTTTGCGTATGCGTTATCAAGATACCTTGAAGGATAGAATGATTCTCATTTTATCTTAATATATATGTTGTATCTCTTGGGGGCGGCGGTCTCGGCTGCTGCTCCCTTCTATAAGTATAATAAGTTTATCAAGGTAAAGAAATAAGTCGCTGATTCTTAGCAAGAAAGCTATTAAACTCTATTAATTCCGATTTATTTCTATTAAAACCAAAAATAGTTGGAGAAAAAGTTGGTAGTTCGCAGATTTCTTTTTAATTTTGCGGCGTTCAATAAATACTTGCGGTGAGGTTAGAAGCTCTACCGCTTTAAGGTGGAGCATTTTTTATGCTCGCTTCTTAACGGATTACGATATATAGGTATCGCCCCTTGCGTACATTATAATGGTGTATGCGTGCTTTCGCAAGTAGGCATTGAACAAAGGGTAGCGATGCCTTCTTTTTTTAGGTATCAACCCAACATTATATTAACGTTCAAAATACTTGCAAAATGAACGAAATTAAAATTATCAACAAGTCAACCTTCTTAGATAAGGAGATTGATGTTTGGGGGTCAGTTGAACAGCCTTTATTTCGGGCAAAGGATGTTGCTTCTTGGCTCTTAATTAAGAATGTGTCCGACCTTGTGAAAAGAGTGGATAATGATGAGGTGCATAGGTTTAACCTAGGCAGCTTACAAGGTGAGACTTGGTTTTTAACTGAGGATGGTTTGTATGAGGTACTTATGCAATCACGCAAGCCTATTGCCAAGCAGTTTAAGAAAGGAGTAAAAGCTATCCTTCACGAAATCCGCAACAAGGGCGGCTACATTGCTTCTTCGGTCAATGATACTCCCGAAGCTATCATGGCACGAGCCTTGAAGATTGCGGATGAGACGTTGAAGCGGAATGAGCAAAGAGTTCGTGAGCTTGAAGCTCAGACCGAGCAGCAGGCACAGACCATCGGCATTCAGCAGAAAGAACTGACTGTTGCCGCACCAAAGGTAAAGTACTACGATGATACACTTGCATCAACGGACTGCCTTACCACCACACAAGTTGCTGATGACCTTGGTATCAGCGCAAGAGCACTCAATCAACAACTTTCCAATGCAGGTATTCAATACTTTCAATCAGGTTCTTGGCATTTGAAGGGCAAGTACCGTGAATGGCAGCTCGCAAGCACCCGAACCTACAATTATATCAAGGGTGATGGTTCTACGGGCACAAAAGTAAATCTTGTATGGAATCAACGTGGCAAGCGTTTTATTCTTGCTCTCTATAACAACGACTTTAAAGTGAAAGATGCCATCGCTGAAATCAACGGCGAGAAGAGAGCTGCGCTTGTGTCTAAAAACAATCAGTCTAACTTTTAATTGAATAGGAGAAATCAAAAATGGATAATCAGAATATAATGATAGAGGTAGCAGTTGATAATGATGCTACTCAGCGGTGTGTCGGTCTGCTCAAAGAGCTTATGGCGGTACAGGAAAAAGCTATGAAGTTCTTGGTATCTGAGGGTATTGATGATAGCTGTGAGGGTACGATGATTGCCGAAGGAATCGGTAACGCCGTGAAAGCCTTTGGTGGCGTGCTGCCAGAGGGTATCTACAATAATGTAGTCGGTATTGAGGTTTAATGTTATGCGTGAATAGGAGATACGCAATACAACAAAGTATAAATAATTATGGAGATACAAATGTAAAAGGCAGTACTTTGAAATACGTGCTGCCTTTGTTTTGTTTATATATAATCTCTGTATTTTCCTGTTATTTACAGAAAAAACTATACCTTTGACATGGTAAACAAAATATGAGTTATGGCAAAAGTACAATTACGAATTAAGGGTATTGAAGCCCTCAAAAAGAAACTAATGGAGCAAAGAGAGATAATGATTAATTATCTTACATACGCTATGGCTGAACTAGGTGAGCGTGCTGTCACCTATTCTAAGGATAACAAGGGTTATCAAGACCATACAGCAAATTTAAAGAACACCATTGATTATGCTTTATTTCTTGATGGCGAACTTGTGTGCGTTGGCGACCACGAGGAATTAAATGGAACTGAAAAAGATAAGGCTCATTTTATCCCTGATGCAGCAGTTAAGTATGCTCAACAGCAAGGTGTTATTGCCCCCAAAGGATATTCTCTTATCATTGCATCTGGTGTAGATTACGGTCAACATGTAGAAAATAAGGGCTACAACGTATTGTACCTAACAAAATTCTTTCTTAAAGATGAAATGAAAAAGATAATACTTAAAGCTATAGAGAATGCGAAGCAAAATAACTAAGAGTGAGCCAACTGACCCACTCTTAGTTTAGTATAGATGTCCGTAATTCTTATAAGAAAGGCAGGGCACTATTTGCGCTCTGCCTTTTCTTTTTCTCTTTGCTTTCGTTCAGCCCTTGCGAGCCGAATCTCTTCATTAATCTCGTCCATCGTCATATTGACGTTATTCTTCCTTGCTTCTTCTATGAGAGCATTGAAGTTCTCTAAAGCCTTCTTCTTTTCTTCTTCTGTCATTACATTTTCTTTATTTTTTCGATATATGGCTTAAATATACCTTGAAGTTTATTATATGTCTCTAATATCCAAGCGAATATAGGCTCCCACTTATCTTGCTCATATCCACCATATTCATAGTTTGTAGCCATTATCACACTTGTTTTATTATCTTCTGCCAAGTTCCATTGTAGTGCAGGTTTCCCGAATGTCTCATTGATAGCTTCCTTATCTTTTTCTATCAGCTTATAATGCTTTTTATTCTCAGCCTTATCTGAGCCATCAAGCAACAAGCGGACAGAAGCAGAACCTTTGCGTACAAAGAAGTCATAATGAACCTTTGATGTTCCCGTTGAGATATTCATCCAATGATAACTCTGTGGCATCTTTTGGAAGTCAGCTCCGTTTTTACTTGCGTATTCATTGAATGCTGTCCAAAATTCCATCAGTCGCTTCTCTGTATCGGATTTCGGTGAAGCTTCGCCTTTCTCGTATGGTGGTGCATTATAAATCTGTGTCATAACTCGTCTGATTTGGTTATGTATGCAAAGGTAGCGAAAAATCGGTTACTATATTTTTATATTGCATTTTTTATATTAATATAACTTTAATTTACACACCAATATATTAAAAGCTATTAAAATATTAATAAAAACACTGAAAAGATTTGGTGATTTCAAAAGAAATTATTAATTTTGCGGTGTAAATAATTAATAAATAGGTTTAAC
>OQVZ01000018.1_pt1 | contig 46790 bp, 40 predicted proteins | sample 1691571 | NCBI WGS metagenome assembly OQVZ01 (sample SAMN03418261, study PRJEB22391) | human gut metagenome | biome: human-gut; feature: organic feature; material: feces | host: Homo sapiens | place: Tanzania | collected 2013-01
CATACCTGCCTACACACATCAAATTCCTAACGGAATTTCATTGCATCTTCTTCGGGACAACTTGTATATCATTTCCAAAAAATAAGTGGGCACTGCGGTTGCGGTGCCCACTTGGTGTATTGAGTGGTGTGAGGATTATTCTGCTGGTTCTGCTGGTTCTGCTGGTTCTGCTGGTTCTGTTGGGAGGGTGGCGGCTGCTGCCTCTACCCATGCCTTAACTTCATCGACTACAGGTACTTTCAAACCGAGTTTGTATTTCTTGTTGATGTCGAGGAGGTCTTGGAAGAGTTTGCCTGGACGGTCGAGTTTTCCGAGTGCCTCTACGGTGAGGAAACCTGCCTTTTGGATTGGTGCAACCCATTCTGCTGGCACGCCAAGAGCCACATAAGCCTCTTCCTTGTCGCGCTTAGCCACCTTTTCAGGACGCATCTGAGGGAAGAGCAGCACGTCTTGGATATAACTGTGGGCAGTCATAAGCATCACCAAGCGGTCGATACCGATGCCGATACCACTTGTAGGAGGCATACCGTATTGGAGCGCGCGCAAGAAGTCTTGGTCGATAATCATTGCTTCGTCGTCGCCCTTGTCGGCAAGTCGCATTTGCTCCATGAAGCGTTCTTCCTGATCGATTGGGTCGTTAAGTTCGCTATAAGCGTTGGCAAGTTCCTTGCCGTTGACCATCAACTCGAAACGCTCGGTGAGGCCTGGCTTGCTGCGGTGCATCTTGGTGAGTGGCGACATTTCCACAGGATAATCGGTGATGAATGTGGGTTGAATGAAGGTGCCTTCGCAGAATTCGCCGAAAATCTCGTCGATGAGTTTGCCTTTACCCATAGTGTTGTCAATTTCCATTTCGAGTTTCTTGCACACTTCGCGAATCTCGTCTTCGCTCATGCCGTTGAGGTCGTAGCCGGTCTTTTCCTTGATAGCGTCGAGGATAGGCAGACGGCGGTATGGAGCCTTGAAACTGATGGTCTTGCCGTCGATTTCCACATCGGTGGAGCCGTTCACAGCCACGCAGATTTTCTCGAGCAACTGTTCGGTGAAGCACATCATCCAGTTGTAGTCCTTGTATTGAACGTAGAGTTCCATGCAGGTGAACTCAGGGTTGTGGTTGCGGTCCATACCCTCGTTGCGGAAGTTCTTGCCGATTTCATACACACCTTCAAAACCGCCCACGATAAGGCGCTTGAGGTAGAGTTCGGTGGCGATACGCATATACATAGGAATGTTGAGCGCATTGAAGTGGGTGATGAATGGGCGAGCGCTTGCACCGCCGGCGATGGCTTGCAGTGTAGGGGTTTCCACTTCGGTGTAGCCAGCCTCGTCGAGCACGCTGCGGAGCGTTTTCACGATAGTGGCACGCTTGAGGAAGGTGTCCTTCACGCCATCGTTCACGATAAGGTCAACGTAGCGTTGGCGATAGCGGAGTTCTGGGTCGTCGAAAGCGTCGTAAGTCACACCGTCTTTCTGCTTCACGATTGGCAGTGGTTTGAGGCTCTTGCTCAGGAGTTTGAGGCTCTTGGCGTGAATACTGATTTCGCCAGTCTGTGTGCGGAACACAAAACCGGTCACACCCACGAAGTCGCCGATGTCGAGCAACTTCTTAAACACTTCGTTATAGAGGGTTTTATCTTCATCGGGGCAGAGTTCGTCGCGGTTCACATACACTTGGATACGGCCCTTAGAGTCTTGCAATTCCATGAATGAAGCCTTACCCATGATGCGGCGGCTCATCACACGGCCAGCCATGCGCACTTGGCGAGGCTCGGCTTCGTCGTCGCTGAAGTTGGCCTTGACTTCCTCACTCCAAGCATCGACAACAAATTCCTCAGCAGGATAGGCATCGATACCCATCTCGCGCAGACGGTTCAAACTGTTGCGTCTTACAATTTCTTGTTCGCTTAATTCGAGAATATTCATATATTTAGTGTTGATTTTGTTTTCAATCTGCAAAGATAATGATAATTCGTGATTTGCTGAAATTTAGACAATAAGAAGTTAAAACGAAAAATTTCTCAAGTAAAATTTGAATCTCGTGTCAAAAATGACTAATTTTACAATTATATTAATAAAACAAAAATAGCTGAGTTAATTAACACGTTTACGACTATGAACAACTTACAAAGAATCACCGCATTATTTTTGTTTGTGATTACTTCTGTTATCGCAACCCACGCAGCTGGCGAATGGTTGGTAATAGGAGAACAAGATGGCGTAAAATACTCCATCTACACAAAAATCACTTCTGATGGCTACTCCGGAAATCACGTAGTTTGGATATCAAAAGAATTTCAAACTCAACCAGCAAGAGCAAAAGCAAGGCGACTTTTCACTTTGAAGCGAACTCCTTTCTCTGAGAAAGTGTGCGTAAAATTCAATTCTGCTTTTTCGCAATTGGCAATAGTTTCATCTGTGTTTTACGATTCGAAGGGGGGGGTGATAGATTCAATCGATTCGCCATACGATGATTTCACTCCAATTGTACCTGGCACATTGGGCGAGTCTTGGGCAGAGATGACGCAGAGTCTGCTGAGCAGATATGGTGAGTAGAATAGATGTGTGGAGCGTAGAGAATGTTGACGGTTCTCAATAATTGGTTGAAGTAGAATTTGTTGTGCAATGGTTCAACTCTCTCCTATCATCTTTTTTGCTTTAAGTATCGTTCGTAAAGGTCATTAACTTGCAGAAGGTTTTTTGGGGATTATTTCCAGTGGATGGCGGTGAGGAAGCGGCGGTATGCCACGGCGGCGAGTATGGCCACGATGGTGTAGATGAGGACGAGCAGGTGGTTGCTGATGCCGTTGCCGAAATAGAGGGCGAAGGTGCGGATCACGGGGTGGATCACAAACAGAAACGAGGAGATGCCTCCCACCCACACGAATGGGCGCATCACCGTGGCGCTGAAGGTTTTCACCAGCGCAATCATTGCCACGGTCACCACCAGCGATGAGAGAATCCACGTTACGGCCGTGGCCTGCATCAGTATGAATGCCACCGATGCCACAGCAAAAACGCCAGCCCATGCCCATTTGCCCATGCGTGGTATGCCGCCATACCGAGCCACCAGCAGCCCGGCAGAGAACGTGAGTCCTGCCACGAAGAAGTTGTAGCGCAGATATATCATTTCGCGCCCGACATTACGGAGCAAGATTTGTGGTGTGACCGTTACTGCTATGAATATCAGCGGCAGCAGCCATTTGCGCCAAGCGGCACCATCGCGTGGCACATACAGCACAAGCCTATAGATGATATAAAGTTCAATCATCAGTCCAAAAAACCAGTATGGACCGGGAAACACATGGCTGTAGGGTGGTTTGAGCCAGTTGGTCACCATCAATGCTTGTGCCACACAGTCGCTGATGCTGGGCAGTTTGGAACTATTGACATACCATACAGCCAAAATTGCCGAAATCAGGGCGAAAAACATCAGTTTGAACAGTTTCGTATAGTGCTGCCACACGAAAATGTGTGGCGCAGGCATCTTTGTGGGGCCTTGTTCGTATTTCCGCACCAGTCCGAAGGCGCTGATAAACAGAAACGCATAGATGCCACAGTAGCCCAAAAGGGTGCTGAGTTGGATAAGAATGCTTTGCCCAGGGTGAAGCAGGAAATGGAAGAGCGCGTCGGTGCTCTCTTGTTCAAAGTTGAATTCGTTGCAGTCGTAACCGGTGGCACCGAGGCAGTGCGCCAAGTTGTGGGTCGCGATAAGCAGAATGCCCACACCCTTGAGTGCCGCCCCCTCGCTTCGGGTGAAGATGTCCACTTTTTGATGTACGGGAGTAGTTGGCATTGATTAGCGTTTTCTTTTCAAAGTGAGAAAAGTGTAGGGCAAGGGGTTGCGGTCGTCGGCTTCGTGGTGCTCCACATCACATTCCTCCCACTCGTCGGGGTTGATGGTGGGGAAAAAGGTGTCGGCATCTGGAAATTCGGCATCCACTCGTGTGAGGTAGATGGTGCTCACCATGTCGATGGTGGCGGCGTAGATTTGTGCGCCACCTATAATCATCACCTCGCCGGGCATTTCCGTCGCGTCGATGGCGTCGGCTATGCTATGGGCGATAGTCACATTTTCGGGGTGATAGTCGGCATTGCGAGTGACCACAATGTTTTGGCGGCCGGGGAGCGCGCCTTTCGGAAACGATTCAAACGTGGTGCGCCCCATCACTATGCTATGTCCCATGGTGATGGATTTGAAATGCTTCATGTCGGCTGACAGATGCCACAGCAAATCGCCGTTTTTCCCGATTGCGCCGTCGCGGGCGATAGCCACGATAGCAGAGATTTGTTTGCCCATAAGTTGTTATGTTTTAAACCGAAACCACGCCCTTGATCAGAGGGTAAGGGTCGTAGCCTTCGATAGTGAAATCTTCGTATTTGAAGTCGAAAATGTCGGTCACATCGCGGTTAATCACCATGCGAGGCAGTGGGCGAGGCTCGCGAGTGAGTTGCAGTTTCACCTGCTCGAAGTGGTTGAGATAGATGTGTGCGTCGCCGAAAGTGTGGATAAACTCGCCCGGCTCCAAGCCGCACACCTTAGCCACCATCATCAGCAAAAGAGCGTAACTGGCAATGTTGAACGGCACGCCAAGGAAAAGGTCGGCGCTGCGCTGATAGAGTTGGAGGCTCAACTTGCCGTTCGCCACATAAAACTGAAACATGGTGTGGCACGGCGGAAGCGCCATCTTGTTGACCTCTGCCACATTCCATGCGCTCACCAGCATACGGCGCGAATCGGGGTTGTGCTTGGTTTGGTCCACCACTTGAGCTATTTGGTCGATGGTGCCGCCGTTGTAGTCGGGCCAAGAGCGCCATTGATGCCCATACACCGGACCGAGTTCGCCGTTTTCGTCAGCCCACTCGTTCCAAATCCTCACGCCATGCTCCTGAAGCCAGTGCACATTGGTGTCGCCACGCAGAAACCACAGCAGTTCGTAGATGATACTCTTCAGATGCACCTTCTTGGTGGTGAGCAGCGGAAAGCCGTCGGCAAGGTTGCAGCGAATTTGGTAGCCAAACACGCTTTTTGTGCCAGTGCCGGTGCGGTCGTGCTTCACGGTGCCATTGTCGAGCACATGCTGAAGCAAGTCGAGATATTGTTTCATTGCCTAATCTTGATTTTCTGATTGCAAAATTACCAAAATACTCCCAACAAACAAAATCAGATACCAGAAGTTAGAAATTAGATTTCAGAAGTTAAGGAGTTAAGAAGTTAAAGAAGTTAAGACGTCACCATCGCCTTCTGTAAAGTCGTTTGCCGCGAGTGTGCAAGACCTCAACTATCTCAAAGATGTGCGGTGGCAATACCACGACTGTCTGATGCTTGGCGACAAAGGCTATCTCAGTGCAGAAGTCCAGAAAAACCTCTTTGATGTGGTGAGCATCTCCCTTGAAGTGCCATACAGGCTGAATCAGAAGAACTTGCGCCCGCCCTCGTGAACCTATAGAAAGTTCCGCAAGCGAATCGAGACCGTATTCTCCCAACTTAACGACAACCTTATGATGATACGGAACTACGCAAAGCAATCCTGCGGACTTTTCACCAGAATGGTTGGCAAAATCGCCGCGATGACTTTCATGAAGTATGTCAATTTCGTCAATCACCGTCTTATCTCAAATAAAATACTCACTAATTAAATTCGACCAACAGGTAACTATTCAATCTCTTATTCCTTACTAGGACTCTAAAATATGGACATTTGCCATTTACACGGAGATCCTTTCCGTCGTCGCCTTTTCTGAATTTAATAATTTCAAATTGTTCTGGATTATATTTATGCAAAAAAGTTATAGGAACTCCCATTAAACCGTTATAATCCTTCGGAATATCCTGAGTGCGATTGACATTGATTCCATCGCAATTGTCGTATTTAGGATATTTATCTTCATTGCCTGCATATACTTTGGTCAATTCTATATCTTCAAATCGTTGTTCGAGATCAAGATTTGTTAGCCAGAGACAACTATTAGTTGCGACTACTTTCTGACCATACTCGTTTACTCTGGTTTCCGTTCCATACAACTCATAATGGTCTGGGACAATAAAACCAGAAATACCTCTACCGAGATTTATTCCAAGCCATGCTTTATCTCGCTGTATAAGGTCAAAAATCTCTTTGTATGTTATTGCATTCACATTGCCGATTACCAAGAACTGTTTTCCATATCTTACGATTTGAGAAACAAATTCTCTAAATAATGAAAATGGTGGATTAGTAACAACTATATCAGATTCCATCAATAGTTTCACACACTCTTCACTTCTGAAGTCACCATCTCCTTTAAAATGGGTATACTCCATTGCTTGCTGTGTGCCGGTATATTCGCAGTAAAAACCAGTTTGCTGTTCTTGATTGTTAAATAGGTCAGTATTTGACTCTTTATAACAGGATGCTATAAGTTTTTTTAGCCCCAATGTTTTGAAATTCTCCACAAAATAGCGGAAAAAATTACTTACGGTTGGATCGTCGCAATTGCAATATACCACTTTCCCTCTAAAACAGTTCGGATAATATTGTAATTCGCGCTCTATATCACAAAACTGTGTATAGAACTCATCCATTTTGGATTTCTTCGCTTTGCGAAGCAAGTTATTTGAAGCGTTTCTTGCCATAAGATTGTTTTTTTGTTATTTGCTTGAACAAATCACTACCTAAAACTTGAAGTGAAGTGTTTGCAACTGCTAACATAATATTAAACATATTATTTACATTCCAACTCTCACCATCCCCTTGTGTATAAATGGATGTAGCTTGTAACATAATTGTCTTGTCATTATGTTTTACAAACTTGTTTCTGCACAAGTTGGTGTTGATTGGCATACCATAGTTGGCAGCAGTAAGTCTATCCAATCTGTTGAGCATTCCTGAGTTATATTCAAGAGTGACAACTCTTCCATCTGGACGTTTGACTCTAATAGTTTCTGTCAGGAAATTAGATCCTTCTAGAAACAGAACATATGGGAAGTGAGATTCTGCTAGCATATAATTTGCAATTTCTGATATATTTTTATGAGATCTTTCAATTGCATTTCCTGCGGCCATTAAATCCTGATCCTTATTCTTTCCTACAAGTTCACCTTTTTTGATGTTTTCAATATCCTTTCCTTGATGTTTTGCTTCTGAAACAAGAACAACTCTCCAGTTACCATTGTCATCCTTGACTTCAATAATGCCTCCATCAGGAATAATACTTGCATTGTCCACAAAAAGAGTTTGTCCAAGTTCTGGATTAAATTTCTTTAGTGCTTCATTGATCTCCTTTTTCTCAATATCTTTTCTGTATCGAAATGACAGTTGTGGATAATCCTGTTTTAATCTATTGATAATATGGTGCGATATTTCGCCCACTGTCATGTCGTGCAATTTGGCTTCTGCTCCAAATATTCCAACAACGCCATGACTTTCTCTATGTTGATCCGTTAACCTTGATGATTGATTCTTTTTTGCCATATTCTAATTATTTACATATTATTAAAATCCAAGAAATCATTTAGGGGACGAATTTTAGCCCTATATGTGTTAAATCTTTCTTTTACTTGTTGGCTGAAGTGAAATTCTAAGAATTTATAAATGAAAAAGTTATACAATGTGCAGATTTTTAGTAAATTAGTAATTGTATTCAGATAACTACTATCAATCAGCTTATGCGCAACTTTATAGCAAAATTCGTTAAAATATTCGAAATCTGCAAGGATTTCGCTGGAAACCGAGTGAATGAACTCGGAAATATCCCCAGATGCGGGGCGTGCCCAGATTCTCCGGCCTCGAAGTCGTCGCCCTAGGGATAGCCGCCGAGGCTTTTGGTTTTGACCGTGAGAATTTCCTGTCTGACTCGTCCGACATCCCCCCAAAAAAACTCGTTGACCTGTTGACTTTGCAAAGTTGGTTCAACTTTGCATCTTCTTCTTGCCGATGAGCCAGGGGGCGTAGCGGTCGATTGCCCAGGCGAAGGGGTAGATGGCGATCATCACCATGGTGGCGATGGCGTATTTCAGCCAGATGTGGTCATCGAGCACGCCGTCGTAGGCGAGGCGGTTGAGCAGCATTTTGGCAATGCCGATGAAGTAGTTTTGCAAACCTAAATACACGGTGCCGCTCACCACCACAAACTCAATCACATGCCTGTGCCCATAGCGTGCGGCAATCCATTTCGCCGCGCAGAAGTAGCAGGGAATCACCATCATACCTGCCACGATGCGCACGAGGCTGTAGAGTTGTGGGTCGAGGGAGCGCAAAGGCGTTGCCTCCACCATAATGGCGATAGATGCCGCTGCCAGCATCACCAGTAGCGCCGCAGCGCGTGGCGTGCCGAACTTTAGGCGCGTGAGCCAAGGTTTGAAACTGTTGCCGAGGGCGTAGAATGGGAGGAAAAGCAGGGCGTTGCCAAGGTTCCAAAACTGCCCCACAGCCAACACCTCCGGTATTTCGTAAGGAATGAGATAGGTGGCGGCCGCAATGCCTACGCATGTGGCAAACACATATCGGCGTGGCACGATGCGCTCAATGCACCAGTATAGGAGTTGCATGGTGAACAGGCAGGCGATGTACCAGAACGGCGCCACCACCGTCTGTGGATTACCGCACACAAATTCCACCACTGGTTGCCACACACTGATGGCCTCTTCTTCAGCACCCACCATTCTTCGGCCCACCGCCAGCCACAGCGCATAGAAAATCACGAAAAAGGTGCAGTAAGGCACGATAATCTGCTGGGCGCGGTGTCGCAAATAGGTGGTGAAGCGGGGCCAACGGTCGAAACTGTAGAGGAAGCCCGAAATGCAGAAGAAAACCGGCACGCGGAGGTTGAGAATCACGGCATCGTCAAACAGTTCCAGCCGTGGTGGCGTGTGAAACACTATCACTAAAAATATGCTGAAAAACCGCACATAGTCGAGCCAAGCCTGTCGTTCGCTACCTGTTTTCATAAATCCTGTTTATCGTTCGTTCCACAAAAGTAATGAAAATCCCACAAAGGGAGAAAAGAAAGAAATTAGAAGTTGGAAATAGAAGTTAGAAATTTAGAAGATTTCTATAGAAGTTAAGGAGATTTTATCAGAAGTTAAGGAGTTAAGAAGTTAAAGAAGTTAAGACGATAGTTTCGGCTCCCTCGATAATTCGAAATCTCGAAATTTCGATACTTCGAAGAATCGAAAACTCGTTGACCTGTTGGCTCGTTGACCTGTTGACTCGTAGTCTTGCTGCCCTATAGGTTCGAATATTTATCGCCCCGTGACCAGTATCTTTTTGCCTTGGTGGATGTAGATGCCTGGAATGGTGGGTTGGGGTATGATTTGACCTTGCAGGGTGTACCAGTTGGTGTCGGGGTTGATGGGGCTGTCGGCAGTGACTGTGGTGATGCCTGCCGATGGGGTTTTGCGATGCGAAAACACCCAGTCGAGGCGCGCGGCGGTGTAACTTTGTATGCAGGTGGTCTCGTGCGACCAGCCTTCCACAGTTTCGTATTGCACATCGTCGCCCAATGCTTTAAGTTGATTGATGAAGTCTTCCGCAATGGCTCTAACGTCGCCATTCATGATTTTGTCAGCCAATCCCATTACGTTGTACACAGGCGTTTTCGCCACATTTTCAGCCACCATGCCTTTAGGGTTTGCCGCACATGGCATCGCTCCGCTGAAATATCCGGGGAAAGTGGAAAGCATCTTCCATGTGCCAGTTCCTCCCATCGAGCCTCCGAAAATGTAGATGCGTGTGGTGTCAATACCCTCAACGTGTGCCGTGAAGTCTAACAGGGCTTTCACATTCATGGCAATTCCGCCCCAACCTTTATTTCGGTCGGGGCATTGAGGCACGATAAACACCGATGGCACTTCGTGGCTCACCAGATAATTGGCAATGGAATCGATGCCGGGCTCATTCATTTGGGTGGTGTTGTCGGTGCCGCAACTTGAGCCACCATGCAGATAGATGATGAGTGCCTTGCTGGTGGTTGTGTCGGCGCACTGCACTTTGGCTTTACGATAGCCTAATGATGTGCCTGCGAAATTGTGGCTTAAACTCTGAAAAGCGAGCGTGTCGCTGGGTTGGGTTTGGGCGAAACCCAGCGACGACGCTACCGCGAGTAGTAGAAATATAATCGTTACTTTCATCTTCATTTAGAGAAAAGGATTGAGGTGATGGATGCGTTATCGGTTTTGCCTTTTCTGGGCTTGGCGTTTTGCTTTTTTCGAAAAGCGCTTCATCGTTTGTCGCTCAATCTCATACACCCTCTTGATTTGGGCTTGGGTGAGGAACTGGGAATATTCCTTGTAATACTTCTTTCTGATGGCGAGGATTTTCTCGCTGCGGTCGAAACGCTGTTGAATCTGCTCCTCGTCGGTGCTGGCTGATTTGCGGCCGAGGCGTGGTCCCAACGCCCAGATTTCTTTCTGCTGCTGGCAGAAAACCGATACGAATTTGCTGGTGAGTTCGTCGTTGAGTGCCAACTGGTCGGCTATGTGGCGGGCTTGTACCTCTGCCAACTGTTCGCGCGACATACGCTGTTTCTTTCCTTGCGACTGTGCGAAAGCCGCGGTACACGTTGCAATCACCATGAGTGCAACCATCATTGATTTTACAATCTGTCTCATATTCTTTTATTTTTTTACTATTTTAATACTGTTCGTTGAGAAACACGTCCTCGTCATACACTTCGAGCAGATAAGCCTGGTCGGCTGGCTGGAGTTGGCTGAACGCTTGATTCACGGCTTCGGCTGAATATTCGTTGACCTTCGTCGATTTCAAATTCACCGTCACCAGCAGTGCCACAGCGGCGGCTGCGCCAATGATTGTGCCCCAAGTGATTCGGCGGAAGCGCGATTTCTTTGCCACAGCCACCTCGCTCTTCACCTCTTGCATCACATTCGATTCAAGCTGGTCGAAGAAACTGTCGGGCACCTGGTAAGGCATTCGTTTGCCCACTTTATCGAAATCAAAATCTTTGTTCATCGTTATAGGTCGTTAGAATTGATAAATTTCACTATTTTGTCTTTTGCTATATGATAGTTCATTTTGGCAGCGGAAGCTGTGGAGCCAATCACCTCGGCAATCTCATCGTAGGTCATCTCGTCGTAGTAGCGCAAGTTGAACGTGAGCTGCTGCTTCGTGGGCAGGCTGAGGATTGCCTTTTGGAGCAGGACTGCCGCTTTGTCGCTGTCGTCGAAATACGGATCGGCGATGGCTTGTCCTGCAATGTTGGTGTCTTCGTCGTCTAATGAGAGGGTGGTGTTGTTTCTCTTATCAAGCATACGCAGGGCCTCGTTGGTGGCTATTCTGAAAATCCAGCCACGCAGTTTGTCGGCACCGTCGCAACTGCTGAAGTTGCGGAACACCCGCACGAATGTTTCCTGTGCAGCGTCTTGTGCATCGTCGTGCCCCACTACAATACGGCGGATATGCCAATATATCGGCTTCTTGTATTTCGTGAGCAGCAGTCGGAATCCGCTTTCGGGATTGGAGCGAACGGCCTCTATAATATGCTTGTCGTCAATCGTCATGCTAAGATGTACGTTTTCTTTTTTCCATTAAAGTGAATAACAATAGGATTGCTGCGGCGTGTGGCAAAAGCGTCGAGTTCTGCCTCGGCGGTGGCTTTGCCCAATCCTGTGATTTTGCTGTATTGCTTGGCGTTGATTGATCCGTGGTTCTTGATGTAGGCGATAGCCATTTCCAGACGGTCGGTTTGGTTCAATCGGTTGGTGGTGCGCGAAACCACCACTGGGCGAGTCACCACTTTCGTCACATGCACTGGTCGTGGATTGATGATTACGGGGTGATGCAAACCACGATGAGGCATTGCTTCTGTAGCTGCGATGCCACAAAGCACCATCAGCATCATTGTCATTATTTTTTTCTTCATCGTCATCATAATTTTATTGAATTACTGGTTCGTAAAATAAAATCGCTGTTGCGAGCTCGCAGGTGTAGAGGCTTTTCGGAAGCCCTTACACTATTTACAACCGAGCAAATCGTGAAAAGTAAAATGAGGATATGCGAAATTAGTAAAAAAATCGGTAAAAGTGTTGGGATTCTCCTATTTATAGGGGTGAGGGTGTGGTGGTTGCGTAATTTTTTGTAATTTTATTGCAGTATTTTAAAAACCGAACATTTATGGTGCGACATCTTATATCTCTGTCATTGTTCTTGGCGATGAGTCTGCTGGGTAGTAAGTGCTATGCCGACGATAGTGCCGACCGCAACCGCCATTGGATGGGTAGGGTGGAGGTGGCTTCGTTCAACTCGCTCGACTGGGGCGTGGAACTCGGTGTGGATTACCGACCTATCGAGTATGTGGGCGCTGGCGTGAGCCTTTGCGTGGCTGGCGACTTTGCCGACACCTACGATTCGTTCACCCACAATGGCATGTTTTACAAAACGGAGGATTTGCACAATGCCGTGTGGCTGCGATGCGCTCTCCAGTTGCAGAGCCCTGCGCTGTGGCGCAACTCCGACGGTTCGATGCGCCTCTGCATAAAGGAGGACTGCGGCATCACGCTGCCTGTGCCTGCCAATGCGAATGTGAAATACACTGTGGTGCCAAGTTCGCCGGGTGTGTATGTGGCTGGCGATACGTTCCGTGTCAAAAACCATGGGGCGAAGTCGTGTTTCTACCACTTCAAAACCTCGCTGGCGCTCGACGTGAATCCGTGGCAAATATGGCTGGGCTACACATGGAGCAACATGGACGCATATAGTTCAGCGCGGAAAGTGGTGATTGACGGCACCCCACTCTCGCTCCCAAAGAAAAAACAAATGCAAGGCATCCATTTGGGAGTGGGCTATAAATTTTAGTTTAGCAAAAAGCACCCTATTAAATCCCGAAATTGAGATTTAATAGGGTGCTCGTTATTTTTATGCCCTAATCGGGGGCTGTTATTTTACGATTACTTTTGTGGCTTTGCCGTTGAGGGTGATTACGTACACGCCCTTGCTGAGCGTCACGCTCAAGCGTTCGCTGCCGTTGGCTAAGCGCACGCCACCGATGTTGTAAACGCTGATGTCGCCTTGTGCGCCGTCGATGGTGAGCACACCGTCAGCCACGCTCACGTTTGCGTCGATGGTGCTAACCACATCGTTCATGCCCGATGGCACGATGCCGTTGATGTTCTTGAATTTGCCCCATTGTGCGTCGGCCTTGTAAGCCTCCACGCCTTCTTCTGGCACGTTGAGCACGCAGGTGTTCAGGTCCACATCTTCAAACACATCGGCTGTGATAGCGATTGGAGCGGCAACTTTAATGGTGAACGACTCCAGTGCAGAGCAACCGTAGAATGCCTCGGCGGCAATGGCGTTGATGGTGCTTGGCAATGTCACGCTCTTCAGCGCAGAGCAACTGGCGAATGCCTCGTAACCAATGCTGGTGTAGCCTTCTGGCACGTCGATCGACTCAAGGCCGTTGGCGTAGTAGAACAGCGATTCGCCCACGGTGCTCATGCCGCTACCGAGTTTCACACTCTTCAACGCAGAGCAGCGATACACGAAACTCTCACCGATGCTGCTCACGCTGTTAGGCAATGTGAGTTCGGTAAGACCGGTGCAGCGATAAAACACCTCGTCGCCGATGGTGGTGAGGGTTTCGGGCAGCGTGATGGCGTTGAGACCTACACAGCGGCTGAATGCCGATGCCGCAATCTCTTCGGTGCCGCTTGGCACTGCATACGCGCCAGTTTTGCCTGCTGGGAACGCCAGCAAGTTGGTCTTTGCCTTGTTGAAAAGCACGCCATCTGCCGATGCAAACGATGCGTTGCCTTCTGCCACATTGATGGCTTTCAGGGCGGTGCAACCTTCAAACACGGCCTCGCCCAAAGTTTTCAATTTCTTTGGCAGGGTGATTTCTGTGAGTGACGAGCAGCCGTCGAAAGCGGCTTTGTCGAGTTTGGTGAGAGTGGCAGGAAGCACCACGTTGGTCAACGCCTTGCAGCCGTAGAACGCCTTTTCGCGAATCTCGGTCACATCGCCAAATGTTACGCTTGCGAGTGATGAGCAACCCAAAAAGCAACTCTTGTCAAGCATCTCTAAGCCAGCAGGCAGGGCGATTGACTTCAGCGAACTGCAATCGGAGAAGGCAAATTCATCGATGTAGATGATTTTTGGGGTGAGTGTGATTGTTTCAAGAGCCGAGCAGCGACTGAAAGCGTGAGGCTTGATTTCGTTGGTTTCGCTACCGAGAACAAACTCCTTCAGGTCGCTGCAATATGCCAACGCGTTTTCGCCCACTTCCCACATAGTGGCAGGCCACACCACTTTGGTGAGGTTGGTGCCAGTGAACGCATACGACAGGTCGGTGCAGTAGTACAGGTCATTATCTTCGCTCACGTCGTAGCTGGTGGCGGTGTAATACTTGCTCCACGCATCCTCATAGTAGGCATCGCCGCCATCAGTGAGTTCAATGCCAGCGATGTTGAGTTCGATGAGTTTGCCATCAGTCTCCTCGCCCTCAATATCCAAACCAGCCATCTCGCGGATAAAACGAATGTCGGTGCCATTGAGCGTACCGCTCACGGTAAGCGAAGTAATCGCATTTTTCTCACTTGCCGGAATAAGGGTGCTAAGCGTGCCAGCCTCAGTTACGGTCACGGTTTTACTTGTTGCGAAAGCATGAGCCGACATCGCAACCATCAGAACGGCCGCTACCACGCAGCCACATACACGAGTAAAAAAATTCTCCATATTAGTTCATTATAAAAAATATATACTTGATTTCAAGAATCATCCTCAAAAAATCGCCCCAAAAATACTCAAAATCCCCCAAATAATCAAATTCCCCAAAGTGTTGTTGCACATCAAGAAACTGGCATTATAAAATAAATCATATTAGAATGCCTGATGTGCCGGGCTTCTTGAATCTTCAAATTTTTCGAAATATCTAAGAATCGATGATTTGACTTGTGGGATGGGTTAGGGATGGGGAGTGGTGATGGGGAGGTGGATTTTGGTGGGGTGGGTGGCGATGGGGAGGCGGTAGGTGCCATCGTCGTCGCGGCTGATGAAGTAGTGGTGGGCGATGTCGTCGTTGATGATGATGGAGCGCACCATTTTCTTGATTCGTGAGAGGTTTTGGTTCAATTTGTCGGGCTGGAGCAGCGCATCCACACACTCTTCCACATAGTTGCTGCCGGGGTGCACTTCCTCGTAAATATTGATGAAATCGGCGCGGTGGTTGCTTAGTTCTTTCAGGCGGCAACCTTCTGGGTGCAACAGAAACCAAATGTAGAGCGTGCGGCTGGCGGCACTCATCTTCAGTTCCATTTCATTGTATTCGGGGAAGATGATTTTGCGGTCGCGGTTCACCACCAGCATAGGCATCGTGTTCACCACATACTTGCCCTGCAGCGATGTGGCAATCAGTTCGGTAGGGTCGGCGTGATACTTTTGTATGTAGTCCATAATCAGGGCTTGAATCAACTGCAAGTCGTGGTTGCGCTGCTGTTGCAAACTCTGAGCATAATCATTTTCTTGCGCGTCCTCTCTCAGGATTTCGATTTGCGCCTCATCCTCCTTCGTTAGTTTTGCTTCCTCAACCCCGTCTTCATCCGTTAGCGTAAATCTCTCTGTATTGTCGTCCTCGATTGGTGTTGGTTCCTCAACCCAATTTTCCTTTTTAGGAGCACAGATACCATTCATCATCAGATTGCGCTCATCACGGAACTTCCGCTCCCTATTATGGAAACGTTTTTCAATCGACAGGAATTTTCTTGATACCGACTCGCCGGCTGCCAAACCGATTTCGGGGAAAATGAGTGTGAAGGTGCTGTTGTCGCCATCGTGGTCTTCCTCCACCGAGGTGAGGCGGTTGTAGAACGTGAACAAGCCATCGTCGAGCGTGTGCATACTCTGAATCACGCAAGCGAGCACGGAATATCGGCCGATATTGCCAGCATTCACCTTTCGGGCGGCAATCACCATGCCAAGGCGGTTCACCTCTGGCACATGCACCGTCACCACCTCCATTTTGGAAAGCCAGCCGAGGTTGATGCTGTGCCTGAGCGACGACTTCAGCAAGTGGCTGTAGGCTTGAGCCTGGTGGTCACTACTCACAAACAGATACAGTTTGCCATACTCCAAGTGGTAGAGCAGTTCGGAATCGATAAAATTGGTCACGTCCATCATATGACTATCAGTTTTTCGGGATAAAGTTAATAAAAAAAGTTGTCACACTCACACTAATATGCAGTGCAAGTGCAACAACCGTGCCAATCAGGTATTAGGATTTGAAGAAGTTTTTGGAAATCTTCCTTTTCATCTCAGCGCGTTCTTCAGGTGTTGGGGCCATGCAGTAGTGCACTCGGTCAGCCCACTGCATTCTGCTCTCATTCACAATTCTTGCCATTTTCTCTGTTCCCTCTTCCGTTTTTTCCCATGTCATGGTGTTGTCGATTGAAAGGTTGAACGCCACTGATTCCACATCGTGGTCGGCACCGATGTAGGCAAACATCCATCCTTCCTGCTTGTAGGCTTCAATCAGTGCCTTGATGGCTTTGGCGGAAAACTCTCGCGAAGCGTTTTCGTAGCCGTCGGTGATGATGGTCACCGCCACGCTGGCAGATTCGTTGTCCTTTACGGTGGTGTGCAAGCGTATGCACACATTGCCAATGGCATCGTAGAGCGGAGTCATGCAGCAAGGCTCATAGTCGGCAAGGGTGATGTCGTTCACCTTTTCGATAGGCGTGTTTTCGTAAATCACCTTCTGCTCGCAGCCGCAGAATGCCACCAGCGTCACAAACTGCTCCTGCTCCGCATTTTTCTTTCTCATGCTGCGAATGCAGCCGAATGTTTCGTTCACACTGTCGACGGCTTGCTTGCGAATACTTGTCATCGAGCCGCTCTTGTCGAGAATCACTACGTTGTAAATCTTGCTGTTCATTTTCGTTGTGTTTTAAAAATGTCGTTATTTGTGGTTAATTAAGATTGATTTCTTGTTTCATGCCACAAAGTTACACCCAATTTCCGCACACCCCCATTTCCTGCAACCTTGCATTTTTTTCACCTCAAAATACGGTGGCATTTCTCCTAATTTATATGGTATTTGGAAATAATATTGTACCTTTGCATAACGCACAAGGGTTATTTCCTTGCTTGTAAATAGACCAAAATAAAACGCAAAAAAGAAGTTCTGTGACAGTAGCAAACGGCTTTGGTCGGTCGCCAAACCATGTTGGAGCATTTCTTTTAATGATATGGGACAGAAAAAAGAGTTTTTAAAATCACGTAAAAAAGTAACATTTGTTGACTTGTTTGCTGGTGCTGGAGGCATCAGCGAGGGTTTTATGCAAGCTTATACAGCAGACAAATATTTCGACTTTCTTTTAGCAAGCGACATAAACGAAAACTGTGAACTAACACATAGAGTTAGGTACAATGAGGTTCTCGGACTTGACACAAAATTTTTGTGCCAAGATATTATGGACGACACCTTCTTGCCAAATCTTTTAAAGGAGTTGGCAGGCAAACAAGTTGATGTTGTGACAGGCGGGCCAAGTTGCCAGTCATTTAGTCTTGCAGGAAGAAGAAAAAAACTTGATAAACGTGATGACCTGTTCTACCATTATCTCAAAGTGATAAAAGCGTTACGTCCGAAGTATTTTGTCATGGAAAATGTGAAAGGTATTTTGACAAAAGATGAAGGACGTATAAAAGAGCGTATTATCAGAGAAATTCGGTCGATTGTTGACCCGATGACTCTTGGGCAACTTTTGGATTTTCTGGACAACAATTTAAAAGGTTCAATCCCAACGGCATTATACAGTACCCTGGTTTTGAAACTGAAAATGGAAGTGAACGAGAATCCAAAAATAAAGGAAAGTGAATCGTTCTTTGAACTCCTTGATGGTTTGTTGCGAGACTTGACCACCAAGCATTTGCCTTACAATGTCAGCAAGAGTAATGAAGCTGTTAACACGATTCGTCATGGGCTTATACTGATGAAGGAAAAGCAATTGCGTGATGAAATACGCAAGCAAATCATTCAACTGAAAACCTCTGCCCATATTGATAACGACAGGTTTGTAGAACACTACAATTTTATTGTTGAGACTATTTCGACTGAGCAAATATTAAAAACAACGTTAGCGGCAATAGACGATGTGGCATTGTTAGGAGAGTGCAAGAATGATGCAGAAATCATCAAATCGGTCCTCAGACTCTATGTCTCAACTTTTGACGAATGCGTTGATTTCATAAGAGTGCATCTGGGCAATAACGATGGAGTGTTAGAATCGTTCGACCGTTTGATGAATAATGTTCGCTTATATAACATTGACAAACCGATAGTTGTATTGTCGTCAAACTATGGTGTGCCGCAAAATCGAGAGCGAGTGCTTTTTATCGGTTGTAGAAACGATCAAGAGCTAATAAGCAACATACCACATACGGTAGGTGAAGAAGATAAGGTTAAGGTTTTTGAGGCCATTTGGGATTTGGACATGTTGGGCAATGGCGAGACTGCCACAGCATATCGCCAACCAAATAGTCAAAAGCAATATGAAAACGAAAAAAAGCGTCGTTCATTACAGGGTGAACCCGACACAAGAGGGCTTTTGTATACAGAATGGTCTAAAATCGGTCGCTTAGGGCATCGCTTCACTTTTGATAAAGAGCCTTTTTATGTGGCATCGATGGAAGAATTAAAATCACCCAAAAAGCACAAGGTGATGGAATTGTTTAATCATCAGACGAGTTTGCAGAGCGAAAGCGTTCGCAAGCGCCTTAGCATTATCGCCAAGCATAAAGATTATAATGAGGCAAAGGACGAACTAAAAGCAAGTGGCTTGGCTTCAAATAAGCGTAATTACACGGTGTTAGACCCATTAGGGCAAAGTCCGACAGTGTGTACGATGCCCGACGATTTCATACACTATTCCGCCTGTCGCCCTATGACTGTTAGAGAAATGGCTCGATTGCAAAGTTTTGACGATTCGTTTGTTTTCCAAGGAAAAAGACAAACAGGGGGGAACAACCGTCAAAAGGAAATTCCACAATACACTTTAGTAGGCAATGCTGTTCCACCACTTATGGCAAGGGCTATAGCGAACACTATACTTGACCACATCAAATAAAATAAGTTATGATTCACATGAGGAACTTTAATGAGTTTGAGGTGCGGAATATTACATTTCTTACTCAAAAGAACATAGAATACACCCTTGTTCAAATCACAGAAACAGGTTTCAAAAAAAGTATTTTGGATGCGACAGAGCCAATGCGTCAATACTTCAAGGACTGTGGAATGCACGATTATTCCGTCCAACTGCAAGGGCAAGGTTATAAGGTGTTACAACCAACTGCGATTTTAGACGAAGCTTCAATATTCACTACTTCAACATCATTGTATCGTCCAGAAACCAAGAAAGGTGACCCACGAATATGGACTTTTAACTTGAAAAAGTATTGTTCACCAAACGACATTCTTTTGATGATGTTCCATAATAAGATCCTGCATGTGGTAAACCTTTCTCGTGTCAATATTGAGCATGTATATAACTCGTCAATCCTTACGCCTTTAAAAGAATTAATCACTAATGTGAACTCTATCGCAATGAGCATTGCCAACGAATTGACGAACAACCTAAAAGATATAGCAAAGGAATGGCATCAAGCAGATGTTTTAGCAGATACAGGTGTCGGTCGTGCGATCGAGCGAATTTTAGGAATCGAGATGAACAGTTCAAAATTGCCCGATTACAAAGGGATTGAGTTGAAAAGTTTTCGAGACAAGCGTCCAGGAGTTCGTTCTACACTTTTTTGTCAAGTGCCAGACTGGAAAAACAGCCATTTGAAATCAGCAAAAGACATTGTAGCCAAATATGGTTATTTACGCTTAAACAAAGATGGCGAACAAGCCTTGACTTACCACAACACGCTTAACTGTGTCACTCCAAATTCCCAAAATTTAGGATTAACTCTTTATCCTATTGATAAGCGTCTTGCAATAGAAGAGAAAAAAGGCGTTGTTGATAAACAGAAGATGAAGTATTTAAAAGTTGCAGATGTTGCACTTTGGCAACTGCCCACTTTGCATGATCGGCTTTTGGAAAAACATCATGAAACATTTTGGATAGAAGTGGAATCTAAAGTTGAGGGTGGCGAGGAACTCTTTCGTCCAACACTTGTTGAACACACCAAAAACCCTGTGGTATCACAATTTGATACACTTTTAGATACAGGATACATCACAGTTGATTTGCTTCTTTCAAGGTCAGGAGGGCATGGCGATACAATCGCCTTCAAAATAAAAAAGCAAGCAATGCCAATGCTTTTCCCTGAAAGTGAACAAATATCTTTAAGATAAATTATACCGACATATCCAATGATGGTGATACGGCTTTTCGGTGAAAATGATTATCTTTGCAGACTATATATGTAATTAATAACTGAAATACACTGATATGCAATCTACTCGACTTGAAAAAATAGCGCGCTTGCTCCAAAAGGAACTGAGCGAAATCTTCCGTCTCGAAACAGCGAAAATGGGTGGTGTGCTCGTGAGCGTGAGCGCAGTGCGTGTGTCGCCCGACTTGAGCATCGCACGCGCCTACCTGAGTGTGTTCCCAAGCGAACGCGCACAGGAAATCATGGCTAACATCAATGCCAACGAAAAGGGCATTCGCTACAATCTGGCTCAGCGTGTGCGCTACCAACTCCGCAAAACGCCTGAGTTACACTTCCATCTCGACGATTCGCTCGACTATATCCAGCACATCGACGAACTGCTGGCCAAAGACGGCACAAAGACTGATAAAACTGAGGAATAATAACCACCCGTAAGTGAGTCTCTCTTTCAACATAGCGCTTCGCTACCTGCGTGCCAAGAAAGGGCACACAGCCGTGAACATTATCTCCATCATCTCTGTGTTAGGGGTGGTGGTGACCACTGCCGCGCTGATTTGTGTGTTGAGCGTGTTCAACGGTTTTCACGACTTGATTAAGGAGAAACTATCCACCGTCGACCCCGACATCGCCATCACCGCCACCATGGGCAAGACCATCGCCGATGCCGACAGCGTGGTGCGTGTGGCGCAAGCCATTCCGGGCGTGGAAATGGTTATGCCTGTGGTGGAGGACAATGCCCTCGCCATTTTCGCCGACTACAGTATGCCGCTGAGGCTGAAAGGCGTGCCGAAAGACTACAATCGGCTCACGGGCATCGACAGCGTGATTGTGGAGGGCGATTTCCTGTTGGAGGACGAGGTGTCGCGCTATGCGGTGCTGGGCGTTGGCCCTGCCGTGAGCCTGAACGCGCGCGCCGGCTCGCTGCGAATGCTCCAACTTTATGCGCCACAGCGTCGCGGACAGGTTGACCTCAACGACCCGATGAACGCCTTCACCGAAGACTCGGTGTTTGTGGCTGGCATTTTTATGGTGCAGCAGAAGGATTTCGACAACGATATGATTTTTGCTCCCATCGACTTGGCGCGCGAACTGTTTGACTACACCACCGAAGCCACACAAGTGGAGTTGAAACTCGCTCGTGGAGCCTCGGAACAAGCCGTGATGGACCAACTGAATGCGCAGTTGGGCGAATCCTACACGGTGAAAAATCGCATGATGCAGCAAGATGCGTCGTTCCGACTGGTGAATATGGAAAAATGGATCACGTTTCTGCTGCTCGCATTCATTCTGGTGATTGCCACTTTCAATGTGATCAGCACCCTCTCGCTTTTGATTATCGAGAAAGACGAGAGCATTCGCACCTTCAGAAGCCTCGGTGCCACCGACAAGCAAATCACACGCATTTTCGTCACAGAAGGGTGGCTGATTGCCCTTGTGGGTGCTGTGGCTGGCGTAGCTTTGGGACTGGTGCTCTGCCTCTGCCAGCAGCAGTTCGGCTGGCTCAAACTCTCGGCTCGCCCCGATGCGGTGATAGTGAACGCCTATCCGGTGTCGGTGGTTTGGACCGATGTGCTGGTGGTGTTTATGCTGGTGGCGGCTGTTGGACTTGTCACTTCGCTCGTCACTTCGCTGATGATGCGCCGCCGACTTAACAGATAATTCTCTCAATTCCCCATAACACGATGAATATCCGTCACGACATTGAAAACGCATGGGGCGCAATCAAGCGTTTTGCGCGCCGAATGCTTGTCACCAAACGCCTGATGGCGCTGATGGCAATGGGCGTGACTGCACTCGTGAGCATTGTGGTGCTGTATTACAGCGATTGGCGATTGGCTGTGGGGCCATGGCACACCTATGGCAACGGGCTGTTCAGCGTGAACGAGCCCCGCGATGAGCATTACGAAAACTTCCTCCTTTCGGGCGATTTCCGGAAGCGACTGGAGAACCGTGGCGGCGGTCCGCTGGTGGCATCGTTCCAGAAGTCGGTGCTGTCCGACGCTGGCGAGGTAATCGACATTCGCCACATCAATGTGTTTGACATCAGCAAGCGTTTCAGCCGACTGTTCAGCACCGAAAAACAGGTGGCACGCACCTTCCTCTCGCGTAAAAACTCCTATTTTGTGGAATACGACATTCAGCCAGCCCCGAAGGTTGACGGACACCCTGCCATGTACTACAAGTCGCGCTACCGCGATGAGGGCGGCTACTACGCACGCGGCATGGTGGTGTGCGCACATCATCGCGCCTACTTCTTTGAATCGTATTCCAACTACAGCCCATACCTCGATTGGGAAAACGACACCAAAACCTACTATTTCGACAAGTCGGTAAGCGAAACGAGAAACTTCACCGTCGATAACATGGATTCGATAGAAAACCGCTTTTTCCTCTGGTCGATATTCCTCTTTGCCGTCTATGTGACGGCTGGTGCATTGGCGTTCAGAATGGTCACCCGCGGCATCATCAACCAAGGTCCCGACTATCCAATAGTCAACCTCGAATCCCACAAACGCTGGCAATGGCTCACCGGGCTCACCATTGTGATAATGCTCGTGATGTTTGTGATGATGGTAGCATTCTGGCAATACAAAGGCACCACGCCCCTCCAAACCGCCTCCTTCATCATCTTCGGCCTCCTTATCTACACCTTCAACCTCCCCACTAGCATCCACCTCTACAAAAAAGCCCGAAACCTCCTCCACCGCTAACAAAACATCCTATGACATAACATGCTGCTCCTGTAAAGTTTATTGGAGCAGCATGTCTTCGTTTTCTATTATTTACTCTTCTATGGGTGTTATTGGGTTTTTATCCAGGTTAGGATTTCTTTTAGGGTGAATTTTTTGCCGTAGCGGAGAATGCCGATGCGATAGATGCGGGCGCTGAGCCAAATGATGGCGGTGGCGGTGGCGTAGAGTGCGACTACGCTGACGGCTATTTGCCAGAATGGTACGTCGTAGGGCAGGCGCACCATCATCACGATAGGTGAGGTGAAGGGTATCATGGAGCACCACAGTGCGAAGTTGCCGTTGGGGTTTTCCATGCAGCCGAGTCCTGCGTAGAGCGCCACAATCATCACGATGATAATGGGGGTGGTGAACTGCGATGCGTCGCTTGCCTGGTCAACTGCCGAGCCGAAGCCAGCAAAGAGTGCCGCGTAGAGCAGGTAGCCGCCGAGGAAGTAGATGACGAAGCAGACGAGTGTGCCCACAAGGTTGACGCTTTGCACCATGCCCACGAGGCTGGAAACCTCCGACATCGGACCGCTATCAGCCAAGCCAATGCCAAGCCCAGCTGCCAAGCCAGAGATAATTACTGCCCATATCAGGAACTGTGTGAGTCCGACCAGCGCCACGCCTATAATCTTGCCCATCATCAGTTGGAACGGCTTGCAACTGCTCACTATCACTTCTACGATGCGGTTGGTTTTTTCCTCAATCACGCTGTTCATAATCATTGCGCCGTAGGTGAGCACAAACGTGTAGGTGATGAGCGACAGCACCATGCCCAAGAGCATTGCGGCGGTGGTTGACGATTCGCTTTCGCTGCCGTCGTCGGCGAGTTTCACGCTGTTCACATCAATATCCACTTGCGCCTCTCTCACTATCTTGTCGAGGTCGGGCACACCCATCGTGGCGAGTTTCACCGACGTGAGCGTGTCGTTGAGGCAATCGGTCACATGGTCCACCAGCGCCATGTTGACGGTGCTCTTGCTGTAGATGTTTACCTTTGCCGAGTCGAGCACATTGGCAGGAATCACCACCAAGGCACTCATGCTCTCGCCCGACTGGTCGAAAAAGCGCTTCACATTCGTAGTGCCGGGCTCGCCACGGAGCGGAATGAAGCGAAACTGCTCATTGTCGGAAATCACGCCCGACAGTTTGCCTGTTTCGTCGATTACAGTCACCGTTTCGAGCGACGAACTGGCGGAATTGAGTTTGGAGGTGAGCACCGGAATCGACGCAATAATGATGAACAGGAACGGAACGAGAATCGTGATAACGATAAACGATTTGCGCGCCACCAGTGACATGTATTCGCGCTGTATGATGAGTAGGAGCTTATTCATTGTTTGACGAGTTTTTTACAGTTTCGATAAAGATTTCGTGCATGGTGGGCAGCAGTTCACTGAAGCCACGGAGGGCGTATTGCTCATTGAGGCGCGCAATCACCTCACGGATAGCCACCCCTTGCGTCAAGCGAATGATGGTGGTGCCGTCGGGGCGCGCTTCCTCGATGGTGAACATTTCCTCGCAAGGCTGAAGCTGTTCGCCGCCAGCGAGGCAGATTTCGTAAAGATGCTTTTTAAAGCGCTGCTTAATCTCTGCCACGTTGCCTTCAAGCACCACCTCGGAGTGGTTGATGAGGGAGATTTGGTCGCACACCTCCTCCACACTCTCCATATTGTGGGTTGAAAACAGAATGGTGGCGCCCTTTTTCTGCAATTCCAGAATCTCACGCTTCAACTGCTCGGCGTTCACAGGGTCGAAGCCAGAGAATGGTTCGTCGAAGATAAGCAACTTAGGCTCATGAATCACGGTGGCGATAAACTGCACCTTCTGCTGCATACCCTTGGAGAGCGTTTCCACCTTCTTATCGCGCCATTCGGTGAGGTGGAAGCGGTCGAGCCAGTAGAGCATCTGTCGGGTGGCATCTGCCTTGCTCATGCCCTTCAGGCGTGCCAAATACACGATTTCGTCGCCCACCTTCATCTTCTTGTACAGCCCACGCTCTTCGGGCAGATAGCCAATGTGCGCCACATCGTCGGCGGTGATGGGGCTGCCGTCGAGCATCACCGTGCCGCTGTCGGGGGCGGTAATCATGTTGATGATGCGAATGAGGGTGGTCTTGCCTGCGCCATTCGGACCAAGCAGACCGTAGATGCAGCCTTTGGGCACACTCAGGCTCACATGGTTGAGCGCCGTGTGCCCTTTATATTGCTTCACTACATCGTTGATTTCAATAAAAGCCATATTTTTAAGAAATTAGATGTTAGAAATTAGATGCCGCTTTTGGAGAACTCGGAGCACTCTGACTGGTCGGAGTGATGGGAGTTCTCTGGAAGCTTTTTGTTTGTTAGACGCAGGTGATGGGCGTTTTGCTTCATGCACATGCCACTTTTTGCGAAAAAAGGCAACTACAGTGTGTGTCGCTGCGGTTCCCTTTTATGAATTAATAAAGGAAGGGGGGATTATTCTTCGTCGTCCACTTCCTTCATGGTGGTGAACACGTTTTGAACGTCGTCGTCTTCTTCCACAGCTTCGAGGAGTTTTTCTACAGCTGCGCGACCTTCGGCATCAAGTTCCTTGGTGTCGGTTGGGTCGTAAACGAACTCGGTGCTGGTGATTTCGAAGTCGTTGTCTTCGAGATACTTCTGAATGTCGCCGTTCGACTCAAAAGCACCAGAGATGATGATTTCCTCTTCGTCTTGGTCGAAGTCTTCTGCACCGCAGTCGATAAGTTCGAGTTCGAGGTCTTCGAGGGTCACACCTTCTTTAGCCTTAACGTGGAAGTAGCACTTGTGGGTGAACATAAATGCCACTGAACCGCTGTTGCCGAGTGTACCGCCGTTTTTGTTGAAGTGAGTGCGGAGGTTAGCCACAGTGCGAGTGGTGTTGTCGGTAGCGGTCTCTACGAGCACTGCGATACCGCCAGGAGCGTAACCTTCGTAGATTACTTCCTTGTAGTCGCTTGCGTCCTTATCGGTTGCCTTCTTGATGGCACGTTCCACAGTGTCTTTAGGCATGTTGGCAGCCTTAGCGTTGCTCATGAGGGCACGCAGACGAGAGTTGGCTGTTGGGTCGGGACCACCAGCCTTCACAGCCATTGTGATTTCCTTACCAATGCGGGTGAATGTGCGCGACATGCTACCCCATCTTTTCAATTTTCTTGCTTTGCGATATTCAAAAGCTCTTCCCATGTGATAATTTTATTTTATATTGTTTGTTTTTATTTTTCTCTTTGATTAATCGTGGTGCTCACTTACGATACCGATAAACACGAGGTCGCTGTCGGTGCGGTTGATGAGCGTGTGGCCGTGTCCCATAGGGCAGTAGTGCATCTCACCCACGGTGAAGTCTTCCTCTGTGCCGTCGTCCATCACCACATGGCCTGTGCCGCTGATGATGTAGTAGGTTTCGCTGTTTTTCTCGTGCATGTGCATACCAATCGACGCACCTGGGGGAAGCAGCCCCTGCATGATGCGATTCTGCTCATCGAGATAGGTTTTCACCACATATTCTCCTTCGCCACCTTTAAAGTTTGCCACGGTGGTGGCCTCCATTTTCTTGAAATCGATTATCATAAGTTTTGGTTTTTTGGGTGTCAGCGAGCCAACGGTAACGGTTGGGGTTGGCTCGCAGCCTCATTATATCTTATTGTCCAGCAAGCCTCGAAATCTCGAATTTTCGAATTTTCGATGTTTCGAAATCTCGAAAAAACTCGTAGACCTGTTGACTCGTAGACTTGTTGACTTCTTATCTCAACTGTGCGCCAACTTCCTTTTGGAGGTTGGTCACCACCTTCTTCATTACGGCCTCAATTTGTTTGTCTTGGAGCGTCTTTTGGTCGTCTTGGAGGAACATGGCGATAGCGTAACTCTTCTTGCCGGCTTCGAGGTGCTTGCCTTCGTACACGTCGAAGAGGGTCACCTTCTTGAGCAACTTGCGTTCGCTCTGTTCAACCACATGCTTGATTTGTTCGTAGGTCACGGTTGAATCCACGAGCAACGCCAAGTCGCGGCGCACTGGCAGGGTCTTTGGCAGGTCGTAGTATTTCACATCCTTCTTGGCTGCGAGTTTGCAAAGCAAGTGCCAGTTAAACTGTGCGAAGTACACTTCCTGTTCCACATCGAATTTCTTAGCCACGTCGGCATCCACCACGCCAAGCACACCAATGAGCTTGCCGCCACGGTTCTTGTAAGAGAGGGCTGGAGTGAGCAGGTCGTTGTCGAATTGCTCAACCACCACTTCCTTTTCGTTGATGCCAAGGCGGCGGAAGATGTTTTCAACAGCGGCCTTCAGGTCGTAAACGCTGAGTGGGCGCACTGCGTCGGCCCAACTGTCGTCGTGGTTGTTACCGGTGAGCCAAATGCCGAGTGCTTGATGCTCGGTGTATGGTGCGAGGGCCACCTCGGTGTTGTCGGTTTCGGCATCGTAGCGATACACATCGCCGAATTCATACATTTTGAGGTTGGCGTTTTTGCGGTTGATGTTGCGTGCGAGGCTTTCCAAACCGCCGAACAGCATGGTTTGGCGCATCACGTTGAGGTCGCCGCTGAGGGCGTTCATCAGGTGCACGCAGTTCTTTTCAGGGTAGCTTTCCAAGCCTTCGTAGTAGCTTGAACTGGTGAGTGAGTTGTTCATGATTTCGTTATAACCAGCAGCGGTGAGTTGTTCCGAGATGAGGTCTTGCATATCGTCGCGGAAGTCAACGTCGCTCTTGTTGCTGAGTGTGCCCTTCACCTCGCTGGTGAATTCCACATTGTTATAACCGTACACGCGGAGAATGTCTTCCACCACGTCGCATGGGCGTTGCACATCCACGCGGTAGGCTGGCACCACAATGTTGATTTTCTCTGCGTCTTCGCTCACGATTTTCATTTCGAGGCTTTCAACGATGCCCTTGATGGTGTCGTTGTCGATGTGCTTGCCGATGAGGCTGGTCACATAGTCGAACTTCAGTTCCACAGGGAAACCAGGGAATTCGCGGCTCTTCACATCGATGATGTCGCCACAAATCTCACCACCTGCGAGTTCCTTGATGAGGATAGCGGCGAGTTTGAGGTTGTAAACGGTGTCGTTGGGGTCGATGCCACGCTCGAAGCGGAACGATGCGTCGGTGTTCAAGCCGAAGCGGCGTGCGCTCTTACGCACCCAGGTGGGGTGGAAGTAGGCACTTTCGAGGAACACGTCGGTAGTGGCGTCGGTCACGCCTGAATCCAGACCGCCAAACACACCGCCGATGCACATAGGCTCTTCAGCGTTGCAAATCATGAGGTCGCGGTCGGTGAGTGTGCGTTCCACACCGTCGAGAGTGGTGAACTTAGTGCCTGGGGCAACGGTTTTCACCACCACCTTATCGCCTTTCACCTTGCCGAGGTCGAAACTGTGCATAGGTTGACCTGTGCCAAGGAGAATGTAGTTGGTGATGTCCACAATATTGTTGATGGGGCGTTGGCCTACGGTCAGGAGGTAATCCTTCAGCCACTTAGGACTTTCTTGCACCTTCACGCCACGAATGGTGAGGCCGCAGTAGCGAGGGCAAGCCTCGGTGTTTTCCACTTCCACAGGAATGGCACCGTCGGCGCGGTCGCTCTTGAAAGCGTCAACGCTTGGGCGGTGGAGCTTGGTGTCGTAGCCGTGGCGCTTCATCCAAGCGTAGAGGTCGCGAGCCACACCGTAGTGCGAAGCACCGTCCACACGGTTAGGGGTGAGGTCCACCTCAATCAGCCAGTCGCTCTCCACGCCATAGTAGTCGGCGGCAGGAGTGCCCACTTTCGCGTCGGCAGGAAGCACGATGATGCCATCGTGGCTTGAGCCCACGCCTATTTCGTCTTCAGCGCAAATCATACCGCACGACTCCACGCCGCGAAGTTTTGAGCGCTTGATGGTGAACTCGTCGTCGCCATCGTAAAGTTTTGTTCCGAGAGTTGCCACAATCACCTTTTGGCCGGCAGCCACGTTGGCAGCGCCGCACACGATTTGAGCAGGAGCCTCGCCATTGCCGAGGTCAACGGTGGTGACATGCAGGTGGTCGCTGTTGGGGTGCATTTCGCAAGTGAGCACTTCGCCCACCACCAGTCCCTTCAGACCGCCTTTGATAGTTTCTACTTCTTCAAGAGCACCAACTTCCAGACCGAGCGAGGTGAGCGCCACGCTCACTTCTTGTGGGGTCAAATCGAAGTCGATGTAGTCCTTCAACCATTTATATGAAACGTTCATAGCTTGAAAATATATATATTTTTTGTTGTTTTGCCTTTTATTGATTTGCCACTCAGGGCGCAAGGCACTTGTAAGTGCCTATAATCGTGCAAATTTACAAAGAATTTTCAACTTATAAAAGACAATCCCATTTTTTAGCACTAATCCCGCCCCACAGCCACCATTTCATCCCAGCCACAGCACCACCCCACCCACCTACCCGAAATTTACTGCAAATTTGCAATAAATTCCGAATTGGGCGGGTTTTCAGGTGTCATATTCCATCTTCATTTTCTTCAGAAATTGAACAGTCGCAATTTAAGAGTCTGTGTCACATTTTAGTAAATTTTGGGGGTGTTAACTTTTTTATTCATAATGTGCCATTTATTTAAAAAAAATTGCTAAATTTGCGATTGCAGGTGTAAAACCCTGCGCAGAATTATGGCGAAAGCCATGTTCGGATACATAACAGGCGTTTTTATATCGCTTTGTGCTACGTGTTGAAACCTGGAAAATTTCAAAAATCAGTTAGCATAAGCAACAACAAACGTCCGCTGGGTATGCGTATATCCCTCCCACGGCCAGGCGGCAACGCTCATGGCTCGCGTGGAAGGTTGTACCATATACAAGTGGGGCCGTGGGTGTTGCTCGCCAAAACTGATTGGGCAATTCCAGGGCCTCAACACGTGGAGCGAGCGGCAAATCGGGCTCCACGTTTTTTATGTAAATGAACACAAAACTATTCCATATAATAAACCCCATAAAAACACCTGCAAGGCAGCCCCCAGGAAAACTAATATTGACCACAAAGTATGAAACAGGGAATTATTGTAAGTTCATTAATTGCGGCTATTGCGGGATTTGTGTTATTAATTTGCAATTTGGTGTCTTCCGGACACAACGAAAAGTGTGTCGCTATGACAAAAGAAAAAGAGATGCACCTTAAAAACGACACTGCGGATGCCAATATAAACCTTAAGGTGTTTATCGAGAATTCAGGAAGCATGGATGGTTATGTGAATGGAATGACCACCTTTAAAACAGACCTCTATTCTTTGATTTCATCTTCCGCAATTAAAACACTAAAACTGTACTACATCAACGACACCACGTTGATGCAACCAAATAATGCGAGAGCGTTTGTCTTGAACCTTTCTCCTTCGGATTTTAAAGAAAAAGGAGGTAACAGAGGTTATACCGACATTGCAAATGTTATTCAAACAGTGTTGGCATCGACAAAAGAGAACGAGGTGGCACTTTTGGCATCGGATTACATCTTCTCTCTTGGACATAGTTCTGATGATGTGAATAGTTTTTTGGAGATGCAAAAAATCGACATCACAAATATGTTTGAAAAAAAGTATACGGCAAGCAAAAACTTTGGTGTAGTATTTTTACGCAACTTCTCCAGATTTAATGGCACATACTTCGACCCTCAGGACAACCCCTACGTTATCAACCAAAACCGTCCGTTCTATGTGATGTTGGCAGGAAATAGAACAGCCATTTCAAAACTGCTCAACGCCACACGAGGTGTCACCAATTTCACAGATGAATATGCAGAATTTGCTCCAATTACTGTCGCACACGAAGTGATGAGTAAACTTAAAAAAGGAACATGCCAAATTAAAAAGCATGGCATTTGCGGTGAATTCCCTACGCATCTTACAAAATGCAAGGCAGAGAAGAGAAGTTCTGATTTTGTGTTCCAGATGGCAATTAATTATTCGAAAATTCCATTAAGTTTTAAATATCTTGAAGATCCTGCAAATTATAGCATTAGCGATAAAAACTACAAAATCTTAAGCGTGGAGAAGGCTGACGCCACAATTGGCAAGCACCCTTATACTCATGTGATGACAATTAAGAAAATTAAAGGAGACATTCGAAACACGAATATTGTGATAAAAGTGAACAAGACGCAACCACAATGGATAACTTCTTCGAACACAAAAGCCACACAGGGGTATCCTGACGAAAAAAGCACATTCGGACTATTCCCATTGCTAAGTGGCATTAAGGGGGCTTTTGAAAACCAAACGAAATCTGATTTCTACACAAAATTTGACATCATAATAGAAAAATAACATTAAAAAACTAAATGACATGAACGATTTTTTTCAAACACTCTTCGGCTGTCTCAGTTCGATGTATGAACAAGGCTGGGACAATTTCTTGTATGACAATGGGGCGTACACCTATTTTGGGTTGATTTTGCTGATTGTCCCATCAATCATTGCAGGCATATTCTATTTCGCAGATACTGCTCGCTTTAATGGCAGATTGAAATGGTTTTTGTTTATGCTTATATCATTTTTGTTGGTGATGGCTATCACATACGGTGTGGGAGATATTATATATCAAAGTGCCGACAATTTGGATCAGTATGATCCTATTTCCTTTATGGATAAATTTGGCACAGCGTTTATTGGTGGCTTCTGGGGAACAGTTTGGTTCATCCTCATGTCGCTGATTATGATGCTTACCAGTACCCATAATTATAAAGTTCCGATTAAATCTTAAGCAATATGGCAAAGTTATATGTATTTGGAATCGGGGGCACAGGCTCTCGTGTGCTCCGCTCTTTTACCTTCTTATTAGGGGCGGGGGTTAAGGTTAAAGGTTTTAATGAAGTTGTTCCTATTATAATTGACGCCGATAGCACCTCTGGCGACAAGACTGATACAGTTGAACTGATGCAGCGCTATGTGAAGATTCATGAAAAAGAAGATCACACAGCAAATGCATTTCAGGATGGCTTTTTTGCAACAAAAATGTCGTCGTGCTGTGGCAACAACTTTACGATGACCATACCCGGTGAAACATCTCAACGCTTTAAAGACTATATGAATTTCAGGAGTTTTTCAGAGACCGACCAAGCTTTGGTAAAGATGCTTTTTTCTGAGGAAAACTTAAATTCCGGCATGGAGGTTGGGTTCAAGGGAAATCCTAATATAGGCAGCGTGGTGTTAAATCAGTTTGTCGGCACTAACGGATATAACGGATTCGCAAATTCGTTCCAGCAAGGTGATGCGATATTTATCATCAGTTCTATTTTTGGAGGTACTGGCGCAAGCGGTTTTCCAATTTTACTTCACAATCTCAGAAGAAACGACGGAACAATTCCGAATGCCAACCTATTGAAAAGTTGCCAAATTGGCGCATTGAGCGTACTTCCATATTTCGACCTTGAGCCTGCTGAAAAAGACAATGAAGACCAATTGGAGGGTGGCACATTTATTCAGAAAACTCGTGCTGCACTGAAGTATTATTACAACAATTTGAAAGAACTGGACCAGCTTTATTACATAGGCGACGATTGGCGTCCCACGTATGAGAACCATAATGGTGGAGTATTACAGAAAAATCTCCCTCATTTTGTGGAGTTGGCTGGTGCGTTGGCTATTTTTAATTTCGCAGACGATGTAAGTGTGATGACCGGCAGAACAGAACATAGCGACACTGTGGCATACGAATATGGACTAAAGGCGGAGAAGGAAGAGTTTGACTTTTCAAATCTTCATGGCCAGAGCCTGAATATGATACGTAAGCCCCTCACTAAATTTTTGTTGATGAGAAATTATTTTGCTCAAGCTCTTGATAATTCCTGGTCAAAGAGTTGGGCAAGCTCACACGAACCTATTTTCAACTCCACCTCTGTGAACGAGAATCGCTTCTATGATGAATTGAGCAAATTTATGGAGAGTTTTGCATCATGGCTTGAAGGAATGGCAAAAAATAAACGCTCATTTAAGCCATTTGATTTAGAGACAACGGGTGCCAATGTTTTCAACTTGGTTAAGGGCATTACCCCAGAGAAGCATTTCTTTGGCGACAAGAATTTTGATTTATTTAATAATCGTTTGGATAAAAACAAAAAGAAGCTATCACAACATATACCTTCGATTCAGGCTTGTTGGATGGACCTTTTTGCCCGAACAACCGACCAATTGGTGTCAGACGAACTACATTTATAAACCACAGACCAGTAAACTACTATGAGCAAAGTATTAAGATTACATAATGGAACCGCAGCAACGGGCGGTGACAACATCAATGGTTGGGGACACAGTACGCTAATCAATGATAAAGCGATAGAATCGATCATTGACCCACAAGGCGACGATGCCCGCTTTGAAATCACATCAATTCCAAGTCCTTTCGCAAGAATGGATCTTGTGATGCAAGCTTTTAAGTTTGTCAACGACAGAATTGACGCAGCAAAAACGAGAGAAGATGTCGCAGCAGCGTTTAATGGCGTTACCATTCACCATAAAATGGTGTCGGATATGCTTGATGTGGCTGAGCTATTTTTTAATATTGACAAATACACTACTCCCCCCAATCAAATAATTGAATTAGGGCATTGGAGCGTTTCTGCCATTGAAAGTCTGAAAAATGACAATGACCAAATGAAGCGATTGTTCGGCGACACGCTTGATTTATTCATTAAAACCGACCAAAGCAATGGTAACGTGTACCGATTGAAGAACTTAAACGAAATGTTCTATTTAAAGTATGTTGGTGATGATGCTCCAAGCAAGGCGGCATTACCAGGTCACATCATTGGTGCTACATCTCCAAGTACGCTTTTTTTCACTCCAGCAGGTGATCTTTCATACGTGGCAAAAAAGGTATTGTTTGAAGGGAATAACGACCGCCCATTTGATGTCAATTATAATCCACTCATCAATCGCACTGATGATTTTATTCAATACTTAGTGGCATTGAGAAATTATCCAGGATTTGTTAACGACTTCAAATATGTGGCAGATTACATTGATAAAACATGTGACTTTAGGGGTATTGATCTTGCTACAGCAAAGTCTTTAAAAGAATTGCCTATTACAAATATCGTGTTGGATAATGGTATGCAAGTGAAGGTCGCTGGCAAATATCCAATTATGAAAAAAAGCCAAAGTGCAGCTGGTATAGCCAATAATAGCCAATTTGTTATCCGACCAAACAGTAAAAAACAGGTTGACAGACTACCATTAGTTCTTCCCGTAGACCATAGTTGCGCAGGGTGGACTTATACTAATTCAAAATGGAATCCAGAGATAATGGTGGGATCAGTACCCGTTGATTTTAGCAATTCAACCTCTCCTGAAGAGCGGTTGCTCCCAGGAATCAACGTGAAGTACCCATTCCTGACCATAAGCGATTTTCTTGAAGAAAATCTGATTTCTACCGACTTTTCAAATGCTTCGTTTTTAAACAAGGACGGCGAAAAGCTAAAGCATAATCCAAATTACTACTCTCTTGGCGACAAGGATGGGTTGGACAAGTATCTCATTCCTATAAAGAAGTGCTTTTTCGACTATTTCAGCATCGATGATTTGAAGCGGTATATTAACGCTTCACGCCGTACAGATGGCAGCGTTCGTGTAGTGTTAAAGATTCCCGTTAAAGGTGATGGCACGATGCATGATGTGACCTTCACAAGAGATTACCTCGATGTCCCAGAAGATGCAATTATAAACAATCCGAATCGCAGTGGAAAAATCATAAGTGTTCGTTCAACAGGCGTTACAATTTTGCCGCACATGAAGTTTTGTGGCGATGCTAAGCCTAATTATAGGGTCACACTTTACATTGACCGTGACATCACCGACAATAATGGAGGAGAAGATTGGCCAGAATTGTCGCTGATAGATGTGTCAGGTAAAGCAGCGGATGTGGGTGTTGGAAGTCCTGTGTGTCGCAACTACGACACAGGGAATGGTTCTAAAATTGACACCTATACCGATATTTCTAAAACGTATAGCGTGGGCCGTTCGTTCGACATTGTACAAGTTTCATATAAAGGAAACAAAAACCTTGTAATCCCTGTATTTAGGCTGATGAGTGGCGGAAGCAATGTGTTTAGCTTTGCTGTTGACTTTGGTACAACCAATACCCACATAGAATACGCAGTGGATGGCAAAGCTGCCAACACTTTCGATTTCTTTGGCGAAGATGCGCAACTGTGCCCAAACTATGGGCTGTCAAAGGACCCTGATTGGAGAAAAGTGATGGATGGCGACCTCATACCACGAGAAGTGGGCGCAGGTCAGGATGTTTCATTCCCAATACGTACTGCACTCACGTGCAAGAGACGGACAAATTGGGGCGAGACGGTGACACCTTTGCTCGACAGTAATATACCATTCTATTACGAGAAGAAAATTCAGCCAAAATACAATGAAGCTCCGTTAACGAATCTGAAATGGGAGCCAAACAACAATGTGGCAGAAAGCAGGAGAAAAAACTTTATCGAAAATCTGGCGATATTGATGCGTAACAAGGTGCTGATGAATGATGGTGACCTCAGCAAAACGAAAATCGTGTGGTTTTATCCAACCAGTATGAAACCTTCTGTGGTGGGAGAGTTGTCGCAAATATGGCAAAAGGTGTATGCTGACTATTTTGGTGGCAATAGTAACAACAATGTGACAAGCGTTCCTGAGGCTGTGGCCCCTGTATTTTATTACACCGAGGCTACAACCGATGCCATTACTATAGACATTGGTGGTGGAACATCTGACTTCTCTTTTGCAAAAGATAAAAATGTAGAGTATATTTCTTCAGCAAGATTTGCTTCAAACAGCTTATTTGGCGACGGCTTATGTGGCGTGAATATGAGTAATGGTATTGTTAACCATTTTATGGAAGAAATCAAAAGCAGGCTCGATAAGCAAGAGAATTTGAAAGACATAATGGAAGATATCAAGCAGGGGGCAAATGCTTCATCGAATTTGGTGTCATTCTTCTTCTCGCTCAAAGATAATAAGGAAATCGAGGATGTGACATTGAGGGAAAATCTCGATTTCACAAAAATGCTTAGTGGTTCGTCGGAATCTTGTGCCGTTTTGCTTGTGTTCTATATGGCTTTGATTTACTATGTGGCAAATGTAGTAAAAGAAAAGGGCATGAAAGAACCTCGGTATATCGGTTTTAGTGGCAACGGTTCAAAGGTGCTAAACATCTTTTTTAAGAATGAAGCCTCAAAACCATGTGTCGTCGAAATCACCCAAGCTATTTTTGAGAAAGTTTTAGGGCGCAAGTATGATAAAGACGGAATTAGCATACTTGAAACAAAAGACAACTCGCCAAAGCAGGCTACCGCAAAAGGCGGTATTGCCATTCTCCAAAATGGTGATAACAAATTTGGTCCGAAATTTGCCACAGAACACACCGTGGTTTGGACTGGTGCTGTCAACGAACATGCAATCTCCGAAAATCACAAATTGAAATATGGAGATTTGAGTAAAGACACTGATTACGAGGATATCGTGAAGAGTGTAAAAGAATTTGTGGGAGTATGTAAAAGCGTCATCAAAGACGCCAGCGCACAAGACTATATTAATTTGCCAGATAATATTGACCAATTTTTCGCGGCTGATGCATTCACTCGCGATTTAGGTAAGCATATTAATGATGGAATTATGAGAGAGAAGGTGCGTGACGAAGATGATGTGAACACTCCACTATTCTTCTACCCAATTGAAGGTATTCTTTACAATTTAGCAAACGAAAATTTCGCAAAATGAAAAAGTTTATATTATTCATTGTCGTAGCATTTCTCACATTTGGTGCAAATGCCGCCGACTCTATTAAGGCACAGAAAGCCATAGAGAAGGTAAAAGAAATGAGGAAACAGGACAAAAAGCAAATTAAGACAAATGACTCAACGGAACCAACAGGCGGTATTGGCGAAACGATTACTGTTTATGTGGCAGATAGTGTTGATACCGATACACTTACCTTTAAGATCAACGACGGCGCTAATGTGCAGGTATTAAAGTTCGAGAAGTTGCCAGAACCAGAAAAGGAATGGTACGAAAAGACTTGGGTGGTCTATCTGATGATGGGCATGCTCATTGTGGCTTTATTTCTCGCAATTATGGCTACCGTGGGAGGTGCTGATGAAAAAGAGGTGAAGCGTGACATAATTAAAAGTGTTAGAGGTGAAATTGATGACAGAATTCGTCTATCCTCTCAATCAATGTCTGGTAACTCATCAATAAATGACCTCACAAAGAAGACACGAGAACTTACCGACAAAATGAACGACATGCGTGACGAGGTAGAGCTGCTTAAACAGCATCAGTCTTCCGCCACAACTCAGCAAAATGCAGGTAACCATCAGAATTTTGGAGAGGCATTGAGACCAAAAGAAGTGAAGTTGTATGCAACAGTATTAGATGAGAATACTCTAATGAATGTTGGCACAGTCAAATCTTCCAAGCTTCCTTTTGTGATTTCTTTGAAATCGAAATCCGACAACGAGGGAACGTACGAGATAATTAACGATCAGGAAACTCAACAACGATGGTTGCAGAATTCCGATATGCAACGATGCTGTGTTAAAGTGGGCAACGGAAACACTATTGTGAGTCAAGTGCCTGGAAAAGTGACTGTTGACAGGCAGAGCGGTAAAGCTACAATTACAGTAAAAGCAAAAATTTACATCAAGTGAGGAAATGAGAAAACCACTTGACACTATCATTCCAACCAAGACAGGAAGGTTAAAGTTCCTGTCTTGGCTTAAACCCCTTTTAGGAGGGGGAGAAAATGAAGAACTCCAAGCTCTTTCGCAAATGGAGGAGAGGATTCGTCGTTTGGAAGAAAAAGTGGATGCTTTAACAAAAGCTTTTGATTCTTTCAAACAAGACACCTTTCTCACGTGCAGAAAGACTATGGGGAAGGCTGACGATGCGCGTGATATGTGCGGTGACATCAAAAAGGAGATAGGCAAGTTGGCATCAGAAATCAAACGCTTAGAAGCAAAACTCCAGGAACAGGAGAAAAGTGAAAGAGGCACCGCCATCAAAGGCCCTATGGCAAAAGTCGATAGGGAGGTAGTGAAAAAGCCATTGGAAAAACTGTATTGTCAAGGTTCAAGCGATGGTGATTTGCTCATCAGGTGCTCAAGTGAGTTCAATTCAAGCAGAAGTGTTTTTGAAATCAGCAAAAACACTGGCGAATTCTGGATCACTTCAGACAAGCGGCTTCTAAATTATGCAATTGCCAACAGAGATTACGCTCTTAGTGTATGTGCAATAAAAGCCGTATTGTCTTCAAACCCAACTCAGATTGAGGTGGTTCAGAAAGGAAAAGCTGCACCGACAAATAATCCAGAAGAATGGAGGGTCGTTTCAAAGTTAGTCATTAAATTATTGTAAAAAAATGAATGTCGTAATTATATTAATAATTGTTGTACTGATTGGTCTTCAACTATTTATACTGTTGAAAACCTATAAAAAAAGTAAAGTATTAGCATCGGTGTTTGAGACCACTACAGAAGGTTACAAGGTGGTGAAATACTATATTCCTAAAAAAGAATTGTCAAGCACCACTTATGACATTATCCTGTCCGATGAAAGGAGATATAAAAGGAAGGGTGACGATGTGGAGACATACGAAGATGTGGTCTTTACCGAGGCTGGAGATGTTGATGGCTTGCCAGGAGTGCCAAGTATTGAGAAAAAAACACGAATAATATGTAAAGCAAAAGACAAGGAAGAAGTAAGCTTGATTTCACTTCCTGGTGAAAACCCTTTACAAAAAGAAATTAATCGTGTACTCAACAATTATTTGATTCGAAATAAAGGTGCTGCCAGTGATTACGGTTTAATTAAAGATGTGGTGGAACGCAACTGCAACAGTCTGGAGGAAGAAATCGAAACTCAAACTCCTTGGCCATTGTATTTTGGTCTGATGGGCACCATGCTGGGTATTATTGTGGGCATTGGCGACATTGCCATCAATGTGGGTTTTGACCAGTTTGTGGAAAAGCCAGAAGAGCATATTGGTGGACTGATGGGTGATGTGGCTATGGCTATGATTGTAAGTTGCTGTGGCATTCTCTTCACAACCACACTCTCCTTTTTCGCTAAAAAAGCAAAATCAATTCTCGAAACTCGTAAAAACGCATTCTACTCGTGGTTCCAATCGGAGTTGATGCCGATCATTTCTAAAGAGAATGCAAGCACTGGATTGAAGCGCCTTGAAGAAAATCTGTCAAAATTCAACGATTCGTTTGAGGATAATGTTAAGGAATTGAATGCCACATTCTCTGTTGTGAAAGAAACTTCAGGAAATCAAGCATTACTGATGAATACTCTCAACAAAATGGACCTGAAGAAGATGGCAGAGGCAAATATAGAGATTCTGTCGCGCTTCAATCAAACGGTTGGCCAACTTGAGAAGTTCAATAGCTACATCAACTATTCTCAATCCGTGCTGGATGATATTGCACAAAGAAATACAGCCATTTCTGAAGCCACAATATCAGTTGACTCTAATCTTGATAAAGCACTAAACGAATTGAAAAATGGAGTTGAGCAACAAATGTCGGTGCTTAGAGATGCATTGAGAAAATCGGAGGAAGAGATGGAAAAATTGGTAGCATGTGAAAGTAGGCTTTTTGCAAATCAAGACTCTAAAATCAACGCTTTTTTTGACTCCATACAAAGTTTCAAACCCCTGATTGAAGGCATAAATAGCTGGAAAAAAGATTTAAAGAGCCAAACAATGGAAATCTCTCGCTTAGTGGATGCTATCAGTCAGATGCCGCTGCCCGATGGAGATGGTGGCGTTGTAATTAAAGAGAAGAAAACGCTTAACCCTGTATTAATTAGTATTGTTGCTGTTGTTGTATTTCTGTTAGGTGGTAATATGTATTATTCTTGGAAAATGACAAGTGCAATTAAAGGTCTTGTTGAGGCGCAAGCGCCCCAACAAGCAGACACCGACACTCTGATGCAAGAAGTTGCACCCACGCCAGCGCCTGACACCATTGTAGCTGCTACAGAAAAAACAGTGCCAGCGGTGATGCCAAAAGCAAAAGAACAGTTTAAAAAACAGCCACAGGCAACCATGTCAAGCCAGAAACCAGAGGCGCGATATAATAATAAGCGTTCTTCCTCGGCATACTGAAAACTGGGCACAAAAGAAAACAGATAGACTTCGCAACCGAATGGAAATATGAAAAATAAAACTTTTTTTTGGGCAAGTTATGCCGATTTAATGACAAGTTTGTTTTTTGTGATGCTGTTGCTGTTTGTCACAACAACGATATTGATGTTTAAAAACAACATTGATATAAAAACACAAAAGGAGAAACTTGAAACTGCGCTTAAATCCACAAAAGATTTAAGTAAAAAATACTTCTCATACAATGACCAACATGAAAAATTCGTGCTGAATGTTGAAACATTTTTCCCCTCAAATAGGTCGGACATAGAAATGCTCGACGCTGGTTGTAGAAATCAGTTAAAAGAAGCTGGCGACTCTATCAAATCGTTTCTCGATAAACATATAGAGAACCAGTATCTGCTAATAGTGGAAGGACAGGCGTCGGCAAACTCAGAGCGAATGACGATGCACAACTATAATTTGAGTTTTCAACGCGCACTTAGTCTTGTCCGTTTTTGGAAGGAGCAAGGTGTGAATTTTGGAGAAAATGTGGAAACGCAAATTTCTGGAAGTGGCGACGGTAGGTGGAATTATAAAGCGATGCGAGAAGCGGATGAAATAAAAAACCAGCGCTTTTTGATTCATATTATTCCTAAAAACATTTTTAATGATGAGGCGTCTACTGATTAAAATATACTCCTGGGCATTATTTTGCTGCAGCATGGTGGTTCTGCCTTGGTATGCTTTTCTGTTTTAAAACTTCAGGGCACTTAAAAATCTAATGTCTAATTTATATTGTCTTTTATCTTTTTTGTAATTTTGTGGGCGAATTTTGGAAAAAGATGAAGGATTTTAAGGGACATATTTCGCGATGGGTGAGGACGATGGCCGCGCCTGTGAAGGCTGAGCCGGTGTTTTTTGTGCTCACGTTTTTGATGTGCATTGAGCAGCCCATCCATTGGATGTGCTATATTCTCGACAACCGTGTGGAGCAGACGTCGCAGTTTGTGCAGGGATTGAGCATCGAGTTTGCCGTGGTGTATCTTGCCACTTGCCTCATTTATTGGGTGAAGGGAAAGCGGGCGAAAATTGCGGTGAAGGCGTTGCTCTACATGCTGTTCTGGACACTGATGGGCATCACGCTGTTTTTGGCACTCAACTTTGAGATGTGCATTTCGCAACAGACGCTCACGGTGCTCGTGGAGACGAATCCAAAAGAGAGTTCAGAGTTTGTTGACACCTATATGCTCACCAACGCCAGCCAGTTGAGTTACCTCATCGACTTTGTGGTGTTGGTGGCGATTGGCGTGTGCGAATGGAAGCGACGCGCCATCACCGTTTTTTTGCGCCGAAAGTTGAATAAGCGTTTTTTCACTTGGTTCACCAGTCTCAACGCCGCGGTAGGCATCGTGCTGATGGCGGTGTGCTATGTGTGGCTGCTGTGCTGCTGCAATTCGGCTCAAATCTACATTTGGCGAAACTATTTTCCCTACGATTCGCTCGACCCTTGGTCGCAAAGTCTGCACGCCATCAATTCGCTCCGTGCCTTCGACAATGATGTGAAGTTTGCCATCAAGCAAGCCGAAAAGGTGTATGAAACCACCCCTGTGATTGAGGACACCGACTCGCTCACGGTGATATATGTGCTTGGCGAAAGTTACAACAAGCACCACGCAAGCCTCTACCGCTACCACATGCTCACCACGCCCTGTATGGAGCGTGAGCAGGCGGCTGGCAATTTGTTTGCCTTCACCGATGTGGTGGCGCAGGAGAATGTGACCTCGGTGGTGGAGAAAAACACCTTTAGCATCAATAGTGTGGGCGATGGCGAAAACTGGTTCGACCACCCGAATTTCACCACCATCTTCAAGCGTAGCGGCTATGATGTGTGGATGTGGGACATGCAGCGCACCTACATGTCGAAGCGGCTCTACACCATCACCGTCAACGCCTTCATCTACAATCCCGAAATCACGCGCCTGTCGTACACGGCGTGCAACGACTCCACGTTCACCTACGATATGCAGTTGGTCGATGATTTCCACAAGAATGTGAAGCCCACGAAGAAGCACAATCTGGTGGTGTTTCACCTGATGGGGCAGCATGTGTCGTTCAGCCGCCGCTATCCACGAAAGAGCAAATATGAAAAATACCACTCGACCGACATCAAGCGCACGGAGAAGTGGATGGACAAGACCAAAAAATGGGCGATTGCCACCTACGACAATGCCACATTATATAACGATGCCGTGATGGGGCACATCTTCGACCTCTACCGCAATAAAAATGCCGTAGTGGTGTATTTCAGCGACCATGGCGAGGAAATCTACGACTATCGCGACCAGCGCGGCCGCCATGTGTCGTATGCGCCCTCTGCCGATATGCTCCGCCACCAAAACGAGGTGCCTTTCGTCATTTGGTGCTCCGACCGCTACAAGCAACTGCATCCCGAAATCGTGAACGATATTCGTGCGGCGGTGAATCGCAAATTCATGACCGACAATGTGGGGCAAACGCTCCTGCGCCTCGGCAGAATCAGCACCGAATACTATCGCCCAGAGCGCGATGTGACCTCGCCACGCTTCACCACACGCCCACGCATCCTCTACGACCATGTGGACTACGATGCCGTGATGGCCGCCTCAAAGCGCCGCTGATTGGCGCCGAGAAATCGGTTTCGTCAAAAAGATAAAGCCGTCGGCGACGGCGTGTTATGGTTAACTCCATGCAAGCGAATGAAGCTCCGCAGGAGCGAATGAGCGCAGCTTGGAGATTGCACAAAAGAGGGTATGAGCCTCGTAGAGGGTCGGTTATGGTCAAAACTATTGATGCTACCACGACCGACCGTCTCCGACGCTCGCCACTATATTTGGACCTGTCTCCAAGCTGCGCTCGCAAGCGAGCTTGCATGGAGTTAACCACAATATGCCGTTTCCAACGGCTACCAGCCACCCTCCACCTTTGCCTTGTGTGCTATACAGCGGATTTTGTAGAGGATAGTGAGGATTTTTTTGGGGAATTGGGAAATTTGCATTACTTTTGAAAATTCAACCAAAAACGAACGAACCAACTAATTAATTACGCAAACATAACAGCAAAAAACATAACAGCAATGAAGAAAATAATGTGCTTAGCATTGGTCCTGGTGTGCTTGATACCAGTTTTACGCACCAATGCACAGGATTCAAAGCAAGGTAAGCGTTTCAACATGTACGGAATTGCTTTCTACAACCTTGAAAACTTGTTCGACACTATCAACAACAATGGCAAGTATGATTTGGAATTTTCGCCAAACGGCGCTCGCCAATGGAATCATCAAAAATACTGGTCGAAACAGCATAACTTGGCTTACGCTATCAGCCAAATGGCTACCAAATCCACTCCAAACGGTCCCGTAATCGTGGGCGTGTCGGAAGTGGAGAATATTTCTGTGCTGCAAGACTTGGTGAAGCAACCCGAAATCAAGCCTTGGCGTTTGCAAATCGTGCATCACGACAGCCCCGACCGTCGTGGCATCGATGTGGGCTTGCTCTACAACCCTCGCTACTTCAAGGTGCTGAATGTGACCAACCAACGCCTCTCTATCCCCACCAACCCATCGTTCCGCACCCGCGACCAACTGTGCGTGACCGGTATGCTGGCTGGCGAAAAGGTGAGTGTGCTGGTCAACCACTGGCCATCACGCCTCGGTGGCGAAGAGCGAAGCAGTTATCTGCGTGAGGCTGCCGCTGCAATGGCACGCCGCACCATCGACTCGCTGCTCACCGACGACCCCAACCAAGGCATCATCTTCATGGGCGACTTGAACGACGACCCAATGAACAAGAGTTGCGCCGAAGTGCTGAAGGCAATGCCAAACACGAAGGACGTGAAGACAGTGAACGACATCTACAACCCATTCTGGGAAAAGTTGGCTAAGGGCATCGGCACACTCGCTTACCGTGGATCGTGGAACCTCTTCGACCAGATTGTGATGAACGGCTACTTCCTGAAGCACTATAGCGGCAAAGACAAGCCACAACTCACATTCGTGCGCGCCGATGTGCTCAACAAAGAATTTCTGCGCACCACCGACGGCGACCGCCAAGGCTACCCCTTGCGCACCTATTCAGGTGGCGTGTTCCTCAACGGCTACAGCGACCACTTCCCCACCCAAATCTACCTCGTAAAAGAAGCAAAATAACCCTTCTTTTGAGAAATTAGAAATTAGAGGTTAGAAATTAGAAGTTAAGGAGTTAAGAAGTTAAAGAAGTTAAGACGATGGCTTCGGCTCTCGAAATTTCGAAAACTCGATAACTCGAAGTTTCGAAAACTCGTTGACCCGTTGACCCGTTGACTCGTAGTCTCGTAGTCTTCAAAATCCCCATGTCATTCATTACGCTTCGACATCGGCAGAGTGGTTTGATTCCGATGCGCATTCCGCTGTGGGTGCTCATCGGAGGCAGGCCTGTGGGCTTGATGCGAGGCAAAGAAGTGAAGATAGAGTTGCCGAAAGGCGTGTATAGCCTTGGCGTGCGATTCTGTGTGCCGCTGGGAAAGTGGCAACCGGGAGTGCAAGCCGAGCACAAAGTGGTGGTCGGTGAGGGCGAACACGTGGTGGTGGAGTTCACCAGCCACGAACGCCTCTGGAACCTGCTTTTCGACATTGACCTAATGCTTTGGTTGCTAAATTTCTTCATCACCCTCCCTTCGCCATGGGGCACCGTTTACGATGTGGTTTCCAACGGCTTCTTCCTCCTCTGGGCAATCCACGTCTGGACCATCCGCACCCGCTTCTTCACTTTCACCACCCACTAAACGAGTCAACAATCTTTAGACGAGTGGGCTCTGAATTCACAACCACAACAGTCAAACGTGTGAGGTGTGGGGGGGGAGATTAGTAGTGGTGGAGAACTTTTACTGCGGTGGTGGTGCCGTCGGTGTGGGTGGTCACCATGATGTTGATGCCTTTGAATGGGAGGGAGGATTCGGTGCCTAACGTGTTGTAGTAGCGGATGGTTTTTGCCTTCTTTGCGCTGCTCACTTCACTGATGGCGGTGGTGATGTTGCTGCTGCCGTTGAGGTTGATGGGGAATACCACAAATCTTGTGCTTGGGGCTGTGGTTGAGTCGTAGGCAGTCTTGCGTGGCGCTGGTTTTGCTTCGGTTGTGGCCACTTCTTTTATCAAGGCTTCGAATGTGTACATGTCTCCGTCTATCAGTTCGGGGGCAGGGGTGGAGTTCAATGAGTAGTCAACCTTGAAGGCTGCCTTGAATTCCTGCGCGTTGGCTGAGCCTTGACGCGCTGGGAGGTGGAATGCGCCGTCGGTGGCGTTGTAAACAGCCCAAACCACATTCGCAAATTCATTGGCCTTAGGAGTGGCGAAATAGTAACTGCTGGTGTACGCTGGGTTGGTGCCCTTCACGCTGCTTTCGCCCATGAAGTTGATGGCGCAGTAGGTGTTTGGGACAAAATCAACAGTCTCACCTACCACCACATTTGTAGCGGTCATAGCCACGTTGAGCTTTTCGTCAAGCGTGCCGGTGATTGAGGTGACGGTGTTCTTCTCGTTCACTTGGTTGTAGAGTTCTACTGGCAGACTTACGAGCATCCAGTTGTTTTGGGCGTAGTCCTCTTGCTTGTTGCCGTTGATGGCGAAGCGCCTGTCGTCAGCGGCAGGTGCGCTGAGGTTTCTCACAGCCTTTGCAGCGTCCTTCACAACGATGTAGTGCTTGCCGCCAGCCTCAAACTTGCGTGCCACCACCAAATCGTCGTCCATCTGGTAAACGGCACCTTCTGCGCCGCTCATTGCCATGTCAGCCAAAGTGGTCACTTGCGGCGGTGCCACGAGGGTGGTGAAGTCGGCGTGGGCAACGCCTTTCACCTTTTGGGCGAAAAGCACGTCTTCGTTGCGGCTTCTTTCATAAGTCCGGAAAGATCCGCTGTACACCCTCAAATAGGTGGCATTGCTGTCGTAAAACCATCTGCCTGCTTCAACAGAATACCAGTAGCTGTCCTCCGACGGTTTCCATGACAGATTTCCGGAGTAGTTTTTAAGTGAAGATAAATACATTCCTGTAGCTTCATTCAGCATTTTAAAACCAACCTTTCCGTCTTTCACGGCGCTCTCCGATTTCACAAAGGTGAGTTCGCAAGTGCCTTCGGGAGCGGTGGCTGCCACATTTTCATCGTTGAACTCAAACGCGCCGTTGGTGGCTCTGCCATGTCCATTCACAATCTCGCCATTGAACGCTTTGCCGCTGGGCGTGACAAGGGCGTAAACGCCCCCATCTTCCACTTCCTCCGCCGCCATCCTCACCCACTTGTCGGCACCCGCAGTCTGGGTTGCGAACACGGCGTAATATGTGGTGGTGGCTTTTGCTGTTTCATCGATTGTGGCATAAGTGGGAGCCGTTGCGGCATCAACCGTGGGTGTCGTCACCCAGCCTGTGAACACCTTGCCGCCTATCGGTTCGGGGTCGGCTGGAGGCACAACCGCCTCGCCCTCGGTAATAGTCGAAGTTTGTGCCACTTTTCCGTTCACGCTCCATGTGTAAGTGTATTTTGGGAGTTCCCTGATGGTGATGGCGCACGCCTTGCCCGCGGTCATGCCGCCGTATGTGGCGGTCCCACAAAAACAGCGTATTTTGTGGGCGAGGAT
>OQVZ01000019.1_pt1 | contig 46790 bp, 51 predicted proteins | sample 1691571 | NCBI WGS metagenome assembly OQVZ01 (sample SAMN03418261, study PRJEB22391) | human gut metagenome | biome: human-gut; feature: organic feature; material: feces | host: Homo sapiens | place: Tanzania | collected 2013-01
GCGGCGTACGACAGCTGCCAGCGCACGCACATCGGCATGGGCGAGGCTGATTCAGTCGGTTGACATTTTCGTGACGGATGAAGCCGACATCGCCAACACCTCGCTACTCGACTACCGCATAGCCACCACCAACGTGGGCACCCGACGCTACGTTGCGGAGTTGGGACCTGAGCCGCGCGAGAAAAGCGCTATTATTGATGAACTGATGGGCGGCAACTGGAATTTGATTGCCTCTTGCTCCGATATTGCGTCACTGGCGAAACATGAGTTTCGGGCGTGGGGCATCAGCAAAAATGCCACTTCGGTTTTGCCCGACATTCCCACTTTCACGCTCCAGCAAAGCACCACTTTTGCCCATACGCTCACCTCTGCCGACTGCGCCGCCATCACTCGCCGAAGTAGCACCGAGCATCTGCCTGCTTACACTATGGCACACGGCGGCAGACTGTGGCAAGGAGGCGGTAGCGAGCTGCTGAGGGCGGCGTGGCACACTTCGGCACTACTGATGGCTCCGTTTAGCAATACGCCTTGCACTATCACCACCATTGAGCGAGTGAGCACCAGCCAAGGCGATGCCACCATTGCCAGCTCCCACTCATATCCTTTCACGCCATCGGCTGTGAATCCGCTCGTTTGCGTCCCACACGGTGCCGCCACCGCGCTTCGCATTGAGGTGGCATCGGGGCAAACCATAAAAGCCATCGACTGTCCACTCACGCCTGTGCACACTTGCGCTCTGGCTGCCACCTACACCGCAAATCTGCTACCCACCTCGTTTGAGCCGTCGAGCCCAAGCCTCGCCGTCACACAATCGGCGGTGGTGCCCACCCCTGGGCGGCTGACGGTGAGCCACATCGCCCAACCGCTCATCACGGAATTTAGCCAAACGGTGACTGGCGCAGAAATCGTGGCTTTGGCTGCCACCGAACGCCCTATCTATTCGGGTGGATTCGGGCGGCATCCGCTGTATGTGTTCACCGATCAGGGCATTTTCGTGATGCCACAATCGAGCAGCGGCGCGCTGGGCGAAGCGAAGTTGATGAGCCGCAAAGCACTCGATGCCCATACGCGCCCCATCAGTGGCGGCGGTAAAATCTGGTTTGTGAGTGCACACCAGCAACTGTGCAACATCGAGGGCTCGAAAATTCGGGTGGTGATTCCTCGCTGGCAAACTGCCGACATGGCGTGGAACGATGCCGAACACGAACTTTGGACACTCTCCCCCGACGGATCACTCCACATCACCGACGGCGATGGGTTTTTCTCGCGTCTCACGCTGAATGTGGATTCAATGTACTACGACGGCAAGTCGGCGCTGGCGGTGACGCCCGACGGCTGCGTGCTCAACATCTGCGCATCAGTGCCAACAGAGCAAACGGTGAAATACCTCTCCCACCCCATCATGCTTTCGGCTGATATGCAGCAACGCCCAGCACGCATCATCTGGAATGTTTTTGGCTCGAATCTTCACTTGCGGCTCACGGTGCTCGGCGAACAGGGCGAAAGCAAATGCGGGTTCACTATCTGCTCGGCAAAAGTGGAAGGCGAGGTCAACGCCCCCATCGCCCTGCCCCTCATTTCGCCCCCTGTGCGCACCGTGAGGCTATCTGTAGGGGGTACTGCGCTAGCAGGCACGGTTATTTATTCTGCCGACCTGTATATTAATACTGAAACGCATAAATAACCGTATCCGTCACCAAAAATAACAAAAATATCACTTTTTGCTATAAAAAGTGATATTTTTTAATGCAAATGCTTGCTGATATGGTTTTTTGTTGTATCTTTGCAACGTTATTTGTTATTCAAGGTCGTCAAAACGCATCGACCAATTGACGTAGGGGATATAAATATAACATATCACGCTCCAGCCTATGGCACCGTTAAGAAGCTGCATAATAGCCGTGGGTTGGGTTGTAAACAGAATACAAATAACGCATAGATTTGCCCCGTCAAGGGGGTAACACCTCTGGAGCAAATCTTTTAACATGGTTCAAAATAGTTGTTTTATAGATAATTGTGTATTTAAGGAAATGGGAAAGTCGTGAGACTGTCCCTTTTTTTTGCGCCCATGCCTCACTCCACCTCCCACAGTTTTTTTGGGCTCACACAGATTCAACGGATTAAACAGATTTTTTGTTAATCGGATTGAAATGGATTAGGGTGTTTTGGTTCAGTGGAAAATCAGTAGGGAAAGGCGTATATTTTAGCAAGTCTGTGTGGGAAAATCCAGCAAATCTCAACCATATAAAAATTTGAAGCCAAAGGCATCGGAGATGCCGCATCATGCGAAACACCATGCAAGCGAAAATCGCAGAGCGATTGAGCGCAGCTTGGAGACAAGAACATAGGGTAGTCCTCATTTTTCTCATATAAGCGAAAAAGATTGCTGCACATGGGCGTTTTCCTTACTTAAAATTTCAAAAATTGGCAGAAAAGTTGTAAATTTGCGTGATATTGTGTGTGCGTGTATGCGTACATGCGCGGAAAAAAATCATCTCTGGCAAGATTGCCCAGCAGACAAATTATAACATTAACATGAAAATTATCTTATTATCAGGTGGTTCTGGTCAGCGCTTATGGCCTTTATCCAACGGAGCACAGGCAAAACAGTTTCTTCGCTTGCTGAAATCACCCGACGGCGAAAAAGAATCGATGGTGCAACGAGTGGTTCGCCAAATCAAAGAAGCAGGACTGCTTGAAAGCATCACAGTGGCAACGAGTGCCGCACAAGCCGATATGATTTCCAACCAACTTAGCGAATACGGAGTCGACATCGTGACCGAGCCTGCTCGTCGCGACACTTTCCCTGCCATAGCACTTGCAGCAGCATATCTCCAAAAAGAAAAGCATTGCCCAGCCGACGAAACGGTGGTGGTGATGCCATGCGACCCCTACACCGAAAGCGGATATTTCCAGACTATCGCAAAAATGGTGAAGGCTGTGGAGGCTAAGGCTGCCGACCTCGTGCTGATGGGCATCACCCCCACGAATCCTTCCTCCAAATTTGGCTACATCGTGCCACAGGCTGCCGATGCTGAAAAAGACATTCGCCAAGTGCACAGATTCGTGGAGAAGCCAAAGCACGAGCTTGCCGAGCAGTTGCTCACCGAAGGCGCACTGTGGAACGGTGGCGTGTTTGCGTTCCGTCTTGGCTACATCACCTCGATTCTCAATAAATACGTGAGCGCGCCATCGTTTGCTGAAGTTCGCTCACGCTATCAAGAGTTCCCAAAAATCAGCTTCGACTACGAAGTGGCAGAGCGTGCCGAATCGGTGGCAGTGATTCCATTCACAGGCCAATGGAAAGACCTCGGCACATGGAATGCCCTCACCGAAGAGTTGCCCAATCAGACCATTGGCAAAGTGGTGCTCGACCCTGAGGCAAAAAACACCCATGTGGTGAACGAGCTCAGCATGCCGCTGATTTGCCTCGGCACCGACAATTTGGTGGTGGCAGCAAGCAGCGACGGCATTCTGGTGGCTGACAAAGCCCACTCCGAAGAGCTCAAAACCCACCTTGCGAAGCTCGGTCCCGACGCACGCCCAATGTACGAGGAGCGCCGCTGGGGCGAATACAAGGTGATCGACCACATCGAGTTTCCCGACGGTCAGAAAGTGCTCACCAAGCAGCTCTGCATCAAGGCAGGCAAAAACATCAGCTATCAGGTGCACCACCAACGCGAAGAGGTGTGGACCATCATCAACGGCACAGGCCGCGTGGTGCTGAGTGGCGAAGAGCGCATAGTGAAGGCTGGCGACGTGGTGCATGTGCGCCGTGAGCAGTTCCACGCCATTCGCGCCATCACCGACCTCTACATCATTGAAGTTCAATCGGGCGAGCGTCTCACCGAAGACGACATCACCCGCTATCCTTACAACTGGGAATAAATAGCAGAATTAACGCTTCGGGGGCGTGAAACATCGCCCCACGACGCTAACATATCACTAACAGTCAACCCCTTCCGTACCCGATTTGCGAAGTCGGCAAGGAAAACCAAGTTCCCCGATGACTCACCCAACAGGCTATGTGCAGAGCTGTACAGAGCCGGGATGCTGAAAGAGAAAATGCAGCGCGAGTCATTTTGACCGCAGGCAATGCGCCTGGGTTTGGGGGCCTTATACACATTCGCAATCTTTTTTATGGAATCAACAGCCCAATCGCTCCAATGGTACGCGTTCCGAATGACGGCACGCACTCCCCACGAAGCGCAAGCTATTGCCCGACGCGAAGGCTTTGAAACCTACTACGCATTGCGCAAGCAACTCAAAGACGCATCTTACGACACGCCCACCGATGAAGCATTTCAAGACAAACCATTGCTTCCATCGGTGATTTTCGTGAAATGCACAGAGGCGTTTGCACAAAAAATGCAAGACAGCAAAAAAATGTGGCCATACCGAATGCCCGGCGAAAAGTCGCTCTGCCCCATCACGCAGCGCGACATCGACGTGTTCAGAACCGCCGTGGAATCGGGGTGCCGCAACTTGGAAGTGATTGACGAAAACCTGGCGATGGGCGACAAAGTGCGAGTACTCGACGGGATATTCAAAGACCAGGAAGGCTACATCGTAAAAATCAGAGGCGACAAACGCTTCGTCATCTCCATCCCCGGCGTGGTGGCAATAGCCACCATCTACATCCCCAAGCACCTCCTCGCCCCCACCCCACAATGACCGATTTGAGTTTAAACGACAAATCATGGAACTTGAAATAATTGACAAAAATATAAACGAAATTCTCGATGGCAGAAAAAACCTTCCTAAGTTTAATCAGCCAGAGCATGCAGGAGTCTGCTCGGCTGGTCCGCTCCTCATTGGGGCGCTCATCGTATGTGATAAAGCGCGAGAAAGCATTAGCACAAGTAGCGATGCTCCAAATGGCGAAGCAAAAACACCAAGCAATTGGGAAATAGACGAATCGCAAGAAAAATGGCTTACAGAATGGGCCAAAGCAAAAGGTGTGTGGATTCCCGAAGCAGAAGATTGGCTCACAAAAAATTATGGAGCAAAAATAGCTGAAGGTGCAGAAGCAAGAGTATATGCTAAAACTGGCGATACACATGTAGTGAAACTACGCACTTCAATCTATGCCACATTAAACAGAGCATTGGAAGCCATTGCGCTACACAACTATCTTTTCCCTGAAACAATAATGAGAGTGACCGGGTTCACACGAGACAGTGATGGGCTGTTTCGAATCATACTCACGCAACCATACATCGAGTGTAACCGACTTGCTACAAAAGCGGAAATCGACACAATGGTAAAAGAAAAAGGATTCCTCGACAATGGCGATTCTTCAGGGGTAAACTACAATTCTTCACGACTGCAACTTGAAGACATGCATCCGGCAAATGTTTTCGTAGAAGAACAATCGCTACTACCAGTATGCATTGATTGCATCGTGAAATTCAAAAGAAAATAGTCCCCCCCCACAATGCAAGACACAACATCCAATAACAAACGCATAGCCAAAAACACCATCATGCTCTACATTCGCATGTTTATCAGCATGGTAGTGGGACTATACACATCGCGCGTAGTGCTCGCCACCCTCGGCGTAGAAGACTACGGCATTTATGGCGTGGTAGGCGGCGTGGTGGCAATGATGGGTTTCCTCAACGCATCGATGAGCGGAGCCACCAGCCGATTCCTCACCTTCGAGCTCGGCCGAGGCGACAAAGACCGGCTTGCTAAAACCTTCTCATCTGCCCTAATCGTGCACATTGCCATCGCAATAATCGTTTTCATCTTGGCAGAAACCGTGGGGTTGTGGTTCCTGTGCAATAAACTCAACATACCCGAAGGTCGCATGGAGGCAGCACACTGGGTGTACCAGTTCAGCATACTTGCCACCATGCTTAGCATCACCCAAGTGCCATACAACGCCACCATCATCGCCCACGAAAAAATGGACGTGTATGCCTACATGGAAATCCTCAACGTGACGCTAAAGCTGCTCATCGTGTACCTGCTCACCATCGGTGATTTCGACAAACTCAAACTCTACGCCGTACTCACCTTTGCCGTAAGCCTCATCATCATGATGATATACCGCATCTACTGCCGGCGCCACTTCAAAGAATCACGCTTCCACTGGGTATGGGACAAAACCTACCTCACCCCCCTCCTATCCTTCTCCGGTTGGAATCTTTACGGCAACTTTGGTGGAATAGCCGGAAATCAAGCAAACAACTTTGTAATCAACTCATTTTTCGGCGTAGTGATGAATGCGGCTGCAAGCGTGGCGTTCACAGTTTCGGGAATTGTCACCCAATTCTCATCGAATGCAATGACAGCTTTCCGACCGCAAATCATCAAAAAATACGCAAGTGGCGACATACAAGGAATGCAATCATTAACATTCCTTGCATTAAAGGCTATTATGATGCTCTACACACTTATTGCTATACCAGTGTTTCTTGAATGTGACTATATCCTTAGCCTGTGGTTGGTAGAGGTGCCACAAATGGCTTCAATATTCTGCAAGATACTGCTTATCAGCATTTTCTTTGAATCAATGCGATACATAATAATCATCGACATTCACGCCTCTGGTAATGTGAAAAAAGTAAGCGCTTATTCAGGTTCTTTATTTTGCATTTCACCTATCATATCCTACTTTCTTTTCAAAATCGGACTACCCGTAGCAAGCACATTCATCACCATTGCCACAATCAATGCCATCTTGGTATTAATTAATGTGCTGATTGCCAAATATTACATACCTCAAATTGAACAAAGCAAATATTTCACTACCATAGGACTGGTGACATTCACTTCTGCAATATCGCTATTGATTTTGCTGCCCTTGCAACAAATGTTGCCCTCGTCGTTCATTCGACTGTGCATCATGACATGCGCATCACTATTCCTACAACTGATAATCTTTGCATACGTTTGCCTCACTGCAAATCAGCGCGAGAGTACATTTGGCTTCATACGCAATAAATTACACATATAATTATGGACAACATTCTTCTTCTCGATACAAGTATTGCCACCGATAATATTGGTGACGACATCATCATGGAATGTACGCGAAAGGAACTTGCACCCATTCTTTCTAAAAGCTTCGTGCGAAACCTTCCTACACACGTTTCCCCATTCCACTGGTATCAAGTGATGAGGAAGTCAAATGCCCTAATGTCGTTCGCAAACAGCAAACTGAAATTTGTGGGCGGTTCAAACATACTTATTCCAAACCTCCTCACCCACTACCCTCAGTGGAATATCAACATGTTTAATTATCAGCCACTTAAAGGTTGCATTCTGGTGGGAGTTGGTGCAGGTGCAGGAGCCGAATACGGAAGCAATTGGTACACACGCCACATTTACCGAAATTTGCTCAATTCTGATTATTACCATAGCGCACGCGACGAACGCAGCAAGAAATATATGGAATATCTCGGAAAGAAAGCTATCAACACTGGTTGCGTGACGATGTGGATGCTCACTCCCGAATTTTGCAAAACAATACCCACAAAAAAGGCAAATAAAGTGGTGTTCACGCTCACCGCTGGCTATGGTGCTCAAATGGATGCCGACCAAAGCATGATCGACACCCTTTTGAAGAACTATCAAGAGGTGTATTTCTTTCCACAGTGTGTGGGCGACTTTGAATATCTGCACAAATTGCAAAACATTGACCAGATTAAAATACTGGAAGCGTCGAAACAGGCATACGATGAGTTTTTGACAAACAACGACACCGATTACGTTGGGACCCGACTTCACGGAGGCGTGTATGCCATGCGCCACGCCCGGAGAGCTATCATTATAGCCATCGATGAGCGTGCACGTGCCATCAACGCAAAAAACCATCTGAACTGCATCGAACGCAACGATATTCAACAACTCGACGCAATGCTCAACAGCGAATTTGAAACAAAAATTGTGATGGACTTTGAAGCAATCACCCAATGGAAATCACAATTCTTATAGAAATGAATATCATCTATATCAAGACTTTATAGCACCTTATAATTATGAATAAGACAAAAATATTTGACTGTACAATTCGTGATGGCAGCTATGCTGTGAACTTCAAATTCACCTGTACAGACATTAAAAATATCGTTTCGCGTCAAGTGAAATTAGGCGTGGAATACATTGAAATCGGACATGGACAAGGATTAAATGCGAGTTCTCCTGAAAGGGGAGAATCGCTTTACTCTGATGTGGAATATATCGACGCAGCTATGACTGTCGCGAAAAATAGCAAGATAGGTGTATTTTGTATTCCTGGTATTGCACGCATGGAAGACTTGAAGATGGCAAAAGATCATGGTGTTAGTTTCATTCGTATAGGAGTGACGATAGACAATGTGCATAAAGCAAAGCCTTATCTCACATACGCCAAAAGTCTTGGTCTTGAGACCATGGTTAATTTCATGAAAAGTTATTCACGTTCACCACAACGCTTTGCTGAAGGATGTAAAACAGCGCACGATATGGGGGCAGATTATGTATATTTGGTCGATTCGGCTGGTTGTATGCTCCCAGAAGATATAGAAGCATTCCACAAGGCTGCAATAACACTTTGTCCTGAAATAAAACTCGGTTTTCATGGTCACAACAATATGGGGCTGGGGGTAGCCAACGGACTGAAGTGTGTGGAATTAGGATTCTCTTTCGTTGATTGCTCCTTTCAAGGATTAGGACGCAGCATAGGTAATATTGCAACAGAAATGTTTGTGATGGCTGTGCAAAAGAAATATGGAACAAAGATTGTCGATATGGATATACCGCGTTTGTTGGAATATGGCTACGTTGTGTTAAAAGACATCACAGATAGGAAACTTGACAATCCTCTCGAATTAATATGTGGCTATACTGGATTCCATAGTAGTTTCCTTAAAGACATTTACCGTTGTTGTTGCGATTACAATGTTGACCCTCTACGATTGATAATGGCGTATTCCAAAATTGACAAGGAAAATATTGATAAAGGCAAACTTGCAGAAGTAGCAAAATGTCTGCCAAAAGATAATGTGGATGACCACCCATATAATTTCCGCAAATATTTCACATATAATGTATAGAAAGAAGACGATATCATGGATGGTGTAATACTGAAAGAAATAAAAGTGAATGGTTGCCACGTTGATTATCATTTTGAAGCTACAGGCATTCTAAAACCTTACTTCACAACAAATACTCTTTTTATTGAGTATCAAGAAGATGTATCAAGTGTGCCACAGTCACTATTAGCTGCCCCTTTCGTAGCAAGCATAATCCCATTAATGTGGGTTACAAACACTGTTATGTGGGTAAAAGAACTCGACAAATCATTCTACGACGCAATAATACGCATACATGATGCGTATCAGCGTCTATACTCGCATTACCCGCTTAAAGGAAATCTAATTCCTGCTAATTTCATTGAAAACAAACTTGTTGAGAAACGAAATTCCTTATTATTATTTAGTGGAGGTTTGGATGCAAACTGCACATATGTGCGGATTCGCAATACGAAACCTTTGCTTTTCAATATACAAGGGTGGTACAAGCAACTCTCAGACACCGATTATGCGGCCGACGCTGATATTCGTGACATAAATGCTTTTGCTAAACGTGAGGGACTTGAATTCACCTCAGCAAAGAGTAATTTTGCGGTAGTAGTAAGTGAGAATTTGTGGAAAAAAAATATCCAACCAAAATTTGGAGATTCGTGGTGGCATGGATTTAATCACTCAATGGCATTCATTTCCATAGCCATACCAATAGCTTGGATTTACGGAATAAAAAACATATTCATTGCCAGTTCCGTTCCCATGGGAGAATTTTGTATGTGTGCTTCACACGTCACTACTGACAGTGAATTTCGCTTTGCTCAGTTCGGGAAATGTGTTCATGATGGTTCTGAATTAGTACGACAAGAAAAGGTTCAGACCGTGGTTAAATATCAAAAAACCTCAGGAAAACCATATCCAATACGAGTATGCTCTTTTAACGACCACAACTGCTGTGAATGCGAGAAATGTTTCCGAACAGTTTTAGGGCTTGTTGCAGAAGCAGCCGAGGTGCGTGATTATGGATTTCACATTCAGAAAACACTTAAAGAACATTGGGCAGATGTCATGTTTCGACGCTCAGGACTTATGAGTTTTAAATCAGAACGTGTGCTTCATTGGCCATATATAATTTCCAGAATGAAAGAAAATTACGACTATATGAATCAAGAGCAGAAAGAATTTGTAGATTGGTTCCTAACATTCGATTTCAAAAAAGCACAGAAAGAAAGCAGACTTCGTTATTATCGACAAAATTTCTTCTCCATTCTCAAACGAAAACTTCATATCTGAGATGAACAAACCACGGATATTTATAGCCATGCACTACATGGAGATTGGTGGGGCGGAGACGGCACTGGTGGGGCTGCTCAATGCGCTTGACCCTGCGCGTGTGGATGTGGATTTGTTTCTCTACGACCATCGTGGCGAGATGATGCAGTTCATTCCAGAATGGGTGAATCTGTTGCCGCAAATTCCTAAGTATTCGGTGTTGGAGCGCCCTATAGTCGAACTGGTGAAGCGTGGATTTTGGGGCATCGCCGCCGCCCGAATGTGGGCAAAGCGCATATCTAAAGTGGCTTATAAGCGTAGTGGTTCAAAATTAGAGAACAATGGTGGATTAGACAAGATGTCGAAATGCACCACCCCATTGCTGCCCAAAATCAATCCATCGGTGACCTACGACCTTGCAATCAGCTTCCTCACGCCACACCGAATTGTGGCAGAAAAGGTAAAGGCAAAAAAGAAAATCGCCTGGATTCATACCGATTATACCAGAGTGTGGGTCGATGCAGAGGATGAATTGAAAGTTTGGCAGAAATACAACTATGTGGCATCTATCTCTGGTGATGTTACAAACACGTTTCTTCAAGTGTTTCCATCGCTTGCCCCCAAGATTGTGGAAATTGAAAATATCCTCTCGCCCACATTCGTTCGTAAGCGTGCTGAGCTTGAAGATGTGTCTTCTGAACTCATGGGGGGGGGCAAAAAACTCATCCTCCTGTCGATAGGCAGATACAGCGAGCAAAAGAATTTCGAAAATGCTGCCGACATCTGTAAAAAACTTATTGAAGAAATGACGAAACTGCTTAGTATTGGTCGATTCTCTGAAGCCAAGAATTATGATAACGTGCCTGATATTTGCCGAAAAATGGTAAATAATGGAGTTGATGTAAAGTGGTACATCATCGGTTATGGTGGCGATGAGGCTCTAATTCGCCAGAAAATCAAAGAAGCGGGCATGGAGGAGCACGTTATCTTGCTCGGAAAACGGAGCAATCCTTATCCATACATCAAAGCTTGCGACATATATGTGCAACCATCACGTTACGAGGGCAAAAGCGTAACCGTGCGTGAGGCGCAAATGCTCTGCAAACCAGTGGTGGTGACCAACTACCCCACAGCCCCAAGCCAAATCCGTTCGGGCATCGACGGAGTAATCGTGCCGATGGACAACGAGGGCTGCGCCCACGGTCTTGCAGAAGTGATTTGCGACAAGCCCCTTCAAGAACGCATCATCGCCCACCTCAAAACCCACGACTACGGCAACGAATCAGAAGTAGAAAAAATCTACACACTAATTTATGAATAAAATTTTGGTTAGGGGTTAGGCGCTTCGCTTGGTTAGAGCTTAGCGATAATTTGATTTGGCTAAGGTTAATCTTTTGATTTTGAAACTCTTTATTGATGATTATGAAACAAAACTCTTTTCGAGACTTAGACGCATATAAAGAATCGAAAACACTGGTAGCTGAAGTATATCGCCTTTTGAAGAAGTTTCCAAAAGAAGAACAGTATGCCTTGTGCGACCAATTGCGAAGGGCAGCAATCTCCATAACATCCAATATAGCCGAAGGAAGTGGCCGCGTTTCCACAAAAGAAAAAATTCACTTTTTAGAAATCAGCTACGGTTCCTTAATGGAAGTGCTCAGCCAGCTCGACATAGCCTGCGATTTGGGATATATCACAAAGGAAGATTTCAAACAATTTGAGATGATCGAAAATCGGGTAGCAGGCTTAATATCTGGTCTAACAAAATACTTCAAAAAAACGCTAACCACTAACCACTAACCCCTAACCCAATAATTAAAACAATGATACCTAAGATAATTCATTATTGCTGGTTTGGGCGCAACCCTTTGCCGGAATCAGCTATTAAATGCATCAACAGCTGGAAAAAGTTCTTCCCCGACTACGAAATCAAGGAGTGGAACGAAGACAACTTTGATGTGAACATCATACCCTACACCGCAGAAGCCTACGAAGCAAAAAAATACGCATTCGTAAGCGATTATGCGCGCTTTTGGATTCTCTACCACTTCGGCGGAATCTATTTCGACACCGATGTGGAAGTAATCAAACCCTTTGACGAAATCTTGGAAAGAGGACCATTTATGGGACGTGAACAAGGGGCATTTATTAAAAATATTTGTGGAGCATCATATAACGGCAATGGCTTTGGTATCAACCCAGGTCTTGGCATTGGAGCAAATCCCGGACTTGAACTATATAAAGAGTTTTTAAAATCTTACGACTCCCTTACATTCAAAAACGAAGATGGCACATTGAACACAAAAACCATTGTAAGCTACACAACTGAAACTCTGTTAAGCCATGGGTTGAATGACAACAACGACGAACTTCAAGAAGTGGCAGGAGTGTGGATTTACCCCACTGATGTGTTATGTCCGATGGACCACACGCAAGCAAATAAATTAAATATCACAGATCGAACAGTAAGTATTCATTTATACGACTGCTCTTGGATTAACCATAATACAATAAGATATAAATTGCACTTTTTGAAAAATCTATTGGCACGACGATTTGGCGTGAAATTTATCAACAAGTGTATAAACATAATGACCTTTAGAAAATGATAGCTGGAGCGTATTATTCAATATATCTATTTATAGTGGCAGTTTTGTCATTCTTTGTTTACCATAGGTATCGATATAGTGCTTCTGATTCTTCCACAACATTTTACCAGAGTCAGAAAAGGAATAGTAGTGCATTTTGGTTGATGCTTTTTATGGTTGTATTCATCGGTTTCCGACCAGTGAGTTCCGTATTTGTGGACATGATGAATTACATAGATTACTATCATGCTTTTTATGAGGATACGCCATTCCAATGGGATTGGTCAGCCGAGAATATCGTTTTTGATAATCTACTTGCTTTTGTAGGGTCTATCAATTTGGGCACAACATTCTTCTTTGTATTGATTGCAGCCATTTATTTCGGTTGCGCCTATTGGGGAATCAAAAGACTTTTTAAAGCAGACATTGCAATTGCCTATTTAACCTTTCTTGGTGCTTTTTCCACTTTCAGCTACGCCACAAACGGCATCAAAGCAGGTGCTGCGGCATCGGTATTCATTTTAGCATTGTCATTCTACCGAAACTGGAAAGTGTGCATTCCACTTATGGCCATCACACTTGGTTTACACCACAGTATGACAATGCCGATTGCAGCCTTTATAATAGCGGTGCTGTGGAAGAATCCCAAACATTATTTCTGGCTGTGGTTTTTTTGTTTGATATGCGCATTGGCGAGAGTTACTTTTTTCCAAGACATGTTTGCTAGTATAGCCGATGAATCGGGTGCGGAATATCTGAGTACCGCAAATAGTGACTGGGGAGGTAAAAGTGGGTTTCGCTTCGATTTTGTGATTTACTCTTTTATGCCTGTGCTGGTGGGTTTTCATGCCATATACAAGCATCGGATACAATCAATGATGTATGATTTGCTACTGAAAGTGTATTTGACAGCCAATGCTATATGGATGCTCTGTATGTATGCACCATTCACGAATCGCATTGCATATCTTTCTTGGTTAATCTACCCCATTGTTCTGATTTATCCTTTGCTCAATGGAAAATGGGGAGTGAACAGATACAAAGTTGTATCAAAAATATTCATTGCTCATCTTGCCTTCACCATTTTCATGGAATTTGTATATTACTCATAACTCCACAAAAGTTATAAACAAGGTTAAATATGGCACGAATCACAGTTCTTATGGGCATCTATAATTGTGCACCCACACTTCAGGAAGCACTCAACTCGCTCTATGCCCAAACCTATAAAAATTTCAAAATCGTCATGTGTGATGATGGTTCCAAAGACGACACTTTGAAGATTGCAGAGGAAAATGCAAAAACGCACAAAAATGTGGTCGTTATTAAGAACGAGCGCAACATGGGGCTTAACTACACACTCAACCATTGCTTGGAGTATGCTGATACAGAATATATTGCCAGAATGGATGGCGACGACTTGAGTGTTTCCTCCCGTTTTGAGGAACAAATTAAATTTCTTGACGCGCACCCTGAATATGCCGTAGTGAGCGCTCCGATGATATATTTTGACGAAAATGGCGATTTTCGTTGGGGTAAAGGTAAAGGAGAGGTGGAAGCCAAAGACTTTGTACATGGCACGCCCATTTGTCATGCGCCATCAATGTCGCGAACAGATGTAATAAAATCGGTCGGAGGTTATTCGGTAAGCAAAAATCTACTACGAGTAGAAGATTATCATCTTTGGTTTAAAGTATATGCAGCAGGGCACAAATTATATATGCTCAACAAGTGTCTTTACAAAATGCGTGATGACCGTAATGCCGTCGGTCGGCGCAATTGGATTACTCGTCGCAACGAAGCATACGTTAAGCATAAAGGTTATAATATGATAGGTTTGCCCTTGTGGTATCAAATATACACTATCGTCCCAATCTTAAAATATATTGCACCACAATGGATTTACAGATATTTCCATCGTCGCTAACAAAATTATATCACCTCTAAAAAAGAAATAGAATATGACAAAAAAGAAAATTGCTTTTGTGGTAGCTATTCCTGGTTCAGCCGAGGCGTTTTTAACCAATCATTTTGAAGTGCTCACTCAAGTGTATGATGTGACGTTGATTGCAAATTTTCCAAAGGATTATGATGCGTCATGCTTTAAGGGTATGAAAATTAATTATATCAATGCTCCCATAAAACGTGAAATAAGCGTAAAAAAAGACCTTAAAGCACTATGGAAGCTATACAAAATTTTCAAGAAAGAGAAGTTTGATTCTGTACATTCCGTCACACCTAAAGCAGGACTGCTTACAGCTTGGGCTTCGTGGTTAGCCAGAATAAAAGTGCGCATTCACATCTACACAGGTCAAGTGTGGGCAACTCGTAAGGGGGTTATGCGAATGGCTCTGAAAATGATGGACAAAATGATAGCCACGCTCGACAATCATATTCTCGTTGACGGAGAAGGTCAGCGCCAATTTCTTATCAAAGAAGGTGTTGTAAAAGAAAGAAATAGCCAAGTACTTGCCCACGGGTCAATTTGTGGCGTTAAACTTGAGAAATTCAACATCTCAAATGAAGTACGTATCGCTGAACGCACAAAGTTTGGATTTAAAAACGATGACGTAGTTTTCATTTTTCTCGGCAGACTGAACCACGACAAAGGAATTGGCGAGCTATATGAGGCCTTCAACCTTCTTATACCAGAATGCCCTAACGCCAAACTACTTCTCTATGGTAGTGACGAGGAAAATTATAAAGAAAAGGCAAGCCACTTCTCAAACATAAAAAAAGGTGAAAACTTTTTTTATCCTGGCATAACCCGAACACCTTACGATGCCCTTCAAGGAGGCGACGTCTTTGTGTTACCCACTTGGCGTGAAGGTTTTGGAATGAGCGTGATTGAAGCGCAAGCTCTTGGACTGCCAGTAATCACGACAGATGCCTATGGCGTGTGTGATGCAAGCGCTCCTAATGAAACAGGACTCCAATGCCATATTAACGCTCCTATTGAACTTTATGAGTGCATGAAAAGATATTATTACAATCCCACACTTCGAATGTCGCATGGTGAAGCTGGACGCAAGAGAGTTTTCAATCTATTCGACAGTAAATTGGTAAGCGAAGCATGGTGTTCTTTCTATAAGAAAATACTGAAGTAAGAATGTATCAACATTGCTTTAAACGGATAATTGATTTCAGCATAGCACTTGGTGCGCTTTTTGTGATTTGGCCAGTTCTTTTAATTGTCGCTATTTGGTTACATTTTGCCAACAAGGGGGCTGGGGCATTTTTCTTGCAAGAGCGTCCGGGGTTAAATGGGAGGATTTTTAAAATTATCAAGTATAAGACAATGACTGATGAGCGCGATGCCGAAGGCAATCTATTACCCGATGGTAAGCGATTGACAAAAGTTGGCAAATTTGTGCGCTCTACCTCTATTGATGAGTTACCCCAACTCATAAATGTACTAAAGGGCGACATGGCTCTGATTGGTCCTCGCCCATTGCGTGTACATTATCTTCCACTATACAGTGTAGAACAAGCCCGCCGACATGATGTGCGCCCTGGTATCACCGGTTGGGCACAGTGCCACGGCAGAAATGGCATTTCATGGACAGAAAGGTTTAAGCTCGATGTGTGGTACGTGGACAACTGCTCTTTTCTGACTGACATAAAAATAATTATCAGCACAATAAAAACCGTGCTCAATCGCGACGGTATTTCCCAAGAAGGCTATGCCACAATGGAGCCTTTCAATGGATATAACTAAATTAGTTTGAATATGAAGAAAATAGTTGTTTTTGGAGCCACTGGCAATTTAGGCGCATATATTTCTGTTCACATGAAGGAGCAGGGATATGATGTGATTGCTGTAGGCCACAGAAAAAATGATAATAACTTTTTTGCCGACCGTGGAATGTCGTACTACAGCGTTGATATTAAAGACCCTAAGGCCTTTGATATTCTTCCGAAAGATGACATATATGCTGTGGCGCATTTTGCGAGTTCACTTCCCAGCCGATATGCTTTCGACCCCATTGATTTGTTTGAAAGCATCACTATTGGCACACTGAATGTGCTGAACTGGATGCGCACAGTTAACTGCAAGAAGATTATATTTCCACAAACACCTTCAGATATGGCAAAATATCACAACAATGGTATGGTGATACCGTGTGATGCTCCTCGCCACTTCCCTCTCACAGGGGATCATGCTATCTACACGATTGCTAAAAACGCAGCTGTCGACTTGATGGAACACTACAGAGCTGAATATGGCATTCATTTCTTTGCTCTTCGCTTTTTCACCATTTATCAGTATCACCCCAACGCATACCATTACTGCGATTTCAAACGTAGAATGATGCCATTCCGCATGTTGATGGACAGAGCAAGCAAAAGTTTGCCTATTGAGATATGGGGCAACTGTAAGAAAGCTAAAGAAATGGTATATATCAAAGATTTCGTGCGCATGGTGCAGGCATGCATTGAAAGCGACAAAGAAGGTGGTTGCTATAATTTGGGTAACGGATGGCAAGTGACGCTTGAGGAGCAAATCAAGGGCATAATTGAAGTGTTCTCGCCAAAGGACAATCCATCAGAGGTTATCTATGTGCCAAACAAGCCCGACCCTCTTGAAAATGCCTTTGACATGAGTAAGACTTTTGGCGACTTCCCGTCATATCGCCCAAAATACAGCTATCTCGACCAGCTTCGCGACTTTAAGCACGAAATGGAAACAGAACCTATGGCACAGCTATGGGGAAAAAAAGAAGATTACGAAGAATAATCCTGTGGTATTGAATTGCTTACAATGAACAAATACATAGAATACATAAAGAAAGTTCAGAAAGGGCTTAACCATGTTTCTCATACACAAAGTATCTGTAAAGCATATTTGTATTTCGATTACATTTGTGCTGTAATAAGTCACAGATGCTTGATAAGACAATATGTGATAGGTGAGTTCTGGAGAAAAAGCCACGCAGAACGAAAAAAATGTTTAACCTACAATCGAATAGTTAAGCTATTTGACCAACTTAACAAAAAAGAATACATTCACATTCTGAACGAAAAGCAAGACTTCAACACTTACTTTAAAGAATTTGTTCATAGAGATTGGTTAGACATTAATCAAGCCTCAGAAGAAAGCGTTATTAGTTTCATAAAAAGCCACACCTCTGTGATTATAAAACCAATAAATGGAGTGGAAGGTGGAGGCATTCGTAAATTTGTATTGTCTGATGCTCCCAATACAGATCTCTCAAAGCTATATAAGGAACTAAAAGCAGAAAATGTGATAATTGAAGAGGTTATTAGGCAAAATGAGAGAATGGTGTTTGGAAATACTTCTGTAAATACAATTCGCACTCACACTATTCTCGATAAAAAGGGGAAAGCTCATGTAATAAAAGCTATACTCCGTGCTGGCGTTGGTGATTCTGTGGTTGATAATTATGCTCAAGGCGGTTCAATATATGAAGTGGATTTACAAACTGGCATTGTATGCTCAAGAGGAAAATCCAAAGCTGGCGAAAATCATATTATACATCCAGGAACTGATATAGTTATGCTTGGCTATCAAATCCCAAATTGGGACAAGGTCATGAAAGTAAGTTGTGATGCAGCTGAACACATCCCTCAAATTGGATTTATCGGTTGGGACGTGGCGATCACTCAAAATGGAGTTGAACTAATTGAAGGAAATCACAACCCAGACTACGAACTATTGGAGTACCTTGGTAGTAACTGCTATTACGAAAAAATCACAAAAATAATTTCCTCAAAATGAATATTTTCAATTTTTTAGAAAATACTTGCAAAAAATATTTACTCTTTTCTAGAAAGAAAAGACAATATCACTATTGGACAAAGTACTTCAAAAATTGCCTCAAATCATTGGATCGAAAAACACTTACAAACAGCCAAAAGAAAGAAATCCGAAATGTTTTCGGTTCTAATATTGATTATTGTTGCCATGAGTTCTATTATTCTGCGACGGGAGTTTTCTCACCATTTTATATGAGCGATCCATTATATTATGCTTACATCGACCCATATTTCAATGATTGGGAGAGAGCTAAATATATAGACCACAAATGTTACTATAAAAGAATGTTTTGCGGTGTAAAACAACCTAAATTGATAGCTTATAGCATGAACGGATTTTGGTATGACCAAAATGATTGCTTAATTTCTGTCGCAGAAGCAGCAAAGCTGTCGGCAAAATTCAATACTTGCTTCGTAAAACGGGCCACAGAGTCAGAAGGTGGACATGGAATCACCTTTATTGACAACTCTGTCATTACAGAAAAGCAATTACAAGAAATTCTATCATCGAAATCCTATGACGTTGTAATTCAAGAAGGACTCCGACAAAGCGAAACATTGTCACAAATCAATAGCAGTTCTGTAAATACTATTCGCATGCTCTCCCTATTAAAGAAAGATGGAAATGTGAAAATATACTCAACCATCCTACGTATGGGAATCAATGGGGCAAAAGTAGACAACGCTAGCAGTGGTGGCATTACCGTTGGCGTTTATGATAATGGCCAACTAAAAGAAGTAGCATATAGTGCCAAAGGCGTCAAATTTCAAAAGCACCCAACTAGTGGAATAGACTTTAAAGATTTTATTATACCCAATTTTGAGAAAATCAAAGAACTTGTTACACAACAAGCAAAACTTTTACCACACTTTAGATTAGTGTCGTGGGACATCGCTCTTAATGAAAAGAACATGCCAATTTTAATTGAAGCGAATCTTCATTTTGGTGAAATTGACTTTCACCAGCTCAATAATGGACCATTATTTGGAGATGACACTAAAGAGATATTAAAAGAGGTGTTTTCTTGATAGCATTCATTCGCTAATGAAATAATACCTTCTCATTAAATAATCTATGTATAAGCATTTTTTAAAACGCATAATTGATTTTTTCGTAGTGCTTTGCGTGCTATTAATAATTTGGCCATTTCTGTTGATTGTGACCACCCTGCTGCTGATTTTCAATGAGGGAGCGGGTGCATTTTTCTTACAGGAGCGACCCGGATACAAGGGCAAGCCATTCAAGATTATCAAGTTCAAAACTATGAACGAGAAGAAAGGAGCTGACGGCAAGCTATTACCAGATGTACAACGGATAACTAAATTCGGTCGATTCGTCAGAAACACAAGTATTGACGAATTGCCACAATTAATAAATGTACTGAAAGGCGATATGGCAATTATTGGCCCTCGCCCACTTCTAATGCAATATTTGCCATTATACAGCGCAGAACAATCGCGGCGACACGACGTGCGGCCTGGCATCACGGGCTGGGCACAGTGTCATGGTCGAAACAATTTAAGTTGGACAAAAAAATTTGAACTCGATGTCTGGTATGTTGACCACATCTCATTCATTACAGATGTGAAAGTAGTTTGGACCACGGCTAAAAAAGTGCTATTGCGCAAAGACATAGAAAACGACAACGTAGAGAACAAGCAGTTCACCACACCCCTATTTAATGGAAAGAATTAATGATTTAAGCACTCCTTGCTTCATTCTTGACCCTAAGGAGTTAGAAAGAAGTGTTAGAGGATTTCAAGAGGCTTTAAACTCCAAGTTCGGGAACTCAATAGTTGGATATTCAGTAAAAACCAACTCTGTTCCTTTCTGTCTAAAGTGTGCAGGAAAACTAGGTGCTTATGCCGAGGTTGTTTCTTCTGACGAATACGAACTGGCATTGGCATGTGGATTCAGCAAAGGCAACATCATCTACAATGGCCCTTTGAAGTCGAAAGAAACATTTATAGATGCTATCCTTCATGGTGCGATAGTAAATATTGAAACGAAAAGAGAACTTTCATGGCTTAAGGAACTACCCCATAATAAAAAATACAATGTTGGGCTACGCGTAAATATCAATGTCTCGCACGTCTCACCAGAAGATGCTGACGGTGAAAATGACAACAGCAGATTTGGTTTTTCTGATGAAACTGAAGAACTGAAAGATGCACTTTCATTCATCGAACAAATAGACAACGTGGAGTTGGCAGGACTACATATTCACAGGACCACCCACAGTAGAAGCGTAAGATTCTATAAAAAATCCATAGAGTATGCTTGTCAGACCATTAAGAAGTATGGCTTAAGCATCAATTATTTAGATGTGGGCGGTGGATTTTTCGGAATATTTCCAAATAAACCCACTTACCAACAATATAGCGATGCGTTTTACGAAGTATTGTCAAAATTTGAGATGCAAAATTTATGCGTAATCGTTGAGCCAGGAAATGCTCTTGTGGCATCATGCTTCTCATTTATAAGTGAAGTGATTGATGTGAAACATGTGGAAAAGGAACTCTGGTTTATAACTACAAATGGTAGCAGAAACGACATTGACCCATTTTTCAAAAAGAGCACATATCTATGCGAAACTGTGGACGACAACAAAAATCGTGATATAGCAAAGGAACAAATTGTAAGTGGTTGCACATGCCTTGAATACGACCGTATGCACACATTAAAAGACAAACCATTGCTAAGCGTTGGCGATAGAATTGTTTACAACAATGTTGGGGCATACACGATGTGTTTAAGTCCTATGTTTATTAGATACATACCCAACATCTATATCAAAAATGAAGATAGTTTTGAGCTGATTCGTGAAAAATGGACAGCGCAAGAGCATATAGTAAAGAATAAATTTAAATAACAAATATATAATTAAGACAAAACAATGGATAATATCATGTTTTGTAGTTGTGGTCGAAGAGCGACCCTACTTAAAGACTTCCGCAAATCGATGAACGGTTGTGGTAAAATTGTGGCAACAGATATGAGCCCTGTTGCACCAGCATTATTCATGGCCGATGAAACATATCTTGTGCCAAGGATTGATGATCCCTCATATTATGAGCATGTTTTAGATATTTGCGAAAAAAGCAAAGTAAAGGCCATAACTACATTAATTGATCCAGAGATTGAGATACTGGCAAAAAATAGAGAAGACTTGCTATCAAAAGGCATTCTTCCTTTGTGCCCAGCCGACTGGACAGCTCGCCTATGTTATGACAAATATGAAATGTTCAAGTATCTTCATGATAAAGGTGTAAGAACAATACTCACTTACAACTCATTAGAGGGATTTAAAAACGGACTGGAAAAAGGCGAGATAAGCTTCCCTGTGTTTATGAAGCCTATCAACGGCAGTGGCAGTGTAGGTATAGGAAAGGTAAACTCCTGGGAAGAGGCAGAAGCTAAGTTTAAAGATGGCAAATTCACCTACATTATTCAAGAGTTGATGACAGGAGGCGACTGCGATGCCGATGTGTATGTCGACTGCATCAGCCACAAACCTGTAGCGGCCTTCACTAAAAAGAAAATAGAGACTCGTGTGGGCGGAGCAAATAAGACTATCTCATTCAAGGACCAAAAACTATTCGATTTCATAGAGGAAGTATGCTCTGTGTTGGAATTAAATGGCCCCTGCGACATGGATTTCTTCATGAAGGACGGAGAATATTATCTCAATGAGATTAACCCCCGATTTGGAGGAGCTTATCTTCATGCCTATGGTGCAGGCGTTGATTTCATCAAACTCATACTCAACAACATTCACGGAATCGAGAATAAGAGCATAGTTGGAGAATATGAAGAGGATATTGTGATGATGATGTATGACGAAGTTGTCATTACCAAGAAGAGCGACCTTATGAGTGATGATTTTCCTCTTATCTAAAACCATTTGACTCATTAAAAAAATTACGAATTTGATATAAATTATTTCTTCACGATGAAGGAAAGGAAAAGAATTTATTTGTGTTTGGCGCACATGTCTGAGGAGGGCATGGAGCAGAAATATGTGAAAGAGGCTTTTGATACCAATTGGGTTGTGCCTTTGGGGCCGAATGTCGATGGGTTTGAAAAGGCTCTTGAGGAGTTTATTGGTGAAAACAAGCGTATTGTGGCACTTGCCTCTGGCACGGCTGCCGTTCACCTCGCATTGGTGGAGTGCGGCGTGGAAGCTGGCGATGAGGTGATTGTTCAATCGTTCACCTTTTGCGCCTCATCACACCCTATCACATATTTAGGTGCCACTCCTGTTTTTGTGGATTCGGAGCCCGACACTTGGAATATGGACCCTGATTTGCTTGAAAAGGCAATTGTGGACAGAATTGCGAAAACCGGGCGTAAACCAAAGGCGATTGTTCCAGTGGCACTGTATGGTATGCCCTACGATTGCGACCGTATCATGGAGATTGCCAACCGATACGAGATACCTGTGATTGAAGATGCGGCTGAAGGATTTGGTTCGAAATATAATGGGCAGATGCTTGGCACCTTCGGTCACTTGGGCATATTGTCGTTTAATGGCAATAAGATGATTACCACCAGCGGCGGCGGTGCTATGATTACGAACAGCGATGAGCAATGGCGTGAGATTATGATGTATGCCACACAGTATCGGGAGAGTTATCCCTACTATCAGCATGAGAAGATTGGGTTTAACTACCGCATGAGCAATATCTGCGCAGGTATTGGCCGTGGACAGATGACCGTTGCCGAGCAGCATTTGGCTCACCACCGTCACGCGCAGGCACTGTATGAGGAACTGCTGAAGGATGTGGAGGGTATTCACGTTCACACCCAGCCAACTTGCGGAAAATACGATTCCAACTTCTGGCTGACTGCCATTACCATCGACCCAGAATTGCAAGTGAAAGGTGAAGATAAAGCCTACAGCAAAGCCGTTACAGGCGCAGTTGGCGGTGCTGGCGGCGTGGTGCATATCGCCAAGCCCATCACCACCGAGTGTCAGCCTAACAGGAATGTGGAAGCAATGCGCATGTGGCTCGATAAAGCACTGATTGAGGCACGCCCTGTGTGGAAACCAATGCACAAGCAGCCAATTTACCAAAACGCACCAGCCTACACCAACGGTGTGAGCGAAGCCATTTTCAAAACAGGTATGTGCCTGCCTACTGGTCCTTGCGTGACCGACGATGATGTTCGCTACATCGTAGATTGCATCAAAGAAGCTATCGAGCGTTAATACTTACGGAACATATATGACAAAAAAACGCGACCTTGATTGGGTCGCGTTTTTTTTGTTGTGGAGTATAGCGGACTCGAACCGCTTACCTCAACACTGCCAGTGTTGCGCTCTACCAGATGAGCTAATACCCCTTATTTGTTTTGCAAATTTAAGAAATGAAATTGAAATTCCAACACTTATTGGGCGATTTTTTGCGTTTTTCATGAATTTTGTTGAGAAATATGATGCTGAATGAGGTATTTTTCAAACATCGACATGAATTTGTCGGGCTTGATGCCCCATTTCGGACTGATGAGCATATCGGCTGGCGACTCCGAGACGAATCGCTCAATGGCGATTTTTGACGACAACCGCTTCACCACTTCGCCACACAGCGCCAAATATTCATCTAAAGTGAAGCATCGGAAGTCGGCAATTTGCCCAGAATTGAGCATTTTTTCAAGCGACGTGCCTTTCACCACTTGCAATTGGTGGAATTTCACCACATCTACAGGATGCGAGGAAATCGCTTCGATTGTGCGAAGCATATCGTGCTGCGACTCGCCGGGCAAACCGAGTATCAAGTGGGCGCATTGCGGAATGCCATATTCGTGAGTAAGCCGTATCGCCATGGCTGAAGTGGCAGCATCGTGACAGCGGTTGATGAACTGGAGGGTGCAATCGTGGAGTGTTTCCACGCCATATTCAAGCATCACAAAACAACGCTGCTGAAGTTCTCGCAAATAGTCCAACAGTTCATTCGACACGCAATCGGGTCGTGTGGCAATCACAATCCCCACCACATCATCAACGGCAACAGCCTCGGCATACAGTGCCTTGAGCCGCTCCAACGAGGCGTGTGTGCCTGTGTGCGACTGGAAATATGCAAGAAACTTCATCCCATCGTATTTCCCAGAGAAAAACCGTTTGCCACGCTCCAGTTGCTCCGTCACGCTCAAAGCCGAATTGCAGTAAGAGGTGTTGAACGACTGATTGTTGCAATAAATACAGCCGCCCACCCCTTTAGTGCCGTCGCGATTAGGGCAAGTGAATCCTGCATCGATGGGCAATTTCTGCACCCGAAAGGCGAAATGCTCATTCAAAAAGTCGGAATAGGTGCGATATAGTTTAGGCTGTTTCAAATCTTGGCGGTACGATTTAGCAAATAGTTGTCCAAAATCACCAGCGCCGCCATCGCCTCGACAATGGGCACAGCCCTTGGCACCACGCAAGGATCGTGACGGCCTTTAGCGTGCAACACGGAGGCATTCCCCAGCACGTCGATAGTGGGAACGTCTTGCAGAAGCGTAGCCACAGGCTTAAACGCCACATTAAAGTAAATGTCCTCACCGTTGCTAATACCGCCCTGTATGCCACCCGAATAGTTGGTGGTGGTGCGCACCTTTTCGCCATCGCTCACGAAGGTGTCAATCACCTCGCTACCACGATGATTTACAAAATCAAATCCTAAGCCAAACTCCACGCCCTTAGCCGCATTTATCGACATCATTGCCATCGACAGTTGCGCATTGAGGCGCGAGAAAACAGGTTCGCCCAAGCCTGTAGGCACGCCCTTAATCACACACGACACCACGCCACCAAGCGTATCGCCTTTCGCCTTAGCATCGGTGATGGCGGTAATCATTTCAGCGGCCTTTTCTTGGTCGGGGCATCGTACTGCATTGTTATCGATTGCCGACAAATCAAGCGACTGATAGGACGAATCCACGGCTATTGAAGCCACCTGTGAAGTGTAAGCCGTCACCTCAATTCCCAGTTGCTTCAACGCTTGCATGGCAAAGGCACCAGCCACCACACGAGCGGCAGTTTCGCGCGCCGACGAGCGTCCGCCGCCACGATAGTCGCGAATGCCATACTTAGTTTGATAAGTGAAATCGGCATGTGACGGACGGTAGCACTTGGCAATGTCGCTATAGTCTGACGAATGTTGGTTGGTGTTCCTAATCATAAACCCGATAGGTGTGCCCAAACTCACACCCTCGAACACGCCCGAAAGAATCTCCACCTCATCAGCCTCATTGCGTGAAGTGGTGATAGCCGACTGTCCCGGACGGCGACGTGAAACCTGACGCTGAATGAAATCGAAATCAATTTTCACACCAGCAGGGAATCCATCAATCACGCCACCAATCGCCACTCCGTGCGATTCACCGAAAGTAGTGACCGTCAATATATTACCGAATGTATTTCGCATTTTTACTCAAACTTATTTATTTATCCGAAACCAAGTCGCAAACAGTTGCGCCCACATAGTTCACAAGGTCGTCGGGATTGATTTTCAGTTGCAAACCACGCACGCCAGCACTCACATAAATGTAGTCGAACAAGATGCAAGTTTCGTGGAAATAGGTAGGGAAAGGCTTTTTCATGCCGATTGGCGAACAACCGCCACGAATATAACCAGTGGTGGGCAGCAATTCCTTCATCGGAATCAAGTCGGCTTTCTTGTTGCCCGAAATTTTTGCGGCTTTCTTCAAATCCACCTCATCTTCACCTGGCACCACGCACACGAAATGCCCGGTTTTATCGCCACGCAGCACCAAAGTTTTAAACACTTGCTCAATGTCTTCACCAAGTTGCTCCGCAATATGTCCTGCGCTAAGGTCGTTCTCGTCCACAATGTATGGCACAAGCGAGTATGAAATTTTCGCCTGATCGAGAAGCCTTGCGACATTGGTTTTTGCAATCTTTTTCATTTATTTAATGCTTTAACAATACAAAATTACTCGTTTTCTGCCTATATTTGCAAGATAAACGCAGTTATTTCATGAATAAGCGCCACATATTCGCCATTATTGCGGCTTTTTGCATAGCAAACAGCCACGCGCAAGTGTGTGCCTTCACCGACAGAAAAGTGGCGCTCCAAGCACTCGAACAGGCAGAAACCACATTCGGCAATCCGTTGAGCACAGCGCACGACGAAGCAAAATATGTGGAAGTGCTGAGGGCTGTGTGCGATAGCAAGCTATTGTCGGAAGCCGACAAAATGCGCCCGAAACTGCTGCTTGCTGATGCTTTGAAGAATCAGATAGGCACGCAAGCCACTGATATAGAATATGTGACCACAGATGGCTACGCGCACCACATCTACGACAGCACTGCGCCGCTCACACTCATCTATTTCAACGACCCCGACTGCGAATCGTGCGAAAAGGTGAAACACAGGCTCGACACCTGCAACACATTGCAAAGTATGGTGGCTGAAAAACGCCTTGAAATCGTGGGCATCTACACGCTTGACGATGAGCAGGCATGGAAAAGCACCAACTTCCCCACCTACATCATAAATGGCTGGAACAAAAACCAGGACATAGAGCAAAACGAAACGTATTCGCTCCCCACTCTCCCACTATTCTATTTGCTTGATTCCGACAAAAAAGTGCTGTTGAAGCGCGAAGCAAGCCTCAACAAAGTGCTACGCTATTTGCACAACGAGACCACAAAATAGGCATCATCGTCAGCCCCAACTTTATACAAGGCAGATGCACGGTGCCCTATCACCCAAATAATATCACCATCAGCCTCCATCACCCACACTTCCTGCTTTTCTCGCTCACTCAATTTTAGGTCTGTAAACAAGTCGCTTAAAAGTTTGCTGCCTTTCATACCGAATGGGCGAAATCTATCGCCATTTCTCCAATGGCGAACCACTACGTTTTTGGCATTTTCCACATCACATGAAAGTGCAATTACGTCTTTACCATTGCAAGATTTCAAATCGTGTTGTGTACGCAAAACTTTTTTCACTTCCATTTTTATTGGCTGCGATATATAATTGTCGCACAAATTAATGCCGTACGCACATTCAAGTTTTACTTTATTGACAAAAACTTCAAGTTTGGTGCGTAATATGGTTAAAGTAAAGGTTGAGGAATAGAAGTGTTTGCCAACTCCATGCTCACTGCCAAATGCCTTCAAAATATCGGAGCATTGCGCATAATTGAAACCATAGGGTTTTAGAATTTCGAAAAGTAAAGTATTGGCATTTGTAAACCGTAACAAGCGGGCACAATCCACCAGCAGCACATCATCTTTCTGCTCACAGATTTCTGCCTGTGCTTGCTCAATCAGTTCATCATAAAGCGAAGCACACGAGCGCACCTGCTGCACCGTTTTGCCCAGTTGTGCGCCAGCACCAGGAAAGTGTTGCTCAATGGTGGGTAAAATGATGTTTCTCAACTTATTTCGCTTCACATCATTTTTCTGGTTAGTGGAGTCTGTCACATAATATTGGCTGTTATCTTCAAGATATTCAAGCACTTCACCCCTCTTTACGCACAGCAATGGCCTCACCACAGCATCGTTTTTTGAAGCGATGCCTGACAGTCCACCAATTCCCGATCCTCTCAAGGCGTTGATGAAAAAGGTTTCCACATTATCGTTCTGATGATGAGCCACAGCAATCACTCCGCAATCCTGCTCGCGAAGCAGCACCTTAAACCATGCGTAGCGCAAGTCGCGGCAAGCCATTTCAAGCGAAACGCCCTCGCTTCGCATATACGCCGGCACATCGAAGTCTTTCACAAAAAGCGGCACATTCAAGTGAGCGCACAACTCACGCACAAAAGCCTCATCGCGATTCGACTCATCGCCACGGAGATGAAAATTGCAGTGCGCAGCCTTACAGTCGTAGCCCAAGGCCAGCAGCACACGCAAAAGTGCCACAGAATCGGCACCGCCACTAAGTGTCACCAACACAGGCCGAACACAACTAATGAGGTGGTGCTGCACAATAAAATCTTTAACTCGCTTTTCGAATTGCTGTGAATAATCTGTACGCATAATTAATGCAAAGATATTGAATTTTGATAAGCTGTGGGGGATTAGGCTATCAAAAGTTTTTCGGATTAAGGGATTTTTTGTAATTTTGCGTTGAAAACTATAATAATATATATGTTACTCGAAAGAATTGAAGCTTTAAAAGAGCAAATCAACGCACTTCAAGCAGCCAACGAAGAAGCACTTGAAGCATTGAGAATCAAATATCTCAGCAAAAAGGGCGAAGTGACTGCCCTGTTCAACGAATTTCGTAATGTGCCAGCTGATCAAAAGAAGGAATTTGGACAGAAATTAAACGAACTCAAAAACCTTGCAACTGATAAGTTGAACGAACTTCGCGAAGGTTTCAAAGCTCAAGCAAAAGAAGCCAACAAGATAGATATCACACGCCCTGCCATGCCAGAAAAGCTTGGCACACGCCACCCTATTTCTCTCGTTCGCAAAGAAATCATTGATATCTTCGCACGCCTCGGCTTCACATTGGCTGATGGCCCTGAAGTGGAAGACGACTGGCACGTGTTCAGCGCGCTCAACTTTGCCGCCGACCACCCTGCACGCGATATGCAAGACACATTCTTCATCAACGCTGATGAGAAAGACGTGAAGCGCAACATCATTTTGCGTAGTCACACCAGTTCTGTGCAGGTTCGCGCAATGGAAAAGAAGCAACCACCCATTCGCATCATCTGCCCAGGCCGTGTGTACCGCAACGAGGCAATTACCGCACGCGCACACTGCTTCTTCCATCAGATTGAAGGATTGTACATTGACAAGAATGTGAGCTTTGCCGACTTGAAGCAAGTGCTTCTCAACTTTGCACAAGAGCTTTTCGGTGCCGACACAAAAATCCGTCTTCGTCCAAGCTACTTCCCATTCACTGAGCCAAGTGCCGAAATGGACGTATCTTGTATGCTTTGCGGTGGCGAAGGTTGCGGCTTCTGTAAGCACACTGGCTGGGTGGAAATTCTCGGCTGTGGCATGGTTGACCCTAACGTGCTTGAATCAAGTGGCATCGACAGCAGCGTTTATACCGGCTACGCATTCGGTCTGGGTATCGAGCGTATCACCAACTTGAAATATATGGTGAAAGACTTGCGCATGTTTAGCGAAAACGATGTTCGCTTCCTCGACGAATTTGAGGCAGCACACTAATTTATAGAAGTTAAAAAACTGTCGGAAACTAATTTTTACTATTCCTGACAGTTTTCACAACAAACAATACAGAGAAATGATGCACATTAGTTGCATCATTTTTCGTTTAAAAGCATATTTAAAATGACGCTAAAAGAACGATACGAAGGTTGCTTGGCATACTGGCAGGAGCAAAACCCGAATCCTGGCACAGAACTCAACTACAGCAACAATTTCGAACTACTGGTGGCTGTGATGCTTTCGGCTCAATGCACCGACAAGCGCATCAATATGGTCACCCCTGCCCTATTTGCGGCATACCCAACGGCTGAAGCCATGGCGAAAGCATCGTTCAACGGCATTTTCCCTCTCGTGAAAAGCGTGTCGTACCCCAACAGCAAAGCCCAGCACCTACTGGACATGTCGAGAATGCTCGTCAATGAGTTTGAAGGCGAGATTCCGAATACTATGGCAGAAATGACTCGACTACCCGGCGTGGGACGTAAAACCGCCAACGTGATGCTCGGACAAGCGTTCGGAAAAGCCGCTATCGCTGTAGATACGCATGTGTTCCGTGTGGCTAACCGCATCGGGCTCAGCAACGGCAAAACACCTTTAGAGGTGGAAAAGTCGCTCATAAAACACATTCCTGAAGACAAGCAATGGAAGGCGCACCACTGGATTCTGCTCCACGGCCGCTATGTGTGTAAAGCCCAAAAGCCCGACTGCCTCAACTGCGCCATCAAACCATTCTGCAAAACCTACACCAAAAAAGATTCCTTTTTCAGATAATACAGCCTTTATTCTATTTAGTTTTGTTCTTTGATACGATTTTATAGCGCAAATATAGTGAATTATATTCGATAGTAGTGTAAATTTGCATTAAGAAAAGTCAGCTCTTAAATGAGTTATACCTCAAAGTAATTTAATTTAGACATATTTATGGGAAAGACTGTAACAACATATTTAATTGACGGAGATCCTAAAGGAACTCAATACGCATTCATTAGCAACAAAATTTGCCAAATGTTTGTCGTACCACGTTCTAATCTCTCCTATTTGAATACACAAGAGAAGTTACAAAAACCTGCATTCTATATATTACTAGGGGAAGATGAATCAACAAAACCGCAGGCATATATAGGTGAAACGGAAAATTTCAAAGAACGAGTAAAAGACCACGACTGCAAAAAAGCGTTTTGGCAAAAAGCACTCATTTTCGTATCGAAAGATGCCGATATGACTAAAGTTGATGTGCAATACCTAGAACATAAAGCGATAGCTGAAGCCAAGAAAGCAAACGCTTTTGTTTTAAGCGACAATAAACAAATCCCTAAAGCACCGAATCTACCAGAGCATCAACGAGACTCAATAGATGAATTTTTCGAAGATGTGAAGTTTCTGGCATCATTCATCGGTTGCAATATCTTTGAAGTATCACAGCCCAAAGAAGAACATCTATTCTACACCAAAGGTAGAGGGTGCAATGCAAAGGGCTTCTACAGTTCAGATGGCTTTACACTCCTAAAAGGAAGTACTGTTGCCAAAACAATGGTTCCGTCTTTCAACTGGAAAGAAAAACGAGAAAAGATGCTTCAAGATTACACTTCCAATGAGAATGGGATATTGGTATTAACATCGGATAAAACTTTTTCAAGCCCCAGTACTGCCGCAGATTTCTGTATTGGTAGCAGCAATAACGGCTGGTTGGTATGGAAAGACAAAAATGGAAACACATTGGATTCAGTTTATAGAAAACAGCTGGATTAATAACATATCAATTGGAAGCAGATATGGAAGAAAAAGGATCATTTGGAAATTAGCAGGAATGTAAATACGTAATCAATTGAACATCAATCTATGTCAAAAGCAAAGCTAAAAAAACACTTGTTGTCACTTACAAAAGAGCAGATAACCGATATTGTTCTTGAACTATACGATGCACGAAAAGAGGCAAAAGATTATCTGGAGTTTTATCTTGCCCCAAATTGCAACGCTGAATTAGAAAAGAGCAAGAAAGCTATCCGAAACGAGTTCTTTCCAACTCGTGGATTTTCCGAAAAACCGTCATTTGCCAAATGTCGAAAAGTCATTTCTGATTTTCAAAAGCTAAAACCGGAGCCGACCATTGTTGCCGATTTAATGTTGTTCTATATCGAACAAGGATGCGAATACACACTTGAATTTGGAGATATGTGGGAGCAGTTCTATACAACACTGGAGAGAAATTTCGACAAGGCCATGCGCTTTATCTTTCTCAACGGATTATTAGCCTGTTATTACAAACGGATTGAAAAACTTATTGATAGCGTATCGGATTGTGGCTGGGGATTTTATGACACATTACAAGATACTTATTATGAATATCGATAGTGGTTTTTTAATCTTTGATAAAGTCTTGCCCTACACAAAAAGTAAGGAACTGAACCTATGCGCATAGTGACATAGATTTAGTTCCTATCTTGTTCCTTTATACTACTCCATTGCTTCCCGAATAATACGCAAAGTTTCTTTCTTATACTCCTTGCGGTCATATTCAAATCCTCTACACATGCAGCAACTACACGGAGTTCCTGTAGTTTTGTAAACTTGTGCCCATTTGTCTTTTGCCAACTCAAACCAATGAGGATATTCATAATAGCTTCCATCCTCACGAATGATGCAATGACCATAAGCGGCATACAGAATCATACGAGCCTTAAAAACACGAGCCATTTGTTGGCGTCTCCACAATTTGTTTCTTTTGTCCATCGTCTCTTTCTATTAAAGTTAGGATGAACAATGATGTTACTTTGGTGAGACTTAATATATCCATAGCATAATACCTTTAGTTATACCCTTTTCGAATGTAAAATTAAGAAAAAATTCAACAATATACCAGTAAGGATATAATTTTTTTGTATCATTTAGAGGTAAAGTATTACGCACAAACATTTTTTTAAGCGAATAATTCAACCTTATTACACTTTTTCCAACAAATACCCCCTTGCTCTACACTTTTTCAAGCGAATCAAACGTAAACCCTGCAAAAGTTTTCGCCTTGCCACTTTACTAAATAAACTATACTAACTTCTAAAAGATTATTTGAAAAGCTGTGGAATAAACATGAGTGAATATTGACGCCAGTTGCTCCAAAGATGGCCGCGTGAACTTTCGTGGAATGTGTATTTCAAACCGTTTTTAGTCATACGCTCCATCAGTTGCTTGTTTGCCTGCATCAGTCCGTCGGCACTGCCACAAGCAATCCAGTAGAGTTTTGGGTTGGTCTGTGCAAGCTTAGCAAGTTTGCCGTCAAAGTTGGCATAAGCAGGCACTTCACCCTTCTCTATCAGCGTAAAATCAACGCCAGAAGAGTAGAGACCGATGTAGTTGAACATATCTGGATAGTTGGCAGTAATCATAAGTGTGTGCATACCGCCCATTGAAAGACCTGCGATAGCACGGTGAGCCTTGTCGGGAATGGTGTTGAATGTGGCATCTACATAATTCACGATTTCCGGAAAAGCCAATTCGAAAAGTCCGTCCTTATAGTGCGCAAGGAAATTGGTCATCACAGGCTTGTAGCTGAGATTTTCAGAAGTCTCGCCAGCAGCAGCCTGCTTGCCAAAGTTGCCGTTAGGCATCACGACAATCATTGGTTCGCACTTGCCCTCTGCAATGAGGTTGTCCATGATGCGTGAAATGTTGCCTAATTCAAGCCATGCGTTCTCATCGCCACCGCTACCATGGAGAAGGTAGAACACAGGATATTTCTTGTCGGTCTTGCCATATCCTGCTGGCAGATACACATTCATACGGCGGTCGGCATTCACTGTGTTGGAGTGATACCATACAGTGCGCACTTGACCATGGTCAACATCCTTCACCTGATATTCATCGGCTACGCCACCACCAACGTAGAAAATACTGAACACATTGCCCACATCGCGGCGAGTGAATGGGTTAACAGGATCGATGCTTACAATACCGTCAACATCAAAACGATAGGTGTACATTTCAGAGACAAGTTGTGGAGTGGTATATTCCCAAATTCCGTCTTTGCCTTTCTTCATAACGCCTTGACCGCCATTTTGCTCCCAGTCAGCCAATACCTTCACACTCTTTGCCTTAGGGGCATTCACACGGAAAGTAACGGTGCGGTCGTTGTTTACTTGTGGGGAAACCAATTTACCCTCACGAAATGAAATGTTCTGTTGTGCGCCCATGCTCAGTGACACGAGCACAGTTGCCATTGCTACTAAAATTGCCTTCATACTTATATTTAATGTTTATGTCCTTTTATTGTTCCAACTACAAAAATAAAGAATATTTCATTTATTTCTGCCCTATTCGTTGTGCTTTTTCATTTAATATTGAAATAAACAGATAATTGTGTGTGCAAAAAAAGAATAGTCCACCGTCTTACTCTGAGGCGGTGGACTGATTTATAGTGGGTGTGTGGTGATTAGAATTAGAAGCGGTAAGAGGCACCGATTTGGATATTGCCGTTTTTGTCGTCGATATACTTGTAGGAGTTGAGGAAGTCCATGTTGTAGCGCACATGAAACATCACATAGTCGGTGAGGTAGTATGTGGCACCGGCTCCAAGTCCCAAATCCACGGTGTGGCTCACTCGGTCGAGGTCTAAATTGCCGTCAACGCCGTCGATTTTGATTTTGTTATACACATTGAAGCCCACTTGCGGACCCGCTTCCACGCTGAAGAATGGCGACAGGCGGTATTTCACCATAATTGGAATGTTGATATAGTTTGAGGTGATCACCAGTTCCTTATCAAGCGCAGCAGCCATGCCTTGAAACTCAAACTTTTCGCCAATAACTTTCGCCACGGCTTGGCTGACCTTGAATTTGCCGCCTTGCGAACTGAACACCAGTTCTGGTGCGATGCTCCACTTGCTCAATTCGGGCTTATTGAAGCGATATTCGGCAAACAAACCCACCTGGCCGCCATTGCGGAAACCATGAGGAAGCGATCCGCCCCAAAAGTGTGGCAAATTCATTGCGAACTTCACACCGCCAGTGATTGTGCCATCGAATGCCTTAAACTGAAGTTTACCTTGCGCCATTGCCCCAAACGAAAGCATCAACGCCATAGCCATAACAAGTATTTGCTTTTTCATTGTCGTTCTGTGTTATTTTCTACAAAAGTAGCAAAAACTAAGATGCCATAAAACAAATGGTGGCCAAAATGACCACCATTCATGAATAATTGAAAATGATTAGGTTCTTATATTAGGGAAATCGGTTTTAGAATTTATAACCCAAGCCCACAAATATGTTACCATTTTTGATGTCCTGGTCTCCGTCGAACACCTTGGTGAATCCCATAGTGTAGCGTGCTTGAACAAACAAGTTGTCGGTAACATTGAATGTGCCGCCCAAGCCTAAACCGAAATCTACAGTGTTAGTGTTATCTTTCAAATCAGCGGTCTTGCTGCCTGTGTCAATACCAGCGATAGAGCCAGATGCAGTAGTCTTGCTGTAAACATTGAAGCCCACTTGTGGACCGAAGTCGATAGAGAAGCATGGAGCCACATAGTATTTGAGCATCACTGGCACGTTGATATAGTTGGTGTTGAAAGTCAGATCACCATCAGCCTTGATGCCAAGGAGTTCGGAGGTGCTTGAAATCTTACCGCCCTGTGAAGTGAAGAGCACTTCAGGAGAGATAGCAAACTTATCTGTGAACTTGTATTCCATCAGCAAACCTGCTTGATAACTTGGCTTGATACCGTGGTTGATGTCCTCACCCCAGAAATTTGTGGCAGAGAAACCACCCTTAACACCAAAACTTAATTGTGCGAACGATGCAGAAGCACCCATGATTGTAGCGATTGCTAACAAAACGATTTTTTTCATTGTTTCTAATTTTTAGTTGATCTTATATTTGTTTTTAAATTAAATTGCATTGCTTTCTGTAAGTATGCGCCTCTATGACCAAGCGAGTTTCAAAAAGTTTAGACGCCCACCGCAAAAAAGGACGATTTGGACATTTTTATAGAACAATGGAGCAAAAATATGCATATAAACGAACGATATTCAACGAAAAAACGCCACCCAAACAAGGAGGAATGGCAAAAAAGCATTAATTTTGCATACTGTAACAAAAAAGGGAGATGGATATCGACTTACAAAACATTGAAAAAGAGATGGCACGCCCTATCCTCCACCTGGTGGGGGAAGTTGCCGACTCACTGCATCGCGAATGCTATGTGGTGGGTGGTTTCGTGCGCGACATCATTTTGAAAAAGCCATCTGACGACCTTGATTTCGTGACCGTGGGGAGCGGAATTGAGGTGGCGAAAGCTGTTGCAGAAAAGATTGGCAGACGCAAAGCCTCGCTGGCGGTGTTTAAAACCTACGGCACAGCGCAAGTGAAGACGAAAGGCATGGAACTGGAGTTTGTGGGAGCAAGAAGGGAATCGTATCAGCGCAACAGCCGCAATCCGATTGTGGAAGACGGCACGCTGCACGACGACCAATGCCGCCGCGATTTCACCATCAACGCTATGGCCATTAGCGTGAACGCCAACAATTACGGCGAACTGCTCGACCCATTCGACGGAGTGGGCGACATTGAACGCCGACTTATCCGCACACCGCTCGACCCCGACATCACCTTCAGCGACGATCCGCTGCGAATGATGCGCGCAGTGCGATTTGCCACCCGACTGAGCTTCGACATCTATCCCGAAACGATGAACGCCATCGCCCGAAATGCCGAACGCATAAAAATCATCACCCGTGAGCGCATTGCCGAGGAACTGATGAAAATCATGCGCACCGACAACCCTTCGCGCGGCTTTATGCTGCTTAGCGAATGTGGCTTGCTCCCCTACATCTTCCCAGAACTTGCCGCCATGCAAGGCGTGGACACGATGAACGGCAGAGCGCATAAAGACAATTTCATGCACACCATGCAGGTGCTCGACAATGTGGCCTCGCAAAGCCAAAACGAATGGCTGAGATGGGGTGCACTGCTGCACGACATCGGCAAGCCGGCATGTAAACGCTGGGACGACCAAGTGGGCTGGACTTTCCACAACCACAACTTTATAGGAGCAAAGATGATTCCACGCATTTTCAGCAAAATGCGATTGCCACTCAACGAGCACATGAAATATGTGCAAAAGTTGGTGGAACTGCACATGCGCCCTATCGCCCTGGTGGAAGACATCGTTACGGATTCGGCTGTGCGACGACTGCTGTTTGACGCTGGCGATGACATCGACGACCTGATGCTGCTCTGCAACGCCGACATCACCTCTAAAAACGAGAGCAAGGTGAAGCGCTACAAAGACAACTATCAGCTCGTGAAGCAAAAGCTCATCGACATTGAGGAAAAAGACCGTCTGCGTAATTTTCAGCCACCTATCGACGGTACTGAAATCATGGACATTTACGGTCTCACCCCCTCTCGCCCTGTGGGTATCATTAAAGATGCTATAAAAGATGCCATACTCGACGGAGTGATACAGAACAATCGGGAAGAAGCCTACGAATACATGCTGAAAAAAGCAGCGGAATTAGGGCTTCAACCAGTGAAATAAGCATATTTGCCAAATCGTGGCAAATCATATAAATTGAATTATAACTATAAAAAGAAGAAATAATAGTGCCGATTAATGTAGAAGACATGGTAGGAACATTCGAGTATTTCCTCGAAATTGCCGCAACGCTATTCTATGCCATAAGTGGTGTGCGCTTGGCAGCTGTCAAAAAATTTGACTGGTTCGGAGCCTACACAGTTGGATTTATCACTGCCATTGGTGGTGGTACGATGCGTGATGTGTTTCTGAAATGCCATCCTTTCTGGATGCTCGACCCATGGTATTGCATCGCCACCTTTGTTGGTTTTATCCTGGTGGTGGTTATGCAGAGAAAGTTAGTGAAAATTGAAGGCACATTCTATATCTTCGATGCCATAGGACTGGGACTGTTTGTGGATGTAGGCATCTACAAGTCGCTCATGCTCGGTTTCCCGATGTGGGTGGCTATCATCATGGGCACCATCACAGGCGCAATGGGCGGTGTGATGCGCGATGTGTTTATCAACGAGGAGCCGCTTGTGTTCCGAAAAGAGATTTACGCCACAGCATGTATTGGCGGTGGCATCATATATTGGCTGGTGGGCGTGATTGGTGGCAACACCATCTCCCAACTCATGTCATGTGCAATATTCATCATCATTCTTCGCTTCTTTGCCGTGAAGCATAATCTTTCATTCCCCATACTCCACGACGACGAGAATGAATAAACCACACTCTCAAAAAAGTTATGAAGGTCAAAGTCACTAAAGAAGAAAGCAAGAAAACAGCGATACAGCTTCTGAAATACGGCGTGATAGGCGCAAGCAACACCATTATCACCGCCGTGGCATTCTATGTGCTCAACACGCTCCTAAGCGTGGCCTATGTGCCTGCAAATGCTGTGGGCTATGTGCTTGGCGTGCTCAACAGCTTCGTGTGGAACAGAAACTGGGTGTTTAAAACAAAACAGAACCTCAAACGTGAGGCTCTGCTGTTTGTGATCGGTTTTCTCATTTGCTACGGTCTTCAGATGGGCGTGAGCGGTGTGATGCTTGAGGTGTTCGACATGAAGAACTACACTCTCGACTGGATTCCAAATGCTGGTCAGAACATCGTGATGCTCGTATCTATGGTGGTTTACACCATAGCCAACTATATCTACAACCGTACCGTAACTTTCAAGGTGAAAGAATCAAAATAATTCTCAATTCTTACACCCAAATCGGAGAAGAATTTAAAATAAAATCGGTCATTAAGACGTGTACAAGCCCTAATGACCGATTTAAGTTAAATCCTCGATTCTTACACCAGTTCTATCAATTCTTCTGGGGCATTGGTGATGCACTCCAAGTGGTCGTTGCGCACGATGTAGGTGTTCTCTACGCCCACAGCACCAACTCCTGGAATCACAAATTTTGGTTCAATAGCCACCACCTGTCCTTCTTCAAGCACATCTCTGCTGCGTGGAGCCAATACTGGTGCCTCGTTGATTTCAATGCCCAAGCCATGACCCACAAATCCGGCTTTCTGCTTATGGCCCATAAAATAATCGGTCAACCCGGCTTCCTTCACCATTTTCACGGCTTCTTCATAAAGTTGCTTTGCTGGTGTTCCTGCGCCAAACTGTGCCAATCGGCGATTGACAGAAATCGACAATTCGTGCGCCTTCTTCGCAAGTTCCGACACATCTCCCACTCTAAAGCAGCGTGTCATATCGGTCATATAACCGTTGAAATTGCCACAAGCATCCACCATCACGGTTTTTCCTGCCACGATAGGTTCACCGCTTGCGCCAACAGGGAGCGAGGCATCTGCGCCAGCACCACCCATCGCAAAATCGTAAGGCGTGGGTGAATCGGCATTGTCGCCCACCAGAATATTGCCCATAAACAGTTCCATTGAGCCACCTTGCACACGGAACAAACCCAAGCAGCCCTCAAGGCGAAGCGCACGCTCAATCTCGATTTGCAGTTCCACATCGGTCATACCAGCACGGTAAATGGCAGGAATACGCTCGTATGCGGCTTGGTGGTGAATACCGTCTTCCTTCAGTAGATTTTGCTCAAATTCCGATTTCACGCTGCGCAATGCACGAAACATGGCACTGGCATCGGCGATTTCCGCTTCAGGGAACACCTGCGACAAGCGATTGTATTCAGCCACGGTCATCACATCGGTTTTCAACGCCAACTTTGCTGGCTGCATTTCGAGCAAGGCTGGAATCATTTCCGGTTTTCTGATATAATGCACATTTTCGCATTGCTCAAAACCAACGGGGCGACGAACGCAGTAATACGCCTTTCCCTCGGCAGAAATATAGGTGTAGCCAGCAAACACGCGTCCGCTGGTGTAGTATAGACTCACATTATCGGCAAGCAACACGGCATCTAAGCCGTTTGCCCTGAGTTGAGCGGCAATTTTCTCAACTCGCGCATTAATTTCATTTTCCCAACCTGCGGGAATGAAAGAATTATTGTTCATGATTATCTGAGATTACTTGATTTACAAAATCGTGGAATGAGGAAAACTCAATATCGGCATCGGCACAGTCGCCAAAGCCGTAGGTCATATACACAAATGGCACACCTGCGTCATGGGCGTGATTGCAATCTGATTGCGTGTCGCCCACATACACTGCGCTCTTGATGCCGTTTCGCTCCACCAGTAGCTTGATGTTCTCGCTTTTCGGCTTAGGGTTCATGCCCCACGACAAATAATCAGTGAATAGCGAGGTGGTGCCTGTGTAGCGCATGAAATTGACCAGTCCCTTACGGCTGCAATTACTTTGAAGCATGAGCGTGAAGTGCTTGTGCAGTTCCTTCAAGCCCTCAAACACTCCCGAATACAGTTCACCGCCGAGCGTGGGCATCAATTGATCCTCAATCTCCTCCAATCGGGTGAGGAACTGCTTTCGGTCGAGGTGCTTGGGCGTGGTGATAATGCCTTGGGCAAAAATCTCGTCGATGGAATAACCCATGTATTTCAGCAGATCATCAGCCACGATATGGCCTTCAATGCCAAACTCCGCCATACACACATTCCAAATGTGGGCATACGACTTGAGCGCATTCCACAGCGTGCCATCCATATCAAATATGATGGCATCTATGTTTTTGAAACTAAACTGATTGCTCATTTTCGGTGAGGTGTAATTGTAATTCCCAAGTTGTGGATTCCTGTAAGTGTTTTGCACCCTGTCATCGCTGGCCACACCACTATCTTGCTCACATCGTCGGGCTTAACGTCGGAAACCACCAACTGACTGCGCTGATAATAGTCGCCAAAACCGCCACCCTTGAAATTGCCAAACTCATCGGAAATGGCAAAATTCAGGTTCTTGCGGTCAACATTCCCATCTGCCGCAATGAAGTCGAGCACCAAATTGAGGTTGCCGTAGGAATATGAGGCGGAATGACGCACCGAGAAAGTGATGTCGTAAGTGATAGCGGAATCGCCATACTCTGGGGCGAAAGAAATTGGGGTGTTTTCCATCCAACCTTCATCAGGCATATCGTAAAAGCAAGAATAAGAAGTATGCTTGGGCGCACAAGCGCCTAAGCATACCAATATCATGAGGAGTGCAAGCACACTCCAGTTCCTACTTCTCTGAATTATCTGACGCAGGTGCATTATTATCTTTACGATTATTATCACCCTGACGGCGATTTCTGCCGCCTCCTTGACGGTGATGCCCACGTTGGCGGCCACCTCCAACTTGCTGGTGTGCCTCGTTGCGAACTTGTGCTTGCTCTACATTTTGCGGAGCCTCACCACCTTCTGCTGGGCGATTCTGAGAATTTCTGCCACGAGGCGCACGCTGTTCGCGAGGAGCATCTTTGCGTGCTGGCTTCTCGTTGGCAGGGCGCTTTTCGCGTGGTTCTTTCTCTTTACCACCACCGTTCTTAGCGGGTTTATTCTTTTTCTTCTTCTTTTTGTCGAATCGGCTGATACTGTCCTGACCAAGCAAATCGCCAAACGCCTTCATCTCTGGCTTCTTGCCGTCGGTGCGTTCGAGTTTGTCGGGCTTTTCGCCCTGCTTGTTCATTTCAATCACCTCAAACACACGATAGGCGCTAATCGTAACCAGATTGGCAGGGATATGCTTATCGGTGGAGTAAGTGATTTGCTTCTTGAAAATATCAGTCTTGAAGTGATAATAAGTGTTGTCTTTGGTTTCGAGAGCCACATCGCGTGGAGGCAACTGCTTCGATGCCTCAACGTAGTCGTCGACCTCAAAATTGATACAGCACTTCAACTTTGCGCACTGACCTGCCAACTTCTGCGGATTGAGCGAAATGTCTTGATAGCGTGCGGCGCTTGTTGCCACCGACACGAAATTCGACATCCATGTGGCGCAGCACAGCGGACGGCCGCAAGGACCAATGCCACCGATGCGTCCAGCCTCTTGGCGCGCGCCAATCTGCTTCATTTCCACACGAATCTTAAACACTTCTGCCAGCACCTTAATCAACTGGCGAAAATCCACACGCTCATCGGCAATGTAGTAGAAGATAGCCTTGTTGCCATCGCCCTGATACTCCACGTCGCCGATTTTCATCTTCAACTTCAAGTCGGCGGCAATCTGGCGCGAACGGATCATGGTGTCGACTTCCTTTGCCTTTGCCTGCTCGAATCGCTCAAGATCCGACGCTTTCGCCTTGCGGAACACGCGCAGAATCTCAACGCCCGGCTTCAGGTTGGCTTTCTTCATCTGGAGCTTCACCAAGTTACCCATCATCGACACACGCCCAATGTCGTGGCCTGGATTGGCTTCCACAGCCACCATGTCGCCCACTTCGAGAGGTAAGTGCGCGCTATTGCGATAGAATCCCTTGCGAGTGTTTTTGAATTGCACCTCCACGATTTCAAAATCGTTGCCTGGAATATCTCCAAGCCAGTTGGTGCAATCCAAATTGCTTCGCTTTCCGCAGTCGCACTCACACTTGTTGCAAGTGAGGCACTCCTGTCCGGTGATTCCTTTCTTACTTTCTTTATCGTTACTCATCATGAGGCACGATTATTTAGCGTAGCTCACAGCGCGGGTTTCACGAATCACAGTGATACGAACCTGACCTGGGTAGGTGAGTTCGTCTTGAATCTTCTTTGCGATTTCGCCGCTGAGTTTTTCGGTTTCGGCATCTGAAATCTTGTCAGCGCCCACAATCACGCGCAATTCACGACCTGCTTGGATAGCGTAGGTCTTCACCACGCCTGGATAAGAGAGAGCCAAACGCTCAAGGTCGTTCAAACGCTTGATGTAAGCCTCTACCACTTCACGGCGTGCGCCTGGGCGTGCACCAGAAATAGCGTCGCACACTTGCACGATAGGAGCATACATGCTGAGGGCTTCCTCTTCATCGTGGTGGGCTGCGATAGCGTTGCAGATATCGGGCTTTTCCTTATATTTCTCTGCCAATTTGCTGCCGAGCAGTGCGTGTGGCAATTCAGGCTCTTCATCGGGCACCTTGCCGATGTCGTGGAGCAGACCAGCACGGCGCGCCTTCTTTGGATTCAAACCAAGTTCGCTTGCCATGATAGCACAGAGGTTTGCGGTTTCGCGAGAGTGCTGGAGCAAGTTCTGACCGTAACTTGAACGGTATTTCATCTTACCAATCAGACGAATCATTTCGGGGTGCAAACCGTGGATACCCAAGTCGATAGAGGTGCGCTTACCGGTTTCGATAATTTCCTCTTCCACTTGCTTGCGAACCTTAGCCACCACTTCCTCGATGCGAGCAGGGTGAATACGGCCGTCGGCCACGAGTTGGTGCAAAGCCAAACGTGCGATTTCGCGACGCACTGGGTCGAAACCTGAAAGCACGATAGCTTCTGGGGTGTCGTCAACAATGATTTCAACACCGGTTGCGGCTTCAAGAGCACGAATGTTGCGGCCTTCACGACCGATGATGCGTCCCTTGATGTCGTCGTTGTCGATATGGAACACTGTCACTGCATTTTCAATGGCAGTTTCGGTGGCTACACGCTGAATGGTTTCCACAATGATGCGCTTTGCCTCCTTGTTGGCAGTCATCTTTGCGTCGTCCATAATGTCGTTGATGTAAGATGCTGCGGCAGTCTTAGCCTCATCTTTCAGCGATTCCACGAGTTTTTCCTTAGCCTCGTCGGCAGAAAGACCGCTCACGCGTTCGAGGGTTTCGCGCACGCTCATTTCCATGCGGTCGAGTTCTTTCTTTCTATCGTCGAGCAATTCACTCTTATTGTCGAGCGAAGCCTTCAACTTCTCGTTTTCGGCTTGTTGGCGGTCGGTTTCTGATTTCTTGCGTTGAAGGTCGGCTTGCTGTTGCTTCACCTGAATTTCGTGTTGCTTGAGTTTTGCTTCCTCGGCCTGCACCTTCGAGAGGCGTTGGTTGGCTTGCTTTTCAGCATTACTCTTAATGGAAAGACCTTCTTCCTTACCTTTAATCACTTCATTGTTCTTCAGAACCTCTGCTTCAAGCTTCGCTTTTTCGAGGATAGAGTTAGCTTGAGATTTCGCGTTTTTGCGAGTTACGGCAAGCGTGACACCAATACCTATTACGAGTGCCACAATCACCGATACAGTCAATACTATGTAATCCATAACGGAATGAATAAATAATTGTATATATATTAATAAAAAAAGCACCGCCCACCAAGCACGCCGACAGCCCATTGGCATCGGTGTCGCTTGTAGAGAAGTGCAGGAACCTTAAATAAAATAAACAAATTTATGCGATGCTTGCTATCGCACGGCACAGCAGTGCCATAGGGCATCATTTCATATCTTGATGACTATTTCATCGAGTTCTTTCTCGAAATCAGTCAGCAGTTCGTCAGTAGCCTTATTGTCGCGATACGCCTGCGAATACAAGCGCGCAAACTGGAATGCCACCTTAGCCATCACCTCTTCCGATGAATCCGTGCCTTTGAATCGTGCCATCCACTTGTTCCACAACGTGTTCACAAGCTTCTCCGACTCTCGGTAGAGGGCTTCATCATCCGCTGGAATGCTAAGGGCAAAAGGCTTAACATCAGCAATACGAATATTAATATTTTGTTTCTTATCTGTAGCTGGCATAGCATCATTCATTTAATTGAGAGATGCATTTGTCGATATCCCGCACTAATGAGGAAATCATTTTCTTGGCTTCGGCCGCTTTCTCGCTGTTGGGCACGAAATGACGTGCCATAGTGAGGTAATGATTGTCGGTGGAGAGCCTTTCGTTCTCCTTCTTCAGAACTTCCACTTCGCTCTGAAGTTGGACGACAACCTGTTCAAGACGCTCTTTTTCAGCATTAAGCACATGGTATTTATCTACCAAAACTTTACTTTTGGTGACAATCCGCGCAAGAGTTTCTTGTAGTTCAGAAGCCATTTTACTCCATTTTTCTACAAAATTAAGAAATTCTCACAAATTATCAGCAATAAAAGCCCTCTTTTTTCCAACAAAAAAATTGATTTAAGTAAAGATTTAGGAAATAATGCGCAAATCGGTCAGAACGCTTTGCGATACTTGTCGTCGGCACTATCTTCCATGATGCTCAGGTAACTCGCATAGCGGCTTTGGCTGATGCGCGACTCCTCCACAGCCTGAAGCACAGCGCAGCCAGGCTCGTGGGTGTGGGTGCAGTTGCCAAACCGGCAATTCTCCGAAATTTTGAATATCTCACGGAAATAGTGAGCCACCTCGGTTTTCTCCAAATCGATGGTGCCGAAGCCCTTCACTCCTGGGGTGTCGATAATTGCGCCGCCGCCTGGCAAGTCGAGCATTTCGCTGAATGTGGTGGTGTGCATACCAGTGTGGTGAGTTTCCGACACATCGCCCACTTTCAAATTGGCATCGGGCACAAGCATATTAATAAGCGAACTCTTGCCCACACCCGAATTTCCACTAAACAGGGTGGTCTTGTCTTTCAGCTGCGCTTTGAGCTGGTCGATGCCCTCTCCTGTGAGAGTCGACATCTTAATCACGGGATAGCCAATGCTCTCATATAGATATGCGAAAGCGTCGAGCAGTTCCTTGTCTTCTTCTGCGGTGAGCAAGTCAATTTTATTGATAGCCATCACCACGGGCACACGATAGGCTTCAGCCGTGGCAAGAAAGCGGTCAACGAAGGTGGTGTTGGTTTCGGGATTGGTGAGCGTAACCACCAATACCGCCTGCGAGAGATTTGCTGCCAAAATCTGAAATTCCTTGGAAAGATTGCTGGCGCGACGAATAATGTAATTGCTTCGTGGCTCAATCTTCACGATGAAAGCTGTGCCGTCGGGCTTGATTTCGATAGTCACGATATCACCCACAGCCACAGGATTGGTACACCGAAATCCCTTCAATCGGAAATTTCCCTTGATTTTACAATTCACCACTTCGCCCGCTTCGGTGCGGACGATGTACCAACTTCCAGTATTTTTAATTACCAACGCTTTCATCATATTGATGCAAAGTTAATAAAAAATATCATATTGCCCATAAATCAGCCCATAACAAAAAATTTGCAACTTTCTTGCGTGCGCCCGTGCGTACACAAGGGTTTTCTTCGCGCGAACGCGCGCACGCAAGGATTTCGAAAAAAAATTCACTTTTATTTATTCGCTTGATATTCTGATGTTTAAAATAGCAATTTTATACCCGTTTTTAGTAACCGTTTGATAAATAATGGGTTAAAAATTTGGACAAATGAAAGTGGTTGATTAACTTTGCATCGTGTTTTAGAACAAATTAGTAACAAAATCAATTAATTATGAACGTAGAAACTATTGGTTTGTGGGCTGGTGCAGTTTGGAACGCACTCAACGACGCAAACGGTTCATTGACTGTAAAAGGTCTGAAGAAAACCACAAAACTCAAAGAAAAAGAAGTGTTCGCAGCTATCGGCTGGCTCGCTCGTGAAGGTAAGGTTAACGTAACTGAAATTGAAAAGGACGTTGAAGTAAACCTTATCTAATTCATTCCCAAGCACATAATTTATTTGTGTAAAATACTATTACAAAAATGGGTAGCAACCAATCGGTGCTACCCATTTTTTATGTTTTACGATATGCTAAATTAGAATTTGCCGCCCATTTTCAGAAAGAGGGCGTAAACTGCATAGAAATCTTTGATTTGCTCTTCGGTGAACTTCTTCACATGGCTGAAGCCTCTGGCACCAATAAACACCACACGCGCCCATGTGGCGTGTGACAAGGCATAAACCAAGTCCTTATCGGCAGCGGTCAATTCCTCGTCTAATGTTTCCCAATAGAAACGCGAACCGTGCTTGCCAGTTTTTGGCAAATTCACTGGCGTGAAGTCGTAACCGAAGCCATTCACAACGAACCTCACGCTCTCAATTTGCAAGGGGTCGTCGGCATAATATTGCGCATGGAAGCGAAGTGGCAGCGGCTTGCCGTCCTCAATATCAAAGTAGAAAAACATGTCGTTGTTGGTCACTTCCATAGTCACATCTTTTGGAATCACACGGTCCGACGACACACGGAGCGTTTTCGACAGTTCTTTCTTCGATT
>OQVZ01000022.1_pt1 | contig 45627 bp, 40 predicted proteins | sample 1691571 | NCBI WGS metagenome assembly OQVZ01 (sample SAMN03418261, study PRJEB22391) | human gut metagenome | biome: human-gut; feature: organic feature; material: feces | host: Homo sapiens | place: Tanzania | collected 2013-01
TCATCCCCGCAATCGCCGCCGGCGGTTTCCGCATCGTCGACTTTGACTTCAAAGCCGAATTCTTTGTCTGCCGGAAGAAGCGAATCCGGAACCGTCATTTTGACGGTGTAGCCCTCTGCGTCCGTTTCGACTTTGCAGGGGAGGTTCACCGGATCAATCCGGATCGGCTGATTCATGAAATGAATGTTGTTTTCCTTGAACCGCGGCAGAATGAAGAGACGGAAGACGTTATCCGTGTAGTAGCCGGGATTCTCGTATGAGTTCTCTCCGGGGGTACGGTCGAAGAACAGTTCCACACAGTCCTGTTCCCAGAGAGCGCGTTTGTTCGCTTCCGCGCCGGAATCCGTGGAATCCTTTACACGGACGGTGATTTCGACAGCCTTCTCTTTCCGTTCGATTTTGAAAGAACCGGAAATCTTTTTATCCGGGCTTGCAAAGTTCCGGACCGATCCGGCTTTCGCAGAGGGATTTTCCGTTATTCTGAGCGGAACTTTGTGCAGTTTCCCCTCGAAGAAGAGACCGAGAACCGCGTCTCCGTCTTTGGACATCACTTCGCAGGGAATGTCCAGCGTAACGGATTTTCCTGCGGCGACTTTCACCGAGCATATTCCGGTCCCGAGAAGACGTCCGCTGAGTCCGAGACGGCATTCCGCATCGCGGGTTCCTGTGTTGAACAGAGAGACGCGCAGAACGGATTTGCCGTTTTCATCCGTCAGCAGTCGGGCATCGGGGAGCGCCTGAATGATCTGCTCCATCTTGATTTCAAGATTCTTCAGCTGAGTACCGAAGCTCTTTGCTCCGTTTTTCGGCTGGAGGTAGAACGGTGCGGCGGTCAGCTGTAGAACGCCGGGTTTCACCGGGTTGCCGAAGAGATCCATCACGTCAAACCTTGACAGGTCTGCGGAAAGGTCGCTGCGGGAGCCGTAGTTCCAGAGCGCGGCGATTTCGCGTCCGTCACGTGTGAACACGTAGCAGATGATGTTGTTGGGATAACGGATTTTATCAACCGGTTTTGCGCCTTCAAAGAAGCGGGCCAGCGGATTGTAGACGACTCCGATTGCGGAGAATGTTCCGTCAAGCGCATTCAGGGATGTGTAGGCAAGAAAACGCTGGTGAAGTGTTTTCTTCCAGATGGAGTCGACGTGCGCGGGGCAGCTCTGTTCCACGCCTTCGCCCAGGTCGATCAGGAAGCGCGCCGCTGCATGGTGGGCCTCAAACTGCGATGATGTGTAGTGATCGCTGAAGTCGGACTGGAGCAGATAGTAGAGCTCCGTGTTCCAGATTTTTTTCGAGGTGAAGGGCGCGAGTTTCTTCTTGAAGTCGGCAAGCTGGGCGTCCGCCGGATAGGGGGAGCTGAGCTGCGGAAAGGAATAGGGATGCAGACTGATTGCATCGCAGTATTTTTCACCGCCCATTTCAAGTCCCTGCACAGTGAACTTGTCAATGCTTGCGCCGCGGTCGCTGGTGGAGCAGAACGCAATGATATAGGAATCGGGAATTTCGCGTTTGATTTCCTCGTATGCGATTTTCAGATATTCCATATACCGGTCGATATCCATGCAGAACTGCGGTTCGTTGAAAATCTCGAATATGCGGATTTTGCCCGCGGAGCGTTTCGCAAATTCGCGGATGAAGCGGCGGAATTCTTCTTTCGGAGGATAAAGCTGGATGTTTCTGCCGAACTTCTTTTCCTCGCACATCGGAATCAGCCAGTCGCGGAAACGGTAGTGTTCAAAGCCGTACTGACGTTTGACAAAGTCGGAGTTCAGCGGAACTGCAACCAGTTCGATATTATACTTTTTGTAAAGAACGGAATCGAAATCCAGTTTGTCGGTGTTGTAGACACCCCGCTTCGGTTCAAAGAGGAACCAGTTCCCGATGCTGTAGCCCGAGTCGTGAGCACGGAACAGACGGACTCCGAGACGCGACAGCATTGCAAAACGGTCGTCGGGGTTCATGTTCGTTGCGGGGTAGCAGAGCTCATCGGTTTCCCCGACGAGACGGGTTGCTGTTCCGCCGTTGAATCCGACGCACGCGTCATGTGCAAAATCCAGTTTCCGAGGCGTATATTTGCCGATGACCGTGACATTGCCGTGCTCCGCGCGGAGAGCCGCATGCTCCGGAATCAGGGAAAACGCACCGATGCGGTCCGCACGGAACGTGAGCGGATAAACGCGGGTTTCTCCCGGAGCAAGCTGCACATCCGCAGTGAAAACGGGCTTTTTGGTCTTGAAATAATCATCGAAAAGCTGAACCGGAACTTTGGCGGAGAACTTCTTGTCCGAGCTGTTGCGGATGTGGAGTTTCGCGGAAACGGTTTCGCCTGCATCATAGAGCAGAGAGGGAACTTCCACGCCGGCTTCCACTCCCTTGAACTGATCGGAGGCTCCGTCAACGGAGACCCGGATGTCATCCAGCCAGAAACTTCCAGCCAGTCCGGGGGCACGGCAGAAACGCAGAACATAACCGCCTCCCTGATCTTTCCCGGTTTGGATTGAAAATGAGTATTTTTCCCACTCTTTGCTCAGATGAACATATTTCCCGCCGAGGTTGATCGGCTTCTTCGGCGCGCGGAAATCGGTCTGCGCAGTGATGCCGTTTTCGCCTTTCGCATAAAATGAGATATTGACTTTGGCATTTGCCGGAAGAATGAAATCCTTGCACTGCACACGGTATTCTTCCTGGTACGGGTTGTCCACGCGCAGGGAGTATCTGCCTTCTGTTTTTGTGGTTTCGTCGAGAACCGGAAGATTCCTTTCCAGTTTCGGATTTACTTTCGGCCGGTAGAAGCGGTCGAAGGAATAACCGCATTTACCCAGTTCAAACGAACCGTTGTAAAAGAGGTTTTCCGCTTGGAGCTGTCCGGCGGCGAATACCGCGGGAAGCAGCAGGAGCTTGGTGATGCTGTTCATGAAAAATCCTTTTTTAGGGGGTTAGAATTCAAGTGATCCGGTCGGAATGTCGCCGCGGTTGTTCAGGAACCCTTCATCGTCTCCGCTTTTTATCATCATGCTGCGGCAGGTCCGGGCTTCCACATGCCCGTCAACAAAATTCATGTTGGCGCGTCCGGTCAGCGCAAGCGCATAATTCAGACCCCAGCAGTCAGCGGTTTCGTTTCCCAGATCACGCGTATCCTGTCCGCCGTGAATAAATGCGAATTCCGATATTTTCTGGAACTGCTGCACCCAGCGTCCTCCGTTTTCTCCGATGAAGGGAATGGCGCTGCTGTTCCTGATCTGAGAAAAACGCCGGATCATGTGTTTTTTCGGCTGAGCGCTTGTCGGAGCGTAACTGCCGTTTACCCAGAGATTCATTCCGTAGTCGGTATGAACGGTTGTCCGGGTTTCGGTGGGACAGTGGTGTACGGTTGCTTTTTTCCGGTTATAGTCGTAACTGGCACCGTAGGGAACAAGGAGACTTACCCAGTGATATTGAATCTGCCAGGCGGTTGTGTACGCTTTCGAATTGTTCGGAACCATCCAGTCGTCATTGTCGGCTGCGTAACCGAAAGCGGCGAGTCCAAGAGTCTTCAGGTTGTTTCTGCATGTGATCTCATGCGCTTTTTCTCTTGCCGAGTTCAGGGCGGGGAGAAGCATGGAGACCAGGATGGCGATCACGGCAATTACCACAAGGAGCTCCACAAGGGTAAACCCCGTGCGATGCATTTGTCTTTTCTTGCGGGTCATGATAATTCCTCTCTTTTGAAATGTTGTTCTGTCGTATATTATACAATAGAAACGTAATTTTGACAAGAGGGGAATTCTGCGATTTTATATCCTTTTCAGTGAATGTTATACCCTTTTTTCATTATGGGATTTTTTGCGGTACATCAGAGGGGAGCAATCATATTTTTTGCGGAATTCCCGGGAAAAAACAAACTGGTTTCCATAGCCGCATTTCTGGGAAATTTCCTGAATGGAAAGATCCGAATCCTTCAGCAGAATGACGGCAAGCTGCATGCGCCGGTCGATCAGCCAGCGCTTCGGAGAAACTCCGAGTTCTTTCCGGAAAAGACGGTTCAGAAAGTCCATCGAGGCGTGGAGACGCGCCGCCACATCCGCGATCCGCACCTCTTCCGACAGGTTGCATTCCAGAAAGTTCAGGGTATTCGCCAGCAGCGGGGGCAGGGCTGACTCCACCATCCGGCTGATTTCCATCACGAGCTCCATGGTCAAGGCGACTATGTGCGGAATGTCGTCCTCCGATTTCTCCCGGAGCATCCGGTGCAGTTCCCGGATGACGGCGACCATGCGCTTGTCATTTTTGATATGAATGAACCCTTTGGAAAGAATTCCGGTCATGGCAAGAAGCGGAAGGTGAAGCTGTCCGCAGAAGCCGACAACGAGCCGGCGGCATTCCTCTTCAATGATGAGATTTTTGCGGCTGCCGGCTGGAATCAGACAGAGATCTCCCGGAACCAGAACGGTCCGGCTTTCATCCTGCTCGATAACCATGCGCCCTTCCAGAATGTATTCAAACGAACTGGTCGTCATGACGTTCTGGGAAAAACTGTAGCCTTTCGGGTGAATGATGGGATAAAGCACGTATTCCGTCCACAGCGGCAGCGCGTGGAGCCGCCCGTAATCCCACGACTCGTTGGTTACATGAAAAGGAAAACCCTTCCGCTTTATCTGCGGAGTATACAGTGAGTCAAAAGTATAAACGGGTCCTTTCTTGCTCATTGTCCGCATCCGGAACAGCGCGCTCAGCTGTTTTCCGTGATCCTCCGCAGAACTTCGGCGGCACAGTGACAGCCGAAAACGGTCGGCATGCAGGAGATCGTGCCGAGAACCGAGCGTTTGTTGCCGCTCATCGTTTCCGGATCGTAAACGGCGCTCTTGATCGGCGCCTCCGTGGAAAATACAGCCCTGCATCCGGTTCCTTTGAGACCGAGACGGTGCAGGTGCTGACGAACCGCTTTCGCAAGCGCGCAGTTGAAGGTTTTTTCCAGATCAACGCAGCGGACGCATTCCGGATTTTTCCGTGTGTAATGCACCCCGTTTGTCAAGGGAGGCATTACGTAGAAGCGGTCAAAAAATGAAGAAATCATAATTTGAGAGTATTGTACGCCACCCGATACTTTGTTATGCAGCAGAAGCATTGAACCACCTCTCATATTCATAAGGGGACCTCTATCAATATCTTTTTGCCAGAAATTCCGATTGTTTCTGTTTGAAAATCTCCGAATGAGATTTTTTCTGCTTTTTTACGTTAACTCTTTGATTTCTCTTTTTCAAGTCTCCACGACAGAAAAAGCCGACATTTCATTTGTTTTTTCTACGAAAAACCTCCTTTTATGCGGTCTGCCGCATCAAAAAGCAGAATCTCTCCATGTTGTATGCAATATTGCGTAATCCCAGCTTCACTTCCGCTCTGCTTATCCCGATGGACCTCAGAATGAGATTTCCGGCTCACTGCGTCATAGCCCCGAACACATGTTCTATTCCGGAACGGTTCCGCTTTGAGCTTTTCGGATTACCTTTCCGCGCACGGCTATTCCGTTCCGCCGGACTGGATTTTTATCCAGCTGGGGACAAATGCGCTTTTCGGAATTTACAGCGACAGGGAGGCGGAAGCCGCAAGCGCGGCTTCGGTTTCGCAGCTGGAGCGGATGATCGCCATGTCCCGTTCCGCCAGTGCAGTTCCGAAAATCGGGATTATGTTTGTTCCGCCGCCGAGCCGTGATCAGGACGCCGCAGGCGCGAACTACGGGAGCGGCACAAACCGCGACCGTTTCAAACGCAATTCCGTTATCTGCGTCCGGAAGTATCTGGAGGCATTCGGCAACAGAGAGTCCGAGGGCATCTATATTGTTCCGACGAACGTCGCTCTTGAAACAGTGAACAATATGGTCCGGAAGAAAGTTGCCGTCAACTCCTGTTCCGGGTATACGTCATCCGACAGGAAAGAAGCTGTCATGGTGACCCGTCAGGGGAATCTTGTTCATCCGTCTTATGCCGGGCACATGCAGATCGGCGATGCCGTTTTCGCTTTCCTCAAAAACATGGTGAAATGACGGAGCCTGCAAAAAAAAGAATGAGTTCGGTTTGATGCCGAACTCATTCCCCGCATAAAAACTGTTCCGCAGATCTTAGATGAAAGGTCTCCGGTCCAATACATTTTTCAGGGAAATGTCTGTCTGAAATTCCCCTGGGAGCGCGAGCTGAACTTCCGCCAAAGCACAGGTCGTTCCGAACAGCATGTGCAGGTCATCTGCGCGGCGGACGTCGGAAAGATTTTCTGTCTTTGAGAGCATTTTAACCAGTTCCAGTCCCTCTTCATGCAGAGCCTGACGGCATTCTTCGAATCGGTATTTTGTCTGGCGGGTGGCGCGGTTGACGCAGAAAACCCAGTCGATTTCCCAGAAGCCGCACATGTGGTTGAAGGCTTCGGTGAGATCTTTTCTCCGGAAGAGATCCAGACAGGTGTCAATCAGTTTTTCCGGGTACGGGAACGGACGGTTCGCCGCATGAAAATTGAACAGGTAGTGGAACCAGTCGAACAGGTGATAGGCGGTCTGAAGCTGAACGTTCACCATACCTTTTCTGCCGAGTCCGAAATCCGGATCGCAGTTTTCACTGAGCCAGCCGAAATAGGAGTCTTTCCATGCGGAGTTCGTGAGCCCGGTGATGGAAAGTGCAGCATAGATTCCGGAGCCCTCATGTCCGTGCAGACGCGGATCGCCGAGCCAGCTCAAGGATTCGAGTTTGCTTACGATTCCTTCGGGGGTGCGGTAGGGGTCAAGGGCCTTGAGCGGGTAAAGCGGAGCGGCGTCAAAGAGTTCAAGCGCCGCAACGCAGTGAGCCGTTGTGTGATACGGGTGATGCGTTGCCTCGCGGAAGAGTCCGTTTTCCGGATCCTGAAATTTGCGAAGTACCGCAACGGTGGCGGCGCGCAGTTCCGGATCGCGTTCAAAATGTCCGATTGTATACAGGATATTTGCGGCATCGGCACAGCCGTACTCATTGGATTCCCCTCCGGGAAAGCGGCTGTAGGAGCCGGGCCGGCCGGGGATGGCATGCTGTTTCACCGCAAGGGCGATTTTGTCGATCAGCGGCTGAATATTCATTTAAAATGTCTCCAGTGTTAAGGTTGTTTTCACTCCAGAACCAGTTTCCCGAAGTTGGTTCTGTATTTCCAGTTTTCATTGTTGCCCGCCCAGATGACGGAGCGCACTTTGCCGTTTTCATCGGCGTCGTTGACCTTGCAGTCGAAGGCAACCGGAGCGGCTTTTTTCAGTCCGAGAGCGCTCCAGGGAATTTCCAGACGGAACTGATAGTCCGTGCCGGAATCATTGAGTTTCCACTGAATCTGTTTTGAATTCAGATTGGCGGAAGAGGAAACTTCTGCCGGAAGACCGTTTGCGCTCGCCGGCATCAGGAAAAGACGGTACGTCGAGGGCGTGTAATAGGGGAAGTCAAGCCGCTTGTCGGGGGCTGCGTCAAGGAAGAGCTCAACGGAGTCTCCGGTCCAGGGCTGATGCGCAATACGCGGACCGCGTTTTTTGTCGCGGACAGACAGATCTATGACAAGCGCCTGTTCCGTTACCGTCAGTATGCACTCCGCCGATTTGCCGAGCATCAGCTTTTCGCCGGCGCGGACAACCTTTTTCGGAGCTGCCGTTACGGTGAATTTCTGCTGTTTCCCTTCCGCGGCGAGCAGAATGCCGACCTGTTTTGTTTCGGCCGGAACGGGAAACAGGAAACAGTCGCTGCTCTCTCCGTTCAGCTTCAGAGTCTGCGCAGATGCGGACAATCCCTGAAGTCTGCATTTGACTTCGACGGGTGTTTTGCCGTTGTTGAGGACTTCGACCGCGAGGGCGGGGCGTCCATTCTGCATAGTCCATGTGGTTCCGCAGAATTTGTAGGGCAGAGCCGGACGGATTTTCAGTTTTTCCGGTGAAATTCCCTTCAGGTAAACCGGTTCTGTTGTGAGTGTGTGTTTGTCTCCTTTGATCCGGTTGCCGTAGAGATCGTAGAGTTCCGCCTGTTCGGGGAACTCCAGATAAAAGACGCCGTCGTCCTCCAGCGCCCAGAGCGCCGCGAGCTTTTCCCCGCCGCGGGTCTGATATTCGTAACCGTTGATTCCGGTAAGCAGAGCGCTCAAACGGCGAAGCGGTCGGGAGCCTTCCAGAAAAAATGCGAATGCATTGCCTGCCGCCGCAATCGCACTGGAAACATAGCGGGCTTCACTCCAGGGGGCTCCGTAATCGCAATGCGTGTGCATTTTATGCATGACCTGGGAGCCGTGAAGCGGAATGGATGCGGCAAGTCCGTTGCCGAGATCAATGAGGTAACGTTTTACGACCTGTTTTGGAACAATTCTTCCATGATTGATCCAGTTTCCGCCGTTGCTGAGAACTTTCTGCTCTTCCCTGGAGTGAACATAGTACAGTTCGCTGTTCCAGAGAGGGAGACCGGGACGGAACCTATCGACGATTTTCCGAACCTGCCGGATTTGTTCTTCCGCAGATACCGGCCAGTTGTCGAGCTGGGCGTCATACGGATGGAACGAAACGATATCGCACCACTGGTACGCTCCCAGTTCGCCGCAGCCTTCCAGAAATTTCGTCAGATGTCCGCCGAGATCTCCGGTGGAGCACAGCCCGACGATTTTTATGGACGGATCAACTTCTCTGGCGACCTCGAATGCCGTCTTGAGATACGGGACGTATTCCTTCGGCTGGAGGTGGTTGGGCTCGTTGATGATTTCATAATAGCGGATGCGTCCTTTGAACTGGCGGAACAGAGCCCGGCAGTAGCGTTCCCATGCCTTCATGGGGGGGCGTACGCTCAGCTTGCCGTTGTATGTCGGACGGGTGTCGGTGTCTTTGCGCAGGAACCAGTTTGCAAACTGGTCTCTTTTCTCAAGGAACAGGAACGCTTCTTTTCCAAGAACGGGAAGCACTTCCAGTCCGTTGGCATCCGCATTTTTCCAGAGACTTTCAAGTGCATCAAACTTGAATTTCCCCGGTTCCGGTTCGATGTCCGGCCAAGTGAAGTTGTCGTCATGAAGACGGAGCAGACGGATTCCCTGCTGACGCACTTCCCTGCATGTTTCCGCAAAACTTTTCTCCATGGAGAGAAAATCGAATCTGGATTTTCCCCAGTCCCAGCGATAGGCGATGGGACCGCTGTATCCGATGGTGAATGTTTTCTCCAAGTCCACTTTGTCCGTCGGGAGCGGGTGGATGACAGTCCGGTAATGAGGCAGAATTTTCCCTTTTCCCGCTTCACATTGAAAATCTCCGCCGCTCTGGAAAAAGCCGTAACGCTGAAATGGAACCTGCAGTTCTTTCACGGCGGTCTTCCCTGCGGGAACCTTCATCGAAATTTTCTGTCCCGCCGCAGTTCCGGTCAGATCCTGAATCCGGTCGGTATTGTTGAATACGCGCAGTTCAAGAGGATATGTTCCGGGAGCAGAGCTTTCCGGGGCAGGAGCAAAACCGGCTTCGACTGGAGCCGCCGGGGAATATGCCGTTGCTTTTCCGGCTTCAACCTGCATGGCGTCAATCTGCAGAACGCCGGAATCCCAGAGGAGTTTTACCGTGCCGTAATGATGGATGGCGGGGACCTGGAAGGTGAATTCATACCGTTTCCATTCCGTTCCGACTTTTACTGTGCGGGGAAGCCGGATCCAGCGGTTCATCGCATCCGGTTTGCGGTTCGTAACCTGGAAAAACTGCAGTGCGACGTTCGTCTGCCGGTCGCTCTTGAGCCATACGGAGAATGTATACGTCCGGTCTTTTTCCGGAAGAGAAAATTCGGGAGAGAAGAACTCCACGGAATTACCCTGCGGGTCAGGGAATTTCAAAGAACAGCTGCCGTGAACTTTGTCCTGCCTATCCCATTCCGGCAGAAAGGCTTTTGCATTGAGCTTGTCTGTCGGAATTTTGATCAGAGCCGCATAGCCGAGTTCGCCGAGCTCAAAACTTGAGTTCGGCAGTTTGTTCTGCGCCGCAAGCGGCAATGCCGCGAGAAGCAGAAAAGGGAGAAAACGGGACGTCATCAGAGAACCTCCAGAGTGAATGATTTGAAAAACGCCGCTTTCCCCGGAGCAAGGCTGAGATCAAGAAAGAAGGTCCGGCTCTTCATGTGCGGATAAAGGTTCAAATCAGGACTTGCGAACTCGACGGTGTATTCTTTCCATTCCGGAGTCAGAGCAAATTTTTCCAGCTTTTTCCAGTTCCGCTGTCCGGGAACATAGGTGTTCGGGCCGAAGGTCAGCGCGGCGGAATCCGGAGATTTTGCAGAGAATGTGAGACGGTATTTCTTCCCGAAGCTGACGGGAAGATAGGAGGAAATGACGGAATACTTTTTCTGAACGGTGCCGGCAGTTACGCGCATGGCTTTTCCCCCGTCGATGTGGTCTTCGGCGTCAACGACGGCAACATCGCCGTCCTTCCAGCTGTAGGTATGGAAAAACAGCGGAGTGTTCCCTGTTTCGGAATTGAAATCCACGGTGATTTTCCGGAGATCGTCTTCTGAAAGTTTTTCCAGCCTGATGTTTGAAATCTGCGCGCGGAATCCGGAAGTTCCGAACAGCTGAAAGCGCATGATCTGTTCCACATCGGATGCGGGAGCGTAGAAATAGCTGCTGACTGTTCCAGCCGCATTGCCTGCCGTCTGCGAAAACGTGACATTCTGTTTGAACGTGCCGAACTGTACAAACAGCTGGTCTTTCAGGCTTTTCCCGTGAAGGGCGGTGGAATAGGAAAGACGGTATACGCCTTCCGGGAACTGTTTTTTCAGCATCAGATTGGACCAGCGCTTTTCGAGGTTGTCTGCTGTTGCCGTTCCTTCTGAAATCTTCCATTCCTGTGTGCGGTTCCATTTTCTGAGTTCGGGCAGTTCAATTTGTTCCGCCGCGGCTGCAGTGAAGGCTGCACTCAGTGCCAACAGTGCGATTCGGTTCATAACAAGACTCCTTTTTTTGTTTATGAACTTTCAGAATTTTCTGAAAGTTCATATATGCTGCTGTTTGTCTGCTGATACGGAAGCTCTTATTTATCAAGCCAGCGCATCATGATTCTTGTATCCAGTCCGTCCCATAAAAACGGCCAGACGTCTTTTGTGTAATAGACGGTTCTGAGTTTTATTGTGGAGACATGCCAGTCGAGATGAAGAACGTTTGTGCTGAAGGTATGTCTGCCCGCAACGCGTCCTTCCTTGTACATCTGTGTGACACTGAAACGCCAGTGTCCGGTATCCGGTTTGTAGCCGTCCGGCGTATTGTGGCCGCTTTCCGCGCTGGGGCTGTTGCTGACAACATCTGCAAGAAAAATTTTCTTCGACGGGGAACGGCAGGAATCAAGACGTCCGGATTTATAGAGATCGAAGTTCCCGCTTTGGTAAATCATATCAGAGTTGATTCCGTAATGCGGATTGGTGTTCCACCAGCTGCCGATTCCGGTCATGGGATAACTGCCTGTCATGGTCGGACAGCGCAGCTGCTGACGTTTTATGTAGCCTCCGCGGGCTTTGTCGGCATTTCCGACGTTCGCCGTTGTGCCCATCAGACAGTCTGTCCAGTAGGGTCTTGCCCAGGTCTCTGCGCCGAAAGTCGGAGGAAGATAGTTTTCGGAATCATTGCAGTACATTCCGAATCCGAGACCGAGTTGTTTCAAATTGTTTGTGCAGGAAATCCGGCGGGCCGACTCTCTTGCCGCATTCAGCGCGGGCAGAAGCATCGCGGCGAGGATTGCGATGATGGCTATCGTTATGAGGAGTTCTATCAGGGTGAAATTCCTGATCCGTTTCTGTTTTTCTGCCCTTTTTATTTTTTGCATTTCCAGCTCCTTTTGTTGGTTGGTTATAAAATAATTATAGTCTGAAAAAGGAAAAAAGGAAGTTTCAAACAGGGGACAATATGGTGACAATATCAATTTTTTTTGTAAATTTTCGGAGAGACGGATGTTTTGAGGCGGATTTTCTCCGTGGAGCGCATTTCGTATTCGAGAATCCGGAAAAGCTCTCTTCCCATTTCAATTCCGGGCTGTTCCGCGCAGAAGAGAACGGCGGGATCTTTCCAGATTTCCTTTTGCCGAAGCTCGAATCCGGCAATTCCGGTCCGGAGCCCGTGCAGTCCGGAAATAATATCCCTGTGGTAAAGAAAAAAATTGTTCGGAAGCGCCGGACTGACCAGAACCAGAGAGTCGATCCGGGATTCCGTAAGCCAGTTCAGAAAGTCCGGATTGTTGAAGCCTTTCCGGACCGAATAGTTCATCGCGGGTTCAAACGGAATTCCCGCATCTTCCAGCGCGTTGCGGTATCCGCGGAAGCGCAGTTCGCTGGAAGGGATGTTGCTTGTTCCGACAAATCCGGGACGGCGGAATCCGGTTTCAAGAAGTTTCTGCGTCAGCAGGTAGGCACCGGATTCGTGGTCGACGGAAACGGAGGAGAAGCGGACCGTTTTTGAGGGAAGGTCGAACAGCACCAGCGGGAAATATTCCGGGATGTCGCGGATCAGGTTTTCATCGGAATGGCAGAGATTCGGATAAAAGACAACGCCGCGGCTTTCCCGGAAGGCGTTGAGCAGAAGCCGCTGTTCCTCCACTCTGTCCGTCAGATGATACAGTTTGATTTCCACCTGATAGCCGGCATCCTCCGCACACTCGCGGAATTTCTGCAGAAGCGGAGTCCATGTGGAATTGTAACGGGGCCAGACAACACAGATTTTCTGCAATCCGCTCTGTCTGTCGCGCGGGGAGACGGTGGATGCAAAGACCGTTCCGCGGCGCGGGATCCGGCAAACGAGATGTTCTTTTTCGAGCGTGTTCATCGCTTCGCGGACCGTCCGTCTGCTGCACCGGAGCATCCGCGCGAGTTCCGGTTCCGGCGGAAACTTCTTCTCCCGGTTTCCCTCCGGGGAAAAGATGAAGTGCCGGAAGATTTCTGCCGCCTGAAGATACTTCGGCACCGGACTGTCCGTCAGCAGTCTTTCTGCGGAAAAAAATCCGGAACATTCTCTCATCCCTGAACCTCCGCGGGAAACGGCGGATGCGGTGTGATTTCGCAGAATTCCATCATCCGCATGTTCTGAATCCGCTCCGGAGAGCCGTTGCAGAACCAGAATTCATATGCGGTCCTGCCCTCGTCGAGGAAGCCGCAGCGCGTGTTCGGTGTAAACGGTTTGTGATCTGCGTAGGGCAGACAGCGCAGAAGTGTCAGACGCAGAGATGCTCCGAGTGCGTCGCAACCGTGAAGATCCGGAGAGAAAAAGCCGGAAACGTGTCCGCCGCACTGCAGCGCGCACCAGTTGATGAACGGCTGTTCTCCGGTTGTCTCAAGACGGTATTCCGGGCGTCCGTTCCGCCACTCCCTGCCGCGGTGCAGATTCAGTTCGTGTGCGGCGCAGGAAAGGTGACGCCGCCGCAGCAGTTCCGCCGTTCCGGAAGGTGCGGGATGAATCCATGCAAGTTTGAGCGCGGTGAAATGCTCGTGCCAGTCGCATTCCACGGAAATCCGGATATCGGGGAGCCCGGAAAACAGAGTCAGGTGCAGACGGATTTTCGAGTCGCGCCAGCGGTATTCCGCATCGGCTTCCGCGCAGACGGTTCCGGAGGAAAACCGGACGGATTCGGTGCGGGGAACGTCAAACTGTCCGTCGAAGCAGTCGAGTCCGAAGCCCCATGTTCCGGTATCGTCATGGTAGATTTGCCATTGCAGCTGATTGAGGAGCTCCTTCAGCGGAGCCGGATCGACGTCCGGGAAAGGTGTGGCGGTGCGGGTCAGGGCGAAGATTTTTTCCGAGCGGGCGTCCACGGGGAGAACGGCGGTGATTTTCCCCCATGGGGTGCCGAATGGACCGTAGGAGTTGTCCGGCGGAAGAATCATTACGGGGGAAAAATTGCCGTCGCGGTCCATCAGAGCGTTGAATTCCTGCCCGGTTCCGTTGGGATCCGTGAATGCAGGAAAGGAGACGGGGAGCAGGGCGCGTTCCGCGGAAGGATTGACTGCGAAGAGTCCGCCTTCCGGAGCAAAACGGGTGTCATGGGCGGTTTCGCGGATTGCAAGACTGGTGTCGATGATGGTCTGCGCTTTTGTTTTTGCCCCACCGAGCATGGGATAGATGTCCCGTTCATAGGTTTCGCGGATGCAGGTGCCGGGAAGGGAGTCGTGGAAGTCGGCGAGCAGGGTGTCCAGCCACGGCTTTTCCAGTTCCGCTTTTGCGGCGTCGTCTCCGAACAGTTCCGCCTGGAGCAGGGTGTGTTCGGTTTCCGCAAGCGCCTGTTTCACGCGGTGATTTGCGGAATAGCATCCGCGGAAGACGGGGCCGAGGTCGCCGGTATATTCGGGAAGCGGGTCGTCCCGGTGTTCCGCGAAATACCGGGAAAGCGTGGAGAAGCGGAGCGGATATTCTTTCATCGCCTCCATAAGCATCCGCAGGTATTCGCGGGAGAGCTGACCGCCGTGGTCGCCGACTCCGAAGAAAAATGTTTTTGCGGAACCGTCGCGTTCCGCTTCTGTGCGGACTCTGCGGAAGAATTGTTCGCGGTCAAGATTCGGCAGCATTCCGTATCCGTTGCGGATCTGGTGGGCTGTAACGGATTTTCCGGTGGGCGAGTTCCAGCGGAAGAGTTCGGGAAGCGGGTTGCCGCGGACGTATACATAGGAATCGAATCCGGTTTCACACAGCAGATCCGGAAGATCTGCGGAGTGTCCGAACGAATCGACGTTGAAGGCGATGCGCACATCCGTATCGAAACGGTCGCGGAAGTATTCTTTTCCGGAAATGCCCTGCCGCCGGATGGATTCAGCGGAGGCGATGACGACGTCGGACTGAACTTCCCATCCGCCGATGATTTCCCATCGTCCCTCTCTGAACAGAGCCTGAATGTCACGGAAGAGCGGTCTGTTTGTTGTTTCAATCCAGCGGTAAAGCTGGGCGGAAGAGCAGGAAAAAGTCATTTCCGGAAACTCTTTCATCAGGGAGACTATGGTTGTGACGGTGTTTGACCAGGCGCGTCTCCCCGCGCTGAGATTCCAGAGCCACACGGGGTCCATGTGTGAATTTACGATAACGGAAACCGGTTCAGGCATGTTCGCGGAACTCCTTTTTTGATGCACTATACCGTCTGTTTTTGCAAAAGTCAAATATTGAATACGGAACAATTTGGAGACAAATTTGTACTGCCGGAAAAAGCGTTTGCAAATTCCGGGGGATCGAGTGAATTGGTGTCTGCTAAATAACTATTTATTTGATTATATTACTTGAAAATCATCTCTGAATGGGGTATATTATATGCAATGAAATATTGAAACATTCCAGATTTTGTCTGCATATAAGGAGGCTGCCGTGTACAGAAAGATTCATTTTCATCAGACGACTTTTTACGATTTCAATCAAAGCTGCGGGATGGAGCTTTCATCTGAAAATGAATGGTGCAGACTCGGCGACCGGATTGCGTGGAATGAGCTCGAAGAGACCTATTCGCAGAATTTTCCAGGTCACACGGGGCGTCCCGCATTTTCTGTGCGCATGGCGCTCGGAGCGTTGATCATTCAGAAGCGGATGAGATTGAGTGACCGGGCGTTGGTGAAAAACATTGCAGAAAATCCGTACTATCAATACTTCATCGGCTTGCAGAAGTTTACGCCGAAATGTCCGTTCACGGCTCCGGCATTGGTTTCATTCCGGAAACGTCTCACTGCGGATGCGCTGGTGAAATTCAATGAAATATGTTTAAAAGGTCTGGCCTCCACGCCGGAACATCGGAAAGAAAGAACGGAAGCGTCCGAAAACGGGGAAAATGTCGGAACGATGATCCTGGACGCGACGGCTTCGCCTTCAAATATCCGTTTCCCGCAGGATTTTTCACTTTTGAACGAAGCCCGGGAAAAGACGGATTGCATGATTGATCTTCTGCACAAACAGATTCGGGAAAAACTGCATCCCCGAACGTACCGGGAAGTGCTGCACAATGCCTATCTGAATGTGGCGAAATCGAAAAAGCGGACGGCCAAAGCTGTCCGATCTTTGATCCGCAAGCTGTTATGTGCCGTCAAGCGAAATCTTCTGTTTGTGGATTCGTATCTTGCCCGGGGCGGAATTCTGCCTCGGAAAGATTTGACGAATCTGGAAACGATCCGTCAGCTTTACCTTCAGCAGAAAGAGATGTTTGACAAGCACACCCAGCGTGTGGAGAATCGGATCGTAAGCATTTCCCAGCCGTACATCCGCCCGATTGTCCGGGGCAAAGCAAAGACGCCGGTGGAGTTCGGCGCGAAGTATGATGTCAGCGTCGACGAAAAGGGACACGCCCGGCTTGAAAAAATATCCTTCGATGCATATGAATGCAGCACGCTCAAATGCGCTTCGGAACGGTATCAGGTCCGGACGGGGCATTATCCCAAGCGGATCCTGGCGGATAAAATCTACAACACGGCGGAAAACCGGGAGTATTGCAGAGCGCACGGGATCCGCTTGTCGGGACGGGGAGCGGGACGTCCGCCGAAACTGAGTCCGGAAGAACGCAAAACGGAGCACAGGGACAATGTCGACCGCAATGAAGTGGAGCGGTTTTTCAGCCGGGAGAAACGAACGTGCGGAGCGGCATTGATCGTGTCGAAACTGGAGGAGACGACTTTGTCGAGCATCGCCTTGTCAGTACTTGTCGCCAATCTTTTCGGGATTCCGTTCGGTCCATTTTTTATTATCTTTTTGCGGGATGAGCAAAACATCGGCAAAAAGCACCATATCCTGAGGCTTTTCGATAACGATGACAGTTTTTCATAAATCCGGTAAATGCCCACAGAGAGCCGCTCCATATAATTCAGGCATGACAAAAGCGCCCCCCTTCCGCTGAATCTCTGCATCCACCGTAAAAATCATGCCTTATTGAGCAGACACTAAATTAACGGAGGAACAATAATCCGTCAGGAACAAATGTGCGCAAAAATTCGGACACTACCGAACCACCATTGGTTTATACGATAATCTATCATTTTTCAACTGATTTTCAAGTTTCGATACATCAAATCTGTGCAATTTCCCGGATATTGTCTGGCTTTTTCAAGCCTTCATTCCGTCAAAAGTGCGCAGTCCCATGGATGTTCCAGCTATTTTGAAGAGAGAAAAATTGACCGGAAGTGTTCAGAAACTAATCGACCGGATCGGTTCGGAACAATAAAAATGAGTTCAAACGCATGTGGCATATTTCTTGCTTAAAGCTTTTCCGTAAACAAAAGGAGCTTTTATGGCGGGAAAAATTCCGACTCAGAACTTTATAGAAGAATACAGAGTTCTTTATCATGCGTTTCACCAGCTCAACCGACTCTGCTGGCAAAACCGGCTGCCGCTCTGCCAAATAGAAATTTTCAGTCGGCGAGGGCGAGTTTTGGGTTTGGCCGTCAGGAGAAAGCCTTATCTGATCAGGTTCAATCTCCTGAATCTGGTTCAGGGGAATGATAACGGTTTTATCGCAGTAATGGCGCATGAAATGACACATATCTGGCAATACGAAAAAGGAGAACGGGGCGGGCATCGCGCGGATTTCAAAAATGAGATGTCCCGGATCGGTATCGACTATAAGCAGTTCTGCGGTCCGCTCTGGATCCGTTCGGATTCAGCCGTCGGTTACTGTGTCAATGTACGCAGGATCATGCGGCAGGACTGTTCTGCCGCGCTCAGGGTGATCGCGCAGAACCCGTGCAGCAAAAAGCGCGACCGTGAATATTTTGAAATCATCAGAAGAGAACTGTTTTAACACAGAAAGGATTCATTCTATGGATAATTCAAACACAAATTTACTGATTTTCGCCATTCAGGAAGAGCGGATTGATACGATTCGCTTCATCCTCAAATGCGGGGTTCCGGTTGGGGAAGATATTTTGCAAACCGCTATCGAAACGGACAATGCCGAAATTATCGAGCTGTTTGTCGACCGGATGAAGACGGAACTGCCCGTCCGGAATTTCCTTGCAGAGGCAAAGTCGGTTGAAATGGCGAAATGGCTGATTGAACAGGGTTTCCCCGTCGACCAGCCCTCATCTCTCAGCAAACTGCTTCCATATGAAGCATCTGAAATCCCGGAGGTTGCCGCTTATCTCAAGGAACGCTGGCTAAAACTGCATCCGCCGCTTCCGGCGGTTATTCCGCATTCCGGAACTGGGGCGGGGGCAGAAGAAGAGCTGCAGTTCTCCAATTCGCAGATGACGATTCAGGAACTTCATCCAGTCGACTGTGACCCGGCAAAAGGAACGTTTTCGATTGAATACAACGGAGAAGTCTTCCAGGTGACCAAACGCTTTCTCTCCAGTTTTGCTCGGAAGCTGAAAGTCTCCACAAACATCTTCCGCTATTTTTCCGGAGAAGAGGTCTTTGACCGCGTGGCGAAATACAATCCGGATTTGCGTCTGCGCGCGACATTCGATCATCTGACCGGTGAGATTCTTGGCGTGGTCGATGCGAACAAAAAGATTCTGCCACCTGAAATTGCTCACCGAATTTTTGCTGAAGACCCGCGTACGCAGGAGCTGCAGTATCGGGATGGTATCATTTCCGCTTGGATGGTTCTGGATGAAAATTTCTCGATTGCCGGTGACAGCGATTACTCCCGCAGACTCACCCTTCATTACCCGGTTGATGGCGTGAGTCTTCCCTCCTTTTATCTCGCGGTTGAACGGCTGATCTGTTCCAACGGCGCGACGATGCTGACGGATGCTTTCCGGACGGAAATCGAAGTCAATGACAATTCCGGCACGCACCTTTCGCGTTTGGTCTCCTCGTTCAGCAACGAGCACGGATTCCGGACCATGCAGTCCAGACTCCGCGTCGCCCACGAAACACGTGCCTCGATTCATGAGCTTCTTGTTGTTCAGGAATTGATTCAGACATTGATCACCTCCAAGTCCATGTATAGCCGAGTCAACGAACGGCTGGAGCAGATGGCGGGCGATCCGTGCGCACAGTACGAAGTCACTTCGCTGAACAACATCAACACCAAACGCCGCCCGCTCCTTCCCGTGCAGTGTTCTGTCAGCGATCTCATCAATTTCTGTTCGGAGTTGGCGACGCATCACGGGAAGGAGCTTTCCTCGCCTGAACGGATTGATGTGCTGATCGGGCGTATGCTGTCGCATGAATTCGATCTGGAGGATATGTATCATACCAGAAAAACGGCGCAGGCGTTCTTCCTGGAAAATCTGGAGTCCGCAAATCTGACAGAGGAGTTCGCCGGATGAACGATTTCCATTTTGAAGAACGTCCGTATCAGACAACCGCCGTTCAGGAAGTGTTGGCGGAATTTGCCGCCGGACGCAAATCGGTCCTCCTGGAGTCGCCCGTCGGCTCCGGGAAAACCGTCATGGGACTGATGATCATCCGGGAAATGCAGGCAAACAGCAGGACTCCGCTGACGGTCAACTGGGTTGCATCCAGAAAACATATTCTCGACCAGACCAGGCTGGTTAACGAAATGTACTTCCATTGTGATCTCCGTTATGTTTCCGTCTTCAGTTCCAATCCCCCTAGAGCTGATATGATTGTGCTTGATGAGGCGCACCACGAGGCCACGCAGAGCTGTGTTGAGATGTACGAAAAAACAGGCAATTCGCTGATTCTCGGACTTTCCGCGACTCCGATGCGGACCGACCGGATGCGTCTTTCGTTTCAGTGTAACGTGGAGTGTTGCGGGATTCAGCAGCTGATTCACATGGGCGTGCTTTCCCCCTACGATTCGTACAAACTGCCGGTTTGGGATTTGAAATTCGTGGAAAAAATTTTCTGCGAAAACCCGGAGAAATGGGGAAAGACAATCGCGTTCTTCTCCCGCATCGATGAGTGTCACCACTTCCGCAACGTTCTTGAAAGCGCCGGAATCCGTTGTGAAGTCGTCACCGGATCAAGCAACAAAGACAAACAACTCGACCTTTTTGTGCAGGGCGACGTTCAGGTCGTCGCAAACGTTTCCGTTCTGACAGAGGGCTTTGACCTTCCGGAGCTTCAGAGTGTGTTTCTGCGCGACGCTTCGCGTCTGCCCACAATTCAGATGGTCGGACGCGGTCTGCGCAAGGCTCCGGGCAAAACGTCATGTGCGGTTGTGCAGAGTAGCAAGAGTGCGTATCCGGCAGAGCGGATAGCTGCCCCGCGCCAGAGTTTCCGTTACATGAAGAATAAATGGCTCTCCTGCGGCGGCGATACGCAGATCATTCTTGATACGGTTGAGAAGTCCTTGCAGCGTCTTGAGAAGCGTGGAAAGCTGAATTTGGAGAAAAAACACCGGTTCGGTCCCTTTGTACGCGAGGTGCGGGTGAGATAAGAATAACGATAAAACAGAAGACCGGTAAAGGAGGCGGGGGTATGTATAGCGAATAGTGAACCCGTCCATGATACGCCAATACTAGGAACGGTAGAGAACAGATTACGGTATTCCGTCCGTTTTTTTATAAAATCGGCGAAGATACGGCTTGCGAAACAGGAAACAATGCACTATATATTATCCGGTGTTTAACATAACTGGACAAACAGAAGGAGCATTGCCGACTGAGCAAATTGCAAGAGAAATAAACGTATTTTTTTCAGCAGACGTCTGCCCTAAAACGCCAAATTAAAGCAGATAACGTAGATGCTGACGGGATACATCCTTTGGACGTATTCTGTTTGCATTCGTTATCTGGTATTGGCGTACCATGGGCAGAGTGCAGCAGGGTGCGTCTTTTTTTTGCAGAGCCAAAATCAAACCAAAGGTATACAAGAGATATTGTGTGGTATCATGAATGCTTTGGTCCCGGCATGCTGAATGCAATAAAACCAAAAAATGTTGCAAAGGAGTGTAAAATGACTGAAACGAAAGAATCAAAAGCGATGCAAGTGGCAAACTGGCTGACAGAAAAAGCTGTTGGTGGAGTTGGTCCACTCTCCAGTGCAGAAGATCTTGCATTGGAGTATCTGAACAACCCGGATTATGAAGATAACGATGCTCGTGTAGAGAGTTTGATCAACTGGGAGACCACAAAAAACTTTTCTACAGGTTTTATTACCGGGCTTGGAGGTTTTGCTACATTGCCGATTGCGATCCCGGCCTCTTTGGGCGCATCGTGGATTCTGCAAGCGCGAATGGCTGCGGCTATTGCAAGAATTTATGGTCATGATCTTAAAGAAGACAAAGTCAAAACTTTAATTCTTTGTGTTATCATCGGGCAGGATGTTAAAGAGGTTTGCAAACAGGCTGGAATTAGGCTTGGTTCCAGTTTGACTTATGCCGCTATCAGGAAACTTCCCGGAGAAGCTTTGAAGCGAATCAACCAAGCTGTCGGTTTTCGTTTGATAACCAAAGCTGGAGAAAAGGGAATAGTCAATCTAACCAAGTTTATTCCTGTTGTTGGCGGAGTTGTCGGAGGAACATTTGATGCTGTTACGTGTAGAATTACAGCGAAAGCTGCTCAAGCGGCTTTTCGCAAGTGACTCAGCTTCAGCTTTCCGGTTCTTTTCCTGGTTCATCGACGGTAAAGTAAATAACCGTGCCTGAAACCGTGGTTATTCCCTGATTTTGATGATTCCAGAGATTGTCTTTTTTTTGTTACATTTAGCCTGGTTCCTTTCGTTTGGTTTTGGGTGAAATCAATCATGGAAACAGGCTTTTTCAACCTCTATCCCATCAATGTACACAATTCCTCGGACATTATCGGGAAGTGTCACTGGTCATTTAGACATACAAAACTGTTTGACTTGGAAAAAGAGATTCCGGTGCAATTTATGGGCACCTTATAGTCCACTTATTCGACCTGTTTGAGAGCATCTCATCAAGAGATGCGGCAGGCTTCCAAAAGGGAAGATCAAAGCTGAATTTGAGGCTGAAACATGGGAAATGGAGGCAAAAAAATGGCTCCGGCAGTAGGATTCGAACCTACGACCAAGTGGTTAACAGCTAAGATTTTTTTGAGCTTAATTTGAATGAATATTCTATCTATTGCCCACTTATGGGGGTAGAAATGAAGACGAAAAGCACTCAGCAAAGACGCGCCAAAGGCACTGGATCGCTGTTCGTGAAAAAAGGTAAATTCATCTATAAGCACCGCGATTCTGTCCTCGGTCGAATTGTTTACAAGACGCTCTATGACGACAACGGCAGCCCCGTTTCAGATCGCAAGACAGCTGAGCGTATCATTGAAGATATAGAACGCGAAGATCAGTCGCTTTCCAGGATAGAACGCAAGATTGAATACATCACCCAGGTGGCGGAATACAAGAAACTCATTACCCGATGCCGGGTCTGTATCGGTGATATAAGCACCGCTTACGAACAGCATCCGGCTCATACCACAGGACAGATGCCGCATAAGGTCGCAGCGATGAAATTCATCCAGCAGTGCTTCCCCAAGGATAAGCTGCTGGCCGACCTCTCTCCGGAAGACGCTCAAGTCTGCATGAACGCATATTGGAAAACGGGAGTGTCTCCCAAAAGCTACAATGCCCGGTTGCAAATACTGAAGATGATCTTCCGTATGTTTCTCGGAGACGACAGTCCGTTTGAAAACTTGAAGGCAAAGTCGTTCTACATGGAATCGCGGGAACCATTCACCATACCGCAGTTGGAACGGATCTGGCAAACGCTGATCTCGGATGACTTTCACCAGCTCCACAAGGAAGAAATGAAATGCCTGTATCTGCTGGCTCTGTACACTGGGGCTCGGTGTGGTGATCTCTGTCTTTTAAAGAAACGTTCCGTCAATATGCAAGAACGGATCATCAACTTCATGCCATCTAAAACAATCCATAGTTCAGGAGCCAAAGTTCAAATTCCCATTGCCGAAGCTCTCTATATCGCTTTGCTTCCGTTTATCAATGACGATACCGGAATGTCCCCGTATGTCCTGCCGCATGTCGCGGAGCGATACACTTGCAATCCGGCAGGGATCGCCAAAGACACCAAGCGGCTGTTGGAAGCAGCCGGACTTCATACCGTCGAACAGAGCCATGACCCTCATCGGAGGCTCCCGGTGATCCGATATTCATTTCATTCCTTCCGGCATACCTTCTCCACGCTGGCTGCGAACCGTGGAGTCAACATTCGGACGGTGCAGGAACTGCTGGGGCACAGCAGCGAAAAGATGACAGCCCATTATACCCACATCGGCTTGCAAACGAAAGTTCAGGCGATTGAAGCTCTCCCCGATTTGGTATCCGTGAAACATTCCCCGCAAGGCAGGAGCCTAGCGGAGTTGATTTCGGGGCTTCCTGCAACCGAACTGCTTCGGCTGGGCGCATGGCTTGACGAGCATTTAACAAAAACGCAACGCGAAGAATTACGCCAAAGGATTGACAGTTCTTCAATCAAGACAATTTGATTTTCATGAGAAGCAGGATTCATTCCAGATAGAATATTTTCTCGGTTCAATGCACGATTTCCTGCTTGATTTTCTAGATAATTAGTGTACTTTATAGTAATCTAATAGTATCTAAATACACAATGGATTGAGGTGCAAGATGAACCACATAGAGCTGAACGATGAAATGAAATATCTTTCTGATCTGTTACAACAACATATACTCTGCAGGGGCTGGACAACAATACCGTATCCACGTGATTTTCAGGCAGAAATTAACCGCATCATGGCCTCGGAACAATACATGGATAAGCAAGCATCGTTCATTCCTTATAAAAATAAGAACAGTATCACTATGATATCTCATAAACGCAGATCTTGCTTTTACTTGCATGCAGAGTTTACAGACAGCAGTAAATCCCATCGGATGCTATTGCCATTATACCGAAGATTACCACGACACGATATAGTTCCTTTGCGACCTGATAAGAATTATTTTTTCAATGAATATCTTATCGAAGATGCAGGACCTGCCATATTGTTTATTGATGATGTTCAGCTCGCGAATAGTTTTGATCTTTCCTGGCACATGCTTCAATTGCAATTCCCCGTGGTCTCATACTGGGCTTTGAATGATGATCCTCAAGACTTGGATTGGAAACTTTTTAAAGGGAAGCGAATCTATTATTTTTTGATTGAACACTCAGGGCGGAACAGGTCTGAGACCTGGCATCATGCCTTGAAGATCTTGAATTTCATGAAACCGAAAGAGGATGCAAATGGAGGTCCTGAAATAATATTCATCACGCTAGAATGGAATCATAATGTGCCGATGTTTTCTTCGGAAGAACAATTTCGGGAGGCATGTGAAGAACCTGAAGTATCGAGACCATTAGAGCTTGGCGTACAGTGGAGTGAAGTGCCTTATCCAATTTCAAGAACGACTATACTCCCCCCATTTGTCCTTAATCAGACTGCAACATTTTTTCACAGTGGCGAATCAGCAACTCAAACCAAGCTTTTACTAAACATGGCAATTGCAGCAAGTCAGGGGCACCGCTGGCTGAATGAGACAGTGGAACCGACGGCACCAGTGAAGGTTGCCTTCATTCATGAAGCCCGACCTCATGACGACACTTTCTTCAGAGAATTACAGGAGCACTTTCAACGACTCTATCCGGACGTTGACCTTCCGCTCCCAGTCTCAGGGCGAGCGCCTCAAAATGTCGAAGAGGCTAGCCAGCTGCTTCTTCAAAAGCAGTTCATCCCCTATCCTGAATTGGGCGACTCTTTCCGGCAGGGACTCTATCAGAATAACTTTCATTATTTTGTTTACAGCTCCCCTCAACAACATCATTTGCTATTACGGGCACTCATATGCAATCTGAAAAAATATAACCCTGATGTGAAGGTTGCTTTTATTGACACTTTCTCTTTATTCCCAATGCTGAAATCCCCTGATTTGCTAACCTCCTTTAGCAAGATTCTGTTTCAGTGGCGTTCTGAGTTGACGATCATCTTTTCAACTTCAAGCTCAGGTCAGCATGTTTCTTCCGGGGGCTATAACCTTCCGTTTGACAGTATTATTCAAGTCCAAACACGGAAGGCAGAAACCTTCAAAGACCAGAGTCTCCTCCTTGTCTTTGAACGCTATGACAATCCCAATCAATCCTGCATACGGAAAAGAATGTATCTGAAGCATTCCCAAGGAAGCAAATATTGGACACAGCAGAAGCGATCCGTAAGCTCAAAACAGGAGATACTTTCGTTTCTGAAACGTCATAAACAATATACGGAGTCAGAGTCAGCCATGAAATTTGGGATCACAATCTCATATGTCAAGAAGCTGAAAAGAGAAGCCGGGTTAGTCCATCCCCGGCCTAAACGGGCACCTGAATGTCCCATGAGAATACAGGAATCGGGTTCAGCAACCGATCAGCCTTCGAGTCTTTCATAGAAGCGTCGCACCTGCTCATCGACGACTACATCCGCGACTTGCAGGGGTCGGTTCAGGGTGAGGTCTTCGAGGTTGCGGACTCGTGACAAAGCGGTGTAAAGCTGCCCGGATGCGAAGCATGGTCGCGTTCCCAGTTCAAGATGCACTTGATTCAGGGTTTGCCCCTGCGCCTTGTGGATGGTCATTGCGTAGGCAGGCAGCACCGGGAATTGTGTAAAGCAGCCGATGATGCGGGAGTCCAGTTTTAAGCTTCCATCCGGTTGAATTACAATGCGGTAATCATAATTGAACCATGTATGCCGGTAGACTGCGATCTCAGGACCGCGCAGGAGCTGAATCCAGATGGAATCCTTCCAACAGGCCAGCACTTCACCGACATCGCCATTGGCGTATCTGCCTTCTGGATCATTAGCGGTAAGCAGTGCGAGCATGCCAGACTTTACGTTCAAATGCACCGGAGCGGGCCATTCAGACTCAGGATAACATCCGCTACACTTCCCCGTGTAGTGGCCTCCGGGAGCCAGCAACCTTTCCACATGCAGATAATTAATCTGATCTGCCTGCTTACAGTAGCAGCAAAGCGATCGTGACAACGGAGGCGGTTCCCGGCGAACCCGTGAGTCGAGCTGGCAAAGTTGGTCTTCAAGTTCGTCATCACCAGAGCGTACAGTACGCAACAGCCGAAGAAACTCCTGATCCGTCTGCCGATGTGGGGTCTTCAATTCAGCATTCCGAAACTCAGCAGACTTCCATGCCGGTGCGTTAAAGGCGAAAATGCCATTCATGTTCCTTTCCAAGAACTCTTGTTCAGGCTTGCTCTTCACTACCGGGGGTAACTGGTAAAAATCTCCCACCACGACAAGCGGGATACCTCCGAATGGTTGATCTCTGCCTGTGTAGAAACGCAGGTCGTGATCAAGTCGGCTGAAAAGGTCGCTGCGAACCATGCTGATTTCTTCGATGATCAGACCGCGAAAAGAGCGTAGGTATTCCCGAACCCTCTCCGGGTCTTGTGCCCAGTCTTTCGATAACGCCCCAAGAAAGCGGTGTATCGTCATTCCTTCATGTTTCAGATTGCTTGCTGCCAGCCCAGTAGGGGCAAGACTGACGATGCGGTCCGGGTCGCTGTCGATGAAACGGTTGATGACGACCGTCTTCCCGGTTCCCGCGTCTCCTCGCAGGAAGACATTCTGTCCTGATTTCATGAGTTCTAAGGCCTGCCGTTGTTCTGCATTTAATTCCATGGCTCATTTCCTTTCTGTGGAAGCGTTCATCCGCTCGCACATGTAATGCTCCATGCGTATTATTTTTTTATTTACTGCTTCCTATATCTTATGCGGGGAATAATCCGGTCAGAGCAACATCTACGCTGTGCTGGAGATCATGGATCGAAAGCTCCCGCGTCAGCAGGCAGGTTTCACGTTATCAAAAGCAGGTAAATGGTAATATCTATATGAGCCCCCGGTGAGGGCTTTAGACATCACCGGGGGCTCATCCCTACAGAAAGAGAAACAGAATAACCAGTAACCAGAGAAGAACAATAGCCAAGAAAGACAGCAACATGAGAAACGAAAGGATCACCTATGAAGCTCAGTACCAGGGACACCCCATCATGACCGACAAAGACAGACAACTCGGATGCAAAGAATCGATATTGCAGAAGATCGATCAGATCATGACCGACATGAGCAGCCGCCACAGCAAAGTTTACTTTATGCGATATGATGTCCGATTCCCCCAAGGCTACGGGCATCCGAATGACAACGAACTCTTCAGTCAGTTTCAGGAGAGCTTCATCAAGAACCGTAAGAGAGCAGGTTACGACCCGGCGTATATCGCAGTCCGGGAGTGTTCTCGCGAGAAACATCAGCATTATCATGTAGCTTTGATGATGGACGGACACAAGACGCAGAGCATCCACGACCATATCCAGACGGCAGAACGGTTATGGGAGAAGACGCTGAACCTGTCACCGAAGCATGATGACGCAGGACGGGCAACCAGCTACGGACTGGTTGACGATTGTATGAGGAACCGGCAAGGTCAGCCGCAGGGAAACGGTGTCATGCTCCGAAAGGATGATCCCGAATATGAACGCAAATACGACCAGTGTTTCCGACGTTGCAGCTACCTCGCCAAGGTCAACCAGAAAGATTCCTCTCCCAAGCACCAGCGGGAAGTATTCTCATCCCGCATTCAAAAATAACCAATGAAAGGAAATCGCAATGACCGAACAAGAACTGAACGTATTTCTCAATCTGGAATGGAACTGTGCAGCATTCACACCCGAGGAGCCATCCGTTTCCGCTCCGCTTTCTCCGAAGCAGTGGGCACGCATCGTCTCCCGACACCCGGAGCTTCAAGAGTTTTGTCCATTCTCCGAGTTTACCCCGGACGAGTGGATCTCCGTTCTTGAAAAACAGTCATCGCTTGCATGGCAGTGTACGTGCTGGAAGGATTTCACCCCCGCTAAATGGCAACGTCTGTTACAGCATCAACCGACCTTATTGCATTACTGCGAAATCCCGGATCACCCTGCTGTACGGAGTGGGTTTGGCGAGTGGTTGGAACTATGCAAGAGATATCAACACGCATGACTTCATTCTGAGCGACTGGTTCTGGATCGTCAAGTATAATCCGGGCATTGGGTATAACTGTCCCTATCAGGAGCAGTTCACGAAACCAATGTGGTGGAGCCTCCTTTACACTTTAGCCGACTTACTGACGGAGTGTTCCTGCCTTGACCTGTTCAGTGATGAGGATTGGCGCAGACTCAACCTCCTTCAAAAAAAACTGTTTTGAATTCCTCAACTCTACTGTTTTCAACTTTGCTATTACGGTATCAATAATGATTCGAGGAGTTTGAGCCGTTTCATAAATCAGGAGTTCCGCTCACAAATTTTCCTCCCTGCCGCCGCGACTTTCTGACGCAGCGCCAGAGGATAGAGGACTTCAATGCGCCCGGCTTCGCCCAGTACCCAACGGATCACCTCATGCTCGAAAGCCGGTTTCAATGTAATAATAAGCGAGCCGTCCTCCTGGCGCTCTATTTTGAACTTCTTCACTTTCTGGTGCTCATAAAGGTAAAACGCAATCGAGGCATCACAGTGAAGACGGATACCGTTAATGAGCGGATACTCAAACAAACCATAGCGTTTTGTCTTGTCCAGCAGTTTCTTATCCGTTTCAAATGTATCAACACCGAATGCGACCGAGGTTATCCTCTGAATTGCATAGGTCTTGGCATCCGTCTTCGTGCCGTACTCGTATCCCTTGATATACCAGATTCCATGATGAAACGCGATGATGTGCGGCTCGAATTTGCGTTCCTGCTCTTCGCCGTTCGGTTTTCTGTAAGTCAAAGCCAATACCTGATGACGCCGCCAGCCTTCGAAAATAGTCTTGAAGATCACTGGATCAACGGCGGCCTTTATGCCGGTCGCACATAGCAGGGATTCAATCATAGCTTCATCAAAAAATTCCGAACTGTTACCGGTCAGCGCCTTTTCGACCGCCATATTGACATCGGTTTTGATCGGTTCGGGAAGAAGATCGGAAGCCAGTCGGGTTCCCAGCAGCGTCATGCTCAGGAGCTCATCTCCCATGATCGGAATAGAGAATTCCCAATCATGGTTTTTAAGATAATAGCCGCGACGGACCGCATCATAGGCAACGGGGGCATGATATTCCTTCTGAAGAACCTCGATATCCCGCAACACTGTTCGAGAACTGCACGCACAGTCTATATTTTCACTGATATCCATTTCGCGTAACAGTTTGGTGAAACTGTTCGCATTGGGATAATTGTTCTTTTTCATCTCCGCGACGAACTTCATCAGACGCAACGCTTGACGGGCCTGGACACTCATGACTGCAATCCTTTCTGTAGTGGTAAGACATTTTTGTTACCATGCAATATACCGTTTTATAAGCACGAATGCAACGGGATATGTCAAAATAAAAAAATGTTTTTCTTCGTCCGGATGAATTGGTATGACATCCTGTGTCATAGCTGTTGTGGTATAAGTATACTGCAGACCGGAAAAATGAACGTCAAACAAAAAAGCAGAGAGGAAATCATGTCGTCAAAGTTTGATCAGGATTTGATTGCAATGAAGAAAGAATGGGCAGAAGAAGAACGGAAGAAAATGCAGGAAGCATTCGACAGCTTTCACAAGTCGAAGGAATGGAGTATGATTTGCATGATTTATGAAGCAGGTGATTGCTTCGATATTGTCATCAGAGAAGTGAGAGAAAAACGCAGTTATCTCCGTTATCTCCATTATCTCCATGGACGCGGCTGGGAAAAATCGTATTTGACACCGGAACAATTGAAATCCGTTCAGGAAAAACAACAGGAGCTGGAACAAGAGAAAAAAGAAGTTCTCCCGGAAAAACAATCGGAGAACACCTACAAATGGGGCATTATCTGTCAAGACACAGGTCTGCACATGGATGGAGAAATCACAGCCCACTCTCCGGAAGAAGCGGAACGCATATTGCGGCTGGGGGTGCGCTGGAATTGGAATGCGGGAATCACTGTTTTTTATTGAAAAACACAACGGGATATGGGTTCTATGGCATTTGGCAACATGGCTGCGGAATTACATGGAATCCCCGGATAACAGGAGGAGTATTATGTGCAGTATCGTAACAGCGGATATGGAACGTCGGAAAGACGAATGTCGGCAATGGAAAATACGGTGTGCTTTGAATGAATCAAACGAGGAGGCGATTAAACGTTTTGATCGTTTGTGGAGATCAGGAATGCGCGTCAGCAGAGAGGGGGGGTATGTTCTGGATTCATGCCATCATTCAAAGTACAGCATTTGATGAAACACTCCGCTATTGTCATTGTTTCGATTCGGTGAAACTGCGCGACGACCAGTTCGCCGCATTGAAAGCGGCGTGGAATGCGGATGAGGAATCTCATTGAGCTTCAGCAGATCGGATAAATTTGGGATGGTGAAACACTGCTATGACATTTCGTGGCATAGGTGGTGTGATATGTTGCAAGGTACACATTCGAATGGAATGGAAAAACATAAGGTAAATTTCTATGAAAGACGAGGAAATATTCGATCAGCACAATCAGCTTTCCATTTCCAATCTTGAAAAGCTGTTCCGCAGAATTCTGCATCGGATTTGGGAAGAAGATCCGGAAAACGGCGCGAATCAGCTGCCGCCATTGATGATCTGGGGTGCTCCCGGTTTGGGCAAGTCCACCGTTGTTCGCGATCTTGCCCGGGAATTCGGGGTGGGATTTATCGATGTGCGTCTGGCACAACGTGAACCGGTGGATATCCGGGGGCTGCCCGTTCCCCGTGAAAATGGAGTCGAGTGGCTGGTATCCGCAGAGTGGCCGCGAGATCCGAAAAGCAAAGGGATCATCATGTTCGATGAATTGACCGCCGCCGACCGTTCGCTTCAAGTTGCGGCATACGAATTCATTCTGGACAGAAGACTGGGCAACCTGTACAGCGTCCCGCCGGGATGGTATATCTGCGCTGCCGGGAATCGGATTACAGACCGTGCCGTTGCCACAACGATGTCCAGCGCACTGGCAAATCGTTTTATGCATGTCGAACTGCAATGTGATACTGAAGCATGGATTCAGTGGGCTGTGACACATGAGGTCCATCCCTCTGTGACCGGTTTTATCCGTTTCCGTCCGGAACAGCTGTTCAACACGGAAAACGAAAATCTGGAACGGGGATGGCCATCTCCGCGTTCCTGGGCCCGCGTCAGCTCCATTCTGAATCTGTTTTCCGGTCAGGAATTGGAAGAACTCAGATATGCCGTTTACGGACTCGTCGGAAATCGTGCCGGGGTGGAATTCATGGCATTTCACAAGATAAATGTGGAAATGGATGATATCCGCGCCCTGATGCTGGATCCGGCTCTTTCGATCACGATTCCGGACAAAGCGGATCGCCGCTACGCGCTGTGCGCGGCGATGATTTACTACCTCTGGCATGGTCAAACTGCCAAAGAACAGCAGAAATTGCTGGACGGATTTTTCCGGATCTCACTTTGCCTGCCAAGTGATTTTGCGGCTATGACGATGACGGATGCAATGCGTGCCCGAAAAGGAGGAGCTGAAATACTCTACAAACATCCGCAGTATCAGGAATGGCTCAAGCGTCACGGCAAAGCATTTACACGCAGGAGATAGCCATGCGCCCCCCGAATCAAAAAGAAGAAGCAGTCAAAAAGAAAGCGGCACAATTGCTGGAGCATGACCGGATCAGGCTGCTGATGCTGCATCCTTTTCTTGGGGCGCTCATCATGCGTCTCAATCTGATTGCAACCTGGGATTCCCGTTGTTCCACGGCCGGTACGGATGGAACCAACATCTTTGTCCACGCAGGTTACTATACGGAACTTGATCTCGACAACAGAATCGGCGTACTTGCTCATTGTGTCTGGCATATCGCGCTCTGTCATTTTCTGCGGAGAGGAGGTCGCAATAAAGAACGTTTTGATCTGGCATGTGATTGTGAAGTTGATTTTCTGCTGAAAGAGGAAAAAATAAATTCCCCGTTTGCTTTGACCAACAATCCGGAATGGCAGGGACTCAATGCGGAAAGCATTTATGAATATATCCCCGTTCCTATTTTTCTGAATCTGCCGGAAAAAGGAGGCGGGAAGCATATTCCCTGCAGCTATTTCCCGATTGCCAGCCCAGGAAGCGGCGATAGCGACAGTGGCGCTAACGCCGATGACAATGAAAGCAGCAGTGGCAAGCAAAAAAGCGACAATGATCGCAATGCAGACAGCGACACGAATAACAATGGCAAAAGCGAATGGAAAAATCAACGCGATCTGCATTGGGAACCAAAGCAGGAAGGGCAGTTTGCCGACGGAAATACCGATCCTGTGACAGATCCGAATTTTCAGATTGAGTTTCTTCCCAATCTGGCGGAACATTGCCGTGAAATGGTTCTGGATACCGCCGTCTGGGTGGAACGGCTGCAGGGGAAACTGCCGGCGCATCTGCAAAGACTGGTAGAGATATATCGGACTTCGCAACTGAACTGGCGGGAACAACTCCTGCAATTCGTGACTTCCTGTTTCGGCGGAGGACGCCGCTGGCTGCCTCCGAATCGGCGTTATATTTCACAGGGGCTTTATCTGCAGTCATACCGGGATCAAAAACTCAAGGCTGTGATTGCCCTTGACAGCTCCGGAAGTACAACACGGTATTTATCGGATTTTCTGGCGGAGCTGAATGCGATCATGACCTCCTTCGGCAATTATGAGCTCACAGTGCTTCAATGTGATGCCGCGATTCATTCTGTAGAGAAATTTACGCCGGACAATCCGCTGAAACCGGGTAAAATGCAGCTGGAAAGCGGAGGAGGAACAGATTTCCGTCCGGTTTTTGAATATATCGACACGGAACTGCCGGATATTGAAATATTGCTTTTTTTGACGGATGGATATGGAGCGATACCGGAACGTCAGCCGCCATATCCTGTCATCTGGTGTCTGTGTGAAGGTGGTGAAAAACCGGCTCAATGGGGTTATGAACTGAAAATCAAATAAGGAAGAACAATAAGATGAACTTGAACTTTTGTGAAATCGGGGAAATGACTGATGAAGAATTACTTCAGGTATATTGCTTGGCGCCGCAAGCGTTAGAAAACAAATTTACAGGAAGCGACTGGGCTGACTTTTTGGAATCCAAGCCAGAATTCGCGATTCACTGTGAGTGGCATAAATTGAATGGCAAAAACTGGTGCAGGCTTTTAATGAGACATCCGGAGTTTGCTGAACATTGTAACTGGGATAAACTCAGTGGTAGTGACTGGAGCGAGCTTTTATCCGTACAGCCGAAATTGGCACAACGCTGTGACTGGGATAAACTGGATAGCTCGGATTGGATGAAGCTTCTGAGCGATCGTCCTGAATTCGCAAAGCATTGTGACTGGGATAAACTGAACGCCTCGAATTGGGTGGTGCTTCTGAGCGATCGTCCTGAATTCGCAAAGCATTGCGACTGGAAAAAACTGAGCAGTTGGGATTGGGTGAAGTTTCTGGCCTCTCATCCTGAATTCGCAAAGCATTGTGACTGGGATAAACTGGACGGTTGGGATTGGTTGAGGCTTCTGAACTTTCATCCCGAATTCGCTGAGTTCTGCAACAGTGATAGTTTGAATAATATTTACAGGAACACGTGGTGGCCATATGTACCTCCGGAATTGGGAGCAAAGTTTTTTAGATTTGATCTTACTCCTTTAACCCGAATACGTTGGACAAAAATCAAGGAAATAAAAATGTCTATGTCAAGATGGAACAAGCCTCCAATTTCTGTTACGTCATTTTTATTTGCTTCCTGGCTGCGTAGTTCAGACAACTTCAGCTCAAAATTTAAATTTGCCTTTCAACCGATCTTTCTATTACATAGAAAATTTTCCAAGAAAGATAGAAATAAATATGATTTTCCAACCGAATCTCCTGGAGAATTCTGGATACAGTATGACATTGCGCGGGATCTGTACAAGAAACATTTTCAGGCATTGCTGACACATCATAAATGGAAAATGCTTGAAAAGCTGCTGCAGTTGGATGCTCAAAAATTCATACAGGTTTTACCATTCAAAACGTTGTTTTTACCGTTGCTTTTTGCTGCGCCGGAATCATTGATAATGAATGTTATAAAGGCATATGAAAACAATGTGAAAAAAAAGATTGCCGAATTTCACGACAAGCGCGGCAACAACATGCTGCATTATCTTTTTGTCCGCCTGCTGGATGAGTGTCCCGCATGGGTCTTCAATCCTCCGGAAGAATATCGGGTGATGGAAGAGTTTCTGATTGCAAACGGTGCCGATCCGGCAGAAAAAAATCTGATGCAGCTCTCGTATCTCGACTGCATGGAATATTTCCGGAGTGCCTTGCAGGAACAGAAATGCTGAAAAAAGTATCCCCCATGATTTTGATATGACATCCGATGGCATGGGTGGTGTGGTATAATAAACGGCAAAAGGAGATTTCAGACAATATGAACAAGCGGATTTCGGAATTATATCAAGCCATGCTGTTCGAACTGCACAGGCGACTGGAGGAGGCAGACCGGATTTTCATCCGCATGTCGGAACTGCTGCTTGACATGATGTCAACGGAAATCCTGTCCGATTCAAAGCGGAGTTTGAGCGGAACTTCAGCGAAGCGGACAATTCTCGGCAGTGAACTGGTTCCTGCCGAGGGGATCGGCAACTCCCGTCCGTGCCGGATCGAATTCGACTGTTACGAAAATGGGGACATCCGGCTGTGGGATTCCCGCGGTCTCGAACTCGGCGAAAAGAAGCGGATTTCCGGGCGAAGATGAAGGAGTTCATTGCGGAACGTCAGAACGAGCCCAAAGTGGAAGATCACATTCATCTGGTCTGGTATCTGATTCAGAGCAACGGTGCGCGGGTGACGGATTGCGATCTGGCTCTCCTGAAAGAGATCTTCTCACCCGACAATGTGATTGTTCTGCTCAGCAAAAAAGACATCACAAAAGCGGAACAGGCAGAAGCAATCCGCAAAACACTCACCGATGCGGGCATCCCCAAAGAGCATATCGTGGAAGTTTCCGATGCGGAAGGCGGAGCGATCGGCAGTCGGGAACTGGTGGCGTTGAGCCGCCGGATGCTTCCCGACGCCTACCGCGATGCTTTTCTGGCGGCACAGCAGATCGACCGGGTGGCAAGAGCTCTTCGGATTGCGGAAAAGTCCGACACCGCCCGCACGATTGTCCGGGATGCGGTTTCCGAGGCCGGAAAAGTTGCAGAGGTTCCTATTGCTCTGTCGGAAAACTGTCTGCTGTTGCCGGTCGGCATTGCGATGGCGGCGAAACTCGCGTCGCTCTATGGTTTGCGGGATCGGCAGGTCCATACGGATGCCGCGACCTTTGTAAAATCCGTTGCAGCGGCAGTGCCGGAACTGTTTCCGTGGCGGGAATCTTCCGATACCATTGATTTCGCTTCCGCCGAAATGCTGATGGAGTCGCTCGGGACGTATCTCCGGAACAGTTTTGAAGCCCATGTGCTGGCGAAGATCAAGGGAACTCCGCTGTCGTCGCTCGGCTTCGATCTTGAACTTTTCAAACAATTTCACAGAACATACAAAAAGGGAATGAAAATGAAACCGAATATTCTTGTCTGCGGTAAAACCGGAGTTGGAAAAACATCGCTGATTCAGGCGGTCACTCATCGCGGTGTAGTGCCGGACAGCGCCATCGGCGACGGCAAACCGATCACTGTCGGCTTTCAGGTCTATGAAACCGAAGCTGCCAATTTCATCGATTCCGAGGGGATGGATCCCGGCAGGCAGACAGTGGACGAATATGCCGATTTCATTCTGGATGAACTCCTGCAGCGACTTGATGCCGATGATGAAGACCGACTGATTCACAACATCTGGTATTGTATCGACGGTTCCGGCGCGCGGATTCAGGATACGGACGCAAAACTCATCAAAACATTCAGCGACAAAGTGATTCTGGTCGTGACGAAGTGCGAACTCATGCGAAAGGAGCAGGTGGAATCCGTGATGAACACTCTGCTTGATCTGATCGACCGCGACCGGATCGTACTGGTTTCCTCCGAAAACCGAACCGGCCTGAAACAGTTGATTGCCAGAACCGAAACGATGAGCGCGGCGGCGATGGGACGCGCCTCGGAGGAACAGGAAGCCTTCCGCAACCGCTGGGACAATTACTATTCCAACATGCGCCGCGCCTGGACGGAAAGTGTCAGCGGCAAAGCGGACAGTTACATCAACTGGGCGGCGGGACGCGCGGCGGCGATTGCGCTCGTTCCCCTGCCGCTTGCCGATGTCGGTCCTCTGATCGCCAACGAGGTGTATATGCTCTACAAACTCGCGGGCATTTACGGCATTGCGGCGGACAATACGGTCATCACCATGCTGCTCGGCTGTGCCGGAGGTTCCATTGCGGGAAAGATCGGAGCCAGTTTCCTGCCGTTTCTGAAAGTTCCGATTGCGGCGGCGGTCACCTACGGAGTCGGCAAGGCGGCGAAAGCCTATTTTGAATCCGATATGACGATGAACGAAAATGAACTTCGGCAGGAATTCCTTGCCGGAGAGCGCGAAGCCAAAAAGAAAGATTGGAAGAAAGCCGGGGAGGATGCACGATGAACTCAAATCCATTCCGTCTTCCGGCGAACTATCCGCCGCCCCGTCAGATTTTGCGGGAACATTTTCCGAACACCGCCAATGAACTGCTGATCAAAGGCGGCTGGGGATATGAAATCGAAAATGCGACAGTTGTTCTGGAATTCGATCCGGAGATCAACCCCGATCACCGCTTCAGGGGCGTGTCCATTGAAAACGTCTTTATCCAGAAACGCATCTGGGAGGAACTGACATTTGCACGACCCGAGGGGGAACGCTATTGCGGAATCCGGGAAAGTAAGGTCAGGCAGTCTCTTGAAGTGGGCCGTGCGGGATTTTACGATTATATTCTTGTTGATGTGACCGCCTTCCGCGAACAGGACTGGAAGGAACTCAAAGCGGACTGGGAGGCGCATGACGGATACAAGGACGATCCGGAAGGCAGAATACGGCATGAAGCGTTGCGGGACAGCAAACAAATCAGATTCCTGGAAGATTTCTGGTTCAATATTAACAATTTCTTTTGAGAAAGTAATAGTTCTTTAACGAAAACGGCATATCCAACTTCTGCAACCAGAAATTGCAGAAGTTGGAAAATACAGAAAAGAGAGATTTACAATGTGTACAGTAATGCTTGTACCGGAAACACTTCAGGCTCAGCTGACTCCGGCGGCGGTCGCCCGGAAGCAGGTCGATGAACTGATCAAACGGGAACAAAATGCCATAACAGAATTCCGAAAGGCGAGGCGCGATCGCAACGCGATGCCGCCGGTGCCTGCCGGAGATATTTTCGTCTGGTTCGATCGCGCCTGTTACGGCAATGGCGGCAAGGGATTTTATTATGTGAGGTTTCATTCGGGACGATGGTGTAGCACCGCATATGATCATCCGGCTCTGATTGTCAAGAAGTCGAAACTGCGTCCTGATCAGGTTGCGTTTATGGAGCGCAAATGCCGCGAAACTGAAGAGGAGGCGAGAGAAAAGCCTTATCAATCAGAGTTTGATTCCCAGCTTTAATAACAAATCAGGAGAACGAGGAAAGAGTAATATGTCTATTGGCATTTGGAAAAATAAAAAACGCTTTGGATATGGAAAAATCGTGTGTATTGTGCTTGTTCCGGTAATTTTCCTCCTGACCGGAATAAGCATCGGCCACGCACTTCCACGAAATAGTTCCGTTGAATCCGCCCTGCAAACAGCCAGGAAGGAATGTGAACGGGAATTGCATGGTAATGCAAATTTCTCTCAATGGAATTTAAATATGTGTTCCTCCTTCCTTCGGCGCCTGGCGGAAATGGAGTTGGCATGGCGGCAGGTTGAAGTCGAGAACAGCACCGGTTTCAACCAGATGGAAACCGACTACATAAAGTGGTTGGACGAATGGGAAAAGAGGCTCGAAGAAGACCGGCAGCGGCCTTCTGAATTTGCAGGCGGTTCCATGGAAATGATGGACTGTGCTCTGCGGCAATATGACCTGCTCTGCGAGCAGTTGGACGAGTTGGAATGCAAATGGAAAAATCGGGAAAAGTAATTTGGTATGACATCGCATGGCATAGGTGTCATGCTAAAGTAAGGACATGCAAACAGGAAACTTAAGGAGGTAGGTCCGCATATCGCGGACGGGTATTCCGTCCATGATACGCCAATACAGGGAACGATAGAAAAACAGAATGATGTATTCCGGTCGATTTCTTATGGAGTCGACGAAAATACGATTTGCAAAGTTGGAAACAATGCACTATATTATCCGGTGTTTAACATAACTGGACAAACAGAAGGAGCATTGCCGACTGAGCAAATTGCAAGAGAAATAAACGTATTTTTTTCAGCAGACGTCTGCCCTAAAACGCCAAATTAAAGCAGATAACGTAGATGCTGACGGGATACATCCTTTGGACGTATTCTGTTTGCATTCGTTATCTGGTATTGGCGTACCATGGGCAGAGTGCAGCAGGGTGCGTCCTTTTTTTGTACTGTTTTTACAGGAAAAGATTGGAAAATTTTAAACTAACTTATTTGAGAAAGGATAAACGATGGACAAAACTGAAGATGCAGATCGTTTTTCATCAGAAACGATTCCTCCGTATCAGGATGATATGGAAATCAAAATTGATGAAATGAGAGCAGAAGAGTATGTCACAAAAATAACAGAGGAAATGAATCAAATAGAATTTCATTCCATTCCGCTGGATAAATGGGATATGATTGTTACATTTTCTCTTGCTCTGACAGAAATTGCAGGGGATTTTCTTATCGCTGATCCGGGAGTTCAGAACAGTCTCGCAAGTAAAAACGGTCCTCTTGTTCAATGGATGAAGGAAGCCCATGACAATCCCCCCAGCTGGTTGGCTCATCCAAACAATCCCTTAGATTATCAGGGGAGCGAAGTATCCGGTTCAAAGGGGGCGCATAGAGCAATGACTTTTGGGCATGATCTTCTATGTTTTCCTCTCGGAATATTATCTCTTTGGAAAGGAGCGTTTATTGATTGCAGATTTACTCCAGAGGGAGTATATGAGTTGATCGTTTCGAATGTGAATTCTATGGGAAATCCATACCACACGCTTCCTCTTGGACAAGCGGTGATAGCGTATTCACTCCATATGTTGGCAGATTTTTGTTCTGCCGCCAGCCTGCCAATCCCAGGTTTCAGTCTTCTGACTCATTTTCCGAATCGGGCTGTGGAAGCATTTGCTCTGAAGCTTTATAAAAACGGAATGAATCTTCGCACATTGCTATTGGGCGGAATTCCAGTTGCAATAACTGAATTTCTCATGTGGGTCTATGTCGCACTGCGTTACAATGATTCCGAATACTCCGAGTCACAGATCAAACATAAACGGGAAAAATTGTTGTCACTTGCTCATGGCATTGCAAGCGCCGTAAACGTCGGCAAGGTGATTATTACCGAAAATCCGGCACGGCTGAACCTTATTATGATTGCACGGACTATTTATCTCGTCTGGTCCGTTCTGAAAGAAGAGGCAAGTTTAACAAATAAAGCTATAGAGAAGCTTGATATGGGAATTGTCCGAGCCTCAGTGCAATCCCTGCAGACTTTGAAACTTCTGGATGAAACAATCTACCGGACAGAACAATTTGACCGTATTGTCGCCGAATCCATAAACAGAATTCATAACGATTCTGAAAATGAACGGCTGAAACAGGAAAACTTTAACTCGGCAATCGAACAACTGAAAGCCAAACTCTAAACGGGGGATTTGAATATTATGATTGACTATAAAACAAAGCACAAAGAGCTGATGGAACGTTTTCAAACATCCATGACAAATCTTCATAAGAACAAGGACTTGTTGGAGAAGGTTCATAACCGCAACTTTCTGGAGAAACTCTTCGCCAATACCTCCCGGGATCTCGCAGATGTCGGTATTGCTCAAAATGAGCTGTTGAACAATTGCTATACCACGTTGCAGGAGGTTATCAAACTAAGTGCAGCCGATGCGGAACGTAATGCGGAAATCGTGCAGACGATAAAAGAAATGATGCAGAAAATTACAGGCATCAACGATGATTTTCGCCAGAATTTTATAGATCTTTTTAAGAAAGCAGTAGAGCAAAAAAAAGTTCTTGAAGATCATGAATACCGAATCATTTCTCAAGAACAATTAAACAAGCTGATTCTTGATATAAAGGAGTGCGGAGTAAAACAGGCGGAGTATTCCAACATAGATTTGTTCTGCCGGATTTGCAAAAGTATTGCCAAATACCTTTCCGGCGTTTCTATTTCCAACAATCACAAGAGAGAAATTCTACTGGAGGTATTGTCCGGTGGATTCGGCAAGATCGCAGGAGAGGAATTGAATGCCTGTCAAGAGCAGATTTTCAATATTTTTTCCGCGCCTTCCTTTCAAAGCAACAAAAATTCCGGTATGTGGAACCGATTTATTTTCAAACAGCAACCATTGGACAAAGAAAGAGAATTTTCTATGAGTGAAATTATTTCAGGAACCCTTGATGCGATCGCCGTTCAGGAGAGTGAGCGTTATATTGCTTACCGCGACCGCCTTGTCTCTTTCCTTGATGAATTCCTTGCTAAAGGTATTGACGTTAATGGCGAGCATTCCCGAAACCTTTCTGCGATTCGGAAAAGACTTCACGAGGACCAATTCGAAATTGCTCTGATCGGTGAATTTCAGGGAGGAAAGTCTACAACCTTCAATCTGCTTTGTGATGGGCGGGAAATTTCTCCCCGCGGGCTTAATGGAGGGGGAATCAAAACCAGTGCCGCGGTAATTTCTGCTCAGAATATTGATGACGATGAAACTCGGGATGGCTTGAATGAATGGGCGGAAATCTGCTGGTTAAGTAAAGAGGAGATGAAACGCCGCATCATGAACGTTTTGGCACCTTATGCGGAGGTAAATGCGGATAGACAAGAGATCGTTTCTGAGGAACCTGATTTTCCTCTGGAAGAGATGAAAGAGCTTTTAGAAAATGTATGGAGCAAAAATCCGCAAGGCGATGAGTTGGAATTGCTTCGAATTGCAACTCTTCAGTTCCGTCTTCTTTATAATTCAAATCTGGAACGCCTGACTTTCCGCAAAATTGTCGCCGTAAATGAATTTCAATCCTTGGTTCGATTCCCGCAAAACTGGGAAGCTCGTTGGGCAGGGAAGTTGGATGCCGATTTCACCGAAGAGGAATGTCTGTTTTCCATCGTGGACAGAGTGAATGTCCATATTCACTCGGAGTCCCTGGCAAGAATTGGTTGCAAGATTACAGATTGTCCCGGGCTGTTTGTAAGCCGATGGGATACAGAGCGGGCAGAGGCTGTAATGTGCCACTCAAATGCAATTTGGTATCTGCTTAATGGAAGCAAACAAATCGGAAACAGTGACAAAAAAGCGCTTCAAAGAATCAAAGATTTTAAATTGATGGACAAGTGCTTTTTCTCAGTTAACCGGAGAAAAAGTAGAGCTTCGTCAGAAGCTATTTTGAAAGAGGATGCAGCAATGCTTGAAGCATTGGATTTCCATCCGGAACACATCTTTATGTACGATGCTTTTCTCGCATTTCGAACAGCGCAGATAACGCTTGCTCATAAAGGGATGTCCGAAAGAGATTTGGAGTGCCTTGCGGAAGAATCTCGTGGAAAGAACATTCTTTCTGATGTTTTGAATGACCTGAAAACAAATCCGGCCAAATGCGAGCAGGCCTTGAAAAAAATGATTCAGAAGCATCTGCTCACACAAGATGAGGATGGTTTGGCGGATGAACTTGAGGAGCTTGAAGCGGTTTCATCTGAATTCCGTGAGAGCTTGCTTTGTGAGTCCGGAATTAATGATATCTTGTCAGCAATAGAAAAACTGATCATTACCCAAAGAGCCCGCTCTATTCTTATAACCAACGGCTCACAAGAATGCATACGAGTTTTGAAACATTTGCAGGCTAATTTTAAGCAAAAGGAAAAGGCTGCAACAGAAACATTAGAACAAGCCCAGAAAGAGGCTGAATCTGCAAGAATGCGACTGAAGGATTTTTGCATAGAATTTGAAAGACGCTTTGAATTCCTATCACAAAAAGAACTTGATCATGCGTTGGCAAGAGATTTTTATGATTCTCGTGAAAAAGATATCGTATCTCAAATAGATACTAAGGCTCAAGAAATCTGCAAGAAAACATGGGATGAATGGCATATATTCGATGATGTGAATCGCATTGCTACCAGGAGGATTCAGGATGAGTTTTTGCAATTAATGCGAAAAGAGGTAAAAAATTATGCTCAGAACCTTCAAACAAATAAGCTGTTTAAGGCTACAATCTTGACTCCCTTTGCAAAAGCAAAAGATGAGATGAGCATAAAATGGAGTGAAGAAAAAGAGAAAGAGAAGCTTTTTGCGTCAGTAGAAGTCTTGACATATGTCAACACGGAAAATTTGCAAATATCTTCTTTTGAGTTTAAAGGAGAGGCAGCCATTGATCTTCCATGGTATTCTTGGGAACTCTTGAAGGATATCGGTACTCTTTGGTTGAGAAGATTTGTCCAGAATCCAGCTGATCGGATAGATGAGTTTTTTGATGATAAACATCCCGTAACAACTGCATACTATGCGTTTAAGGGAGACAATCGTAATACAAATAATTTAATCAAGATTCTTGGTTCTCCAAGAAAAACTCTCAAGCGCGAAGTTGAGCAGAGTGTTCTGGCTATGATGAAACGGCTGGAATCAAATATTCGTACGCGCGAAGAAGTTGCAAAAGAGTCCAATGAAAGGAAGGTGGAGATTGCCCGTGAAGCTCGGAATGCCCGAGAGACAATCGTAGAACCATACATGGAAAAGCTGGAAAGTTTTGAAAAAGAGGTTTGTCATTTTTATGCAGAGTAATAGATGCATAACGCAAACTTCGGCAGAGGCTTCATCAAAGAAGCCTCTGCTTGCACTGACCGGACAGTATCAAAACGGAAAATCAACTTTTCTAAACTGTCTGCTTGGTGGTTCTTATGCGGTTGAGGGAGATGGCCGGATAACAACCCGGTTTCTTACCCGTTATACATTCAGCGATGTTCAGGAAGCCCGGGTTCTATACTCCGATGGAAGGCTTGAAATGCTGGATTCTATTTCTGCCCTATCCACTATTTCCGGCCTGCCCCAAGATATTCTTTTAAAAATTGGAGTGTATTCTCCGGCCTTGGAAAATATGGATATTCTGGATTGTCCCGGTATTGGTGCAGAAGAGGCGGATAATCATTTGGCAGACCAAGCTGTGGAGGCAGCCGATTTCATAGTTCATATTGTGCAAAAGGATCTCGACAGTGAAAAGGATATTCCTTTTCTAAAAGAATTAGTTAAAAAACAAAAAAGATTCACTATTTTGCTAAACTGTCAAAACGAAGTCTGGCCAAGTTCAATTGCAAAGCACTGTAGAAACATTGAAGCTAAAATTAAAAATAATAATTTGAGCCGCAATTATGTTGCTCTTTCAGAAACTCTTCCTGTTTACCCTGTAAATCTGCTTTTAGCCAAAGCATCGCTGGGATGTTTTGGAGAAAAGGAACAGGGAAAGTACTGGAAAAAAGCATTGTCTTACCTTGATAATGATGAGCTTTCCAGAGAAATGGTTTTGAATCGCAGCAATTTTTTGCCGATGCGCAGATTGTTGAACAGCTTTGTCTGCACATTTTTTCGCTATACACCAAGCTCGTCCTTAGACACAATATCTAAGCTATCAGAGCAATGGACATCCGCGCTCTGCAGTGCGCTAAAATAAAGGAATAAATGATATGCCGTTTCAATTTAAAGCATATGCTGATGATCAGTGGAAAGGAGATGTTCACTTTATTGCAGCTGCTATGGAGGACATTGAAGAGCTGCAAGCACAAATAAACTCTCTGAAAAGATCTCTTTTGATGTGCGTCACGGAAAGCTCATTGAAAACAAAAATTGACATTCTGGATCAGAAAATTCAAAAAAAATCAAATTTCGTGGTAAAAATTCAAGAAAATATTTTTGACACCCTTGAGAATGGGAAGTGGAAAAGTTCATGTTTGAATGAAATTTCGGAGGCAATTACCTTGCTTGAAAAACGTTATTCAGAATTCGACAATGAACTCAGTAAGAAGATGAGCGTATTACCCCGTCTTGAGACTGTGGAAGAAACAGTCCGTTCTGTTTTTCTAACTCAAAGCGAAAATATGTGCGGTAGAATTTATCAAGCAGGAAAAGAAATTAAGGAAGAAATCCTAAAGGAATCTCCGTATTCAAAGTTGCTTGCGACATTGAATGAAGAAATCAAAAATATAACTTGGGAAACAAAGAACAATGAATGACGAACAAAGAGCTTCGACAATTCTCGTGGGAATTCGCGACAATCTGCTGAAACCGATGGCAAGGGAGATAGAGCAGTCAACTGAATCGAATTCACAAAAGATTCTGGAACAAAATAAAGAGATGTTTCAGAACATTACGGAACGGCTGAATGAATTGATTCAGGAGAATAGTAAACTCCGAGCTGAACTTGCGGAAAAGGAGGAACTGAAGCGAAAAGAATTTTTGCAGGCCTGTATGGAAACGACATGGGAGAAATAAAGATGGCAGAATCCGGCACCGAAAATATTTTGGCTTTGATTCGAGATAATCTCCTGAAACCAATGGCGGCGGAAATCAAAGCTGCTACAGATGCTTCCAGAGAAAAGATTCTTTTAAATCAGAAAAAAAATTCTGTTCTTTTATGGTTCCTGCTAATAGGAACAATCATAAATTTTTGTGGAATCGTTATAATTCTCTGTCTCCTGGTGAATATAGCTTTTTAAAAGTCAAAATCAGTTTCATCAGGGAAGGTTTGCCATGATAAAAATACAGATGGACACGATGGATATTGAGAAACTGCTGACGGCATATTGTCCGCAGATGGTACAGCATACCGGCAACAAGTTTCTGATCTGTTTCGGTGAAAAGCAATTTGTGCTTGGAGATACGGAACTGGTTCTGAAAACGGAAGTGGAATATGATAAACTCAAAGGAGATCTGAACTGCAAACTCTGCGGCAGTGGCGCAGAAATCTCCATAGGTTTAAAATGATACGTGTTGAAGCAGATGTAAATGATTTAAAACAACTGGTAAAAATCGGTAAGAAGTTTCCCGGACTGAATATTCTGGAGAAATTGGATAATATCCGCATTACTGTAGAGGCCCGTATTGCATTTGAGGTCATTCTGCGGGAATCCAATCCAACCGTATCCGCAATTGTCCAGATCAGTCTGTCACAAGCCTCAGCCGCATCACTTCATATTGATATTTGCCAATTGGGATTCACTCAAAAATGGATGCCTGATTCCTTTATCACCAGAAGTAACAAGATCGCCTCCTGGATACATAAAGACATAACCTCTGTTCTTGAACAGCAATGTGCCGGAACGTTAACCCGTGAATCCCTGTCTCGCCTTTCTTTTGATTTACAAACGTTCTGGCGGAAAAAGCTGGGGCTCCCGTTAATTGTCAACATTGCTGATATTTCTCTGCAACAACAGCGATTCGTATTGGATTTAGAGTTGAATCAATAAGCCTGTACATAAAAAATTTTGAGGAGGAAACGGTATGGCGACAGAAGAAGACAGGAAGTTCTACAAAGAGCATAGGCATGAGCCCTATCAACAGCTGAGAAGGGCAATGGAAACCTGTGATCTTCGGAAAATTCGTTACCTCATCCGTTCCGAGAAAGTTGATCCGAATGTGAGAGGAATACAGTCTAAGCAAATGCCTTTAGATAACGTCCGATAAATTGCGCACATTTGATGGGCTAGAGGCTTGAAAAAGCCTG